>JGI994J12354_10000762_pt1 | contig 32322 bp, 26 predicted proteins | sample IntmicLarv3ML3BL_FD_12354 | JGI IMG/M metagenome (IMG submission 12354) | reverse complement strand
GTCGCCTTCGCTACCGCGGAGAGTAGGGTTAAACTTGATTGTAGGCAGATTTTTAGCACTTACTTTACCACCACTCAAGAGATACTCTTTAACTTTTTCAAGAGTGCCAAGCTCAACAGAAGATTCGCTTGGCATAATGAGCAAATCAAATTCAAGACGACCTGGACAAATCAACTTGCCGTCTTTAATCTTAGTGAAATTACGGAATCCGTCGCCTTCAGTGATTACGAATCTATGAGAATTATTTGCAAAAATGCTCATACCCAAATGCTCTTGATGGCAAGGAATTTCATCAGAATACAAATGTAAAATGCGTGCTCTATCTTTACCTTGCTGCAATGCGTATTGAGCTCTTGCAATATAATCAAACCAGACTTTATAAAAAGGCCAGCAGACCAATTTTCTGTTTAAAACTGCGCCATAGGGGTTGAGTTGCCATCCGGGATAAGTTTCATCTGGCTGATGCGTAAAGCAAACGAACATTGCCATATTTGATCCTGCAACTAAAATAGAATCTTGTGCACCTTTCATTATCCACGGGGTTTCGGAGTAGTTACCTTGTTCGCCTGTTAAGCTTTCGCAACTGACATATTTTTTTCCGTAAAAACTAGCGGTAGAAGCTTCTTCATGAAAGACTCTTGTTCCAACTCCATCAACTTTGTCTGGTATGCGAACATTTTGCCAAAGCTCTGTCATTGGAATATCAGCTTCACGATAGGTGAGCATTGGAGTTTTATAAATAGTGTAATGGACAGTTTCAGCTTCGTATTTCAATCCGTTTTCACGAATCAAATTGCCCAAGATTCTAAGATAATTTTCAGACATTATCTGATTGTATGTTTTTGCTAAATCACGCAAAAAGTTTTCTGTTTCTTCAACAGAGCCGACTGCCTCGCCTAAAAATACAGGCAAATAAGGCATTACATCATAGCCATTGATTTTTTGGAATTGTTCAGGAAATTTCTTTGTCCAGTTCTGACAAGCAGCTTCCCAAGAATCTGTTTCGATTACAGTGAAAGTTTTGCCTGCCAATTCACCAACAGTATCAATCAATTTTTTATTGTATGAATTGAAATGATGCGTCATAGCATCTGCATCAAACTTGTCAGCTTCAAAGCCTTCGCCTTCAGGAGAGGCAGGGAATGATTTTGAATTATTTGTAGTCATTCCTATTCGCATAATAATCCAATCACCCGCAGGAACAGTCCAACTCAATGTTCCGTCTCCAGACATTTTATCTGAAATATTTAAAATATTTTTCTTATCAATAATAAGTTTTGAATCTACGTCGTAAGGAGTGTCTCTGAAAATTCCAAGACGCGTTTGAGCTGTTTTTGCGTGAACTTCACTTATAGTTGTATTGGCAATAGAATTTTCTTCGGGAGTTAAAAATTCGATTTCATTTATGTGCAATTCATATTCTTTAAGCCAGCCTTGCAAAGCAGCTTCGCTCTGAACAGGACTCATATAGCGCACGATTCTCCAATACTTCGCAGTGCGTGCAGGGAATGTAAAAAGTTTGCGTTGATGAATTTTTATAGGGATAACTTTTTCGAAATTTATTCCATCATCAGAGCATTCCAAGAATACATTATTTGGATTCTCTTGTTCGTACTGCATATAGAATTTATCTATCGTAAATGGCTCAGCGAATTCAAAAGTTAATCCGCAGAATTTTGTTAAATCTTTGCCATCATGTTTTATTAAAATGTAACCGCCATCTTTGCCATCTAAAACATTTCTTAAAGAGTCTGGATTGTATTCTGATTCAGGGCTTGCAGGTTTTACAGTGAACATCCCTTCGCTATGCATTTTCAATTTTTCAGGCTTTGTAGCAGGGAATGCAAGAACAGTTACTTCTTCATAAAAGTCAGCAATTTTTTGTGGATGAGCTAATTTTAAAATTTGTTCTGTTTCATTTCCTGTAATGCGTTGAGTAGTCCATACTAATTTTTTCATAGATTGTTCAACGCTCATCCAAGGACCACCCGAAAGATTCCATCCATCGCAATTATGAATGCCTATTTCGAGATTATGTTTGTTTGCTGTTTCACACGCAAATTTAAAAACATCAAACCACTCTTGGCTATTGAATTTTACTGGTCCTAAACCGGTTTTATGAGGGCCCGGAATTCTTGAATCAAGATAGACGGAAAAAATTTGTGCACCTCCTAAACCTTTATCAGCCATTTCGGCTAAGTCTTTCTCTATGCCAGATTTTGTTATGTTACCACCGAGCCAATGCCACCAAGTTTTTGGTTTTGCAGTGTGTATAATATTAACGAAATCCTGTGTATTCAAAGCGTTTTCTTTTGAATCAGGATTGTTGTTTGTGTATTTATAAAAATTGTCGTTTTCTGCAAAGACTAATACAGTAAAGATTAAAGTTACAAATGTAAGGATAGCTTTCTTCATAAGAGTGGTTCGGTTAAATTTCTTTCTTGTTTTTGTTCCAACATTAAAATCTAGAGTCAAGTTTTTTTCAAGATTTTTAAAAGGAAAAAAGTATATTTCTATGACGCATAAAAATGGATGTGTATTATTTAAATGCTGTATAAATAGTAGCGTAAATAGAAATTATATTTTTCTTAGATTTAACATAAAAGTAATTTGCGTGCCAAAAAATATTGCATAAATTTCTAAAAATAGAATAATTTTGTTCAATGAAAGAAAAGAATCATTTTGCGCGATATATGCCTGTTAATAATGAGGCTATTAATTTTGGTCTTTATATAACAAGCTATGGACACGAGATTAATAAGCGTGGCGAAGTTTATCCTACAAAAAATCATCCTTCAAAATATTGGTTCAAATGGCAAGATGGCAGAATACTGCCAGAGTTTACTTTCGTGTTTGTTGATTCTGTTACTAGAGATGGTATTTTAGAAACAAAAAATCGCGTCAACTACATAAAAAACAATTCTTTTTTTATGGTGCCCGCAGAAGTTTGGCATAGATATAAACCTAATCCTTCTTCTGGATGGAGGCAGCATTGGGTCTCGTTTAATGGAGAAATTGCACATAAATATTTTACACAGAATCCTTCTATAGAGCCATTTAAAATTTATTCTTTAACGAATTTTTCTGAAACATTGAAACACCTCAAGAATTTTACGGGTATTTTAGAAAGTGAAGAATCGTTTTCGCCTGCATTTATTGCTGCAAGCTTTTTAGGTTTTATTGCATATATGGAATCTATTGTGCGTAGCAAAGATATTCCTGTTCTGACAAAAAAAGTTCAATTGAGTTTTGAGGAAAAAGTTAAAGATATTATTTGGAATTGGTCACACACAAAAATCACTGCTGAAGATATCGCTGAAAGGCTCAATATCAGCAAACGTACCTTGTATAGGAAGCTCGATGCAAACAAATCTTTCAGCCTAGGCAAAGAAATTGATTTATGCAAACTTTCACGCGCTAAAGAACTTTTGGTATCTACAAATATTCCTATCAAGACGGTTGTCAATTTGGCAGGATATAAACTTTCGCAAAGTATGCGACTCGCATTTTTGCGCGAATATTCTTTGAGTCCACGTGATTTCAGAAAAATGTATGGCACAAAATTGTCTTGATAAAAAGTACTATTTAACTAACAATCAGCACTATGTTTAAGGATAAGGTTCTACTAATTACTGGCGGCACAGGTTCTTTCGGGAATGCCGTTCTCGAAAGATTTTTAAAGTCAGACATCAAAGAAATTCGCATTTTTTCTCGCGATGAAAAAAAACAAGATGATATGCGACGTCTTTACAATAGCGATAAAATCAAATATTTCATTGGCGATGTTCGTGATATTTCTGGAATCAAAAGTGCAATTTACGATGTTGATTATGTCTTTCACGCGGCCGCTTTAAAGCAAGTGCCTTCTTGCGAATTTTTCCCTATGGAAGCTGTTCGCACAAATGTGATAGGTACAGATAATCTTTTAACTGCGGCGATAGATGCTAATGTGAAAAAAGTGATTTGCTTATCTACAGACAAAGCTGCATACCCTGTCAATGCGATGGGAACTTCTAAGGCGATGATGGAAAAAGTTTTTGTGGCAAAATCGCGTACAAGTTCAAAGACTTTAATATGCGGAACTCGATACGGAAACGTGATGTGTTCACGCGGGTCTGTGATTCCATTATTCATTGAACAAATCAAGGCTGGCAAGACTTTGACTATTACAGAAGAATCTATGACTCGTTATATAATGAGCTTGGAAGAAGCTGTTGAGCTTGTTGTATTCGCATTTCAAAACGCAGTTGCAGGAGATATTATGGTACAAAAAGCACCTGCTTGCACTATTGGAAATTTAGCAATTGCAGTTAGTGAACTTTTCAATGTTGAAGCAAAAATTAAAGTCATCGGCGTGCGTCACGGAGAGAAATTGCACGAGACTTTATTGACTAGCGAAGAATTTTCTAAAGCTGAAGATATGGGTGGATTTTATAGAATACCAGCTGATACTCGCGATTTAAATTACGAAAAGTATTTTGATAAAGGCGACAAAAAAGTTGCCCTTGCAAAAGAGTATAATTCAGAAAATACACAGCGTTTGAACATAGAAGAAATCAAGGCAAAACTGTTGAGTCTTGATTATGTAAAACAAGAATTAGCTTCTTGGAAAAAATGAAAATTTTAGTCACAGGTGCTAAAGGTTTTGTAGGTAAGAATCTGGTTGCGCAACTTAGGAATTTGGGCTTTCAAGACTTGTATGAATATGATGTTGATTCGTCTATTTCAGACTTGGAAAATTTTGCAAAAGATTGCGAATTTGTTTTTCATCTGGCAGGGGTGAATAGACCTCAGAATCCTTCAGAATTTATGAAAGGCAATTTTGGATTCACTTCGGACTTGCTAAATTTGTTGAAAAAAAATTCTAATAAATCACCTGTCTTGATTACGTCTTCAATACAGGCGGCGCTTGATAATCCTTACGGTCAGAGCAAGAAGGCTGGCGAAGATTTGATGTTTGCTTATGGCAAAGAAAACAATGTAAAAATTTTAGTTTATAGACTGCCAAATGTTTTCGGCAAGTGGTGCAGACCAAATTATAATAGCGCAATTGCAACCTTTTGTAACAACATTGCAAACAATATAGACATCACTGTTAATGACCCAAATATTGTGATGAATGTTGTTTACATAGATGATGTTGTCGAAGAATTTATCCGTGCGTTAAATGGCTCTGAGAGCAAAGCAGACGAGTTTTGTAAAGTTCCTGTAACTCACAGTGCAAAGCTTGGCGAGATTGTTGATATCATAAAATCTTTCAAAGAATCGCGTAAAAATTTTATGATTGTAAATCTTGGAGATGCTCTTACTTCGAAGCTTTACAGCACTTATTTAAGTTATCTCGACAGAAAAAATTTTTCTTATCCACTAAAAATGAATGTTGATGAACGCGGCTCTTTTACTGAGATTGTGAAGTCTTGCGATAGAGGGCAGGTGTCTGTCAATATTTCAAAACCAAACATAATCAAGGGCAACCACTGGCACAATTCTAAGAACGAAAAATTTCTTGTCGTAAAAGGCGAAGCTATTATTCGTTTCAGAAAAATTGATGAGGAAGAAATCATCGAATACAAAGTCAGAGGAGAAAAACTTGAAGTTGTTGATATTCCTTGCGGATACACTCATAACATAGAAAACATCGGCGATGGAGACTTGGTCACTGTTATGTGGTGTAACGAAATTTATAATCCTCAAAACCCAGATACATATTTTTTGCCAGTATGAAAAAACTAAAGTTAATGATAATTCTAGGCACTCGTCCTGAAATAATCCGCTTGTCTGCCTGCATCAAAGCTTGCGACAAATATTTTGATACTGTTCTTGTCCATACTGGTCAGAACTGGGACTACACGCTAAATGAAATTTTCTTTAAAGATTTAGGATTGCGTCAGCCAGACCACTATCTTGATAGCGTAGGTAAAACTCTAGGCGAAACTATGGGTAACATAATCGCAAAAAGTTACGAGATTATGGTTAAAGAATCGCCAGATGCTTTGCTTGTTTTGGGTGATACTAATTCTGCCTTGTCTGCGATTTCTGCTAAGAGATTAAAAGTTCCTATCTTCCATATGGAGGCGGGCAACAGATGCTTCGATCAAAATGTTCCTGAAGAAATCAATCGTAAAATTGTCGATCACATTGCTGATGTTAATTTGCCTTACACAGAGCATTCTCGCAGATATCTTCTTTCTGAAAATTTCCGCAAAGAACATATTTTTGTTACAGGTTCGCCGATGAGAGAGGTTTTAGATTCTCATGCGAAGGCAATCGACAAATCTGATGCGCTCAAAAAGTTGAAACTTAAAGAAAAGCAATACATCATTGTTTCTGCTCATCGCGAAGAGAATATTGATAATGAAGAAAACTTTTTGTCTTTGATGAATGCAATTAATTCTATTGCTCAAAGATACAAAATGCCTGTGATTTATTCGACTCATCCGCGCTCGCAAAAATTTATTAAGGCTCGCAAATTCAAGTTCCACAAGAATGTTCAGAGTCTTCCACCATTTGGATTCTTAGACTACAACAAGCTTCAAAAAAACAGCTTCTGTGTTCTTAGCGACAGCGGAACTCTTAGCGAAGAGAGCGCGATGCTCGGATTTGCAGGTGTTCTCTTGCGTACATCAACAGAGCGCCCTGAAGTCTTGGACAAAGGAACAGTTGTAATTGGTGGTATCAAAGGTTTAGATGTAGAGCAAGCCGTTGATATGGCTGTTGCTATGCGCAAAAATTTAGAAACAACCTACATCGCAGACGACTATCAAGACGATAACGTCTCCATAAAAGTCGTAAAAATAATTCAAAGCTACACCAAAATAATTAACAAATTCATCTGGAATAAAAGTTAAGAAAAGAAATTAATTAAAAAAAAAGCGCATTTCGTTAAATAAATTCTTATTTAACGAAATGCGTTTTTTTTTTTTTAAATTATATTTTTTTCACTATTTCATCATCGCTTTTTAAGGGGCTTTTTGCCCCCTTAGACCCCCGCGCAAAGGCTTGCTCCGCCTTTGCAAACCGAGGCAAGTGCGACTTGCAGCGAAGAGGACGTACTGCATGGAAGACTCACGCATTGCTTCGCAATTGCTATTCGCGATTTGCTAGAATGAACAATGAAAAATTATTTATATAATAGTTTTTCTTCTTTTTCTAGCGACAGCCTGACGACAAGTAAAACCCAATATTTCGTATTCCTCCCCTAGTATTGAAGCGTTGTGAAATAAATCTACATGCAGATATTTTCTTGTCGTCAGACTGTCGCTGAACGGTGAGAAGAGATAATTTCTATTATTACTATACTAATGAAATTCTCATTTTTAAATCAAAAGACAATGCATGTAGTGCGCTTCTTGCGAACTTTAAAAAGCTTTAAAAAATTCTTCATTCTTCATTTTTAGTTATTCATTTCCCCAACCCCATATGGTCAATGTGAATTATCTTGTTGAAGTGTTTTTTTTTTGGAGTGACATACTAAAAGTCATTTGATAGAAGAGAGAAACATTTAGGATATTCGTAATTTTAAAAGGATAAGAAATGAGAAAAATATTGTTAATAGTAATGAGTCTTTGTGCAATTAATCTAAGTTTTGCGCAAGATTGGGATAATATGTGGAGTCAAGCAAGAGAGCTTCGCGAACACATTATGGCAGATCCTTACAGACCCATTTATCATTTTACTGCGCCTGAGGGAATTTGTGATCCTTTTGACCCCAATGGAGCAATTTTTTGGAATGGAAAATATCATTTAGGTTACATTTATCAAAAGATGCGCGATGGAAAGCGTGAGCACGTTTGGGGGCACGCGGTATCGACAGACTTGTTTCATTGGACTATTTATCCTGATTTCTTGAATGTTAAAGATGGCGATTTGGAGCGTGGAATTTTTAGTGGTGGTTCTTTTATTTCGCGTGAAGGAATTCCATTTGTTAGTTATCACGGCGAGGGCGCTGGTGCTAATATGCTAGCTTATTCTACCGACAAAGATTTACGCACTTGGAAAAAGTACGAGCATAACCCTATTGTCAAAAATGGCGCTTGGGACCCAGAAGTTTGGTATGACAAAAAAACTGATTACTACTATCACATAAACGGTGGGCATCAGGCAGGACTTTTCAAGTCGAAAGATATGATTAACTGGGAGCATACAGGTCTTTTGATCGATAAAGAAGACAGGCTTAACAATGATTTTGAAGATTTTTCTTGTTCTGATTTTTTCACTATTGGCGACAAAGATGTTTTGCTTTTCATAAGTCATTATTTGGGTACTCAGTACTACATAGGCAAATTTGAAAACGACAAATTTATTATCGATAGTCACGGACGAATGAACTGGCCGGGCGGCACATTTTTTGCTCCAGAAGAAATGAAAGACGACAAGGGTAGAAACATTGTTTTCGGTTGGGTATTAGAGCGTCGTCCGCACTATGCAGGATTTTATGGATGGTCTGGAATTATGAGTTTACCTAGAGTTTTGACTCTTGATAAAAATGGTCAAATGCAAATCAATCCTCCAGAAGAGATTTCTCTTATAAGATTGAATCAACTAAAAGAAGATAATTTTTCATTAAAAGCGAATGAAGAAAAAACTCTTTCTGCGAGTGGGACTAGTATGGAAATACAGTTAGAAATTACAGATATCAAAGACGCAATTGCTGGCGTAAAAGTTTTTGCAGATGCTGATAACAAAGAATACACTTCTATATACTATGATCCAAACGCAAAGGAGCTTGTAATTGATTTTGAAAAGTCATCTCTTGAGCAACCTGTCAAAATGCCAAGTTATTGTGTACGTCACTTTGAGCCAAAGGAAGAAGAAAGAAAGCCAGATGTTTCGTCTCAACACACACCTTTTGAACTTGAAAAAGGCGAATCTCTAAAGCTCAATATTTTCATTGATAAATGTATGATTGAAGTCTTTGCAAACGGTAGACAATGTGTAACACAAGTTGTCTATCCAAAACTTCGCACAAGTGATAAAGTCAAAGTCTTCTCTACGGACGATTCTATAAAAATCAAAAATATTCAATCTTACGAAATCGCTCCAACAACCATATATTAAATAATCGCCAACCAAGGGGCTGTCTGCCCCTTAAAATCCCCGAGCAAACTTACACAGTTTGCATCCATAGTGGTGAGGCTGCAAGCGCAGTACTTGCAGTTGCTCGCTATACGACGCTTTCATCACTTGAATCGGAATTATATTTTTTATTCAAAAATATAATAAACCCCGATTCAAGTGCGCATCATTTTTTTTACTTTCTAAAGAGGCGTGCTTTGCTCTTTGTCTCTAGATTAAAGGATGGATATTCCATTCTGTTACTAATAGTAGAGATAATCTAAAAACGATTCAAATGCGATAGTGACACACAGACAGCGAACAACATCAACAAAACGACTCTGTCAACTTCAACCTCTGCATACTGTATGATGTTTACGAAGTAAACGCTCCGAATGGGCTAACGCTGCAAGTCGTACTTGCCTCGGTTGGAGCAAGCTTTTGCTCAGGGTTTCAAAAGGGCTGAAAGCCCTTCGCAGTTACAAGGCAGAGCCTTGTTGGGTAGTAGGGCAAAGCTCTACAAAGAAAGAGATTCGCAAGATGATAATTTTGTAAAAAAGAGCACACAAATATATTGAAAGTGAAATTATTAAATAAGTGCTTATTTAATAATTTCACTTTCCAAAATAAATTGGTGAAGGTTTGATTTTTTTGCAAAATCTATAAAATCTTGTGGAAGATTTGCTGTGATTTGGAGTTCGGGAAAGATTTGCGACATATCCATTTTCCAAGCGTGGAGGCATTGACGGGCGGTCGGTAGGATTTTTGCCATCGCTTCTGTGTAGCCAGTTTCGATAAAATCCAAGTATAGAGTTTCGTCTGGTCCATAGATTTTGTCTCCGACGATTGTGTGTCCTAACCACTGAGCGTGGGCGCGAATTTGATGTTTGCGACCTGTAATAATTTCTACTTCGCAAAGAGTGAATTTATTGTTTGCATCATCTTCGCTAACTTTTAATGAAGTGAAAATTGTAAGAGCTTTTTTTGCGCTAGTTTTGCGAATTGCGCAAGCTTGTTTTATTGCGACAAGAGAATTTTTATCATCTGCCAAAGGTTGCGCAACAGTGGCAGAGTAGGGCATTGCTCCATTTAAAATTGCTAAATATTTTTTTGAAACTGCTCTACTTTCAACAGCCTTTTGAGCTTTAGATGCCGTAGCTTTATTTTTTGCAATCACTACAATCCCGCTTGTCTCGCGGTCTAAACGGCTAACAAGATGTAAAGATTCTGCGTTGCAATAAACACGAGCGGCGCCTATCAAGCTTGAAAGCTCTCCGTTTTTTGATGGATGACAAACTAGCCAACCAGGTTTATTTAAAATCAAAAAATTTTCGTTCTCAAAAATAATCCAGCTTGGAAATTCATTCATATCAACCAAGCTTGCATCTTGTCCTGTAAGTTCGTTGCTCATAATTTTGTGGCTTGAAAAATTGATACTGTGTTCATTGAAGAAAGAAGTTTACGTTCTTTAAATTCTGAAAAGCCTGCTTTTTCAAAAAGTTTTTTAAGTTCTGAGGTTTTCGGAAAGAGAGTTGCACTTTTTGCCAAGTAGTCGTAATCAGATTTTTTTGCACCTGTAAGTGTTGCAATAATTGGCGCGATATTATTCATGAAAAATCTTCCTAATGAATTCGAAGAATTAATAGCTTCCAAAATGAAAATCTTTTCTCCTTTTTTCAAAACTCGCTTTAGTTCCGATAAACACCGACTTCTATCTTGGAAATTTCTGAATCCAAATGCGATTGTGATTGCAGAAAAACTTTCATCTTCAAAAGGCAGTTCTGCGCAATCGGCAGAGATGAAATTTACTCTATCAGAAAATTTTTTGCATTTTGATTTCGCGATTTCTAAAAGTTCTTCGCAAAAATCGGAAGCGACAACTTTACGGTTTTTATTAGTTTGTAAAATTTTTTTTGCAACATCACCACTGCCACAGGCTTCATCTAAAATTGGCAAAGCAGATGTGCTTTTATTTGCCATTTTTGCAAGAGTTTTGCGCCAGCGCTGGTCTAAACCAAAACACATCAATCTATTCGCAAGGTCGTAATTTTTTGCGAGCCTTGAAAACATTTTTTTAACTTCTTCTTTTTCGCGAGTATTAGGATTCGCTGTCATTCTTTGCCTTTTCAAAAGATTCAACTACCCATTGCGAAAGTTTTTTATCTGGATTTTCCATAGTTTCAGCATCGATGGAAAAAGTTTTTTGCGAAGTATTGCGCGCGATAATAGCGAGTCCGTGATGAAAATCTTTGAATGAATCTTCGCATATTGCAAAAATACTTTTATCTGTGTCGGTTGATTTTGCTATCAAAAATTTTTGTGCAGATTCGCTGAATTCAAGTTTGAATCCTTGCTTTTGCTCGAAGCTTTCGACAAAGCGAGCGATATCTTCGCGCAGAATTTTTTCGCGCAAGTGCTGTGATGATGCTAGAATGTTTTTCAAAACTTCTTTTGGTGAAGTCATTGTTTCTGTGTTTAATTCAAATGAAGTGATTCCAGAAGATGGTAATTCAAATTTAAAATCGCGCAAAGATTTTTCCAAAACTGTCATCAATCCACGAGCTCCTGTTTTCTCTGTGTGTGCTAATTCTGCAACTTTTGAAATGGCTTCAGGAGTGACATTGAAGTTGATATTATAGCCTTTGAAATCGTCCTTATATTGACGCAAAATCGAACCTTCTGATGAACGCAAAATATCTGCCAAGTCGTCTGAATTTAAAGACTCGCAAGATACGCGCACGGGAAGGCGTCCGATAAATTCAGCTTCGAATCCATATTTAATAAAGTCAGAAGTTTCAGCGAATTTTAAAAATTCTGCACTGTCGCTAGGCTTTTCCGTGTATGCGTTTGCGAAGCCTATGCTAGATTTATTCATTCTCTTTTGAATATCTTCGCTAAGCTTATCAAAGGCTCCGCTTACGATGAAAAGTATGTGGCGAGTATTGATTGTTTTCTTTTGTTTTTTTGCGCCGCTTCCCATCATAAATTGCATTTGAGAAAGCATATCTTGCGGACTCAACGCATTGACTTGTGATTCTTCCATCAACTTTAAAAGATTTATCTGCACGCCACGACCAGAAACATCGCGCCCGCCACTATCTGACTTGCTTGCGATTTTATCAATTTCGTCTATATAAATAATTCCGTATTGAGCCAATTCTATATTTCCTTTTGCAACTTTAACTAGGTCACGAACGAGGTCTTCTACGTCGCCGCCGACATAACCTGTTTCAGAAAATTTTGTAGCGTCTGCCTTGATAAATGGAACACCGATTAACTTAGCAATATTGCGCATAAGATAAGTTTTTCCAACTCCAGTAGGGCCAAGTAGCAAGATGTTTTGTTTGTTAAATTCGCGCTCTTTTAGTTCGGGATTTTTAAGGAATCTGCGTACGTGATTATAGTGGTCGCAAATTGCAACAGACAAAACTTTTTTTGCTTCTTCTTGTTTGATAACAAATCTATTCAAGTAGTCGCGAATTTCCTTTGGCTTCATTGAAAAATTGCGGATACGTTCCAAGACTTCGTTGTCTTGTTCTTGATTTGTAGCGGATGGTTCTTCAGCTTCAACAGGAGCTGTGGGGTGCGCGATTCTAACTTTTGTTCCTTTGAACATTCCTTCTAATTGTTTTTGAATTTCGTCGAAAGGATTAAGTTTTTCTTTATTATCATCTTTGAAATTTTCGTCGTCTTTTTGCATAAGTTTTATTTCTTTTTAGCTTGATTATTACGCATAAACACTGCATAAGTTATAAATTTATTTATTAAACTAATATTGAATGTTAAAATATTAAATTAGAATCGCAATGCAAAATCTAACAAAAAGAGAAATAGTCCATACTATATACGAAAATAAAGAAGAATGCAAACAAGGCATTATCTTGCAAAATGATGTTAAAGATATCGTGCAACGTGCTCTTGATATTATTTGTGCATCTTTGTCGTCTGGACGTAATGTAGAATTGCGCAATTTCGGCGTACTTGAAGTTCAGGTTCGCAAACCAAGAATTGGCAGAAATCCTGCACAACCTGAAAATGATGTTGTGATTCCTAAGCGTGCGGTTGTGAAATTTAAAGCAGGTAAAGAATTGAAAATCGCGCTCGAAACTATGGATTTGTCTAAGGTTGAACAGGCAAAGGCGAATCGCGCGCGCAAGTAGAGATGTTTAAAACACTACCAGGCTTTAGGGAGTTTTGTCCTGAAGATTTCGCCAAGAGAAGTTATATCTTTTCTAAATGGCGCGCTAAAGCTTGGGCCTTCGGGTTTCAAGAATTCGATCCTCCTGTTTTGGAATCTTTGAGTCTCTTCACTGAGAAATCGGGCGAAGAGATTAAGTCTCAACTTTTTGAATTTGTAGATAAGGGCGATAGAGCTGTTGCGTTACGTCCTGAAATGACTCCCTCTTTAGCAAGAATGGTGGGCGAAAAAGCTTCGGGAATAAGGCGTCCAGTCAAGTGGTTCGCAATAGGCGAAAATTATAGATACGAACGTCAGCAAAAGGGCAGACTTCGTGCATTTTTCCAATTCAATGCAGACATTTTAGGTGAAGAATCTTTGTGCGCTGATGCCGAGATTATGGCATTGTTGATTGAAACTTTGTGTTCTTTTGGTCTTACAGAAAAAGAATTTTGTTTGCGTTTAGGCGATAGAGATTTGTGGTTGTATTTTTTGCGTATGAATGGTCTACCAGAAAGCTACGATACAAAAGTTCTTAGCGTGATTGATAAGATTGAAAAAGTCAGTGCAGAAGCGTTTTTAGAAATGGCGCAAAAAGCTTTGCAAGATAGCGAAGTGGATGCAGAAAAGTTTGTTGCAAGCATCAAAGAATTTGTAAAAGCACAAAGCTTAGAAGTTTTGGAAAAATACGCAGAAAATGCATCAGAAGAATTCAAAAATAGACTTTCAGTTTGGCGTGAATTGTTTTCTATGTTAGATAGTATGGGGCTTTCAAAATATGTTCGTTGCGATATGGGTATAGTTCGTGGCTTAGCATATTATACAGGATTTGTTTTTGAAGCATTCCAAATTGTAGGTACGGGTCGCGCATTGGCAGGTGGCGGAAGATACGATGCTCTTGTTAAAAAACTTGGATATGCAGATATGCCTGCTGTTGGTTTTGGAATGGGCGATGTAACTCTTGCAGATTTGCTAGACTTAGTTAATAAGAATGCTTCTGAAGATAATAATATAAAAGTTTATGCTGTGATAGGTAGCGAATCTTTGCGCGCAAAAGCTCTTTCAGTAATCTTTGAATTAAGACGTAAAAGCGTGTGGATAGATTATCCATTGAAATCTTCAAACTTTGCTAAACAGTTTAAAACAGCGAATACTTTGAAAGCGAAGTATGCTTTGATTTTTGGCGAAGAAGAATTAACACAAAATTCTGTTAAAGTAAAAAATCTAGTTTCTGGAATTGAAGAAATGGTGTCTCTAGAAAAAATTAACGAATATAACTTTGAATAAAAAGTAGGTGTTCAAAAAAAATCTCACAGAAGTTTATGTGAGATTTTTTTATATTCTATGATGAAATTATTTAGTGTCGCCTTCAAGTGCAACGCCCGCTACCGATACTGGTACTGGTTTATTTAGCCAGTCGCGCATAATGCGTAGCGTCTCACGAAGTTGGATGTCAAACTTAGGAGTATCGTCATCATCAAAGTCAGAATCATCGGAATCAGACGTTGAAGAAACTGTTTCAGAGTTTTCTTCTGATGTGTCGCCTTCAGATTTTTCTGCTTTTGCTTTCTCAGTTTCTTTTGCGAGTTCTATTGCGCTCTCTAAAAGAATTTCCTCAGAAGTATAATTTTGTGATGCGTATTCCTTAAGTTTTTCTTCGTATGTATCGATGAATTTTTTATCTTCTTCAACTTTATTTTTACGAACTTCGTAAGCAATAGGTAGTTCTTTTTGCTTTTGTTTTTCTGATGCAAAATTTACACGCTCTTGGTAAAATTTAAATTCGTCAAGATTTGCGCGTCTATTATCTGACTCAAAACGCAACTTTGCAATCAGGTCTTGAGGGCTACCTGTAGTGACTCCGTAGTTATATAGTTTAGAAATCTTAGTTGAATCAATAGTATCCCACTTTAAAGCATAGTCTTTGTTAGCTTCGCCAATTTCCATATCATCGTAGATGGAGGGGAAGGCAATGTCAGCGTTTACGCCCTTGACTTGGATTGATTCTCCACTTGGGCTATACCATTTTTGAACAGTAACTTTTGCAGCGCTTTTCAAATCACTTTCAAAATTTTCGAGATGATAAACTGCTTGAACTGTTCCTTTGCCGTGAGTGTTTTTATCGCCAACAATAATTGCGCGTTCGTGATTTTTAAGAGCTCCCGCTACGATTTCAGTTGCAGATGCGCTAAGCTTGCTAACTAGAACGATAAGAGGTCCATCCCATACAACTTTAGAATTTGTGTCGCTCAAAATATTGCTTTTGCCTGACGCATCGCGCACTTGAACAACAGGACCTGTCTCGATAAAAAGACCAGCCAAGTCGACAGCTTCAGATAAAAATCCGCCACCATTTCTGCGCATATCTAAGATTATGCCTTCGACATTTTTCTCTTTTAATTTTAGCAAGAGTTCTTCTACATTTTTTGTAGTTGAAAATCCTTTAGCCTGACCATTTTCATTTTCTCCATAAAAAGCAGGTAAATCGATAACACCAATTCTTACAGTTTTATTTTCGCCATTAGGAATTTCGTAGAGACTTGCTTTTGCAAGTTTAGTTGTAAGTTTAACTTCGTCGCGAACAAGAGTCAGTGTGTATGTTGCAGATGGATTTAATGCAGGTTCGATTTTCAAACGCACATTAGTGTTTTTGTCGCCACGAATCATCTTTACAACTTTACGAAGTTTCATACCGATGACATCTGTCATTTCTGTATTGTCATCGCCAACAGCAACGATTTTGTCGCCCTCTTTTAATTCCTTACATCTTTCTGCTGGTCCACCTGGCATAATTTCTGCGATAGTGCAGTAGCCATCTTTATCTTGAAGAAGCGCGCCAATTCCAACTAAAGAATTTCTAACTGCAATATCAAATTCTTCGAGCGAGTACTCAGACAAAAATGATGAGTGTGGGTCGTACATTGAGCAAAGAGCATTCAAATAAATTTCTTGAATTTCTATTGAGTCAGATTTTTGTGCATTTTCTAAAATTCTTGTGTAGCGCTTTAGAACGTCCTCTTTTGCTTTTGCGAATTTTTCTTCAAAAGTTTTAGGTGTAGATGTTTCATCTTTAATTTCTTTTTCAGACTTCTTTTTCTTCTTAGAATCTTTTTCAGGATTATCGTAAGTTAGCATTTGAGTTACGATATCAAAGCGTATGCGTTTTTCCCAAAGCTCGTCAGCAGAAGTCATAGATGCAGGCCAATCTTGTTTGGTTCTGTCTATTTCTAGCAAGCCTTCTTGATTCAAATCAAAAGGTTCTTCGAGGCGCTTTTCTATCCAATTAACGCGTTCTTTTGCTCTTTCCAAAAATCTATCGTATATTGTAAATGCGGGTAGTAGTGTGCCCTGATGCAACATTATATCGATAGTTGGTGCGAACAAGTCTTGATAGTGTTGCAAGTCTTCTGACAAGAAAAACAGATGCATAAAATCCAAGCTAGACATATATTCTCGTATGAATTCACGAGTATCTAAATCTTGAACATTCGAGCGTTGATAATGGGCTCTTTCCATACAAAAGACAACGTACTTTGTTTCGTTGCGAGTCTTTTGAGTAGTTTGCATTGTCAATGGCGACAGCTTCGCTGGTATTGCGTTTGCAAGTAGCGCCGAGCACAAGGCAACCGTTAAGATTGTTAGCAATTTACTAATTTTCATATTTCTTTTGACCTATATATTCGTTAAAAGTTCATTTAAAATGTTTATTTGCGCTTTTTAAAAAGTTTCTTTCGTCTTCGCTAAGCGACACAAAACCTTCTTTATTTATTTTATCTAAGATTCTATTTGTTTCTGTTTTGATATCTTCGTCAGAGCGTATATTTACGCAGTAGCGCATTTCTGATGATAAAGTTTTCTTCTTTTTGAAATTAAAATTGAAATCTAATTTCCCTGCAATTTGTAATTTTGCGAAAGCAATGCCTAGTAGAATTCCGCCTAAGTGAGCCGTGTATGCGATATGCGAAGAGCTGTCTGCTTGAGATGCGAGTAGTCCCAAAAGTTCAAAGACAATTATTGCATAGAGAATGATTCTAGGGCGCAGGCTAACAGGAATTATGAGAAAGAGTAAAAAAGTTATGGGTTTATCTTGAGCTAACATACAAAAGGCAGTTAGCACTGCAACTACTCCGGCAGAGGCACCGACTAAAGAAGTTTTTGGAGTTCCCAAAAATGAAGTATAGAAAGTCCAAAGTAAAGCTCCGCAAATTATTCCTAAAAAGTATAGAGCAAAAAATTTGCTTCTGCCAATCGCAGGTTCAACGATTCTGCCAACAAAATAAAGAGCTATCATATTCAAGGCAAAATGCCAGACTCCGCCGTGCAAAAATGCATAGCTTATGAACTTCCACAAATGCAAGCTCTTAGCGCTCTCTACCGTAAGCGAAAAAGACTCTGTGATAAAGCCAGACGAAAACCATTTTACAAAAATTGTTTGTATAAAAAAAGTAATCGTAGTTGTAGCGATAATCCAAAAAAGAGCGCTCTTTGGAATGGCATTAACATTCAGCTCTTTGCGAGAATTCATATAGCTTCGTTCGTACAACATATCCTATATATATTGGCATAAATCGCATAAAATAAAAGCTTTTTCTTAAAATTGAAGATTCATTGACAAAGCAAAGCTTTTGAGGCACTATTTTGCGCTATTATGAAAATGTCTAAAAGTACCAAAACAACTAAGACTAAAGAAAATTGCAAGTTCTACACAAGGGCTAGTGCGAGCGAAATGAAAGACGCTATTCTTTTCAATCTCGAGACTATGCTAGCTAGAGATTTAAAAACTGCCAACGAGCGCGACTGGTGGCAATCGACTGCTTTTGCTATTCGCGATATTTTGATGGATAGATTCATCAAAACTATGGCTAGACAAAACAAATGCAATTGCAGAAGACTTTATTATTTATCTTTAGAATACTTAATGGGTCGTCTTAGTTTGATTACTATGGATAATCTTGGTATCGAAGATTCTGTGAAAAAGGCCTATGATATGTTGGGTTTGGATTTCGACAAAGTTATAGATTCTGAAGTTGATATGGGCTTAGGCAATGGCGGTTTGGGTCGCTTGGCTGCGTGCTTTTTAGACTCTCTTGCTACTTTGAATTTGCCTGCGATTGGCTATGGCATTCGTTATGAGTTTGGTCTTTTCAGACAAAATTTTGAAGATGGCAAACAAGTAGAATATCCTGATAACTGGTTAAAGTTTGGTTGTCCTTGGGAAGTTGTGCGTCCTGAATACACAGTAAAAATTGGTCTTGGCGGAAATGTTGAACACACGGTTGACGACAAGGGCGATTGGACTTCTTTGTGGACTCCCAAGCGCGAATTTTTAGGTGTGCCTTGGGATATTCCTATTGTTGGCTACGGCGCAGAAACTGTGAACTTCTTGCGCTTGTGGGAATCTAAGGCTTCTAACGAATTTGACTTAGGTGCTTTCAATGAGGGCGGTTATAGTGCTGCTGTTCAGGAAAAGGCAATGTCTGAAACAGTTTCAAAAGTTTTGTATCCAAATGACAAAACTGAAAAAGGTAAATATTTACGTCTGGTTCAACAGTACTTCTTTGTGTCTTGCTCATTGCAAGATATCATCCGCAGATTCAAGCGCGACAATCAAAATAATTGGGATGCTTTTGCTGACAAAGTTGTTATTCAGTTAAATGATACTCACCCAGCGATTGCGGTTCCTGAACTTATGCGCTTGTTGATTGATGTTGAAGGATTATCTTGGGAATATGCGTGGAGCATTCTTACAAAAATTATGGCATATACAAATCATACTTTGTTGCCAGAGGCTCTTGAAAAGTGGGCTGTTTCTATGTTCGAGACTGCGTTGCCACGTCACTTAGAAATTATTTTTGAAATCAATCGCCGTTGGATGGATAAGCTCGAAGAGATTTATCCAGGAGACGATAGCATTAAGCGGCATCTTTCTATTATTGAAGAAGACGATTCTAAAATGGTCAGAATGGCATATATGGCAGTTATCGCTTGCTTTAGTGTAAACGGTGTTGCAGCTATTCACTCGCAGTTGTTGAAAGAGAATTTGTTGACATCTTTCTACAAAATTATGCCAGAAAAATTTAACAACAAGACAAACGGTGTAACTCCAAGACGCTGGATTAAAACAGCAAATCCAAAATTGTCTAAGTTGATAGATTCTTCTTTAGGTACAGATATGTGGTTGAAAAATCTCGATATGCTTAAAGGTTTAGAAAAGTTTGCAAAAGATTCTGCATTCCAAAAGAAGTTTATGCAAATCAAGCTCGATAACAAAGCGCGTTTGGCAAAGAAAATCAAGCAACTTTGCAATATAGATGTTAATCCTGAGGCTCTCTTTGACGTTCAAGTAAAGCGTTTACACGAATACAAGAGACAACATTTGAATCTCCTGCATATCATAAAACTTTATCGCGATTTATTGCATAATCCTAATTTAGATATTCCTGCACGTGTATTTGTATTTGGCGCAAAAGCTGCTCCAGGGTATGACATTGCAAAAAATATCATCAATGCAATCAACAGAGTTGGCGATGTTATTAATAACGACAAGCGCATCAATGACAAACTGAAAGTTGCATTCTTGCCTAATTACAGAGTTTCATTAGCTATGGATATTATTCCTGCGGCTGATTTATCTGAACAGATTTCAACAGCTGGTAAAGAAGCCTCTGGCACAGGTAACATCAAGATGTCTTTGAATGGCGCACTTACAATGGGAACTTTGGACGGTGCGAATATTGAAATCTTGGAAGAAGTTGGCGAAGAAAATATTTTCATTTTCGGCAACACTGTTGACCAAGTTCAAGAACTTAAATCAGCAGGTTATAATCCTTACGATTTCTATAATTCAAATCCTGATTTAAAGAATGCCTTAGATTGGTTAGTGTCTGGCTACTTTTCACCAGAGAATCCAGATGCATTTGCATTGACTCGTAAATCTGTTTTAGATTGGGGTGACCCATTCTTAGTTTGTGCAGATTTCAAAGCATATTGCGATGCTCAAGAAGTAGCAGGCGAAGTTTACAAAGACAAAAGCCGCTGGGCAGAGATGGCAATTTTGAATGTTGCTCGTTGCGGAAAGTTCTCTTCAGATAGAACTATCCAAGAATACGCAGATGACATTTGGAATTTGAAAGCTTGCGATTGCAAAAAAGAATCTTAATTCAATTTCAAATCAAAATAAACAGGTCTATGATCGCTAGCTTTGTGAGTGTTGTCGAAAACACGAGCAGGGTTGGCGATTTTTTCTTTTGCATTTTTGCTAATCCAGAAAAAGTCGTATTGAAAAAACTCTGTGTGCTTTTTCCAAGAATATGTCCAAGCGTTTCTTTCAGAATCGTATTGTTCTAAAACTTCAAAATCAAAATCTTTAAACTTTGCAAAAATAGTAGAGTTTGGTTCGTCATTAAAATCTGCGGCGAACACAAAAATATCATCTTTATGCTTAGCAAAGATTGGTAAAAAAGATTCTACTTCTTTAGTTCTATACAAAAGATTTTCTTTGTCGGATTTAAATTCTTTTACAACTTTCCTGCTCTTTAAGTGAGCCGTGTAAATATAGGCATTGTTATTTACAAGAACGCCTAAGAGTCCGCGCAGAGTGTGATGTTGTTCGTCATAATAGTCAAAGGGCAAGTGTGCGTATTCAAAAATTTTGTCGAAAGGCAACTTTGAGAAAATGGCTATACATCTTTCTGTGTCGCCTGCATTCAAAAGTTTCCTGTAAGGATAAAATAAATTTACGGTTTCCAAATCTTTTACAAAAACTTCTATATGATTAGCTCCCAATTCTTGAGCCAGAATTATGTCAGGATTTATCTCTGCAAAAATCTTTGCCATAGTTTGTCTTTCAGACAATGGCTTAGGATATTCTTTATTCCATTTGCCCTCTACATATCTATCGGCAATAGAAAAGTTATGCAGGTTCCAAGTGCAAATTCTAATGGATTCTTTTGCTTGCGATTCGGTAGGAGCAACATTTACAATTTGGGATGACTCAGGATTTTCTGATTGTTTATCCCAATAGTATGCGGCTACAAAAACGCATAGCCAAAAAATCCAAGGCAAGTAAATCTTGGATAATTTTTTCAAAGTCATAACTCTTGATAGGGAGAATCTTTACGATCGTTCAAGGCAATTTTTTCTATGTATTTTGCAAGAATATCAAACTCGAGATTCACATATTCGCTTGCTTTGCGCGTAGAAAGATTTGTAACTTCAAGAGTATGTGGAATCAACCAAACGCTCAAAGTATTATCTTTAGCTTCTGCGATTGTAAGAGAGATTCCATCTATTGCGATAGAACCTTTATATACTGCGTATTTTGAAAAATTAGAATCAAAAGAAATTTTTAAATAATAATTTTTACCTACTTGTTCGAAAATTTCTACTTTGCCTTTTGTGTCGATGTGACCGCTAACAAAGTGTCCGCCAAGTCTGGCGTCGGCAGCGAGTGGGCGCTCTACATTTATTATAGAGCCTAATTTTATTTCACTAAAATTAGTTAAGCGTACGCTTTCTTCCAATAGCTCAAAGCTAGCGATGTTTTCTTGCAATGCAACTACTGTTAAGCAACATCCGTTGCAAGCTAGAGAATCACCAAGATTCAAGCTCTTTGCAATTTCAGCAGGTAAGTCTAACTGCAAAAGATATGCAGACTTTTTTTCTTCAAAGCTTTTAACTTTTGCAACGCCTTCTACTATTCCTGTGAACATTTTTTTCCTTTACGCTTCCAGAGCTTGTTTAAAGTCTGCAATGATATCGTCTTGATGTTCTATGCCAACAGATACACGTATCAATTCAGGGAGAATCCCTGTTGTAGATTTTTCTTCTTCGCTTAGTTGACGATGAGTTGTACTTGCAGGGTGCAACACGCTTGTACGAACGTCAGCAACGTGAATTACTTGAGCTGCAAGTTTGAGATTATCCATAAACTTCACAGCTTCTCCAAGCCCGCCTTTGGTACCGAATGTAAGGACTCCGCTAGATGCTTTGAGATATTTTTTTGCTTTAGAATATTCTGGTGAAGATTCAAGCCCTGGATAATTTATCCACGCAACTTTAGGGTGCTTTTCTAAAAATTTTGCAAGAGTCAATGCATTGCTACTATGTCTTTCCATACGCAAGTGCAGAGTTTCTAAATTCATATTTGTAAGGAATGAATTCATTGGCGAAATCATACAACCGATATCGCGTAAGACGTGCGTGCGAGCTTTTACTAGGAAGCAAAGATTACCGAACTGCTTTGTGTAAACGAGTCCGTGATAAGAAGAATCAGGCTCATTGAAAGATGTAAATTTTTTGTCAGTAAAATCAAAATCGCCCTTATCGACAATGATTCCGCCAAGACTGCAAGCGTGTCCGTCGGCATACTTAGACAAGCTATGTATTACAAGGTTTGCGCCGAAATCAAAAGGTCTGCAAAGAACAGGAGTAGGGAAGGTGTTATCTATTGCTAGTGGAATTTTTGCTTCTTTAGCGACTTTAGCAAACTTTTCTATGTCCAAAACTTTCACGCTAGGATTTGTCAAAGACTCGCCAAACATAAGTTTTGTATTTGGCTGAATTGCTTTTTTTATTTCTTCTTCCGAAGCTTCGGCGTCGACAAAAGTTGTAGTGATACCGAGCTTTTTAAAAGTGTGTGCCAAAAGATTAAAAGTTCCGCCATAGATAGTAGATGCACTAACGATATGGTCACCGGCTTCGCAAAGAGTCATTACAAGAACTGTTGTTGCACTTTGCCCACTAGCGAGCGCAATACCGCCTATGCCGCCTTCAAGGGCTGCCATTTTTTTCTCAAGATACTCTGCGCTTGGATTACTCAAACGCGTGTAAAAATGCCCGACCGCTTTTAAGTCGAATAAGTCTGCAAGCTCAGCACAACTTGAGTATTTAAAAGTTGTGCTTTGTGCAATAGGCGCAACTCTAGGTTCGCCATTTTTAGGTGTGTAGCCAGCTTGTACGGCTAATGTTTCTATATGATTGCTTTTCATTTTACTAATCCTGAATAGTGTTCAGGATTTTTTTCGGATCAATCTTATTTTGAATTTTCTTTTAAATTTTCTATCAAATCCAAAAAGTCTTTTGGCGGGTTTGCAGTGAATTCTAATTTTTTTTCTGGATTCAATGGATGGTCAAGTTTCAAAGAATATGCGTGAAGCATCACTCTATCTGGTGGCGGAATTTGCTTATACTTTGTCTTTTGATAAGCGTAAGTATAGTCGCCTAAAATAGGGTAACCTAAATCGCTAAGATGAACACGAATTTGATGAGTTCTACCGGTATAGATTTTGCATTTTAAGTATGCAGCAAAGTTGCCGTAAGATTCGATTTGCTCCCAGTCGGTGCGGGCATCGCGACCATTTTGAATATCGCAAACACACATCTTTGTTTTGAATGTTGCGTGGCGCCCAATAGGCTTTTTTATAGTGCCACTGCGTATTGCAGGCTGACCACAAATCAATGCTAAGTATTCTTTATCGACTGAACGTTCAGAAAACATTTCAACGAGTCTATAATAAGCATTGTCTGTCTTTGCCATAATCATAATGCCAGAAGTTTCTTTGTCTAGCCTATGAACTATTCCAGGGCGCATCGCACCACCTGCTTGGCTTAGCTTACCTTTACAATGGAATTGCATTGCGTGCACTAATGTGTCTTCGCCAGTGCCACTACCTGGATGAACAACCATTCCTGCTGCTTTGTTGACAACAATAATATCATCATCCTCAAACAGAATTTCGACAGGAATATCTACAGGGTTAATTTCACTCATTGGGGGAGGTGGTAGTTCAATCAAAACTTCGTCGCCTGCGTTAAGAATAAATTTTTTTGAAATAGCATTTCCATCGAGCGTAACTTTGCCATCATAAAAACTGCTCTCTAGCTTTGTTCGAGATGCCACATTCTTAAAATATTCTGCGAGCGCTTTATCTGCTCTTACAGGATTTGCATCTTCTGGATGAATGTATACGGTCTTTTGCATAGCAGATTATATAAGATTTTTTGGATTTAATGGCACTACGCTTTTCTCAACAAAAAGACCATTTTTACGAATCAATTTTCCGTCGAAATAAATTTCTCCGCCACCGTATTCAGGAGTTTGAATACAGACCAAATCCCAGTGAACTTTTGACTTATTTGAATTACTTGCATCTTCATAACTTTGACCCGGGGTAAAGTGGAATGAACCTGCAATTTTTTCATCAAACAAAATGTCGCGCATAGGCGTTGTGATAAATGGATTAAAGCCTAAAGCGAATTCGCCTATATAACAAGAGCCTGCATCGCTATAAATTATATCGTTTAACTTCTTGTTGTCGCCACTGCAAGTAGCTTTAACAATCTTGCCTCGAGAAAATTCAAGACGCACGTTGTCAAAAGAAACTCCCATATAAATGCTAGGTGCATTGTATGTTACAAAGCCTTCTACACTATTTTTTACAGGGGCTGTAAAGACTTCGCCATCTGGAATATTATATTGGCCACCACAAGTAATGCTTGGGATGTTTTTGATAGAAAATTTTAAATCTGTTCCTTTACCAAGTATATGAACTTTATCAGTTTTTTCCATCAACTTTTTGAGCGCATTCATTGGCTTTGTAAGTTTTGAATAATCAAAACAGCAAACATCAAAATAGAATTTTTCAAAAGCTCTTGTTCCCATCATAGCTTGCTGAGCCATTGCAGCGGTAGGCCATCTTAGAACAACCCATTTTGTGTGGTTGACTCTGTAATCAGTAACAGCCTTCATTTCTTGACGGATAAGATTCATTTGCTTACTTGCAATTTGCGAGTTCTCGTAGATATTATTCGAGCCGCGCAATGCAATAAATGCATCCATCTTTTTCATCTTCGCTAATTCTAAAGATGACTTGATTTTTAGTTCTTCTTGAGACGCATTTTCTAGCAAAGACAAGCTAGTAGATTCATCGCTCAAAGACAAATGTGGAAAAGCTTTCAATGTGCGAATTTCTTCTACCAATGCGCAAATCATCTCTGATGGAATAGCACAAGCGTCTATCAAAACATTTTCTTTAGCTTTGATTTTTGTAGAGTGTCTGCATAAAAGTTTTGCTAATTTTTTATAATTTTCGCGCATTAGTCTATTCTTTCCAAAAGAGGTTTTTCTATATCATTGCCAAGAGAGTCAGGTGTAAAAAGTTTTTTATTTAAGAAACTTTCAAGATTAACTGCTACGACTTTCATTTTATCTTTGTCCTTAGAAAGATTATCTTTTATTTCGACATCTTTCATAATCCAGTAAGATCCGATTTTTTTTACAGACGATAGCGACACAGTTTTTTCAACTATATTATTTTTGAAAAATTCGCTCTGAACAGGATGATTAAATTCGCGACTCAAAGCAATCTTCACATTAGGCAAATCTTCGCTAGGGCTTTTGAGAGTAAAAAAGTACACTGCTTGACCTATACGTCCTGAGCCAGAATAAAGGCTTTCCCAACTTTTATAGGGCATAAAAACATCGAATGGCGAACTGATTAGTTCTTTGATAAATGGATTTGTCCACTCGTTTTTTTCCAAGAGTTTTGATGTGTTAGATTCTTTGTCGAATTTATAAACTTTATGTGCGCCATCCTCTGAATAAATCATTAAAAAATCTTCATTAGACTTTTCGTCAGAGAGTATTAATCTTGTATGATAATTTCCATCAAAATACTTGCCGAGCAAAAAGCCTTTATACGAAGTCGATTCACTTTTTCTTGGCAGATGAATCAATTCAAACTCAAAAAAATAGTTCTCAGCTTGGCGTGAATTAAAGAATTCTTGCCATCTTTCTTGAGCCGCTTGGGCAGGGAGAGGCGCGACACGGTCATTTGGGCGCAGATTCCTTTGTCCGAAGCAATGCTCCGACACAAAAATGAGCACTCCAAGAGCGCTCATAAAAAAAAGTTTTTTGTAAAGATTCATACCTTACTGTGCGGTAGGAGCTTCGGGCTCAGCAGCAGGTGCAACAGGTGTAGTTTCTGGAGCTTTAGGTAATTCTTCAGTAGCCGCAGTGGATGTTGGCAAATCTAAGTTTGACAATGAAGGTGCTGCAGGAGCCTGAACAGTATCGTCTTTCACATACAAAAAGCCCAAGTAAAGACCAAAGCACAATACGAAGTAGATAACTATACATTTGATAGTGAATCTAGAGAGTGCATTTGCAGTATCGCCACCAAAAACGCTTTCAGCTGCGCCGCCACCTAAGCTTGCGCCCATACCAGCGTCTGCATTAGGTCTTTGCATAAGAATCACGATAACTGTTAATGCGCAGGCAAGAACTAGTACTAGCAATAGAATGTATAATAATATACTCATAATTTGTAAATGATGTTTAAACTATAAGAAAATGCCAAAAAATCGAATCAAGGCAATGTTTTTTTTCAAGAATCTTTATTTGGTGGAAGCAGAGCTCTCGTTAATTAGCTTATGGGTCTGGAGAGAATCTACAAGCGGGCTTGTGTACGCAGATAATTTTAGCGACGCTTTATCAAGAGAACTAAATCCGCTCTTTGTCTTAAAGACAGACTGTATAGATTCAAGCGTTTTAGCCTGTTTCTCGTTAGGATTAATAGACTGCATATTTGCTAGAATCTGAGCAACAGAGCCCGATGCGGAGGGTAAGATATTGTCTTTAATCGAATAAAGATTAACATATTTTGCAAACACAGAATCTTTAGACATTTCTTTATACAAGCCAGATTCATCCAAGAAATTTTCATTTAACTTAGCCACTAAGAATAGCGATTTTTTAAGATAATCTTTATCATCTAAAGTCAAAAACATATCGAAGTATGTGCAACTTAAGATTCCGTACTCCGTAGCTCCAGACTCGCTTTTCTTCTCAAGCATTGCAGGCAGTCCTCGTTTAGAAAGAAAGTTCGCGTGCACAAATTTTTCACATTTTTTGATAGATTCTAAAGTTCTTTCGTTAGGCAGAATTTTGTAATTTAGATTAAGAAAGCGCAATATTAGTGCATTTTGTGAAAGTAAAATAATCTTTTTCTCAGAATCTTCAAATCCGCCGTCTTGCCTTTGTATAGAGTAGAGATGTTTCGCAAAGTTTTCAGACACTTCTAATGCATCTTTTTCTTTAAGCAAAATTGCGCACTCAGCGAGTGCTTGAGCAAAAAGAATTTTACGTGTAAAGTCTGAACTTTCGCTATCTATGCCAGATATGAGGTGACGCACAGCAAGGGGGAGCGCGTTGATTGCAAAGTTATCTTTGTAATTGGTTTTACATTTTCTGAAAAGCAATTTTGCATTTTCGCTGACTATGGCACTTGGAATAGATTTCAAATTATGAGTTGCAAAAAACTGAAAAAGCTCAGCGTTTTCAGCAAGATTATTGGATGTTAAAGATGCAAAAATTGGGGTATCTTTATTTTCTATTTTAGATTTGTTTGATAGAAGATTTAATTTTTTACGCTCGTTTTGGTAGAGTTTTACTGCGCTATACAAAACAGTTTTTAACGAAGGGTTTTGTGGTGAATCTTGCTCAGGAAGTTTTGCGCTGACCAAAAGAGGAAACATACGCGGAGTTAAGATTCCATAAGCGATTTTTTCTGTTCGTTCTTGTTTGCCATAGATACAAGCGACAGCTCTGAAATCAGCAGGATATGCATTTTTATCTAGGTGGGTTATCAAAAAATTATGTTTTAAGAAATCTGAATTCTCGAATTTTTCAGCATCTATAAAAAAGAAAATAAGCTTATCCTGTTTGCGTGCTTGCGATGTAATGTCGTTACCCCATTCGCGCAGATTTTCAGGGTGCAGGGGATCATTTTTCAACGCGAAGTGTTTATGTACGGCGATGCCAGCGAAGAATATACTCAATGCTCCGAAAAAGAATGCTAATATTTTTCTTAATTTATGCACTTAATTTATGACATTTTTATTTTGTCAAAGTGCCAAAATTTATTGCGTTTAATATTTTTTCAATGTCTTTATTCTTGTTCTCAGACATAAACGCAAAATTTTTAGCAGAAGACAATGGATAAGGTCCATAAAGATTAGGGTCAGTAGCAGTAAATACTCCTACGGAAATTTTTTGCATAATAGCAGACAAATGTAAAGGTCCGCTATCATTGCATACGCAAGCTTTTGCTTTACTAACGAGGCTTGGTAGTTCAGAAAGTTTTGTCTTTCCAAGATAATTATAAAAGTTCTTGTAATGACTCAATGATTCAGGATCGAAAGAAGACTCTTTACCTGCCAAGATAACATTTTCGCCAGATTCTAATAACTTTACACAAAGTTCTCTAAAATAATTCCAAAGCTTTTCAGGGCGGCGTGTGTCTGAAAAAATAATTATAGGATTTTCGACATCACAAAAGTTTTCGTCTATAATAAAATCGGGATAGTCATAAGTTTTTTCGAGCCCGAGCGCAGGTAGGAATTCAGATAAAATATCTACAGCGTGAGGTTTGTCAGAAAGTTTGATTGTAGAATTATAAAATAAAAATGCAAATTCACGACTATCTTCTCTGCCAATTTTGTTTTTTGATTTCGCAAAGTATGTCATCATTCCGGAGCGAAAGAGTCCTTGCATATCCAAAACATAATCATACTCGCAAGTGCGAATTTGTTTACGCAATTCAATCAGATTTTTTAGATTCTTTTTTTTCTTAAAAATCAAAAAATTGTCTACAAGCGAAGAACTTTTTAAAAAGGGTGCAAACTCTTCTTTTACAAGCCAATCTATGCGAGCATTAGTCTGTTTTTTTATAGACGCAACTATGCCCATTGCGTGAATAATATCTCCCAACGAAGAGGGTTTAATTATCAATATTTTTTGCATAGATAATATTCATACTTACGCATTAAAATGCATAAGTATGGAATTAAAATTCTATAACATCAGGATGTTCTTGAGCTTCTTGTGTATGAGAGGCTTCTTCTTCAGGCTTATTTTGATTTAAGATTTTCCAAGATGGGTATTTTTCTGGAGGAAATTCACCCAAGCTCCAATATACAGAATCTTGTATAGAGCCTTCATTCATTCCAGCAGATGTCAATTGTAAGCTAGATAATCCGCGCCATTGCCACTCGTCGCTACCTGGAAAAAACGCTTGGACTTCAAGAGTAACATACTTTATCAAATGTGATGGAGTTGCCATTACGTTTGGAGTGCTATTTTGCAAGTCTGCGCTTGCCGTCCCAGATACCCAGATTGGCAAAAATACGACTTGTGCGACATCTTTTTCTACATAAGTATATCCGCGATTAGTCAAAAATTCTTTGATAGTTTCGACCAACATTTCGTTGTAAGCTTTGCCGTTGTCTGCAAAAGAGAACAACACGCTTCCGCCACCGTAAGGAGCTTCTACATAGAAAGTAGTTTTACCTTCAAAGCTTGCTCCATCACGAAGTTCTTGAGTCGCAGTACAAGCTGACAATGCAAGAACCGTTAAAAATAGAGTGAAATATTTTAGAATGTTTTTCATATCTTTAGTATTAAGGAATATATCTCTTTTCGAGCGCAGATGTAAAGAGTTTTATTAGTATCATTGACATTATCTAGAATCTTTCTCATTATTTGTCTATTGAAAGATTTAGACTATGATAAGCTATGGATTTATAGGCGCTGGCAAAATGGCGTCGGCAATAATAAAGGGTATGATTTCTAAGGGAATTGCGCCTTCGCAGATTTCTTGTACTTGCGGAAATGACGACACTGGGAAGATTTTATCTTCCCGCACAGGCATTAGACTTTTAGATGAGAAAGATTTTTTTGATTCAGGTTTTGATGTAGTTGTTTTAGCTTGTAAGCCTCAACAATTGGGTGGATTTGGTGAGAATGCAAAGAAAGTTAAGGCTTCTTTATTAGTGTCTATTTTGGCGGGAGCAACGATTCAAAGAATCAGGGAAAATTTTTCAAACGTAGGAGAAATTGCAAGAATTATGCCAAATATGCCTGCTCAGATAGGCAAGGGTATTAGCGCATTTTCTCTCGAAAAAAAATCAGACGAGAAGTCTTTGGTCTTAGTTAAAACTGTCTTAGAGCCAATGGGTGAGTACATCGCGGTAGAAGAATCTAAGCTAGATGCTGTAACTGCGCTATCTGGCAGTGGACCTGGGTATATGTTTGAATATGCGAATTGTATGATAGATTCCGCAATGGAGCTTGGTTTTGATTTTGAAACAGCAAAAAAGCTAACTTATCAAACCATATTAGGTTCTGCAATTTTGATGTGTGAATCAGAGTTATCAGCTAAAGAATTACGTGATAGCGTTTGTAGCCCGAATGGTACTACGCTGGCAGGGCTTGAAGCTCTTACAAAAAATAATTTCCAAGTGTCTATAAAGGAATGTCTTTTTGCGGCAGAAAAACGTTCAAAGGAGTTGTCTAAATTATGAAAAACAAAATAAATTCTGGAAGAATATTAGTTACAGGTGGCGCAGGCTTTATAGGCAGTGCTATGATTTGGCATCTTAATAGATTGGGTTATACAAACATTATTGTTACGGATATCCTTAAAAAAGACGATAAGTGGCGCAATCTTGTCCCTCTAAAGTACGAGGACTACTATGAAGCAGACGAATTTTTATCTTGGTTAGAAAAAGATGAGCATTTACTCAGAGATATGGGAATCAATACGGTTTTGCATTTTGGGGCTTGTTCAAAGACCACAGAATTAGACGCATCTTTTCTTGTAGAAAATAATTTTGCCTACACAAAAATCTTGGCAGAAGCTGCGATCAGAGACGATGCGCGTTTTGTATATGCGTCGTCTGCTGCAACTTATGGCGATGGCTCTTGTGGTATGGATGATAAAGATACTAATTTATCTAAATACAGACCTTTGAATATGTATGCATACTCAAAGCAAATGTTCGATTTGTGGGCTCAAAAACGTGGTTGGTTGGATTCTATTGCAGGGCTTAAATTCTTCAATGTCTATGGACCTAACGAAGACCATAAAGAAGATATGCGCTCTTTGCCACTTAAAGCAAGTTTCCAAATCAAGGATACAGGCGAGATTGGGCTTTTTAAAAGCAGGCATCCTGACTATGCAGATGGTATGCAAATGCGCGACTTTCTCTACATAAAAGACGCTGTGAAAATGGTCTATCACATTGCATCTAACGATAAGCTAAATGGCATCTATAATCTAGGTAGCGGAAAGGCAACTACTTGGATAGATTTAGTCTCTCCAATCTTCAAAGTCTTTGGGTTAGAAAGAAATATAAAATTTATCGATATGCCAGATAGTCTTGCAGGCAAGTATCAATACTACACTTGCGCTTCCATAGATAAATTGCGCGAAAGTGGTTATAATGAAGATATTACATCTGTGGAAGACGCTGTGACTGACTACGTGAAAAATTACATAATTCCAGATGCAAAGCTTGATTATAAGGATTAAAAAAATCTCATTTAATATCTTGACAATGTGCGTAGAAATCCTTTAACCTCATCGTGTACTTTGAAGAAGTAAAATGTTGCTCTAAGGTACAGCTTGCTTTTTAACCCAGTTTAACAATCATCTCCAAACACAATCTTCACTATGAGATACTTTTTAAGATTAGCCATTGCAACTTGCGCCGTTATTTTATCAGGTTGCGCAGGGTACCGTGATACAGTAGAAATAACCTCCATGCCAAGTGGCGCCGATGTTTTCATCAATGGTGATTTGGCAGGACAAACTCCTTTGAAAGTCTCTTTATTACAAGACTCAAATTATGCTGTTCGTTTAGAACGTGCAGGTTATAATCCTGAAGTATTTAATTTGGGACCTGAACCTATAAATCCGTTTATCAAGTTTGGTCCATTGGTAGACACAGGCTTTTATAAAAAGCTCACTCCAAACGAAACTAACGCGAGAATGCGTCCAGAATTTTTATCAGATAGCTTAGGCTTGAACCCTTATGACGATTTTGCTTTGAATATTCTTAAAGCAGATGCTCTCAAGAAAGCAGGCGTGATAAGTGAGGAAGAACATTCTTATATCATTCAATATATGGCAGATCATTATTCTCCAAAACAAGAATGTAAAAAAGAATGTGAGCCTAAGAAAGAGTGCGAACCTAAAGCTGAAGAAGCGTCCGCAGAGGAAGCACCTGTTGAAGAAACAGCGGCTGAGTAG
>JGI994J12354_10000761_pt1 | contig 32340 bp, 30 predicted proteins | sample IntmicLarv3ML3BL_FD_12354 | JGI IMG/M metagenome (IMG submission 12354) | reverse complement strand
AAACTATCAAAACATTGTCCTTTTATACCTCGATTAAAATCCCTGGTTCATGCCGAAAATAGCGATAGTGGGAGGCACGGGCATATACAACCCCGACTCTTTTGAAACGATAAAGACCGTTTTTCCCGATACTCCGTTCGGAAAACCCTCGGATGAGATAATGATAGGTAAGATCGCGGGGGTCGAGATCGCTTTCCTGTTCAGACACGGAAGATCGCATCAGCACCCTCCCAGTTCCGTCCCATACAAAGCCAATATGTGGGCACTGAAAGAGCTTGGATGCGAATATATCATATCCGCATGCGCGGTCGGTTCATTGAAACTCGAATATGCCCCCGGGGACCTCGTGATACCCGATCAGTTCATTGATTTCACGAAAAAGAGGGAGTACACATATTTCGACAAAAAGACCGTGCATATCTCCATGCCCGATCCTTTCTGCAACTACCTGAACAAAATATTCGCAGATACTGCGAAAGGCATGGGGATCAAATACCACGTAGGAGGAGCCTATGTCTGCATAGAAGGTCCAAGATTCTCCACCAGAGCCGAAAGCAATATGTTCAGACAGTTTGGCGATATCATAGGCATGACCGTTGTTCCCGAATGCCAGCTGGCAAGGGAGTTAGGTATGTGCTACTGCAGTCTTGCAACGATCACCGATTATGATGTCTGGCATAATGAAGATGTGAGTATCGAGATCGTGATACGAACAATGAACGAATGCTTGGCAAAGGTCCTGAAGCTTCTGGAACTGGGATTACCGAAAATCGACAGAAAGGACTGTACCTGCATAGATGCCGCAAAGGGCTGCGGCGCAATATGATCTCATGCGCATAACGTTCAAAGGTACTGTTCAGGGGGTCGGATTCCGTCCGGCCGTATTTCGCACCGCAACAGCACTTGGATTGTGTGGGAAGGTCTGGAACAGCGGCTCCGATGTCATCGTTGAAGTCAATGATGGAGATGCATTTCTCAGTGCCTTCCTTTTCAACATACCGCCTTTGGCTGTTATAGAAAGCATAAACAGATTCGATACCCCTTTCAATGATACCGGCGGATTTTCCATCGCATCTTCCGAGGACGGCAGCAAAGAGGTCTCCGTCCCCTCAGACATGGCATTGTGCGACAATTGCCTGAAGGATCTGAAGATCGGAAGACGAAAAGGGTATGCCTTCACTTCGTGCACGGACTGCGGTCCGCGCTTCACTCTGTTATCGGATTTGCCCTACGATCGTTCGTCGACCTCGATGAAGGGGTTTGTACCATGTTCGGAATGTCAAGCGGAATACGATGACCCCGAAAACAGACGGTTCCACCATCAGACCGTATGTTGTCCGAAATGCGGACCCTCTTACAATCTTGTGGATACAAATGGGAATCATATTTCTGGGGATCCCGTCAAGGTATTTTCGGACATACTGTCTGCGGGAAAGATCGGAGTGATCAAGGGCTGGGGAGGCATGCATATATGCTGTACCCTGGAAAATCTGCAGAAGATGCGAAAATGGTACGGAAGAGAACAGAAACCCTTTGCAATAATGGTGAGAGATCTTACTGCCGCAAAGAAATATGGCAACCCCGGCGAAGCTGAATGCATACACCTGATCTCACCGCAGAAACCTATCGTCCTGGTTAAGAAAAAAGACTCACACCTCACGGAACTGGCATCGCCGGGATTGGACAACATCGGATTGTTCCTTCCTTATACCGGGATCCAGCATCTTCTGTTCGACATGATGGATGACGATGCACTTGTCATGACCTCGGCCAATCTTCCGAAGGAACCTATGATCCTGGATGACGAGTTGGTGAAAAGACTGAAAGCAGATGCGTATCTCCTCCACGACCAACCGATTATGAATCGGGCAGACGACAGCGTCATACGTCTGTTCAGAGAAAAACCCGTGTTCATAAGGAGGTCCAGAGGACATGTTCCTTCCTTCATCCCCATCGACCTAAAAGGCTCGGCAGTCGCAGTGGGAGCACAGGAGAATCTTACAGGCTCCGTTGCAACTAACGGAAGGATGCATATGACCCAGCATATCGGTGACGGAGAAGGTTTTGGTGTCATCGATTATCTTGAGGAGGCCATAAGATCCGAAATGCAACTCCTCGGGTGTACCCCCCAGGCAATAGCCATGGACCTGCATCCGAACTATTCCAATCGTGTCCTCGCAAAGAACCTCGCTTCGGAATATGGTTCCGAACTCATCGAGATACAACATCATTGGGCACATTCTGCCGCACTGATGACAGAGAATAATGTAGATGAGGCAGTCATATTAGCACTCGACGGAACGGGTCACGGAGATGACGGACACGCATGGGGAGGAGAGGTCCTCCTTGCCGATCTGCATTCCTATGAAAGGATCGCCCATATGGAATACGTTCCCCTTCTGGGATCGGAAAGAGCCCTATATGATCTCAGAAGACTGAAATTCGCCATCGATCTTGCGAACGGAGTAGAGAACACATCATTCGATGAGAAAGAATCTGATGTCCTGAGAAAAATGATGACATCCAGCGTCAAATGCTCCTCAATGGGGAGACTGATGGATGCACTCTCATACTCGCTCGGAATATGTTCGATACGCACCTACGACGGAGAACCCGCAATGAAACTGGAACCTTTGCTCGCACGGGGAAAATTGATCCCCGGATTCGAAACAGAAAGAATAGGGAACGTTGTTCAAACATCCCGCCTGTTTTCCGGGATCAAGGGCCAAAATCCCGCGGATATTGCTTATTCCGTTGTATTCAATGTCATGAAAGAACTTGTAGAAAGTGCGGTCGAATGTGCCGATGACAACGGGATAGACAATATCGGCATAACTGGCGGCGTCTCCTACAATTCTACGGTTTGCGAAATGTTCTCCGATTTGGTCTCCGACTCGGGACACGGATTAATATTCCACGAAAGCGTTCCCAATGGTGATGGCGGAATATCCGTTGGACAGGCCGCGATCGCGCTGAAAATGATACAATGAATACTTTGTTCGTACTGCTTGACGGGATGGAGGATGATCCCAACCCCATATTCGGGGGTAAGAAACCGTATGAGGTCGCGAAAATGCCTTTCATGTACTCCGTCGCAAAGCATAAGATGTACACCACGGGCAGAGGGTATACGCACCTATTCCTGAATGAATTTTTCACAGGATGTCCGCCCACTTCGTCGAGGGCCGCCATCGAAGCGATGGGTCTCGGCCTTGATATGAGTAAGGGACGCAACGCATACCGTCTCAGTCCGGCAAGGATAGAAGACGGGATGATAAGATGGTCGTATCATGCACACGTGTTCTGCGATCGATTGATGGAAACCATCAACATGAATCTTCATATCCTTGACAAATACGATCCGGAGATCGCGTTTTTCCTTAACGGAAGAGCTGTTCTCACCATGAAGTACGATGATGTACCGGAACTTCCTGCCCCACCCGTTGATGCCCCCCTCGTAGAAGTACCGGGCGACCTTGGCAGATTTGTTATGAAGGTTGCGGAGGATATGGAAGGGATCACGGACTATCCGTGGGGTTGCGGGAACCTTGGTCGTTTGTCCCCTCCGTTCCCATGCATCGAAAAAATGGCCGCCGTATCGGACAGCCCCACAGCTTTGGGGATCGCCGCGTCCCTGGGGCATGACATTCACTTCATCGATGACCTTGAAGAGAGGTTCCCTCTCGCCAGAGACCTGTTGAAAGAAGGCAATGTCTTCCTTCATATCGACGAAGTGGACGAGTACAGTCACCAAAAAGATCCGATGAAGAAGATAGCCGTACTCGAACGTACGGATAAACTGATGTCGGAATATTTCAATGATGTCGAACGAATAGTATATTTTGTGGATCACGGAACCTCTTCCATTTCAGGAGAACATCTCATCATGGATGTTCCGTTTTGGACCAACATCGAATGCGGCATGACCGACGGGAAACTGATAACACTTTCGGAAGTTATACCGAAACTCTTCGGTCTGAAATAATATTGTTCCATGACAAGATATTAAATATTAAACCAAATAGCGTCCTCAATGGAAATACTCTCACCTGCCGGCTCGCCCGAAGGACTTGCCGCCTCTGTCAAGGGCGAATGCGATGCTGTATATCTCGGAGGCAAAGCCTTCGGTGCCAGAGCATTCTCCGATAATTTCACGGACGCGGAACTCGAAGGGGCAATGAATTATGCTCACGACAACAACGTAAAAGTTTATGTTACCGTGAACACTCTGATCAAAGATAGTGAGATGGCCGATGCCGTTTCCTATGTGAAATTTTTGAAGGACATTCACGCCGATGCTGTATTGATACAGGATCTGGGTCTTCTGAATGCCATAAAAAACATCGATATTGATAAACATGCTTCCACTCAGATGGGCATTCATTCCGCTTCAGGTTTGGAATGGTGTGCGGAGAACGATATCTGCCGCGCGGTCCTTTCGAGAGAACTTACCTTCGAAGAGCTGACTAAAATTGTGAAAAATTCTCCGATAGAAACGGAAGTATTCGTCCAAGGTGCAATGTGCTACTGCATCTCGGGAGGATGTCTCTTCTCCAGCATCGTAGGCGGCCGCAGCGGTAACAGAGGACAGTGTGCCCAACCCTGCCGGAAGACCTACATCAAAGACGGAAAGGAAGGATTCCTCCTGAGCAGTGCGGACCTGTACGGAGTCGAATGGCTCGATCGTCTGAGATCTATAGGCATCAGCGCCGTGAAGATCGAAGGGCGCATGAGAAGCCATGCCTACGCCTATCTTTCCACAAAGGTATTCTCATCGGCGAACAAAGGTATTGCCGAGACCGAGACCGCGGATCTTTTGAAAACAGTGTTCAACAGGGGATTCTGCGAAGGTTATCTGCCCGGCGTTGTTTCTCCAGTTCAATACAAATATGCTGACAACAGAGGATTCCTTCTCGGAGAGACAAAGATCGTGAACAGAAAATTAGACCTTTCCGACCTCAACGAGACTGTGAGCCTTAAGGATGGGATCTCCATATTCAGAGGTAAGGACAAGATCGGCGGATTCAAAGTGAACGGACTGGGCACGGTCACGGTACCGTTCAAGATGCCCGACGGGAAGTATGAGATCTACAGAACTTACGATCCCCGCATCGACACGATAAAGAATCTCGTCGGCGCTCCTCCCAAACTCAATGGATCAAAGGGCAGATCGTCGATATTACGAACGTTGCCCGACGTGAACCGCTCTGCGAAGAAACCCGAACTATCATTCTATGTCAGTTCGCTGAAGAATCTTGACGCTGTCAAAAAATACGCTGACAGAGTGTATTTCGATATCAATGAACACTCGGAGGAAGCACAGCGCATATGCGCCGGGAACAATATCGAATTCGTCCTTAACCTTCCCAGATTTTCTCCTTCAGATGACCTTAACATCCATTCCGACTCCGTAATGGTCCATAACCCCGGACAATCGTATGCCAACAAAGGACGGAAAATATTCGGCAGCCACAATATGAATCTGTTCAACTCCGATTTTCCTTCATCCGTGTATCAAACAACGGTTTCTCTCGAATTGTCGAAGAATGAGGTTCGTATCCTTTCCGAACACTATCCCGGAAGGATAGAGGTCATGGTGTTCGGTAGAACGGAGATCATGTGTACGCGGGACCCTAATATGAGCGGCGGCATCCTGATCGACGACACCGAACGCCAATTCCCTGTTTACAAAGACGCGTTCGGATTGTCTCACATCTTGAATTCCTCCGATCTTATGCTGCTTCCTTATCTTGATGATCTGCGCCATATGGGCATCGATTCCTTTGGCATTGATCTGAGAAAACGTCCGACGAAACTTGCGGAGATAGTTGCGGAAGCATTCGCAAAGAACGACCTCGGCAAAAAAGGCAAGATAACTGAGATGTGTAGTGCCATTAATTACGGACACTATCTGCGCGGCGTAAGTTAACTGTATATTTTCCCGTATTAAACCTACCTCTGCATTTTTCAATTATGAAAATGAACAAGAGGGGGGACCTGGGGTTCCCGGAGGCCATCATGGCGGTCATGTTGGTTACCATAGCATTGTCCGCATACATGGGCGTCTTCATACTCAGTACGATGAACGACGAAGGCGATCGGGCTTTCATCGACAAAAACATGACAGACACACTTACAATTGAATGTAACGACATAACAGGAGACCTCATTCCGAAACTCGAAAAAATGATCGTACAGAAAGGATACAGGGGGATCACTGTCAGATGCTACATTCCTTCACATCCCATCGACCCTGTCGAATTCACTTTGGGGAATATGGATGGAAAGATCACCAGCGAAAGATTTCTTAGAACACTGAGTTCTGATGATGGCCGCATCCTTCCCGCTGTTTTTGAGGTGGGAATATGCGTATAAAGAGCAAAAAGGGAATGACCGCTATGATCGATGCGATGATATTCATCGTGGTCATGGGCTTAGCTGTTGCTGCACTATGTTATATTCAAGATGATCGCAACAGCGAAAACGATGCTTCGGATATTGTTGACCGATTGTTTCATTCAAAGATGAGGATCGACGATATCATAGAAGAGAATGATTCAAAGGTCATGCCTCTCTCTGACCTTGTGGCGGCATCGATGATAATAGGGGATGGTGCCGCCGCTTCATACCTTGAGGAGACATTGGATTGTCTGATGAATCGGCCGGATTCGTATTCGATGCGCATCGTTTACAAAGGGATTGATACCAACATAGGTTCGGGCGAGGGTATACCCACCTCAAGTACCTCTCGAGATATCATCGTGCTTTACGGAGATGCCTTGCATATCGAACTATGCCTGTATTGATCATGCACCGAACTTCTCTACCCGTTCAGCAAGATCCATGCAGATGGGAACTATACACTTCCCTCTTATGCGTCCTATGCGCCCGTGAGCACATCCCGATTCGCTGAAAGTGGTCGCATCGTCCATAACGTTCCCGGGAGTGTATATCGTGATCGGGACGGGGTCTCCGCTGTGATCCCCCAGGGAACACGGTGTACTGTGATCTGCCGTGAAAACTATCACAAGATCGTCACGGAAGTTTTCTCTGAAATACCCTGCCATGGCATCCAATTTTTTTATTATCTCACACTTCAACAGAGGATCGCGATCGTGCCCGCAGACGTCCGGTGCCTTTGCGTTCATGAGAATGAAATCGTACTTCTCAAGAGTCTTCATAGCTACCGCGGCCTTTGAAACAAAATCGGACCCGCATCCGCCTGTGCAGCAGCTCGGAAGTTCTATCACATCCAATCCACAAACTCCGCATATGCCTTTGATCATCCCCACTCCTGCGACGCATGCAGCGGAGATCTCGTATTTTTTGGGAAATGGTTGAATGTCGGGGAATGCACCGGCACCTCTCGGCAATATTATGTTCGCGGGGATCAATCCTTCGCCGGCCCTTCTCTTGTTCACGGGGTGATCCTTTAACCTCGAATAAGATTCTTTGACGAATTTATTCACTACCTCGGCAGTGAATTCCGCTTCCGGAACCTTTCCTTTGCACCAATTGAACGGACCTGAATCATGGGAATCAACATCGGTGACATTCGGGTTCAGGCCGGGTCCTCTGAGGATCATTGCCGCCCTGTGCTCGGTACTTTCCTTGATTATCACTTCGATGCCGTCTATTACCATCCCGCTCAGTGCTTTCATGAGCTCCGTGGTGTCAGGTGTGGTTATCCTTCCGGCACGCCTGTCCGTTATTATCATATTCTCATCTGCGGTCGAAAAGTTACAACGGAAAGCCACATCACCGGGTTTTCCTATCAAGCCTATGCCTGCAGCCTCGAAAGGCCCTCTTCCCGTGTAGACCTTCAGAGGATCGTAACTCAATATCGAAAGGTGTGATGTGTCGCTTCCCGGCCTTATACCGGGAGCTACGGTATCGCATGTTCCCGCGATACCGTTCTTCGTAAACCAGTCCAAATTCGGTGTTTCGGTTGCCTGCAACGGAGTCAATCCGTTCAGCTCCTTGCATCCTCTGTCTCCCAGACCGTCCATCACAACGATCAATATCTTCTTCTTAGCGACAGACAAGGTCATTCCCCGTTGATCTTCTTAAGAAGCCACACCATGTTGTCTCCGAGATCCTTCATGGTCCTGACCCCTTCTTTGTCTTCCTCGTAATCGCCTTCTTTCCAGGCCAAACTCATATTCCAGTATGACGAACCGACTATTATCATCTCGTTGATCAAAAAGAAGTGGTTGATCGTATCGAAGGCGTGCGTGGATCCCGCACGTCTCACGGCTATGACCGCGGCGCCGAGTTTTCTTTTCACGGGTATGCCGTTCATGCGGATCACGTATCCCGCTCTGTCGATCAGTGCTTTGGTCTCTGCTGTAACATCCGCGAAATATGTGGGAGAACCGATGATTATTCCGTCCGCCTCGACCATTTTTTCCACACAGTCGTTAACGATGTCGTAGTCAAACACACACTTCATGTTCTTCTTTTTCGCACAACCTCCGCAGGCCTTGCATCCTGCGATGTCCTTACCGCCGACCTGGATCAGCTCGGTCTCTATCCCTTCCGAATTCAGCACCTTAAGAACATCTTTGAGCATACGGCTGGTATTTCCGTTCTCTCTCGGACTGCAGTTAAAAGCAACGACTTTCATCTGTACCACTTATTCCTATGACACTTGATGATGTTTCACATAGATAAATCCAACCCGATGGAGGCAATGGAGTAACTTTTTGTACAACGGCATGCATCACAGAGACGTATGCCTTATGCGGATATCAACGGGATCAGACTGAACTACAGTTCCGAAGGAAAAGGTGTTCCCATGATCCTTCTGACAGGATTCAGCAACGATATCGGATTCTGGAAGAAGGCAGTGGATATGCTTTCGGATAGATATGAGGTCATATGTCTCGATAACCGCGGTGCAGGTAAGACCGTTTACAAAGGCGGATTCAGCATGGACGATCTCGGAGATGACGTCGTCTCCCTTATGGAACATCTCAACATATCCAGAGCACATATTTTAGGCTGGTCGATGGGTTCACACATCGCTCAGAATGTGGCGATAAGATATCCGAAAAAAGTTGCCACATTGACTCTTGTATCCTCATATCATTTCAGACCTGCTCGTTCAAGCCATATATTGAGATCGATGATCAATGCCGTTGACGAAGGGATGCCGTCGGAGTTCTTCTCCCATGTGCTGATAGGGTTGTGCAACTCGGAATCATTCTTCGAAAGGAAAGAAAAAAACAACACCCCTGTAAAACCCGTGAGATTACCAAATGCCGATTCGCTGAAAGCGCAATTGGATGCCGTAGACGGTTACGACACGACAAAGACCGCTTCGTCCATTTCATGTCCCACGCTGTCTATACACGGTACCGAGGACATAATGGTGGACTGTAAGTTCGGAGATGCTTTGGCGGAGTCGATTAAAGACTGTAAGATCCTGAGGGTAGAAGGTGCAGGTCATGTTATTGATCCGAGATCATACATACCGACGTTCATCGATCACGTTGACGGAAATCCGTTCTGAGTTCTGACTTCCTTTGCACGTTCCACCTTCTCTTTGATGCCGTTCTTGATCATCTTTGTACACGGCCATGTATCGTCCATGTAGGATATCATATCGAAGATGTCAGAATCGTCATTCGTTATTGCAAGGTATATCCTGCTCATGAACATCGACACGCTGCATGGGAAATCATCACATACTTCCGGCCTGTCTTTCCAGATCGTGCATCTGTTGTCGGGGCCCAAGAATGCACATGCGCCCCTCTTCTTGAAGAGCATCCTCCCATCGGGAGTCCTTTCCAAATATTTGGTGATAAAATCATAAAGAGGTATTCCCGCGGAAGCGGATATTCTGTCCACTTCCTCGGGAAGTACGATTATATTCGGTTGGTGGCAGCATTTGCCGCACATTTCGCATTTGAATTCTTCTTTGAATTCCATGCACACACTGTACGCAAGGTCCAGATCCTTTTCCATCTCAGGAGTTATTTCCTTCAGCCCCTGAAGGACATATTTTTTCCTGTAAACGGCCACCGAATTTCACCCAAGGTTTAGACTTGCCAATCCGAACATGAAAGCCATGACGGATGTCATGATACCTGCTCCCGCAAGCACCATATACTGCATCCTTTTGGATTGTTCGCCGTGGTTTGCCTTGCTTATGCTGTATCCGCCGGCCACCATTCCGATTGCTCCTAAACCTATAGCGATCACTACCATGTCCGCCAGGAACAACAATGCAAGTCCTGCCACGCCTAAGGCAAGAGCGATCAGGCAGACCATTATGGGATTGCGGGGGATGTCGTTGTATTCGTTATACATTTTTACTACTCCAACTGTCCCCTCATTCAACTGCATAATTAAGATTTTTCTGTTGAAAGGAATCCCTGAAATCTGCTTCTATGAGAACGATTGTACTCTCACGGGGCCCCTGTGCGAGTACGAAAACAGGCCCCGCAAGATTTTAGAGTGTTTCAATCGGATTTCGGGGGTTGAGCACCATACGATTCCGTTATCGTAGGCCTTGACGGCTGTGAGGATGTGACGTTCCTCGGAGACTCCTCGGTCACTGAGGGCCTGGGAGATTGTGCAGGCGCGGCAGACCTTGGAGGCTGCGAAGTCTGTATCGATCTCTGACCCTGTGCCGGAGGCGCAGTTCTTGACGATTGCGGAGTGTCCTGCTGCGACACTTTGACCATAAAGTCTATTCCGCTAGGTTTGACATCGGCAAGTTCCTGAATGCCGTTAGGTGCCACCATATTCATCAGGTTCTGCCATATCTGAGCGAGATTCTGAGAACCGTTGGAAACGGAGAGACTGACCTGATTAGGCTGAACAAGGGGCGTACCTTTGTACACTATCCTGACCTGAAAATCCACTACTGTATTTACGTCTTGCATTTTTATCCCATCTTCTGACATAGTCATCATTCACATGACCGCAAAATATTGTATAAATACATTTTCCTATCAAAGACGTTGTGAAATTTTAAAAAATGCTATGTCTATTTCCAAGGGCCTGCAAAGTGTATGATCGGAGGAAATTTTCATCAGTAACTGTTTGAAGAAGGGGAACACATAACTAGAAACAGGACATTCCGAACAATCGATGGATGCCGTGTCAAAACCCGCGCATCCACCATTCGACAAAGATCTATGTCATAAGGTGAATTAATGTCTGATTTCGAACTCCCTCCATCCCTGAACATATACGGTAACGAAAAGATCGCAAAGGATATCCTCTCCAGGATCTGGGGAAAAAGAGGTGTGTTCACCTGCACCGTCGCAAATACATTGACATCCACCATACCGGGAATCTCGGACGCCGGAGACACGCCGGACCTCACGATGTTCACTCCGGCCGCGGACGCCGAACTTCTCGTTCTCGGAAAGACCGTCTGCATGAAGGGGATTCCGATCAATCCGGGCGGGATACCCACCCCTGCGACCCTCACCAAAGCCGCACTCGAGCTCTCGAACATTCCCTTCCTGATCGTCAACGGCGGATGCAAAGTGAAACCTAACCTTCCCTGTTTGGAAATGGGCGGAGAATGTGGAAACAAAGTCACGACCGGAAAGGCCGTGTCCAATGTGAAGGAAGTAGTCGAAAACGGAAAAATACTCGGAGAGCTTCTTTCCCGCGGTCATGACTACGTCGTAGTAAGCGAGAGTTGCGCTGGAGGTACAACCACGGCACTCGCCGTCCTGCTGGCTATGGGGATCCTTAAAGAAAATCTTGTTAGCAGTAGTTCGCCCAACAATCCCAAAGAACTGAAGATGAACACTGTCAAAGAAGGACTCAATGCCGCAGGCATCAAAATCGGTGATCTTGCCGACGATCCTCTGAGGGCAATAGAATGCGTCGGCGATCCGATGATGCCCGCGAACGTCGGAATAATATTAGGCGCCGCAAAGCACGTGCCGGTGATCATCGGCGGCGGGACTCAGATGGCGGCAGTTATTGCCGCCGCCGTGAGATTGGACCCCAGCATAATCGGTAACATATTCCAAGGGACCACAAGATGGCTCATGGGAGACCCGAATTCGAACATGGCGAAGATCATGGATTCGATATCGGAAGATGTTCCGATAGTTTACGTGAATATGGATTATTCCACGAGTCCGTACGAAGGACTTCAGGCGTATGAGTGGGGGTACATCAAAGAAGGGGTCGGATGCGGCGGTGCATCCGTTTCGTCCATAATACAGAGCTCGGGTAATATCACCTGTGACGATCTGCTGGAGAGAGTCCACAAGATATACAGGGAAATAATGAATTTCGATTAAACGGCCTTGCTCTTCGTCCGTTTGACGATCTCCCTTGCCATCAGGAGCTCTTCCTGGGTATTGACGTTTACCGCGAGTTCCTCGCTTTCCGTCTCGAAGAAGGATTCCTGAAGATATTCGCCTTTCAGCGTCTTTATCCTGTCCATGAGCGATATTCCGGACAATACCCATTTGGATCCATAGAGATCCATCGTATACGAAGGAGTTATTCCCAGAGTCCTGAGAACACTGCAACTCACCAACGCAATGAGAGATTCCATCTTTTTCTCGTCGAACGCATCTATCAGCGCATCTATCTCGACAGTGGATAAAAGTGGAAGATCTGACGGACAGATCAATACGAACTGCCCGTCCATGATCTTGAACGCTTCATGGATATCGTCCACAAAGCTTTCACCCGATGTTCTTATCGTTTCGATGCCGTTTGTCTTGAGATACTTCTCGGTCTCCGGCGTATTGTCGCTGACGGAGACCAGTATTCTGTCGATGTTCTCGGACGACCTGAGGGCCTCGATCACTCTCATGACCACCGGTTTACCTCCTATCTCCTGCATCGGCTTCTCGATACCGCAAGGGCCCATTCGAGTTCCTTTACCTCCCGCGTTCACAAGAGCTTGCATGTTACTCAAAGCCAAAGCACACAGGAACCTATCACGATCGCGGCGACAATTATCACAAGTGCCCTGGCGATCTCGTTAGTTGCTCCGAGTACATCTCCGTTAACATATCCGAACGTATTGTTGGCCATTTTCGAGATGATCCAACCTGCGAGTATCGATATTGCTGCGGATGCCGCAACCGTAAGGGCTATCATGACATATGCTTCACTGTAGAATACACTGAATTCCAACACGGAAACTATCGCACCCACTACAAGGTATCCCAGAAGTGCCAGCGCTGCAGATATCGCAGTTGACATGAACATCGTGATTATATCTGAATTGTGAACCTGTCTCGATGCCATTCCCTCGCCGGGTTTGCCGAATGCAGCCGCTGCGACCATTGCGTTCTTTGCGAATACCTCTGCGGTTACTACGACCATGGACAACATGAACACTATCATTACGACATTGGATAATCCCGCGAGACCCGCAAAGGTCACAAGTGTCACTACCAATGCTACACCCACACCGCCTGCGCCAATCCTCGTATCCTTCAAAGCACGAATATGGTCTTCTTGGATACCGCTTACGATCATTCCGTCTCCGAAATCTGCCAGTCCGTCGAAATGAAGGAATTTGGATAGTATGAATATCGTGGCTACAATGACTGCCGCGATCGCGATGTCCAAGTTCAGCTCGAATAGCAATACTCCCAACAATGCGGCTATCATTCCGATGACGAATCCTGCGACCGGGGAGATGTAGAAATTTTTGTTCAAAGCCTCCATCTCTTCCTCGCCGACATTCAGTCTGAACAACGTGAAGAACGATAGTGCTCCTTTGAGTGCACCGATGACTCCCTCTTTGGTAGGAGTTATGTCCTCTTGTTTCTGATTCACCGGTTCTTTTGCGACCCTCTTCAGTCCGCGACGTGGTTCACGTACAGGAGCTGCAGATTGCGTGAATTCGTATTCTTCCATTGAAGGACGTGAAAAGTCCTGTAACGGAGGCATTTCCTGATTCGAAGGTTCAACCGATGCCTGTGCATATGGTTCCTCATTGATTTGAGGTGGGGATTGTTTTTCCTGTACCGGAGGTTGAGGAGCCGCTTGCGGTCTTGCCTCTTGCACAGGTCTTTCCTGCACAGGTGGTTGTACCGGCGATTGAGGAGCTGCTTGCGGTCTTGCCTCTTGCACAGGTCTTTCCTGCACAGGTGGTTGTACCGGGGGTTGAGCCTGCGGTCTTGCCTCTTGCACAGGTCTTTCCTGTACCGGGGGTTGTGCTTGTGATCGGGGAGGTTCCGCGTAAGGTTTGGCTTCCTGTACATCGGGGTCTATAGGCTGTGATGGCCTTGTTTCTTGTACAGGCTGTTGTGTCGGGGGAGCCTGCTCCACTGATTCGGGTTGCCTCGATCCGACGACATCCTGAACCTCTGGGGTGGGTTCCGGCCTGGGTTCAGCCTTGATCTTGAAATCGGCTGCACTCATCTTCCTCACAGGTCTGGCTTCTCCCCTCCGGGATCCGACGATGTCCTCTTCCTGCGATGTTGTAGCTACGGGCTCTACAGGAGGCTCGTACTGTTGTTCGGGAGCCGTTTCCTGAGGATCCCATTGCTCATTCATCTCTTCATCTGGCATAATATCGAAGTTGATAACCGCGAATGAAAATATAAACAATTCCCTTCAAGAACATGATATTCGTTAACAACCCGTTTTCTTATCGAACATGTCTGTGTAGACAGAGGACATCAGCCCTCCCACCAGTCCACACAGCATATCATCCATGAAGGGTCCGAGTTCCGATATTATTCCTGGTTTGTATCTGTCGAACCTGTGAAATTCGAATATTCCTCTTGTTCCGGCAATGTATTGAGCTATCTGCATCCCGATAATCTCATCTGCTATCAGGTGGATCGGATCCTCGGCGAACATACCCCTCGGCATCGCACATATGCAGTCCTTGCTGCCGATGTCCTCCAGAGCCATTGCTCCCTGCACCAATGATGAGATGTTTATGTCTTCACACAGAATATCCAGTTTATCGCAGAATCTTCGATGCAGTTCGTCTGTATCCCACTCCGGATTCGGAATATACAGTTCCAATGCTGCATCCCACATCTTCTCTCTCGTTATTCCGAGGTTTTTCAACTGATACATGAACGTTCCCATATGTGGGAAATCCCTGCGCTTGACAAGGTTCTCCGTAACCGCTTTCTTGACCGATCTTGCCATGGAGATTCCGAGCGGAACTCCCGTTCCCGCATATTCCTCTCTCGGCTCCCCGATTGGAGAAACGATTGCCATTGCATCGGATGTCGTACCGGTTTCCTTGTATCCCAAGGAAGCCATGGCTGCGGATTTTGCCTCTGTTATCGGAATAAGGATATTGATCTTCGCAACATCGTTGAGAGGGACGGGAGATATCCCGATTATGTTGATCGTACCTCCGATCAACATCCGATATCTCTCTTGTGATATCCTGAATCTTTCTTCCCAATTTTCTAACAATTCACCAGCAACAACATGGTTGCTCAACCCTGCGGTAGCCGCGGCGAAGGTCGTCATACCTCCGTATTCATTCTCCGCGACCGAGAACACATACTTCACTTCCGCAGCGGTTATGAAACCTACGGAATCGTCGGGAAGATCGAACATCTTCTTAACTCTGGCTATATCGAGAAGATAATCCGGACAGATGTAATTATGAGGTACCTGCATTATGAAAAGAGTATCCGTTATCGTGTGGCCTCCGTTTGAGGGAGCGCTACTCAAAACCTCCATCCTTTCCGTCAGATACACAACGGCGGTCGCCAGCTCTCCATCTTCGAATATCTTCGTTTCTTTGACATATTTCAGAACAATAACCCCCACAGGAACGCGATCTTATCCTCAACGAACACTTGTACGTGAATGCCAAGCAAAGCAAATATCGGCAACGATACCACCAAGAGAAAAACTATCGATGTCACTTCTATCAAACGGTAACATCTCGAAATGTCCTTGACCTTGGGCAACGGACCGATACCCATGACGTAAACGTCCTTCTTTTCCATCGATATCTCAAGTGCGGCTGCCGTTGCTGTCATCGGCCATCCGCTGTTTGGACTCGGTGTCTTTCCGTGTTCGTTCTTTGCAGCGTCCACGATCCCTTTGTTGTTCATACGAAGGATCGAAGATCCGATGATCACGAACACCGGCGACATTCTTGATGTCAGGTAACCGAGAGCATCGTCGAACTTTGCGACAAATCTTCCCAGATCGCTGTACTTATCGTTCAGATATCCCCACATGGCATCCATCAGATTCGCACATCTGAACATTATCGCTCCGGTCAGTCCGAACAATCCGAAATAGAAGGTCGGGGATATCACGCTGTCAACGAGATTCTCGGAGATCGTTTCACAGCATGATGATGCAATATGCGCTTCGTCCATACCTTTGGTATCCCTGCTGACAATCATCTGCACCTTGTCTGCCGCATCTTCTGTTTTCCACTCGATGAGATCCGATTCTATCGGTTTACAATGCTTTCTGAACGAGAATATAGCAAAGGTCAGCTTGAACATGAAAGCAACAGTGAACAACCACAATATCTCTCCCACCGGAATAGTTACCGTTCCGATATCCGCCGATATATCTCCGCTGAGATACCTTACTGCAGCGCATATCGACATGAGAATGAACCAGAACAGAAGGAATACGATCAAATAAGACGCGAATCCCGCAAACCTTGTTCTTCGGGATGCTCTGTTCTTTACCCTTTCGTCAAGCCACCCGACAACGTTTCCTATCCACCTGAGAAGATGGAACCTGTTGGGAAGTTCTCCCACGAAACGATCTATCAGCAACGCGAACAGAACAATCAATACGGCGTCCAACCAGAGTTCCATATGTTCACCTTGTCTCTTTAAGTGCGATTTCCGCCGCCTTTACGAACATATCGTTGCGGCGACGGTCCTTTACGCTGAATCTTACGAACCACTCGAAAGGCGAACCGAACGATGCGCAATCCCTTATCATGATATTTTCTTTGAGCATGGCCCTTTGGAGATCTGCCCCCTTGGTTCCGAGCTCTTTAAACGAACAGAAATAAAAGAACGAATCCGAAATGTTGCCTACCGGGAACCCGATCTCGGACAGCTGCGACCGCATTACCTCCGATTCCTCGGCCATCATGTTCGCAGCCTTGTGAACGTGATCCATATGTTCGCCGATAAGTATCCGCGCGACGTTCTGTTCTATCTCCCCTATGTTCCATGTCATTCTGATCTTTTCCATCTCGGATATCAGTGCATCGTCGGCAAATCCGAATCCTATCCTTATGCCGGGTATCGCGAATGATTTCGTGAGCGACCCCGCAACAACGAGATTATCATATTTTTTGACACATTTGACGCATGAGATCCTCTCGTTGTCCTTGACGAGTTCCAGCAGTGTCTCGTCCAAGAATACAAGGACGCCGTTGTCCCTGCATTCCTTGACGATCTCGATTATCTTTTTTCTCGGTTCGATCCTGCCGGTTGGATTGTTCGGGTTGCAGATGTAGAATGCCTTTATCCCGGATGATATCCTCTTTGATAGTTCATTCTCATCGATCCTGAAATCGTCTTTCTCCAGAAGATCGTTCGTCAATGTCTCCAAGCCGGCGATCCTGCATTGTTGGGCGTATTCGGCAAATGACGGTTTATTCAGAAGTACCTTATCTCCGCGATCCATGAATGTATTTGGAAAGTTGCGAATGATCTCCGACGACCCCGCGCCCATTGTTATGTTCTCTTCCCCGATACCGAATGCTTTTGCGATCGTTCCTTTCAACTCGCTGCATGAATCGTCGGGATAATGTCCGACTCCTCCGATGGCATTTTCAATTATCTCCGACAGACAGCCAGGAGGACCGAAAGGATTCAGATTGTGGCTGTAATCCTCGACCTTGTCAAGTTTCCATGCCTGTCCGCCGTGGACCGTCTTTGGAATGTTCGCAAGGTTGCCTTTGGAATAACGCATCTTATCGCCTGATGTATCACGTCTGGATTATTAACATGTTAGGTCATGTTCACAAACGGTAGTTCCCTGCATATTTCTTCGGAAGAACGAACAGCTCTCCATCCCGATCGAACCCGACGGATGCACTGACCTCGTAGACCTCTTGTATGAGCTCTTCCGTTATCACTTCCTTCGGATCACCGACAGCGAACAACTTACCGCCTTTCATGATTATGCATTCCTCGCAATACCTGGCCATCAGCGATATATCGTGTTCGGCGACGATTATCGTCATATCCTTCTTGACCATCGCACTGAGATATTCCATCACTTCGAGTTTGTACTTCATGTCAAGGTGGGAGGTCGGTTCGTCCACCAACATCAGTCTGGGTTCCTGAACATATGCTTTGGCGATTAGAACGCGTTGCCGTTCTCCGCTTGACAACATGTTCAACGGGCGATCCTGAAGATGTTCCACACCGAATTTTTTCAGTGCGCTTACTACCTCGGTCTCGTCGTTCTCGGTCTCCCACCAGAGATTCTTCAGATAGGGATATCTTCCGAGCATTATGGTCTCGTAAACCGTAAGGCCGAAACTTCCTCTGAGTTCTGCGGGAACATTGGCGACATGTCTTGCCATTTCGGATGTGGACATGCCCTTAACCGATACTCCGTCTATCAGGATCTCTCCGGACGACATCGGATGTAGTTTATTGATGCACCTCATCATGGTGGTCTTCCCACAACCGTTGGGTCCTATCAGTCCTATCAGCTTCCCCGCCTTCATCTGGCAGGAAACATCCTTCACGGCGTGGAAACCGTCCTCGTAATATTTGTTGAGGCCCCTCAATTCAAGAAGCGGTGTCTCATCCATCGTACATCCTCCCTCTCTTGATCAGCAGATAAGCAAAGAGCGGTACACCGATGACCGTGGTTATTGCACCCACCGGAAGCTCCTGAGGGATCATTATCATCCTCGCCAACAGATCCGCGAAAAGCATCAAGACCCCACCCAACACTATGGATGCGGGAAGCACAAGTCTGTGATCGCCTCCGAGTATCATCCTGCACACATGCGGCACGACCAATCCCACGAATCCGATTATTCCGACGAATGCTACGCAGACCGCCGTCAATACGGATGCGAATATCAGCATCCACCTGTTGAATCTCCTCACATTAAGTCCCATCTGTTGCGCCTGATCTTCTCCCAACAACACCAGATTGAGTTCTTTGGCCCATAGCAACGGGACCAATGACATCAACACCGCAGGGAAGAACACCAGCCATACGGTATCCCAGCCGATGTTCGCGAAACTTCCGTACAGCCATGTGAGCGCACCGTGAAGTTTATCCGATTGTGCGGTGGCGAGCATTATCGTCATGAGAGAGGAGAATGCCAATCCTACTACCACTCCCGCGAGAACGAAGTTCGTATTCGAACCTCCTGCCTTCTCCGCGATGAGCATCGTAAGGAAGAACGCGAGCAATCCTCCCACTATGGCGAGGATAGGCGTGGCATAGTTTATTCCTTCCAGCAATCCGAAGAATGTGAAATTCGCCACCAGGCCGGCAACCGCAAGGGTACCCGCACCGGATGAAACACCCATTATGTACGGGTCCACCAGAGGATTCCTTATTATGGCCTGGTACAAGGACCCGGCTATCGCCAATCCCATTCCCACGCCGAGAGCCGCTATCGCTCTGGGAAGACGGGATTCGTAGACTATTATCTCGTTGAAAGTTAGATTGTTGCCTCCTTTCAGAATCGCTGATATCAACGAAGACAATGCTTCAGATAACGATATCGTTCCGGACGGACCGAAGGAAAGACAACAAAGGAACATTATGAATGCCAGAACAGCCCCGGTCAGGAGTACTATCACCAAACGGTGTTTGTTCCTTTTCATCTTCGACGTTTCCGTGTCAGCTCCGCTCAGTTGAGTGATACGTCCGCGGATATAACCAATCGGCGGTACATTCTTAGTTCTTTTGATGTAGATGCAATATGCAATGAATGCTATCAGAATGATCATCAATATAGCCAGCAGCACATATTTGAACGGCAGTGTGGATGATGCGGGAACAGGTTCCTCCGCAAAGGATCCTCCGACGGCAAAGAATCCTGCGTCGGTACCCACGAATACATAGCTGTCAACGACCACTGCGGGAGACATTCCCCAGTTGGCAACCGAGTCGGGTTGTTTGAATTTCCCGAGAACATTGCCTTCCAGATCCATCTGGTAAACGAATCCGCCGGTCTTGTATTCCGTTACAGACAGTATCTCTCCGTTGATAAGATGCATCGCGGCTTTGACAGTTTCCAAATTACCGTTCACAATCTCGAAATTCCCGGAATGATCTATTCTTCCCAAAGGAACTTTTGCCGCCGTGAAGTAGACTCCGGAATCCGTGGGCAGGAGATAAGTGCTGCTTACGCCCATCGCATCGGAGAAGAACTCCTCCGTGAGGGTTTTACTGGTCTTGTCATATCTGTATGCTGCAATCCCGCCGTATACTGTGTTCATGCCCTGTCCGTCTGAAAAGGACATGTATATCACGCCGTCAAGAACGGTAGGAACGGAAACGAGTCCGTATACTCTGATCTCATTCTTTCCGTTCACCCTCACGGTCTTCTCGTAAGTGTATACCGATTCGGATGCAAGAATATCTCCGTTCTTAGCGTCAAGCACGTACAGGGACCCGTTCAGGGCTCCGGAATATACTATGTTGTCAACCACTGTCACTGCCGAGAAATAGACGCAACCTCCGATCGGGGTTCTCCACAAAACATTCAGATCGAGATCGACACAATAGATGTAGCCTATACTGGTTCCGAAATATATCGCTCCGGAATCGTATGAAAGCGTTGATGGACCGGAAGCATAGGTGTTGCCGATTAGTGTATGATCCCTCTCCATCGGGATATCCAATTCTTTCACATGTTCCTTGTTATCCCCGGGACCTGTCAAAGGTATCTTGTACAAAGTTCCGTTCGTGGCAGGAAGATAGAAATGACCGTTGACAATGAGGCCTGTGGCCGTTTCATACCCCACTCCCTCGGGATATGTGAATTCCCATACCTTGTCGAATGTGAATCTGTCGTAACAGTACAATGCGGGACTGATGCCTTCCCTGGAATTTCCTCCGGCAACGAAAAATAATTTATCGCCTACGACAAGCGACGAACCGTTGACGTAATTACCGCTTCCGTAACTCTGTTCGAACACAGCAGCCGCTATTTTCTCAGAACTCATATCCGTGGTTTGATGACCCGTCTGAGCCGCATCGCCCATGATCATCACCCATGACGATTTGAATTCAGGGGTCTCTGAAGGAACAGCGTTGGGCGGATAGAATCCCATCGCGACATTCTCTCCCGAATATGTTTCCGTCGCGCTCAACGTCGCTGCTACCCATCTGTCGGCAGACCATACATAATAATTCCATTTCGAATTGACCGTTTTTATCGTCACGGATTCTCTGCCGTCGATACTGATGAAATTGGAACCGATGACCTCGTATTCCAACCCCAAGGATTCGACGGCACTTTTCAGAACATCCATCGTAGTTGTCTTCGTCGCATCCGCGTCTGCCCAATAGGTCTCTCCGTTGCCCATGTCAATCAAAACGGCAGGTGTTTCTCCGACCTCTCCCTCTCCGTTAACATATGCCACAGAAAATGCGGACATGAAAACAACTAACACCACTGCTATTGCTACAGTGTTTTTGATTTTCGCCATCAAATACCTCCGTTATAATCAAGATCTTTAGTTATTGTAAGATAATACTCGTAACCATAACCAACGCATTTTGGAACTGTGATCCCATCGCTAAAAGCATCAGGATGCAGTATCCTTGCCGTTAATTCCGTGAGCTGAGCTATGCGGGGGCCGGGACGGGATGCAACGTCTGCCGTGATCTCAGAGAGCACATATATCTCTCCTGTCCTGTAAGCGCCCGTATTCTTCCATTCGGCGGGAAGGGAATCCATGAACCTCTCGTAATCATCTTCTGAGAGATATTCGGAACCCACCACTATTATCGCCGAAGGATTGTACTGCATTATCGATTCACTGTTGACCTGCACCCAACCATTCTCCGCAGAGTAGACATTCTCGGAATATGTGAATGTCAGTATGTCTGAGATGTATGTATTCGCACCTGATACCCAGGGCGATTTTACAGCGGAAAGCGCCACCATCACGTCAGGATATTTTATTTGGAAATGATTGTTCAATGTCTCTTGGATCATATCCATCGCCTCTGTGATCTCAGAGAGCGTTCTTTCCGTGGTGAGAGTGTATCCGATGCCCGTTCCGACCATGTAGATATTGTCGAGTACTGTACCAATGTCCTCTCCGTCAAAGGTCACAATGACATCGATCCCGACATTCCTGAGTTTCTCTGCTATGACCAAATGACTGACCTGACTGGCTATACATATCACCATGTCGGGTCTCTGTTGAACGATGAGTTCGTAACTTGGATTTGTGAATCCTCCGACGATCGTTATCTTGCCTGCCGCTTGACCTGCGGCTACCGCGAAAGGATAGTTGCTGTATTGATCCGTACCAACTATCGTATCCACCCCTCCGACAGAACACAGCGTTTCGGTGCAGGACGGAGCCAACGATATGGTTCTTCTAGGTTGATCGTAATTGTAAAAGTTTACTCCAGAGCCATCAACGGCCGGAGTGGGATATTTATCCTCTGAGAAAAGACCCCACGCAACGGCCGAGAAATCCGTTATCAATATTGTCAATGGATCCGCTTCCGTTTTTTCCCATCCGGTCTTGCCGATGGGTGTAACATATAGCCCCCACGTATCCGGGCTCCCCGTTCCGGGAAGTAAATCGATCGTGATCACCTCATTTCCGTTCAAGACCAGATCGAATCCCTCTTTGTCGCATACGAATTGCAATGCGGAGAATGCATCGGGCATCTCCTCCGTGTCCACGTCGGAATACGTTATGTCCCTTCCCCCGAAATCGACGATGATTCCGTTCGAAAGTGCCATTGAAGAAGTGCTTGAAGAGAAAACAACCGCGAGTGATGCTCCTATCAATATCAGTACCACCGTTATCGTCAATTTGTACGTATTTCTCTCCATTTTAACACCATTTTAACAGGTTTGGAAAAAGGTTTGTAAATTTTTTTTTCAATAGACTGGTGCTGCCGGTACAAGCGTTCCATCAGTGTATATGAAGCATATCTGAGGATTCTCGGACGCGTCCATATTTCCTATGTATAAGAACGAAGAAGTCCAATCGCTCTGATCTTCATCCAGAACATATGTGGACCACCAGTGCCAAACACCGTCGACCTGGACCATTGAGTATCCGAATAATGAATTGATACCTTTTCCTGACGGACCATCACTTCCGACGAAATCCATGTTGTACTTCGAATCTGCACTGACCATGGCATCGTATACCGTGTCTCCGCTACCGTTAACGCGGAAGTAAAGACCTGAGGGGGACTCGATCGTGAACACCACTCCGTCCGTGCTCTTATCCCATGCTTTTGCGTCTTTCACATCAGGAATGACCTCGGGGAGCGGCATTACGTAGTTCTCATCGGGAATACCGAAAAACCATCCTGCATAGTCATAATCGGCGGACACTAAAGTGGATATCCCTACCTGAGATTCGACCCATTCATTGTCCTCATATACGAAAAGACCCCAGCTTGTTGAACTCTCGAGATCTCCCTCGAGTCCGTTTATTCCGGTGAGATACATTCCCCAGCTCTGGGATGTGTATATCAATTCCACATCGGATTTCTTTGCTGCGTCGATCAATGCGTTTTCTCCTGTTTCCCCGGTACCGGTTATCCAGAAGTACACTCCTTCGTTATCCTCGATAAGGAATGTGATTTCATTGGGATCTTCTTTATCGTTTCCCATTATGAAATATACTCCTACTGCAGCGACGACCACAACAAGTGCGACTGCCACTACAAGTATCATTTTGCTGCTCATGATTTCACCTCGGGGTTTACCCCTCGGCGAAAGCACCGCTTTCACAATATATGAAGGTTGGGATGATTCATCCAACTGATTTCCCCTGATATCGGCACTATCATCCAAAACCCTTTAATTCTTCCTCTGCAATCACACGTCCATGGGTGAAGAATCGAACTATGCCATACGTGTGGAAAATCTCGTCAGGAAGTTCAAATCATTCAATCAAGAATCCTCAGAAAAAATAGCAGTTAACTGTATTTCTTTCAATGTAAAGAAAGGAGAGATATATGGAATCCTCGGTCCGAACGGCGCAGGTAAGACCACTACTATAAAAATGCTTTCAACCCTTCTCGTGCCTACTTCGGGAAAAGCAATGATCTTGGGATTGGATGTTTCCTCCGATAAGAACGCACGCGCCATCCGCAAGAGGATCAATATCGTCTCCGGAGGAGAACGCGGCCTTTACTACAGACTTTCCGGGCGTCAGAATCTCGAATTCTTCGCAGACCTCTACGGAGTACCGAAGAAACAGCAGAAGAAGCACATAGGCGATCTTCTTGCTTTGGTCGAATTAACGGAATCTGCCGACATCAAGATAGAGAATTACTCCCGAGGAATGAAACAGCGTATACACATCGCGCGTGCGCTGATCAACAATCCCGAGATATTGTATCTCGATGAACCGACGATCGGTCTCGACCCCGAAATATCAAAAGGGATCAGAGCGCTCATCAGGACACTGTCCGAACAGGGAACCACCATTATCCTGACAACGCACTATATGCAGGAAGCCGAAGAACTCTGCGACAACATGATAATCCTCTCAAAAGGGAACATCGTCGGACAGGGGACAGTGGACGAGATAAAGAATTCGATCTCCAACGTGACGTCCATACAGATCGTGACCGAATCCGATCCCCTGACGCCCGTGAATATTCTCAGGGTCGAGAAAGAACTCGACATCAAAACCACGAGGCTGCTGACCGGACGCTACTCTACCACCTTCACTGTAAATAAAGAGGACGATGACATCGGTATGTATGAGGATCTTTTCAAACCCTATAAGATAAAGAGTATCGGAGTGGAAGAACCTACCCTAGAGGATGCGTATCTGACCCTCGTGACCGAGGAATAATATGAACTTCAGAGCAGTATCGGCAGCGTTCAAACAACAGGGCATTCAATTCCTTGCCGATCCGCAATGGATCATACCGAGTTTGGTATCTCCGTTCCTGTTCACGATGGTCATGCTGTTCATCTATCAGGATGTTACCGGCCCGATCGTTCTGCAGGCCGTCCTGGGAGGCGGTGTTCTCGGCATGTGGGCGAACACAATGTTCGCATCCAGTTTCACAGTCTCGTATGACAGGATGAACGGTACTTTCGAATTGATACTCGGATCTCCGTCCAATGTATTCGACATACTTGTCGGAAGATCGATATGGAACGCATTCATCGGATTGATCAACGCCCTGCTGATATTCGTCATCGCGGAGTTGATATTCCAAACGGGATTGGAATTGATGAATCCGCTGGCGTTCTTCGCTATGCTTGTGCTCACCTTGTTATCGCTCGCGTCTGTAGGGATGTTCATCTCGACAGCATTCGTATTCTCCAGGATGGGGAGACTTTTCTCCACCATTGCCGAATATCCGATATACGTCCTGAGCGGAGCATTGGTCCCGATAACCGTGCTCCCGATATACATGCAATCATTCTCGTTCTTCCTGGCGCCTGCATGGGGCGTCGACGCGATGAAACTTGTCGCTTTGGAAGGCTACCAAAGCATGATGGGGGCATCCCTGTTGATCGACGTCATGATGCTGATATTGTTATCGGCCGCGTTCCTCATATGCGCTTTCTACCTGATGAGAATGGCAGAAAATAGAATATTGACCACCGGCACAGCAACGAGGTATTGAAATGGAAATGACCCCTAATGTATTCCAAACCCTTGGCGCGACCGCCAAGAACTCGTTCATCACGAGACTTACGGTCACTCCTCCCATATTCTGGGCGATACAGATCCTTATGACCTCGTTCTTCACCATGTTCTTCTTCGTGATACTTGCCGATTTCATAGGGAATCCCGAGGTCACCGTTACATTCGTTGTGATTGGTAATGCGGTTCAGAGCGTGGCAGCGACCACTTTGTATTCGGTCGCGGAGATACCGAGTGTGGAAAAACATGTTGGAACGATAGAGTCGCTTACGAACACCCCCTCGTCGTTGTTCTCGGTATTCCTCGGAATGTCCACATTCAGCATTTTCATGGGAATGATCTCGATGATAGTTTCCTTGGCGTACGCCGCGTTCATCTTCGACGTCAGCTTTGCATCCTGCAATTTCCTTTCGGTCGGAGTGATAATCATACTCACCTGTCTATCCCTCACGGGAGTGGGTATGCTCATCGGAGGAGTAGGGATACACCTGAGAACATCTGCCATCATCGCCAATGTCGTAGCTTACATCGGATTACTGATCAGCGGCGTGAACTTCCCTCTCTCCTATCTGCCCGAATGGGTTCAGCACATTTCCCATGCGTTCCCCCTGACGTACGCCGTCGAAGCCACAAGAGATGCCGTCAACGGCGCTTCGATAATAGATCTGGCATATCCGCTCGCGTATATGATCGCACTTGGACTGTTATTCGCCGTTCTTGCATGGTATTCGTTCAAATTCTTCGAGAAGAGATCGCGCATGGCGGGAAACATGGACAGTTTCTGAAAACTTATTATTCCATTAGTTTATTCACAGGTCTATGGCAATACTTTCAGACAAGGATATTTTGGCCGGGATGGAATCCGGCTACCTCGGCATCTCCGATTATCATGAAAGAGGACTTACCCCCAACGGATACGACCTCAGGATATCGGAGATATCGGTAAGAGGCGATCCCGATATCAAGAAAGAAGGGGCCGTGAGGATCCCTCCGAGAACAATGTTCTATGTTTCCACGATCGAGAGGGTGAAAATGCCGTCAGACGTTTGCGCACAACTCTGGATGAGGACCACTTGGATCAGAAAAGGCTGCATAGGCGCATTCGGGAAAATTGATGCGGGTTTCGAGGGAACACTCACGCTGGGGGCGTACAATGCGACCGATGACATCGTTGAAATACCAATCGGCGAAAGATTCTGCCAGATGATATTCGAGACTCTCACGACCACTTCCGACAAAGATTACGCTCAGAGGAGCGGCAATTATCAGGGACAGACGGGAGTTACGTTGAACCCTCTGAAGAAGTGACCTTCCGGTCGTTTCCTCAGTTGTAAATTATCTCTATCTCGAATCCGTCCCCTGCGGATCTGGGCGTTATCGATATGTTCGTCTTTCCCTCGTTAATGAGAGCGATCTCGACATGCCTTGTAACTATTCCCAGATCGATCATGTTGAATCTTTTTCTCAACATGGATTTAAGAAGACCTCTGCCGAAATATCGTATCACTATCTTGTTGTCATCGAATGTGAATTTCCAAGGCTGACTGTTTCTTGCGGACGGAGCCAAACGAGCTGCTTTGATGATCGCGTTATCAATATTACTTATCTCATTAACAGGTAATCTGTTGAAATCTCTATCTCCATTTCTGAAGGGTACCTCGGATCCTCCAAATGCGAGCGGTATGCAGAAATCATCTGCCTTCTTCTCAGGCTTTTTCATACCCATATACAAACTTCCGAGCCCCATGCTTTGTATGTACAGATCGACATTCTGCAGAACGTATCCCACATTCACATGCGCCGCATCGTTGTTTTTGCAAAAAGCAAGAACATAATGGGGCGCAGGGCCTTTCACCTCTTCAGCGGAGGCCACTTCGAACCTTGCGTTCTGGCCTTCCAATTGCTTTGTGTTGGTGATGAATTCTCTGATGTCTTCCAAAACCCCCTCGCTCAGCGGCTTCTTCTCATATTTCCTTGCGGACCTTCTTACAAAGATTGTATCATAAATTGTCATAAATTCACACCCGTTCGTTTTGAACCATTAAGCTTCGGCAACGCGATAAGAAAATTTAATGATTCGTTCAAGGCGTTTCGATCTTTGGTCACGCGAGTCGGACAATATCGAAAACATAGACACTCATTACCGGAGAATAGGTCTTCAACTCGGATATTGTGTTGAATCTTATCTCTTTTCCATCTTTTTCGACCTCTTCTATCAACCCTTTCATGAATTCGTCGACATCGGACCTTTCAAGCACCTTATGCAGGTGTATGGTCCCTCCGATCTTGGTCCTGTTCAACGCATCCAAAAGGAATTGGTCCGCCATCTGCGGCAGATTCATGATAACTCGGTCCGCATCGGGAAGTTCCTTTATCTTTTCCCTCGAATCCCCCGTTATGGGAACTATCTCGGAGATGCTGTTCATCATCATATTTTTCCGAACGTAATATTCCGCATCCGGGTTCAGATCGATAGAATATACGATCTTCGGTTTAGCCAATTTGCATATGACCGTTCCGAAAGGTGCCACTCCCGCGAACATATCGATGATCACTTCTCCGTCTTTGACCTCCGATGCTATTCTCGCCCTCTCCGTAGCCAGTCTTGGATTGAAATATACCTTTGCTGGGTCTATCAATATTCTGACCCCGAACTCCTTGTGTATGGTTTCCGAATCCCCCGCACCTGATATCGTTTCGAGATCCCTTATCCTCAGGTCTCCCTTTACTCCGGAATCTAACATAACCAACCTGAGGTTGGGTGTCACTTTCATCAAAGCGCTGCCTATCTCCTCTTTGTATCTCAGAAGCCCGTCGGTCAGTTTTATTATCGCAACATCTCCGATGATATCATATGATCTGGGAAGTTCCTCTTTCAATTCATCGGGAATATCCAAAAGTTCTTTGTAATCTGTTTCTTCGTGAACGATCGGTTCCATCTCGTGTTCTTCCATCACGTATCCTTCGATAGAATCCGAAACAACCGGCATGAGAAGGAACTCTCCCTCGGACCTTATCTTGAAATTTATATCCAATAACTGACGATCCATTAATCCGGCTCTGGCATATTCTCCGTCTTTCTTCGGGACGCGTATGCATTTGGTGATCATTCAGTCCTCTTCCTCTGCTATTTCTTTGGGTGCGCCGGCAAAGTCCACGAGTGCGTAAGCTTCCATGAAATGCAGATCTCCGGGTATGACGAGCGTCTGAAGAGGAGCTCCGAGATCCTTTTTCATAAGGTCTTGGGGATACCCGGCGGTTATTTTTTCTTCGGTCGAACCGACCTTCGATGCAACGCAAATCAATGTCTTTTCAGTGATCAACCCCTCATTCCATGTTGCTTCCCCTTTCATCAGCCACTCAATGGCCTGATGAGCAGTCATATACCTGAGTTCGTCCGCTCTGATGTCCAAGAGGACCATTGTATGAAGTCCTCTGTCTTTGTTCTGTTTGATATTGTCGTACGGGGATTTGGGCTGATATCCCGCTTCAAGGAAAGGTAAGGTGACCGTCCTTCCGAATTTGTAAGGCTGAAGGCCGAGAGATGTCGGGCATGCCCCGAATATCGATATCCCGTGGAATATCCTTACCGGGATCCCTTCTTCCTCCGCTTGTATTCTGAGATCGACATGTGTCGTTGCCAGCATTGTATCCCCTGCCGTCACGAACCCCACTCTCGCTGACCTTGCTTTCTCGATTATCTCCTCGCCCTCTTCGACCTGTGCCCTGTGGATCACTTGTATCTTCTTACCGATGATCTTCTCAAGATCGCTCACATCCGTGCCGATCAATGTCGAGGTGTAGAACTCTGCATAGATCATATCGCATCCTTTCAACGCTTCGAGTGCCTTGACGGTCATCCCGTCGGAGCCGCTGAGTCCCAGTCCGACGAATACAAGTTCCGATGTCATCGTCTCTGCAATGATATCATTGGATTAAACGATTCTGTAAGAAAAGTAAGACTGCCCGGCGAACCGGGCATTTGAGGTTTTAAAGAAGAGTACAGAGAGCATCGACCGCCCAGCAGCCTTCGCCCTTCTTTCCCACGATGACAGGGTTGATCTCCAGTTCGAATATCTCCGGGTTCTCCACAGATACCAGAACGATCTTCCTGATCATGTCCTTCATCGCTTCGACATCCGCCAACGGCAGACCTCTGGCACCGGACATGAGCTTATAGGCTTTCGTGGATGTTATCATCTTGTCAAGCTGCTGTTCGCTCATCGGTACGTGTGCCTGAGATATCTCTCCGAGTATCTCGACATATATTCCTCCGAGTCCGAATGAGACCACCGGGCCGAACTGAACATCACGTATCATTGAAAGAATGACTTCCTGTCCGAACACCATCTGCTGTATGGAAACACCGTCGAGTCTTGCCTGGGGTTTTGCCGCCTTACAGGAGGACATTATCTTTGTGTATGCAACCTTCGCGTCGTCTGCGTTCTTGACGCCGACAACGACCCCGCCGACATCGGTCTTGTGGGCTATGTCGGGAGACAGGATCTTCATCACCACGGGATAACCGATCCTGTTGCATTCCTTCACCGCGTCATCCGCGGATGTGACCACTGCCTCGCCGGGAGTGGGCATTTTGTATGCTGCGAATATCTGCTTCCCTTCTGCCTCGGTGAGGGATTTCCTTCCTTCCGCCTTGGCCTTGGAGATTATGCTCTTTGCCACGTCTCTGCCGGAAACCGTCGGTTTCTTCATAGGGTCGTGTTTCTCTTCCATCCTGAGCGTGTATCCTCTGAGGATCGAGAGCGCACGTACTGCCCTGTCGGGTGTGGGGAAACACGGGATCTTTCCGTCCCTGAGGATCTTGTTCGCCCTTTCGCATTTGCCGCCTCCGGGGAAACAGCATGTGGTGGGCACCGGAATATCATCCCTCATTTCCACAAGGATCTTGGCTATGCTCTCGAGATCCGCTGTATCGAGTGGTGAACCCATTATCACAAGTCCTCCGACCGACGGGTCCTTTATCGCCGCATTTATCGCGCCTCTGAAATACTCGGCCTTGGCATCCCCTCTGACGTCAATGGGATTCGTAAGACCTGCGATCGTGGGAACGGCCTTCTTTATGTTCTCGATCGTCTCGGGAGTAAGTTTGGCCGCCTCTATGTAGGGTGCATCGAAGGTTGCGTCCGCTGACATAACCCCGAGTCCGCCTGCGTTGGTTATTATCGCAATGCCGTTCTTCTTCATGAGACTGCATGTACTGAACACCGAAAGTGCATCGAACATTTCGTCAAGGTCTGCTGCCCTGTGCATGTTGAGTTTACTGAATATCACATCGTTCACCGCGTCGGAACCCGCAAGTGATCCTGTGTGCGACGATGCCGCGGCGGATCCCGCCTCGGTCTTTCCTGATTTGAACACCACTATCGGTTTCTTGGTCTTCATGTTCTCGATCGCGTGAACGAGTTTGTCTCCGTTGGAGATACCCTCACAATACATTCCGATGACCTTTGTGTCTGCATCATCGATGAAGTCAACGACTATCTCGGATTCGTCCACGTCACTCTTGTTACCGAATGTCACGAATTTCGATATACCGATATTGTTGAGCTGAGACCATTCGAGGATCGACGACCCCAACGCACCCGACTGCGACATTATGGACATGTTTCCCGCAGGGGGGAGGATATGAGTGAATGTGTAGTTCACTCCTCCTTTCACATTCATGCTTCCGAAACAATTGGGTCCGATTATCCTCACGCCGTATTTCGCAGCCTCCGACAGAAGTTTCTCTTCGAGCACAGCTCCGTCGTGGCCTTCCTCTTTGAATCCTGCCGTCAGAATGGATGTACATTTTATCCCCGCGGCACCGAGGTTCTTCATCTCCTCTACTGCCTGAACGTTCTTGACAGCAATCACTGCGAGTTCTATAGGTGCTCCGACCTCTGTCACGGAGGTGTAGGCTTTGATTCCCTGTATCTCTCCGCCTTTGGGGTTGATGGGGTAGAGTTTACCTTTGTAACCCGCGTCGATCATGTTCTTTAAGAGCATACCGCCCAGTTTCGTTGTGTCCGCTGATGCGCCTATGATAGCTACCGAAGCGGGATTGAAAAACGCTTTCATAAAGGACTGTAACAAAATCGTCTTAGATAAAGCTAACCATGGAAATCGTAGAAATAGGTCATATTTCGCACTAATTTCTACGAAAATCGTATTTTCTAACAGTATTTTTTCGAATTCCAGAGATTTCGACAATATATGGATATTTTTTCCATATAAGTCAATATGATACACTTTCATACGACTATTGACGTGTATGCAATCGGACGGAACAGCTCGACGGAATTACCAGCTTTTCTCACATCTTTTATATTACGATCACATTACCGCAAACAGCCGTGTCGGCAGAGGGGCGCGATCAATGAACGCCATATGCACGAAACGGCTGAAAGCGATCCTATCCCTGATTTCAGGGCCCTTGCGGTAGCAGCGATGTGTCATCGTGGCAATGACCGGAAGCCAACGTAGGATCCGACACATACTCCCGGCGTAAGTCAATGCTTCGAGACCGATGTCATCATCGGACTGTGAAAAAGTGTGTTAGCGCCGG
>JGI994J12354_10000760_pt1 | contig 32360 bp, 32 predicted proteins | sample IntmicLarv3ML3BL_FD_12354 | JGI IMG/M metagenome (IMG submission 12354) | reverse complement strand
TCGAAATATAGCCGATATTCCTTCCCTCCTCGCCAGTCAAACTCGCCTATTTCCGACCCTTTTCACTTCCAAAGCGATTTTTCAGACAAGGCCTAGTATGTCCGGTTCAATTTTTGTTCATGCCCGCGCGAATGGCTGCGGTTCGTCAGCAAGCGTCAGATTTTTCCTGAAACCACGTGATGTGCGAGGTGAGGCCGGACGCTTGGAACAATCGGCGGTGGTCGTCGGCGGTGAGGTCGCTGCGGCCTGCCATGGCGGTCATGAGTGCTTCCATGACGTTGGTGCCGTAACAGCGGCCCTCGATTTCCGGCGTGGCGGTCACCAGCGCCAAGGCGTTGCGCTCGCGAAGCTGGGCGGCGTCGGCGGGCGTGATGGTGTTGGTAACAATTACCTTCCCGGTTAAATCCAAGGGCAAATGGGCGCGGATGTATAGGTGATCGCCCGCAATTACGTCCGCCCACGCGTAGTGGCGGCCATAGCGGGTATCCTGCTTATTTTGGCTTTGGCCGGAAGGATACAGCAGCGAAAAAGGCATGCGTGAAACCAGAGGCGCCAGCACGCCGATGAGTCGGTGCAGCGTGGAAAGCTTGCGAATGACAAAGGGCAGTCCCAGCGCAAACATGGCGTCGCCGAAATGCACCTCGGCACCCGCGGCCACCAGCGCCTCGGCCATGCCAATGCGCTCCAGCCCACACACCATCAGCACCCGGCGGCCCTGCAGCGGCACACCAAGCTCGGGAAGCTGCTCCACGATATCGCGCTCCAGCGTGTCCTTGATGAGCGAGCCGTCCACCACCGGCGTGGTGCGTACGACGCTCGCCAGCTTGCAAATGGCCCGAAGCGGATATTTGCGGCCTTGCTTTCCATATAAGTAGCACGAACCCCCGCCGAGGCCAATGGCATCGACCTTTCCGTCCAGCTCAATCAAGCGCGCCCGCATGGCGGCCAAATCGCCGTCGTGCCCTTGGCGGCTGATTTCAAAAGTCTCACCGCCAAGGGTCAATTGCGCGGCGGCATTGCGGGCCGACGAGCCCAGCGAAACCGAAATAACTTTTTTCATACATCCTCATATGCCCCGGCGGCGCGGTTTATGCCGATTGCAATAAAAAAGCAATGCACGGGGGCGCAGAATTTTAATCGGGGCCGGCATCGGCTGCCCACCCGCGAAGCGGCGTAAATAGCCGCAGATTATTGTATCACATTTGGGGTACCGTTGGCCACCAAGGGAAGTGGATTTTGGATAAAAGCCGTGCAGATATCCCGAACAATGGTATGGGCTTCGTCCATCGTGTACGCGTGCAGGTGAATGGCCGGAAACCCGCCCAAGCGCACATGTCGCGCAAACTCGTCATGCAGGTTGTGCGATCGCTCGTCATCGGTGTCATTTGCCAACCGAGCGTGTGTGCGCTGCTCCATTTGCGCATGCGCGAGGGGGCGGCATTCTTTGCGAAAGGTCAGGTATTCGGCAAAATTATACAAATTTTGCGGTTATGACTTGAAACATTGCCGCAAAAAACAGCTTTGCGGTTTTGCACCGGCAAAGCTGCTCTTTCCTTACGATTGACCCTGTTTCATCCTATCCTCAATCATTCGCACCCGTTCGGGGCGGCCGTAGCTTTCATTGTCTTGCCGCAGCATTTCTAGGGTGGCGATGTGGACTTTTGTGCCGTGGTGGGGAATCTTTTTGTGCTGGCTCATGTCATAGGACCCGGGAGAGGGGTTGCGGAAGGCAATTTCGATGAGGGCTTCCGCGAAAAGATTGCCGAGGCCGCTCATCAGCCAGTTTTCGCAACGCTCGATGGGGCGGATGGCGAATTTGCAAAAATGATTGCGAACCACGTCAAAATCTCCGGCGTTAGGCAGGATGACGTTGACATCCTTGGGCGCGACATCCATTCCCCAAAGCGCCATGGCCGCGCTGCCGTGGACAAACCAGTCCACGCCCAGCGGCTGAATTTCGGCGGCAAACCACGCCAAGGCTTTTTTCCACGGGGCGGGTAGAATTTTCAGCTGCTGCCGAATGGCCAGTTCGCCGAATTTGGTGAAATTCTCGGCGCAGTATTCAAAATCCTGCACGTTGTCATAGGTTTTAATAAACGTGCTGTCTACCTGCCACCAGAGCTCATTTTGAAAATAATCCCAGTATTTTTCGTCCACATCCTCGGCGTAATAGGCGTAGCGGTTCCAGTCGTATAGTTGTTTGACGTAAACCTTCATGTCGATTCCTCCTATTGGTTTGGTGAAGCCGGCCGCGCACAGCAATCGGCTTTTTCGGGCGGTTGGGTAAGGCTTTTTTAGCTTTCGATAGGTCCAAGGCGTGATGCGGTATACCCGAACAAAAGCTCGAGTAAAGGCCTCTTGGGACGAATACCCGTGGCTCATGGCGATGTCGAGGATGCGGTCATCAGTGGTCAGCAGCTGTGCGGCGGCGTGCTGAATCCGCGCAGCCAAGAGGTATTTTTTGAGGGATACGCCCTCGATTTCATGGAATTTTTTTGACAAATAGAAGGATGAATACCCGCGCGCGCTCGAAAGCGCGGCCAGCGAGGGATACTCCTCAAGGTTTTGATCCACCCATGCTTTGATTTTTTCAACCTCGTCAACCCACGACACAAGCCCACCTCCTTTCGCGAACATCATCGCACAACGCGAAGGAAAAATCTTGATGGATGTTGTGGTGTTGCGGTTAATATTGATGCAGCAACTAACCCAAGCGACAATACGGGGGTCTTTTGGTCACAGACCACGGCGAGGCCCGCTCGAAAGGCTCATTCCGCATGACTTCGCGGCCCGCACCGCGCGCTGTGGCCAAAATCCTCCCCGCCTTGTTCACTTGGCTTAATTGCCGCATCAATAAAACTTGGTTACCCATGGCTCGTCTTCCGGGGTGCGCTCGTAGACAAGCTCGGATAGGGTTGCGTCGTCGTATAGCCTTAGTGCATCGAAAAAGCCTTTTACAACGGGGATATTTTCCAGTTCGCCACGCTCAACCCACCGCATTTCGCCTTCGGGAGAGGAAACCAGATTGCCCGAAAACCGATGGGCTTTGAAGAGCAAAACGACATAGCGTTCGCCCTTGTCCGTTTCAAATTGCTTCACCCCGCACAGCTGCGGGTTTTGAATCGTCAGTCCGGTTTCTTCCCGAATTTCGCGGATAGCTGCGCCCACGAAGGACTCATGCTTTTCCACATGACCGCCGGGAAAGGTCAGCCCGCGCCAATCCTCTTTTGTGCGGTCCTGCAACAATATTTTGCTGCCATCGCAAACCATACACAGCACGGTCAGCGTGACGTTTTCGGTGGTTGCCATCATTTCTCCAATCGTTGCGTTTCGTATTGAAAGCCGGCGGCTTGGACAACGTCAACCCAACTGAAACCCAAGGCATGCGCTGACGTCTTTTCCACAGTAGCATCGTCGGTTACCGTATGATAACGTTATGTTTCATGTTAAGCGTCAGCGGTTTGGGCAAAAAATCACAGGCTCGGTTTGTATAAAATATACGCCATGCCGTCAAAGGTTTGGTCGAGCTGCCGGGCATAATAGCGCAGGGGTTTGACCAACGAAAACCCGCATTTTTCAATGACCCGGCGGGATTGGTGGTTGGTTACAAAGTGGCTGCAGGTCAGGGCGTCCAGGCCCGGCCCGACAAAACAAAAGGCGATGACCGCGCGCACAGCTTCGGGCGTCAGCCCCCGCCCCCAATAGGCGCGGGATAAGACGTAACCGATTTCGCGGGTGCTAAGGTGGGCGTAGTCGTTGTCCTCGGCGGCCCAAGACCGATGCAGCCCCACCGAACCAATGACGCGATTGTCTTCCTTGTGAACAAGGGCCAAAACCTCATCGCCATCCTCGTTGCCCGCGATAAAGGTTTGCAGAATTTGGCGGGAATCCTCCATTGATGCATGATGCCGCCAACCCGCCATTTCGCCCACGCCCGGCACCGAGGCATACTCAAAAAGCGCGGCAAGATCGGTCTCTCGCCACGCGCGCAGGGTGAGGCGTTCGGTTTCTAGGGTGACGTTGGTGATGCTCATGGGGGCGTCCTTTCGGTGGGTATTCGGGCGGGAGGCGGTGGGGTGGAGAGGGTTGCGGTGGTTTATTATAGCGTAGGCGGGAAGGGGTACATTAGTTTGTGCTCCGACGATGCCGCTATTTCTTTCCCGTAGCATTGGGTAGTCCGGCTAAATAATCAAGGCTGACCCCATAAAAGAGTGCAATCCGCATCGCAATGTTTAGCGGAATATCCCGTTCGCCGGTTTCATATCGTGCGTAGGTGGTTTTATGCATACAAAGGTGCGCGGCAATTTCGCGCTGACTTAAATCAGCATCTTCGCGTAAATCTCGAATGCGTGGATAGGACACAACAACCTCCTTCGTCGGCGGTAAGTGATCTTGACATTCTACACCGAACGGTGTACGAGTGCTTTCGTTGAACACCAAGTGGTGTTCGACGAAAAAAGGAAGGATGATATGGAAAACAAATTATGCGGAAACTGCAAAAACTTTCGGCTGCATTACATCCGACATGAACGGGGGCATTACGTATCGTTGATGTCCGGGCATTGTGTAAATCTCGCCCATTTCACGCGCTGCGGGGTGCTGTCCGCGCCCGGTTGCCGCCCCCTGCGATAAAAAAAGAAGACATGGCGCATGCCGTGGCATGGTGGTATAATGCTTGCGTTCGGCGACGGCACGCGTCGCGGACTTGCCATCCTTGCGATGTCGGTGAATTATTGAGCGAAGGTTTTTTTTCTGAAGGGAAGTTTTGCAAAATGGAGCCAAATTTGATTTTTTGTTTTTCTGGCACGGGCAATAGTTTGAAGGCCGCAAAAGATGTCGCGGCGGTGCTGGGCGATGCGGAAATCGTTTGGATGAAAGGCGATTCTCAAGTAACGGGGCGATACGGCCGCATTGGGTTTGTCTTTCCCAGCTATGCCGGAGGTGTGCCCAAGGCGGTGCTGGATTGGATTCGGGCCTTGGCAATTGGCCCTGCGGCGTCGGAGTATTTCTTTGCCGTGGTCACCTGCGGCGGGGCCGAGCGCGGCACATTGCCCATGCTGCGGGATGCCTTAAAAGAAAAGGAAATTTCGCTGGACTATGGTCGCGCGGTGCATACGGTTGGCAACTATATTGCCATGTATCCGCTTCAGCCCGGCGTGCCGGAAAAGCTGGCATCTGCCGACGCGTGCATGGCGGTATGCGCGCGGGAGATTTTTGAAAAAAGCGCCGTGTCTATTGGAAAAACCAAGCTTGGGGCGACATTGTTTTATCAGGCGGGCAATCAATATTTTAAACTTAACGCCAAAAGACTGCGGGTTTCGGAGGCCTGTACCGCGTGCGGCCTGTGTGAAAAGCTTTGTCCAACAAACAGTATTCGCCTACAGGAGGGCAAACCCATCATCACGCACAAAACCTGCGCCCAATGCATGGCGTGCGTGCAATGGTGCCCCAAGCAGGCCATCGACGCCGGAAAAGAAACGATCGGGCGCGAGCGGTACCATCATCCTGATATCCACGCGCAGGATATGAGAAAATAAAGAAAGGGTGAAAGATTTAAGAAAAATTGTCGAAAAGGTGAAAGATTTGAGAAAAATTGGCAAAAAGCGCGCGAAAGTGCGTTTTTTCAATTGCCGTGGGGCGTAGAAGGTTGTATAATGTATATGTTGTCGATGAGGTTTCGTCGGGAACAGAGAGGAGGTGGGGCGCATGGGACAGGTTGTGATGATGTTGGATTTTGGCACGTCGAAGGTTTCGTGCATGATTGCCACCACTTCCGGCCATGGCTGCCAAGCCTTGGGCGCGGCCTCGGAGTCCTATGACGGGTTTCTCGGTGGCAAGTGGGTCAATGCCGAGCATGTCATTGATGCCGTTTATCAAGCCGTGCGCGCCGCACAAAACAGCGCCAAGCGCCGCCCGCGCGAGGTGTACATTGTGGTGCCGGGTGATTACATTCGGGTTATCTGCGGCAAGGCTGCCAACCAGGATGAAAAAGAGCATATCCTCGGCGACGACATGCAGCGGTTGATTGATTCCACGCAGGGCATCTATCGCCCCGACCGATACAAGGTCATTCATCGGTCCTCCACCTATTACACATGGGACGCCCGCCGTTTGCAAGGCGCGGACGCCGTACGGCGTATGGATGGCTTGGTGGGCTATGTGCTGGCCGACACGTTGTTTTTGCGCGAGGTGCAAACCATCTGCGATGATCTTGGCCTGGTGGTGCGCGGGTACGTAGCCTCTTCGCTGGGACAGGCGCTGACGTATATCCCGTACGATGAGCGTTCCCGCATGGTGGCGCTGTGCGACGTGGGGTACCTTTCCACCCAAGTGGCGGTTTTTCAGGCCGAGACTATGATTTATCACGAAACCCTGCCGGTTGGCGGGTTTCACATCGCGTCGGACATCACCTACGGCATCGACTGCCACCTCGACGTGGCTGAAACCATCAAGCGGCGGTATGTGTTTGGCATGTCCTTCGACAACCCCGAGATGCGGTTGGTGACCGAAAACGACGGAATGGACCGCGTGGATGGCGCAAAGGTGCAGCAAATTATCGAGAGCCGTTGCGAAGAAATCTCAGAAATGATACAATATAGCTTGAATCACTGCGGATATCGTCTGGGCGAGCGCATGCCGTTGTATATCAGCGGCGGCGGTCTGGTGATGATGCGCGGTGTGCAGCAGTTTTTGGCGCAATCCATTGAGCGACCGATAAAGGTGATTACACCCGGCACCGCAACCTTCAACACCCCCAACCACGCCGGATTGGTAGGTGCGGTTGAATACGTTTTGGATTACGCCAAGGAAAATCGCCGCGGGCGCGGCTGGCAACGATTATTTGGCCGCGAATAGCGCGGGCGAAAATGTGGCGGCTTTTGTGCCGTTTGACGTGGCTTTTACAAGGATGCTTCATCGTTTTTTTCTTGCGTGGCAAAGACTTTTGCAAAGCCGGAGCTAGGGTGAGCAGGCGAGACAACAGCAAAGAAGGGAAAACCCAATGGATTACGAATACGCGAATAATTACGCCGTCATCAAGGTGGTGGGCATTGGCGGGGGCGGCAACAACGCCGTCAACCGCATGATTGAAGCGGGCCTTACGGGTGTGGACTTTTTGGTGGTCAACACGGATAAGCAAGCGCTTTTGGCCAGCCAAGCCAATGACCGGCTGCAAATCGGCGAGAAAATTACGCGAGGTCTTGGTGCGGGTGCCAACCCGGATATCGGGCTGCGCGCCGCCGAGGAAAGCCGTGACGAGATTATCGAATCCATTCGGGGGGCCAATTTGGTCTTTGTTACCGCCGGTATGGGGGGTGGCACGGGCACAGGGGCGGCTCCGGTGGTAGCCGGCATTGCGCGGGATATGGGCATTTTAACCATCGGCGTAGTGACCAAACCCTTTGCCTTTGAAGGCCGGGTGCGCGCCGCCAATGCCGAAAAGGGCATTCAGGCGTTGATTGAAAGCGTGGACGCGCTGGTGATTATCCCCAACGAGCGTCTGCTTGGCGTGGTGGGCAAGGGCACGCCAATGACCCAAGCCTTCCGGCTGGCCGATGACGTGCTGCGTCAAGGTATTGCGGGCATTTCCGATCTCATATCCAAGCCCATGCTGATCAACCTGGACTACGCCGACATCCGTACCGTCATGCAAAACGCCGGGCTGGCCCACATGGGCATCGGCATGGCCAAAGGGGACAACCGCGCCACCGACGCGGCCAAGCAAGCCATTCAAAGCCCCATGCTGGAGACCTCCATCAACGGCGCGCGGGGCGTGATTATCAACATCACGGGTGGCGAGGATTTAGAAATGCTGGAAGTGGAAGAAGCCGCCAGCATGATTCAAGAAGCCGCCGATCCCGAAGGCGAGATCATCTTTGGCGCGGGCATCGATCCGTCGCTGAAGGACGAAATTCGGATTACCGTCATTGCCACGGGCTTTGGTGACGCCAAACAGCTGGCGCGCCAAAACGGCGGGTATGTGCGGCGCCCGGCGGTGCCCACGGCCAATCGGCCCCAGAGCACGCCACCCCCGGCGCCGGCGCCCTCGCTGACCACACAAAACATGAACCCCCAGAGCATGATGCCCGAAACCCAGCCCATTGCCGACCCGCCCCAGGCCGGGGATCTGCCAGATCCGCAATTGCCGGCGTGGTTTTTGGAAAAATCCTCTGTGTCGCAGACTCAACCTGAAGCGCCGCAGGCTGCGCCCCAGCCGCCGCAGGGCGTTGCCGAGGCCAACGAGCAATCCTTTGAAATACCGGCGTTTTTAAGAAGGAAAAAACCCTGATGGATCATGCGGACGGAAAGCCTCCCCGATGGATTCTCCGACGGGGAGTTGATCTTTTCATTCTAAATCAAAAAATTGCGTGGCAGGTGTGACCATCTGGCACGCTTTTTGCCACGGCCGGATACAAATATCCGAATGAGGAAATCATACTAGGCCGTGTCTGAAAAATCAAATCCGGGATAGAAAAACGACTTTTCAGACAAGACCCAGGCGTGTTGAAAGGGAAGCATTACCGATTATGGACGGCAACAGTTGGGCGTCACTGGCGGGTATCGCGTTTTTAATGCTATGCTCCGCGTACTTTTCCGCAACCGAAACGGCATTTTCGTCATTTAACCGCATCCGCATGAAAAGCATGGCCGAAAAGGGATCCAAGCGAACGGCGCTTGTGCTGAAGTTGTATGAGGAATACGACAAGCTGCTTGCTACCATTTTAATTGGCAACAATGTGGTTAACATCGCGGCGGCTTCCATTGCGACCGTGTTGTTTGTGCGGGTTTTTGCCGGCAACGGCACGTGGATTTCCATTCTGGTTACCACGTTGGCGACCCTGTTGTTTGCGGAAATTTCGCCCAAAATTCTGGCCAAGGAGTCGCCGGAAAAATTCGCCATGTTTTCGGCGCCCATGCTGCGCGTGCTGCTGGTGGTTTTCACGCCGGTGAATTTCTTTTTTACCCAATGGAAAAAGCTGCTTTCGCGGTTGTTTAAGGCCTCAGAGGATCAGGCCATCACAGAAGAAGAGCTGATGACCATCATCGAGGAGGCCGAGCACGACGGGGCCATCAACGAAGAGGACAAGCAGTTGATTCACAGCGTCATTGATTTCAACGATAGCCGCGTGGTGGATATCCTGACCCCGCGTGTGGATATCATTGGTGTAATGAAGGGGGCTTCCATCAAAAAAATCACCGAAGCCTTTATTCAAACCGGATATTCGCGCATCCCGGTTTTTGCCGGAACCATTGATAACATCATCGGCATCATCCATATTCGGGATTTTTTCGAGCTGACGCTGAAAAACAAGGCGCTGGAGGAAATCATCACGCCCGCAGTCTTCACCACGCCGTATGTTAAAATCAGCGACTTGCTTAAAAAACTGCAAATCCAAAAATGCCACCTCGCCGTTGTTACGGATGAGTATGGTGGCACGGTGGGCATTGTCACCATGGAGGATATTCTGGAAGAACTGGTGGGGGAAATTTGGGACGAGCATGATGAAATTTTGGAAAACGTTACCCAGCTTGCGGACGGAAGCCATAAAATTACATGCAGCGCCGGCATCGACGAGCTGCTGGAACTGTTTGAACTGAATGATGACATTGCGGCACCCACGGTTAGCGGGTGGGTGCTTGAGCAGCTTGGGGCCATCCCAAAAGAGGGCGATACCTTTGTGTACGAAGGACTTTTTGTAACCGTATCCAAGGCCGACAGCCGAAGGGCGATTGAGATTATTGTGGCGAAAACCGAGGGCGAGGCGGAGGTTCTACCGGACGCTGAAAAGTGAATAATACCGAGGTGATTGCGATGGATATGAAACAGTTTGATAAGTATCGGAAATTGGGGTTGAACATCGCCTATTATAGAAAGGATCGTGGCCACACGCAGCTGAAATTGGCAGAACTGCTGGATATCGACCGGGCGCATATGCAACGAATAGAAAATGCCAACGCGGGCGTTTCTTTGGATTTGATGTTTAGGATGTCGGATGTGTTGGAGGTTCCTGTGCAAAAGTTTTTTGAGTTTAGGGAGTAAGTGCGATTCCAAATGATAAAAGCCTATCCTCACCGTGGTCAACGGTCAAGGGGATAGGCTTTTGGCGTGTATGCGGGTACCGAAAGAGAAATGATAACACAAAAAAGAGGTAGGGGGATACCTCTTCTTGTTATGCCAATGGCAAAAGCGTCTGCGAATGCCCGCAGATGAAAGGGCGAAGCTTAGGCGCGTTTACCGGCGGCTTCGACTTCCAAAACCTTTTGGCCGTCATAGTATCCGCAGTTTTTGCAGACACGATGCGACAGGCGCGGCGCATGGCAGCGCGGGCAATCGACAATACCGGGGGCACTGATTTTCCAATGGGCGCGGCGCAGGCGCTTGCGCTGCTTGGAAACGCGTTTTTTAGGCATGGCCATCGGGATACACCTCCAAAAATAAAAAGCCGGGCTGATTGAATCGCTGTTTTAATCGACGTCCGCAGCTTGCGCGACAGCCTCTGCGGTTTCATCGGCCGCATCCGCGGCACAAAGCGGCGCCATGGGCAGGGTCAACACAATCCATTCGCCGCACATGGGGACAAGATCAATGTTGCCGCCGTTGTAGACGTGGCGGTCGTCGGCCAGCGTGTAGCGTTGGGTTCCGGCCGGGGCGAGGACAAACACATCGTCGGTTTGGATGCTCAGCACTTGCTCGAAATCGCAGCCGCACCGGGCGCAAAACAGGGGAACGCGCGCTTGCACACAGCCTTGCACATGAATGCTGCCATCGGCGTAAGCCGTGCCCCAGCCATCAAAGGCCAGATGAAGCTTGCCGGTTTGTTGGGTGTGCAGGGGGTCGGGCAAAACGCCGTCGCAAACCAAACGCTGCGGTACGCCGACATTTTGAAGGGCTTCCAAAACGCAGAGTTGCATCATACCATCCCCAAAAGCGCAAACAAGCACGCCCCTCACACGGGGCCACGCGCATCGCCAAAAAGCGGCGCGAGGATCATTGTATCATATTTGTCCGGGTCTGTCAAAAGAAAAATGACGGATATGACAGAAATGAAGAGTTACAAGGTTAAATACCACGCTAACTGTCCGCTTAGCAAATGCGGGAAGGGCGCATGGGGCGAAGTGCTTCGTCTACCAGGCATTGTACCCGAGCGGCTATGGGAAGGGCGCACCGCGAAGACTGTCAAAAGTCGTCATCATCCAAAAAATCATCATCATCCGCCACCGTGGGCGTTTTCAGCTTTTTAACAATGGGCGTGGCCGTGTCGGATGGGTCTGCGCTGACATATACATGCGCATAGGCGCGCATATACACAAAGGCAATAGCGCATCCCAACGCGCCTGAAAGTAGCAACAGGGCGGTGTAGTCGCCGCGGATATCCGAAACGTGGTTTGCGGCAAAATTTGGGATGGCCCATTTGTTCATCAGCGTCCACAGAACAAAAAATTTCATCAGCACGCCCACGCCGAGGCCAATGCCCGCAAAGGTCCAGTCGTTTTCGCGGCGGGAGAAGCTCAGTGCCGAGGCAATGCCCGCAACCAGCGCGCAGTTACCCAGCACCTGTGGAATGGTCAGCCAAAAAACCGGCACCTGCGGGGTGACGAAGGACGCCAAACCGAGGATCACCGCCGCGATCATGCCTGCTCCAAAGCTGATTTGAAGCAAAATGATGGCCACGGCGGCCGTGATGATGATGTCGGCTACCCAAAACGGCATGCCGGGAATCACCAGCCGCAGCAACAGGGCTGCCAAGGCGATCAACAAGAAAAGCAACGTTTGGGCAAGCTTACCCGTTTGGATGCGTTCCATGGGAAAAACTCCAATCATGAGGCGCGTGGTATGGTGGGGTTCCAAGCTTTTGCCATGCGCCGCAAGGGAATGAGGTGCGTATGGCGGGGTAGGGGCGGAGCGCATTGTCTTGTGCAAACGGTAACCGGGGAAGGGGACGCGTTGTCCTATGCGGAAGGTAACCGGCGCGCAACGCGGCGGGCGGAAACTGGCACAAGCAGAATCGAAGCGTGCGTCAGAGGTGCACCATGGCAGACTAGGTAGAATCGGGGGGGACGCGTATGCCGTGTAATTGTGAACACAACGGGGAAATCGCCCGATTGCTGGTGAATGCCGCGCCCCTGTTGGGTGAAACGCCGCAGAGTCGCCGCGGAGCCGTTGGGTTGGCCGAGGCCTTTGCCGCAGTGGTGGAGCTTCAACGCTTTTTCTGCGGGTGCGCGCCCCTGTATCCCCACCCGCCGCCGCACGACTCTACCGCGCGGTTTTATCGCATGGCTGCGCGCTGCAATCCAGAAAATCAAACCTTGCGGCAATGCCGGATTGAGGCCGACATCCAATACGCCTGCAAGCAGCTGGAACGCCATACCTTGGCTCTTTGCAAAATACTGGAAGAGCGAGCGCACCAAACGCCGCACGGGCCGGGATAGGGATAGAAATTGTTGGCCGCACGCCGCACGCACCGGGGCGGTCTGCATGATTAGGGAGGGGGACTCTCCCGCTGGAGCAAACGCCGCGTGCGCCGGGCCGGGGCTATGCGGGTTAATCGTTTTTCGGAACCCCCAACACCTGATTGACAAAGGCATACACTGCCAGCGCAAAGCCGAAACCGCCCCCAATCCCGGTGCTCACGCGCAGAAGGTTGTGGCTATGCCACTCGATGGGCAGCCAGCCTTGCGAAAGCGCTTGGGCGGTGCCGTCCAGGGTTGCGGGCAGTCCGCAGGCCAAGCCAAAAAGCACGGTGTGCCACCATTTGCGCGCGGTCAACTTGGTGTAAATCCGGTGCAGGGGTGACACGCGTTCGCGCCGTTGTGGGCGCGCCGGGGTGACGTGACGCGGGTGGCGTTCTGATGCGATGCGCGTGAGCGTTACCATGGTGATGATGCCGCCGAGCAAAAATCCGGTGCATCGCCAGCATAGGGGGAGGCAGAATCCAAAGAGTATGGGCGCGTGGCTGGGGATACCGTTGCAAAAAGGCGCGTGGCCAAACTGTTCCGCAATGCGGGATAAAAACAGGGAAATCATGAGCAAAACCCACGCAGCCAGGGGAGTGCTTGTGCCGCAGACGCGTAGTTGTCCCACGTGGTGTAGGTTTGCGGATCGCTATAAATGATTGCGAGAATCACCAAGCCGCAAAACCAAAATACAAGGGCAAACCCCAAACCCAGACACGTCCAAAACAGTATGCTGCGGGCGCGGCGGGGGTTTTCATTCTTCTGCATAAAGAACAGAATCAGGCCCACAAGAGGAAGAAGAAAGCTAAGAAAATTCAGCAAAGAGCTTTGGCGGTCGGCGGTCGGCAGTGGCGGGGGTTGACTGGGCGCAGGACGATAAAACTGCCCGGGTTGCGGAGGGAAAGGCCCCTGACCGAAAGTCGGCCCCTGACCGAGAGTTGGTCCCTGACCGAAAAATTGCTGCTGAGGCATAGCGGGGCGATAGAATTGCGGCGCGGGGGAGCTTGGGGCTTGCGGTGTGCCCACCTGCGGAGCGTTGTGGTCAAACCGAATATCGCCGAAGCTTGCGGAGGGGTAGCCGTTGGGCGACGCGCCATTGTTCGGGGATTCCTCAATCGGCGGAAGAGTCAAATATCCTTGTATGTCGGTGGGCAGGGACTGTGTTGTGGAACCTTGCGGATTGTCTGCCGGCGGCGCACCTTGCGCTTCGCCCGCGGGTTGCGCCGGCTGTTGGCCAAAGTAGGGTTGCTGGCCTAAGGCGGCCGGCTGTTGGCCAAAGTAAGGTTGCCGGTCCAAGGCTGGCGGTTGCTGGCCAAAGTAAGGTTGTCCAAACGGGGCTTGCGCAATTCCCGGCGCGGGCGCTGTGATGGGCGAGGGCTCGCAGGGCAGACCGCACCCGGGACAGGATTCGGCAAGAGCGGGCAGCTTGCTTTTGCAATGAGAACAGACGTTCATGCGCCAATACCTCCTACCGTCATCCGGTTCGCGTTGGGTTTAAGTGCGGACTGAAGCGTGGGCGAAAATCGTATCGCGTTGGGCCAAAAGACCGCCGTATTGTGACTTGGGTTAGGCCTTGTCTGAGCAATCGCTTTGGAAGAGAAAAAGCGAAGATTTGGGTGGGTTTGTCTGGCGAGAAGGGAAGGAATATCGCACATATTCCGACCGACGAGGCGGGCAAGGACGCCCAAAGATTCGTTTTTTTATCCCGAATTGGATTTTTCAGACAAGGCCTAGTTGGCGCATCAATAAAAGCCAGGGGTGCACCAAGCCGAGAGCCGGGGTCACGCAAGGCCAAACGCCGGAGCCACACCAAACCAGAAGCCAAGGCCGCTTCAAGCTAGCGCTACGTCAAAAGTCAGGCTCGTGCCAATCCCAAAGCCGGAACCATGTCAAGCCCAAAGCCGGGAACCGCGTCATGCCAAAAACTGCGAACCCCAATCAAGCCAAAGCCGCACCCCACAGAAGCGGGGTGCGATTTTTAGCTCAATGAGGCGCAACACGCCAGGATTAGTACATGCCTTCAAGCATTGCCATCAGCACACCCCAGAAAGAGCCGCAGCAAATTCCCAAAACAATGTTGACACCAAACCCGATGCCCGCCCACATTGCGATATTTTTGGCCTTTTTGGGGGTGGCATCCTTCATGGTGAAGAACATAATCAAGCCGGCAAGAGGGATGAAAAATGCCAAAATCGCCAGCCCGATGTTCGGCTTGTCGTCGGGATTTTCGGGTAGGGATGAGTAGGCAGAGCTGCCGTCGGATTGTTGGTAGTCGCCCGGTTGCTGTTGGGGCGCGGCTTGATAATACTGGGGCGGCGCTGCCTGCGCTTCGGGTTGTTGCGGTTCAACATACGCCTGGCCGCAGTTGGTGCAAAAGCCGGCGTCTGGGGCCAGAGAGGCTCCGCAATGTGGGCAAGTTTTCATGATACATCCTCCTCAATATTGTTAGGCCACAACGTGTGACCAAGGGACACAAAATGGGCGCGGGGTAAACGCGAAAAAGGCAATCCGTGAGACGCACAAAAAACGCAAGCATCACCCAAGCTGGGTAATCAGCGCCTCTTGCAGCACCGGGCGAATGACCTCCACCATGCGCGAAAAACCGAGATCGTTGGGGTGGCAGCCGTCCACTGTGCAGGCGTCGCGGTCGTGTGTGCCAAACAGCTTTTGCCCATCGATAAACCATACGCGCAAATCCCCTGCCGCGCGCGCCGCCTCGTAGGTGGCGTGGACAATCGAACGCCGGGCAAAGCCCTCGTCGTTGCCGTCCAAGTCCGGCTGGGAAATCATAATAATCGGCAACTGCGGCCTTGCCTTGCGCACGTGGGTAAAGAAGTTTTTGTGGGTTTTCATCAAATGCAGGGCGGTGGGGGCGTTGTGGTCATAATCCATCACAAACACCGACATGGGCTGCCGCCCAATATACTGCGCCATGGCTTCCTCGCCGCGTGCGCTTCCCGAAAAGCCAAGATTGCGCATTTCGGCGTTCAGCCCGCGGCATAACGTGTGGGTGTACGCAATGCCCGTGCGCGAGGCGCATGCGCCCTGCGTGATGGAGGAGCCATAAAACAAAATCGGCGCTTTGGTGATGTGCAGGGGGGGCATTTCCACACGGGAATCCTTGCGCAAGCCAAGCTTAAGGCCAAAACAATAGCTGTAGTTGGGCAGATAGACCGTCCATGGCTGCATTTTGGGGCCGTTTTGAGTGTAACCCACGGCTTGCGCCACGGGCGAGCCTTCCAACATAGGCACGGCGGTGGAGCGATACACATGGGCGCCGTATTGGCCGCAGTAGATGTCAAACCCCGCCACACCGCGCGGGTTGCTGTTTTGAGCGTATTCGGCGGGCGGTACATCGCCCGACACGCAGACATAGGGCGAGTCCGTGCAAAACCGCACACAAATGCCTGCGCATTGTTCGGCCAGCCCGCGGGCGTCCTCGTTGATTCCGGGGTACAAACTCTCCGGAATGCGGGAAAAATGCTTTTGTTTCATGCCTTCTTCGCACACCCCTTCAATCACAAAGGGGTCTTGCCAGACATCGACAAACACTGCGTCATCCGGCCGTCGCGCCGCGACAGTCCAGTTGACCTCAAGGCCGGGCTTGCGAATTTGCATTGAGAAAACCTCCCTATATCTCGCCAGACCCTCCGGGTTAGCGTCCGTCTGGCGATTGGTACATCGGATTGCCAAGCGGCGAATGCCCGCCTGACGTTTGGCGCGTTGGGCTACCAAGCGGTGAGTGCCCGCCTGAAGATTGGCGCATCGGCTGCCAAGCGGTGAACGCCGCCTGGCGATTGGTACATCAGGCCGTCAACACCCGCCTGACGATTTGCGCGTTTTGGCCAATTTGGTCGCCATCGCGGTTCATCATGCCCACCACCACGGCGTCGCAGGGCTTGATGTTGGCAAAGGCGTCCTCAAAAGCCTCGTTCAGGTCGGCCTCGGTTTGGGCTCGGCGGGCCGCCGCCAAAATCTTAAAGGCAAAGCAGGGTTTGGTACTTTGCCGAATGATTTCATACATCATCGGGCAATCCGCCCGGTCAAACCGCTTGACGGATAAGTCCGGCAGGTTCATGTTATACACGCAACATTCAAAAAAGTCCACATCCCAGTCCTGTTCCAGCGCCAGCGCCGCCAGACGCGGCTCGTGGGTGCCAAGGCCGATGGGATAACCCGTATCCCGCATGGCCTTGAGGCGGTTCCGAATGGCCTCGGGCTTGCCTTCATAAAACAGCGGGTCGGTGCCCTGCATGTAGATGGCCGTTGGGCGATTGGCGGCGATGCGGGCCATGCCGCCCTCAAAGGAACCCATCTCGGGCGCGGATTGCGCAATCCAGTGGAAGTCCATGCCCAGGTTGCGCATCTCGCGGATGAGTCGGAAGGAATGCGCGTCACCACGAAACTGAATGGTGTTGATGCCCTCGCGCAGGCATTGCGCCACCGCGCTGATGACGTTTTCGGTGGTGTAATAGTCCATCATGGCACCGTCCAGCTCGGGCGAGGTGTGCGAAACCCCGGCCACCGGGTTGCCGCCGAAAATCAGGCGGGATAGCTTGTGGCCGAAAAAATCAATGGTGGGAATGGACATAGTAACCTCCGTTTGAAGAATGGCATCGAAAAAGTGGTAAATGATGCCGGCCAGTGAACGAGCAACGCCGATAAAAGGCCGAATGACGCCGACAAATAAAGGGATAGCGTCGGCAGCCGGTGAAATGACATCAGCCTCGGCAAACTACCGAAGCACATCAACCCCAACAAAGGGTTGCAGCACTTTGGGTACGCGCACGCTGCCGTCGGCTTGTTGGTATTGCTCCAAAATGGCGGGGAACACGCGGGACGTGGCCAGGCCCGAGGCGTTAAGCGTGTGCAGGTGGATGGGTTTTTCCGTGCCTTGGCGGTAGCGCATGTTGCCGCGGCGGGCTTGGTAATCGTTGGCGTTGGAGGCCGAAGAGACCTCTTTATAGCCGTTCATGGAGGGAATCCAAATTTCAATGTCCACGGTTCGCGCCATGGAATGGCTGCAATCCCCGGCGGCCAGCTGTACCACGCGGTGATGCAACCCCAGCGCCTGCACCAAACCGGCGGCGCGGCCTACCATTTCCTCAAAGGCGGGGGCCGATTGCTCCGGCGTGGTGTATTGTACCAGCTCCACCTTGTGGAACTGATGACCGCGAATCATGCCGCGCTCGTCTTGGCGATAGGAACCCGCCTCGCGGCGGTAGCAGGGCGAGAAGGCGACATACTTAAGAGGGAGGGAAGCTTGATCGAGAATCTCGTCGCGGTGCAGATTCACCAGCGCGGTTTCGGCGGTAGGCAGCATAAAATGACCGTCCGGGGTGTGCCCGGGCTGGTTGACCCAATACACCTCGTCGTCAAATTTTGGAAACTGCCCGGCGGTAAACCCGGCTTGTGCGCCCAGCATATGGGGGGGAAGGATCATCTGCCAGCCGTCCCGCACGTGGGTTTGAATGAAAAATTGAATCAAGGCCCACTCCAAAAGTGCACCTTGGCCGGTATAAATCCAATACCCGTTGCCCGAAAGCTTGGCACCCCGCTCGTAGTCGATCAGCTTGAGGTCGGTAGCCAAATCCACGTGGTTTTTGGGTGCAAAGGCAAAGTTGGGCTTGGTGCCCCACTCGCCAATGACGCGGTTTTCTTCCTTGCCGCCGGCTTGAACATCCGGATCCGGCGTGTTGGGCAAACCGGCCAAAAAGGTTTGCATTTCGGTGTCCAGCACGGCAATTTGCGCGTCGGCGGCTTTAATTTCCTCGCCCAGTCGGCGCATATCCTCAAAACTTTGGGAGGCGTCCTGCCCGGCGGCCTTCATGCGGCCGACTTCAGCCGACATGCGGTTGCGCACAGCTTTTTTTTCTTGCACCTCGCCAAGCAGAAGGCGGTATGCGGCTTCCTGCTCCAAAAACGCTGTAAAATCAACGGTAATGCCGCGCTTGGCCAAGGCCTCGGCCACGGCTTGCGGCTGGGTTCGGATGCGTTGAATATCCAACATAAGGGAAATCTCCAAAAAACTTTTTAGGGTCTGAACGCATTTTATCATGGATGGGGCGGGTTTGTAAAGTGGGCGGTGATTATGATATAATGTCCGCAGACATTTCGCCATAAGCGTCTTTGCGGCGATAGCCGTGCGATTGTGGCTTCTGGCATAGTATGAAAAAATGTGGAGGACGCTATGACACAAGAGCAACTCAATCAAAGGCTGGCCACGCCAAGCCCGGCACTGGTTGAAATGATGGCCGGTTTGCAGGGCGATTTGATGATTTTGGGTGCGGGCGGCAAGATGGGCCCCACCCTGTGTTTGCTTGCGCAGCATGCGGTGCAGCTTTCGGGCGTCGGGCGAAAAGTCATTGCCGTATCACGGTTTTCTGAGCCGGGCACAGCCGAGTTGCTGCGAGCAGCGGGCGTGGAGGTAATCGCCGCCGACCTGATGGAGGACGCCCAATTGGACGCCCTGCCGGACTGCCCCAATGTGATTTATATGGTGGGCCGCAAATTTGGCACCACGGGCCGCGAGGGCGATACCTGGGCCATGAATGTGTATTTGCCCGGGCGGGTGGCGCAGCGGTTTTGCAAGAGCCGGATTGTGGTTTTTTCGTCAGGCAATATTTATCCGTACATGCCCGGCCGCACGGGTGGCGCAACCCCCGAAACCCCGCTGGAGCCGGTGGGCGAGTACGCCATCACCTGTTTGGGGCGGGAGCGGGNTTTTGAGTATTTTTCGCAAAAAAATGATACGCCCATGGCGTTTTACCGGCTGAATTATGCCATTGACCTGCGCTATGGCGTGCTGCATGATATCTGCACGGCGGTGTGGCAGGGCCAGCCGGTGGCGGTGGGCATGGGCAGTTTCAACTGCATTTGGCAGGGCGACGCCAATGAATGGGCGCTGCGGCTGCTTCCCCTCTGCGAGGCACCCGGCCGCGCCTTTAACATCACGGGGCCAGAGCGCATTTCGATCCGCGAGACCGCGCACGCCTTTGGCCGACTGCTCGGACGCGAGGTGATCATCGAGGGCGAGGAAGGCCCGGTCAGCGCGCTGAACAACGCGGCGGACACCTTTGCGCGGTTTGGCTATCCGCAGGTAACGCTGGGCGAGATGATGGAATGGACGGCCGACTGGGTGAAATCCGGCGGCGCGTCGCTGGGCAAGCCCACGCATTTTGAAGTTACCACGGGGAAATATTGACAGCCTTTTCCGAAAGATCAAGGGGAAATATGGAGGGTCTTTTTTAAATGGCCGCAGGGAAATGTTGAGGTTTTTTCAAATGCGTCGCGAGCGGGATTGCCGCGAATGTGGGTGAGGAGGGATTGCGATGTTGACATCCGATCAATTGTACGTGCTGCGCCGTGGTGCGTTTATTCCGGCGGTGCCGCTGGCCTTGGATGCCGAGCGTCAGCTGGATGCGCCGCGGCAGCGCGCGTTGGTGCGGTATTATCTCGCTGCCGGGGTGGACGGTCTTGCCGTGGGCGTGCACACCACGCAGTTTGCTATTCGGCAAAAGGGGTTATACGAGCCCGTGCTGCGCATTGCGGCTGAAACCGTTGCCGCTGAAGCCCAAAACACCACGCTTTTGGTGGCGGGGGTGGTTGGGCCGACCGAGCAAGCCGTGGCCGAGGCCGTGATTGCGCGGGATTTGGGCTATGACATGGTACTGCTTTCCTGCGGGAGCCTGCCCGATTACACCGAGGATATGCTGATTGCGCGTGCCCGGCGGGTGGCGGATGTGCTGCCTGTATTTGGGTTTTATTTGCAGCCGGCGGCGGGCGGGCGGCTGCTTTCGCGCGATTATTGGAAGAAACTGGCCGATTTGGACAACGTGCTGGCCATTAAAATGGCGCCCTTTAACCGCTACCAAACGTTGGATGTGGTGTCGGCGGTGTGTCACAGCGACCGCTGCGAGGACATCACGCTCTACACTGGCAATGACGACAATATTATTGTGGATTTGCTCTCACCCTACCGCATTCAGGTGGGCAATCATGTGGTGGAAAAGCGCATTGTCGGCGGGCTTTTGGGCCATTGGAGCGTGTGGACGCAAAAGGCCGTGGCGTACTATCGCATGGTGCGTGAGTTGGCGCGCAGGGGGGATCCCATCACGCCGGATTTGCTCGCCTTTGCCAATCAAGTGACGGACGCCAATGCGGTTTTCTTTGACGCCGCCAACAATTTTGACGGTTGCATCGCCGGACTTCACGCCATTTTAACCGAACAGGGTATTTTGGCCGGACGCTGGACGCTGGATCCGGCAGAGGATGTATCTCCCGGACAACTGGAAGAAATCGGCCGCATTAAACGGGATTACCCGCATCTGTGCGACGACGCGTTTGTGGCCGCGAATGTGGAAAAGTGGCTCAAAGGCTAATCGCCATACAACGTTGGCATCCCTGATGCTTCGCAAAGCCCGTTACCGAAAGGACAAGCATGACAAGCACCCCCCAAGAACAGGAAACACAAGCCCTTCCCCGATTGGAGGCGCTGCCCGACTTTGCGTGGGCGGCGCTTTTGGCGCACGGTGTGGCGCAGGATACGGTTTTGTTTGCGGCGATTGGCGATCGTCTGCCCGACGGCGCGTATGCCGAGGTTTTTTTGTTTCAAACCCAAGACGCTCTGCATGTTTTGCAGGCGCGCGATACGGAAAAAACCGTGTTGCAGTTTGGCTCTTCCGTTAAAAAGAAAGAGAAAGAGGGCCGCCGGGTTGGGCGTGCCGCCAAGTCGGTTGACGCCGCGTATGAGGAACTCGGCTATGCGGCGTATCCGCAAGAAGATTATGAAAAAATCAGCCTGCACGACATTGTTTCGGGCGGGATGGTCACCCTGACCCTGCCCGAGGGAAAGGGCCGCGTGCTCTGCCTGTTTACCAACCGTCGGCGGGGCGTGTTGCACCAGTTTGTGCAGCTTTGCGAGAAAATTCGCGAAGGCAAAACGCTCGAGGAGCATGACTTTCGCCTGCACGGCAAGCGGGACCGTGTCTGCGCTACCTGCGGCCAGCCCTTCCCCAAGGGGCAGCATTTGTGTCTGCGCTGTGCCGACAACCGCTCCATTGCGCGGCGGTTGTTTGGCTATTTGCCCCGATACAAATGGCGGGTGGCCCTGGCGGTTTTTTGCATGATCGCCCACGCGCTGACCGGGCTGCTTCAGCCGTATTTTTCCGGTAAGGTGCTCTTCGACGACGTGCTGGCCGATGGCGGCCGATATTACGGCATGCTGCTGCCCTTTATTTTGGCCATGGCGGGCGCACAGCTTTTGGGCATTTTGCTCAACGTGGCGTATGGGCGCATGAACGCCGAGCTGGTGTCGCGCGTGGCGTACGACCTGCGCATGAACATCTTCACCGCCATGCAAAAGCTGTCGCTTTCCTTTTTCTCGCGCCAAGAGACGGGACGGCTCATGACCCGCGTCAACAACGATCCGGTGCATATCGAGTATTTTTTCCATGACGGCATCCCCGTGCTGATTGTCAATGTGGCGATTTTTGTCGGGGTGCTGGTCGTGGCCTTTTTAAGCAACTGGCAGCTGGCGCTGTATGCCGTGCTGCCCCTTCCTTTTATCTACCTGTTTTTGCGCACGCTGTATCCCATCCTGGAGCGCAAGTATGCCAAGCGCTATCGCCGCAGTTCGTCGCTGAACCGGCTGATTAACGATACCCTGCGCGGCACCCGGGTGGTCAAGGCCTTTGGGCGGGAGAAAAACGAGGTCACCCGCTTTGAAAAGCGCAACGCCGCGCTGTTGGATACGGATGTCAGCCTGGGCTTGACCCTGCGCACCAATTTTCCGCTTTTTGGGCTGCTGATTACCCTGGCTTCCTCGCTGGTGTGGTTCACGGGCTCTTTGATGATTATCAAACCGGGCAGCGCATTCACCTACGGCGAGCTGGCTACCTTTGCCGGGTGGTTTGGCATGCTGGTGCAGCCGCTGGATGTCATGAGCGATATTCCGGCGTGGTTTTCCAGCTGCCTCAACGCCGCCCAGCGGATGTTTGAGGTCATCGACGCTCAAAGCGAGGTGCCGCCGCCGCAAAACCCAATCCCCCTGCCGCACATGAAGGGCGAGGTTGCCTTTGAGGAGGTCACCTTCAGCTATGAGTCGGGGCGGCCGATTGTCAAGGAAATTTCCCTGCACGTGCAGCCCGGCGAGATGCTGGGCATTGTGGGCAAGTCGGGGGCGGGCAAAACCACCCTCATCAATTTGTTACAGCGGTTGTACGATGTCAACCAAGGCGCTGTGAAAATCGACGGCATTGATGTGCGGGACATTGCCCCCGGCGACCTGCGGGGGCAGATTGGCGTGGTTTCGCAAGAAACCTTTATCTTCCGCGGCACCATCGCGGATAACATTGCTTATGCCAACCCCGATTGTACGCGGGAGGATATTGTCCGCGCCGCGCGCACGGCGGGGGCGCACGATTTTATTTTAAAGTGCCCCGAAGGCTACGATACGCAGGTGGGGCATGGCGGGCGGGATTTATCCGGCGGCGAGCGCCAGCGGCTTTCCATCGCGCGCGCCATTTTGCACAATCCCCGCATTTTAATTTTGGATGAAGCCACCTCGGCGGTGGATACCGCCACCGAGCGCGCGGTGCAGGATGCGCTGGAGCAGCTGGCCGTGGGCCGCACCGTGCTTTCCATTGCGCATCGGCTTTCCACCCTGCGCAACGCCAGCCATCTGGTGGTGTTGGAGGAGGGCAAAATCGTGGAAGCCGGCACCCACCAGGAGCTGATGCACGCCCGGGGCGCGTACTTTAAGCTGGTGGAAATCCAAACCCAAGCCCTGCGACTGAAAGGGGTTGAAAACCTTGCCGAATGAGAAACAAAACCTGCCCGACACAGGGGTGGCAAATGAATCCGCGGACGCCATGGGGCAGTTTTCCACCATCGACTACCTGACGCCCGAAACCGTGACGTTTGTGGCCGTCGAGGGGTTTGCCGGCATGCGCCAAGGCGAAGCCTGGTACCCCCGCGTGTTGTTTTACCGCGCGTTTCCCTTTACGCACCCGGATCGGCTGATTTCGGTGCGGGATATCGACGCCAACGAGCTGGGCATGATCGACCAGCTGGCGGATTTCCCCGCCGACACACAGGCGCTGATTTTGGAGCAAATCGAGCTGCGATACTACGCGCCGCGCATCACGGCCATCACCAAGGCCAAGGAAGAGTTTGGGTTTATCTATTGGGAGGTTTCCACCACCAGCGGGCCCTGCCGGTTTACCACCCGCAATTCTTCAGGCAACATCGTCATGGTCAGCGAGCACCGGCTGGTGATTGTGGATATCGACGGCAATCGGTTCGAGATCCCCGATGTACGCGAGCTGGATCCCAAGGATTATAAAAAGATGGAGCTATATGTGTGACGTGGTTTAGAAAGACGTCGATTCCGCCAGGTTGTAAGGTGTTTTAGCAAGACTCGGATTCTGCCAAGTCGCAAGGTGGTTTAGCAGAAAACGAGTTCCGCCGAGCCGCAGGGTGTTTTAAAAGGACGCAGGTGCTGTCAAAACCGCAGGGCCGTTTGGGCTCGCGCACGTTGCTGATAAGAGGAAGTTCTTCATGAATTTGCACATTCCCCCAACCCCCGAAAACCAAGCCGCGCTGGACGCGGCGCTTGGTGGCGAACCCGTCAACCTCTGCCTGCCCTGCGACCTCTCGCTTGAGGGGGCGCGCGGCTCGGGGGCGGTGGCGTTTACCCCAACGCGGGTGGCGGTGGTCAACGAGGGGCAGCTGCAAGCCCTATATCGCCTCAACGAATTTGCCGAATTCACGGGCCGCGCCATGATTGGCAACGGTATTTTGGAGGGCACCCGGCAGGACGGCACGCCCGTGCTGCTGGCCCGGTTTTCCATGTATCAGGTTCCGCGATACATGCAGGCGGCGCGGATGGTTACCCGCGCGTTGCAAGACCTGCCCCCTCCGCCGGACAGCCGTTTGGAGGATCGGGTTTGCGCCAAGTGCGGACGTGCCCTGCCGCGCGGCAGCCGTATTTGTCCCCATTGCATGGATAAGGGCAAAACCATCAAACGCATGCTTTCCATCGCGCGGCCCTTCTGGCCCATGCTGGCGGCGGCGGTTTTGATGATGTTTGTCGTGGGCGGGCTGGAGCTGCTATCCCCCGTGGTGTGGAAATATTTGGTGGATGATTTTCTGAAAATTGAGGACGTATCCCTGCTGCCGGGAAACGCCGCGTGGATTATTTTTGCCTTGTGTTCGCTGACATTTTTAATCAGCGCGGCCGCCACGGGGTTGAATGTTATTCGGGGGCGCACCATGGTGCGGCTTGCGGCCAAGCTGTCCGGCAAGCTGCGCAACATGGTGTACGGCAAGCTGCAAGCCATGTCGCTTTCGTACATGAACGCCCGGCGCACGGGCGACATGATGAACCGCATCACCGAGGATACCGACCGCATTAAAGGCTTTGTGGAGCACCAAGCCCCCATGGCGGTCAACACCCTGGTGCGGCTGGTTGCGTTGCTGACCATTTTGTTTGTGTTCAATTGGCGGTTTGCGCTGATTGTCATTATCCCCATGCCCATCGCCATGCAGGTGTCGCGCAGTTTCCGCCGCCGCGTTTGGCGCATGTACCACATGCAATGGCGGCTGGCCGACCGCGCCAACAGCCTGTTGCAGGATATCCTCACGGGCATTCGCGTGGTGAAAAGCTACGGCAAAGAGCAGGTGGAGGTGGATCGCTACGCCAAGGCCAGCCGCGCCATGGCCAACCGCATCCGCGATAACGAAAAAAAGTTCAACACGGTCTTTCCCCTTACTGGGTTTATCATGGAAATCGGCAGTTTTTTGATGTTCTATTACGCGGGCTATCTGGTGCTGGGCCAGCATATGTCTGTCGGCCAGATGGTGCAGTATTCCGCCTACACGGGTATGTTGTACGGGCCGGTGCGGTATATCATCATGTTGCCCCGTTGGTGGGCGCAAACCATGACTTCCGCCGAGCGGGTTTTTGAAATTTTGGATGAAGAGCCCGAAATCGCCAACGTCAGCCATCCTCACAGCGGGGGGTTGCAGGGTGACGTGGTGTTTGATCGCGTAACCTTTGGCTACCAAGCCTACGAGCCGGTGCTGCACGATATCAACCTGCGCGTGCAGCCGGGCGAAATCATCGGGCTGGTGGGGGCATCGGGCAGCGGAAAATCCACCCTCACCAACCTTGTGCTCCGGCTGTACGATGTGCAGGAGGGCACGCTGTCCGTGGGCGGTGTGGATATTCGGGATTACGACCTGGATGACGTGCGGCGACGGGTTGGCGTTGTGCTGCAGGAAAATTTTCTCTTCACCGGCACCATCTACGAAAACCTGCGCTACGCCAAACCAACGGCCACGCCCGAGGAGGTTATCCGGGCGGCCAAGGTGGCCAACGCGCATGATTTTATTATGAAATTCCCCGACGCCTACAACACCTACGTGGGCGAAAATGGGCAAAATCTGTCGGGCGGCGAGCGCCAGCGCATTGCCATTGCCCGCGCCATTTTGCACAACCCCAGTATTTTAATTTTGGATGAGGCCACGGCCTCGCTAGATACCGAAACCGAAAAAGCCATCCAAGAAGCCCTGCAAAAATTGATGCAGGGCCGCACGGTGTTTGCCATCGCGCATCGGCTGTCCACGCTGAAAAATGCCAACCGGCTGGTGGTGCTGGATAAGGGCCGCATCGCCGAGGTTGGCACCCACAACGAGCTGCTGCTTAAGCAGGGGATTTATTTTAATCTGGTGATGATGCAACGGCAGTTGGGTAAGATGAAGGCGTGAAGGGCGTGGCAGCGGGAGTGATGCGGCTGCTGGGAATATCGCGTTAGCAATTGCGCAAGTGCCGGGCTGCGATGCGCTCGGCCTTTAGTTTTTTGATGTCGGCACCGTCATTGGGGATGGTGCCCTCGTGCGCCCTTCACCCAGCCGGGGCGAAGGGTTCCGCGCATCCTCCCTCTGGTCGGACACGCTCCAGGGCTGACGCCCCTCCCGGACACTGTGGCGGACAGACTGTTGTACATTGTCGCACGATGCCCTCGTGCGCCCTTCACCCAGCCGGGGCGAAGGGTTCCGCGCATCCTCCCTCTGGTCGGACACGCTCCAGGGCTGACGCCCCTCTCGGACACTGTGGCGGACAGACTGTTGTACATTGTAGAACACCATCCGTGATGTCGTCTGCCCAGCTCGCGCGGCTTGTGCAGCGAAGACGGAAGAATTAGGAAGATTAAAATGTATTATACAACAACACACCCATCACCTGTCGGATTGCTCACTTTGGCATCAGATGGCGATAATCTTGTCGGCTTGTGGATTGAGGGACAGAAATACCACAGCAATACCCTTTCGGGGGAAGCGACAAAAAAAGATGATATTCCTGTCTTTAGCATGGCGAAAGCTTGGCTTAACAGATATTTTGATGGTAAAAATCCTGCTATCACAGCGTTGCCGTTAGCGCCAACCGGCGGTGATTTTCGTCAAGGTATATGGAGTATTTTATGCGAAATTCCATACGGCGAAACCACTACCTACGGTGATATTGCAAAAAGACTGGCTGAAAAAGAAAATAAGAACAGTATGTCAGCTCAAGCGGTAGGCGGTGCGGTCGGTCACAATCCAATATCAATTATAATTCCATGTCACCGCGTTGTTGGCTCTAACGGTAATTTAACAGGCTATGCCGGAGGGATTGACACAAAGAAACAGTTGCTTGAATTAGAAGGCATACGCACATGATTATTAGTGCAAGCCGCAGGACGGATATACCTGCATTTTATTCGGAATGGTTTATGAATAGACTACGGGAAGGATTTGCACTTATGCCAAATCCTCGCAATCCTTCCCGATTGGGTAAAGTCAATCTTTCACCGGATATAGTTGATTGTATTGCCTTTTGGACAAAAAATCCTCGCCCAATGTTTGATAAACTTGATGAGCTGGATGCTATGGGATATTCCTATTACACACAATTCACGTTGACCTCATACGGCAAATCGGTGGAACGGTATTTACCGCCTAAAGCAGAATTGATAGATACATTTATTGAAATGTCACAGCGAACAAGCCGAGAACGCTCTGTTTGGAGGTATGACCCTATTATTATTGATAGGTGCTTTTCGGTAGAATGGCACATTGAGCAATTTGCTCTTATGTGCGAAAAATTACATCACTATACAAAGCGTTGTATTTTGAGCTTTGTAGATCCATACAAAGGTATTGGTGATAGTTTTCATAGTCCCTCAAATGACGAAATGTATATGGTCGGAGCGGGTATTTCAAAGATTGCAAAGGCACACGGCATTTCACTTTTTACCTGTGCTGAAAAAATCGAACTTACGAAGTACGGTATTCAGCATGGCGCGTGTATCAATCAGAGCTTAATAGAACAAGTTATAGGAAATTCTGTAAAAGCAAAGAGAGATGCAAACCAACGGGCTGAATGCTGTTGTATTGAAGCTGTGGATATTGGCGCATATGACACTTGTCCGCATGGTTGTACTTATTGCTATGCCACTTCAAGTCAAAAGACAGTAGAACGCCTTGTTGCCGCTCACGACCCGTTCGCCCCAATGATTACCGGATACCCAAAGGGTGATGAGATTATTACCGACAGAACAACGGCATCGCAAAAAATCAATCAAATCAAGCTTTTTGAGTGATTTGCTTCTTGTCCGCCATACTGCGTATCGCCGCTTGCCGTGCAACCAGTATAGCAATATCCTTGCCGTGTTTGGTGACGAGGATGTCTTCGCGCCAAACGAGTGCAAGGTGTTTGCGGAAGTTTGTTTTGAGGCCGGTTGCGGCAAGCCGAAGCATGTTACGCCTTCGCGCCCTCCTCAACCTCGGGCAGCGGCACCTGATTTTGGCCGTCGCACCATAGGCGCTCAAGGTTGTAATAGTCGCGCTGTTCGGGCAAAAAGACGTGAACCACCAGCCAGCCGTAGTCCAAAATGCGCCATGCGCTGTCGCGTGGCGCGGGGTTAAAGCGGGCCGTTTCGCCCAAGGGGGCCATGGCGTCTTCCACAGCGTCCAGCATGGCGTACATTTGCGGCATGTTTTTGGCGGTTGCCAGCAGAAAATATTCGGCCAAAACCGTCACGTGTTCCACTGCCAACAGGCAGACATCGCCGCCCTTCTTGCTTTGCAGTCCCTGGGCCGCTAGGATGGCTTTCTCTTTTTGTGTCAATGGAATTTTCCTCCTTTGATTGTGCTTTTGTGGTGTGGTTTTGTGAAGGGAAATCTTTCGCGTTTTTGCACCAAACGTGGCTTTTTGCTTGCGCCTTGGTTGCAATTGGTCAATCCTTTGCGCCGTGCCGCAGGGTTTGGCTGCTTTTGCGGCGTGGGTTCCTTTTGTCTTACTCCTTCACACCCTGGTTCCACGCTTGAATCATGGCCGGGTGCAGCGGGTGTCCGTGGCGCAGCAGGGCCGAGGCCTCATCGGCAACCACGGCTAGAAAGCCGGCTTCAAAATCGCGCCAGACCAGTGCGCGCAGACGCCCGACGTTGGCGTAGTTGCGGGCAGGTTCGATCTTATCGGCCACGTAAATCACCTTCTCAAACAAACTCATGTTGGGTTGGGCGGGCGCGTGGCGGGCAATGCCCAAAAGCAACGGTTGGGGTAAATCCCAATGCTGACGCGCATAGACGGCCCCGGCCGGCGCGTGCCACAGTTTTGGGAAATCCGTCACATCGATGTCCGCCCACTGCTGCATCAGGGTTTCTTGGTGTGCCATGGGCAGGCCTTTGGCGCAATCGTGCAACAGGCCGGTCACATAAGCGTCTTGCACATTCAAGTGCAGCTTCTCGGCCAGCCGCGCCGAAAGCTCGGCGACGTTCTGGCAATGTCCAACCCGCTTGGGTTGTGTGCTTTTCAAAAAAGCCAGCCATTGGGGCACGCGTGCATCCATGTACATTTTCCTACTTATTATATATATAGTTGATTTCGATGAATATAGGCGGCAACCGCAGGTGGAACCAGTCCGTCCAAGGGCAGCCTCGATTGAACCCGCTCGCGCACTTGCGTGGAAGACACCTCAGCGCCTTGAAAGGGCAAAAAGATGATGCGTGCGCCAAATTCTGCGGCAAGGCTTGCGGCTTGCGACAAAGGATCTTGCATGGATTGGTCGGGTCGCAGACCCACAGCAAAAAAACAGCGGGCGCAGATTTCCTTAAGCTCGTACCAGCCGGGCAGCTCGGCCAGATTGTCCTGCCCCATGATAAACCAAATGCGTGCGCCGGGGTTTTGGCATTCCAACTGCCGCAGGGTTTGCACGGTGTAAGTCTTTTCGGGCTGAAAAACCTCGCTGTCATCCGGGGTAAAGGGCGTGTGTTCGCACGCGCAAGTCACCATGCTCCAACGATGCTGTGCCGAGGCCAGGCCGCGTTTGTGGGGCGGGTCACCGCAGGGCAAAATGCGCACGGTATCCAAGCCAAGCGCCTGCATGGCCGCGCCGGCCAAGGCAAGATGCTGGCTATGGATGGGGTCGAATGCTCCGCCCAAGAGGCCGAGGTGGGAGAGGGACTGCTGCATAGCTCAGTGCGCCCTTCCCGCACCGGTGAGGTGCGTAATTGGTAAGTTATCAGCGTGAAGGGTTCCGCGGCGTCTTGCAATTTCCTTCCCTGCGACGGCACGGGCATAATGTCTGGGGGACAAGACGCTTCGCCTTCACGTGGCGTTGGGTTTTGCTCGTGTCAATCCAACACGTAAGGGGCGGCGATTGCGACGTTCGCGTTGGTTTCCTGAAGGCCCAACCAGGGGCGACGTTTGCCCAAACGAGCGCCCTCACCCAACGAACATCCACACAAACAGTATACCCCATTTGGCCAAAATCTTCAACCGTCGAAGACACGTGCGGTGAGCAAGGCGTTACAAACCGGTGTCTGAATGGCTGATAATCTGGCGGTTGAAAGATGCACAAATTGGCGGTTGGAATCGTTACAATTTAGCGGTTGGCGTGGTATACTGTGCGCGAAGGCGGTGAAAGACTTGGGTTATCCGTTGATAAGCTAACCCGGGACTTGAACAATTTCGGACTGCTGTTCGAGTCCTTGGCGATCAGAGACTTCATCAGCTTTGAGAAAGACGAACAGTAAGTCAAGCCTCGCTTTATTGTTTTTAACCTTGATATATGTCGCCGCCTCGGATGGCAGGGTGTTTCACTATCGCGACGCGCAGGGGCTGGCGAGGCAGCGTGTTATTGGCATGACGGAAAAGCAAATTTTGTCCGGATTAACAAGCGGAAGGGTAATTGAAATGCTCACCTGTAAAAAAGCGGAAATGATTGGGTAGGGTGAATTGTATGGTGCGAGCGGGAACGGGCATTGAGATTATCACGGGACGATACGGAAAAGGAACGCCCGAGCAGAACAAACTCGTGACGCGTATCCTTGGAAAAAGCCATGCGGCAGAGCGATTCGAGATTTATTTCCATTGGTATAATCTCATTCACGAGCTAGGACATGCAATCATGTGGTTTTATGTTGAACCACGTCCCCATCCGGTTGACGAGGAAGTGTTGGTGAATCAATTTGCCGTGGCGTATTGGAAATACCATGGCGAAACAAAAAAACTTGAAGCGTTGGAAGAAATTCTTGCCTATGCGTTGCGGCAGTACGCAAGGCCGACCGATAAACACACAAGCGCAATTGCGTATGCAAAAGGAAAATGGAGCACGGAGGAACTGTTCAATTTTAACAATTATGGTTGGTTTCAGAGGAGTTGCGTTGCTGATATTCTGAAGGAATCGGTAAGCTTGCGCGCAATGTTAGAAAAAATGGGAATCGCGAATATCGTTGACCAGCCACAAAAGATGTTGCGCTATGAATTAAATACAGAGATGCCCATGCATGTGATCAAAGATGCTGCCGCTATTCTTCGTGACTGGGGCGTGTTTTTGCCGGATGCAAGGATAACGTTTGACAACGATCCGAACCGGCACATGTGCACCATCGATGAATAACCATCATTTTTAGCGTGAGATCGGGCATATGTACGCTGCGGAAAATGGCAATTGTACGAATGATTGCAAATTTTCCTAAAACCGACACCAAAAGGGGTTGACAGAGGGGGATAGATTTGGTAATATAGTCGAGCCGCCACGAAAAACGCCGGGCGCGAGTTCGGTGAGGAAACGGGAAACCGGGGCATACTGAAAGAGACCCAAGCGAGCGAAACAAGGCTTGGGAGGAAGAAGTACGGCCAAAGCGGGAGTACAGGACGGCAGTACCGCGAGTTTTTTTGCATGGGGCGTTGGGCGAAAGCTTGGCGGAGGATGAATCGGAGGTTGGGTTTTGGCCTGACGGAGGATGAATCGGAAGTCGGGTGAGGGCTTGACGGAGGATGAATCGGCCATAGAGCTTCGGCTTGGTGGAAGATGCCGGGCGTTGGGCGAAAGCTTGGCGGACGGAGCAGAGAAGCGAGGCGGTACCCAGACCCTTGAAAACCATACATTTGAGCAAAAACGCGAACAAAGACCAGCGCAATGAATTTGAGAACATAACACACGGTGGCGTGTGTAAAAATGAGCAGGCATCAACATAAGAGTTTGATCCTGGCTCAGGACGAACGCTGGCGGCGTGCCTAACACATGCAAGTCGAACGGAGGTTATTGGCGAGCTTGCTTGCTAATAACTTTAGTGGCGGACGGGTGAGTAACGCGTGAGCAATCTGTCCTACAGAGGGGGATAACACTGGGAAACCAGTGCTAATACCGCGTAAGACCACACTACCGCATGGTAGAGGGGTCAAAGGAGAAATCCGCTGTAGGGTGAGCTCGCGTCCCATTAGCTAGTTGGGGGGGTAATGGCCCACCAAGGCGACGATGGGTAGCCGGACTGAGAGGTTGAACGGCCACACTGGGACTGAGACACGGCCCAGACTCCTACGGGAGGCAGCAGTGAGGAATATTGGGCAATGGGGGAAA
>JGI994J12354_10000759_pt1 | contig 32391 bp, 11 predicted proteins | sample IntmicLarv3ML3BL_FD_12354 | JGI IMG/M metagenome (IMG submission 12354) | reverse complement strand
GTAGCTGTTGCCGCCGCAATTACAGTTGATGTTGTTTCTGTCACATGGGCAGTTCGGTCTGTGTCCTGCGCTTCCGCCGCCACACTGGCAGTAGTAGCTGTTGCCGCCGCAATTGCAATTGTTGTTGCCATGACCGCCGCATCCGCAGTGGTTGTTTGTTGTACACTGGCAGTTGTTTCCGCAGTTACAGTTGTTGTTGCCGTGACCTATAACTGTAGTGTGGGTGTTCGTAGTTATAGTACCGTCGCTGCTTGTAACTGTTGCGTAGTTGTTGATAGTTCCGCTTGTTATACCGTTGTTTACTCTTACAGTCATAGTAACTGTCTTTGTTTCGCCCGGCAGAAGCGAGCCTATCTGCCATGTTACAACGCCGTTATTGTTGTTGCCATACGGTGTCGAACTCTGGTATGTTGTACCGTAAGGTACGGTGTCTCGTACTTCAACACTGTTTACAGTGTATGAGCCTCTGTTTGTAACGTCGATGTAGTATGTGATCAACGAACCTGCGCTTGCTGTGCTTACATTCGCACGCTTAGACGCCATTACATTCGAGTAGCCCGGACCGCCTGTTCCAATATTGTTTACGATCTCATTTGTTGTTTTTGTTACATTATTTGCTGTTATTGTTGCTGTGTTTCTAATCTGGTTGGTTGCATTACTGTCTACTCTAACTTCAAAGCTTACAGTTGCTACCTGACCCGGAGCCAAGTATGGTACTGTCCAGTTCAAGGTGCCGTTGTTGAAGTTTGCAGTCGGATTAGCCGAGTTCTGCTGATACGTTGTTCCGAATGGGATATAATCGTATATCTGTATGTTGCTCAAACCGATATTGCCTACGTTTGTAACATCGATATAGTATTTGATTGTATCGCCATTGTTTACTGCGCCGTATCTGTCGCTGCGCTTGTTCACCATGTAGCCTCCGCGGTTGTCATCATCATTGCCGCCTGTAACAATCGTTACTACGTTGTTTGTTACAGTTGAACCGCCTGTGTAAGTAACGTTTGCCATGTTGTTGATAACTGTGCCGTTGGCTACGCCGTTTCTTACAGATACTGTTACACTGAGTATTACAGTTTCGCCTGCATTGAGTGTTCCCAAGTTCCATACTACTCTACCACTATGGTTACCACCGGTAGATCCGTCGAGCATTCCACCGTTTGAGGAGGATATGTATGATAAGTCGCTCGACAATATATCGGTCACTACTACGTTATTTACAGCGGTGCTGCCGTTGTTTCTAACGTTGATGTAGTATGTAAACTGTGAACCTGCTGCAACATTGCTTGCCGAAGCTTGCTTGCTTGCTGTTATATTGCCCGGAGTAACGCCACCGTTGTAAAGGTATAGAATTACTTCGTTAGATGTTTTGGTAATGGTTGTTCCTGTGGAACCACCTGCTAATACGCTGCCTGTTGCAGTATTTCTAACAACTTGAGCCGCTGCATCAGTTACCTCTACCTCAAAGCTTATTGTTGCTCTTCCGCCCGGAGCAAGTGAGCTGATTACCCAGTTCAGTCTGCTGCCGTCGAAGGTTGCAGGGGTATTGGTTACGTTCTGGTATGTTGTGCCAAACGGTATATAGTCATATACATTCAAGTTGTTCAGCGTTACATTACCTGTGTTTACAACTTCGATATAGTAAGTGATTCTATCGCCTACATTCACTGTACCTGTCTTGTTGCTGCGTTTGCTGATATCGAAGTTAAAGTAGTCGTAATCGTTACCGCCGCCTGTGATGATTGTGTAGTAGTTGGACTGACCGGAACCACCTATGTATGTTGCGTTTGCAACATTGGTGATAATCGAGTTGTCTGCTATACCGCTGTTAACGGTAACGATCATGCTCACAATCTTTCTTTCGCCCGGCTGCAGTGTGCCCACATTCCATGTTGCAACGCCGTTGTTGTTGTATCCGCCTGTTACGGTCGAGATACTTGTGCCTGCAGGCGCTACGTCTGTTACTACTACGTTCTGCGCAGGTGCATTACCTGTGTTTACAACTTCGATATTGTATACAATTGTCGAACCTGCTTTTACAGGATTTGCATATACGCCTGTTTTGTTAAGCTGGATACGCGGGTTGTTGTTGTCGTCGCCGTCGCGTCTAACTTCAACTGTTACCTCATTAGACGGTTTACCTGTTGTAGGCGTGCTGGCGATTGCTGTATTTCTTACAAACATCGCGTATGTTGCTGTTACCCTAACATCAAAGCTTACTGTTGCTATTTGACCAGGAGCGATTGGTGATAGGTTCCAAGTCAATGTGTTGTTTGCAAAGCTTGCCGAAGGACTAGCCGAACCCTGAACATACTCTGTACCTGTTGGGATAACGTCAACTACCTTCATACCTGTTAAGGTTGTGTTGCTTACATTCGTTACGTCTACGGTGAACTTAACGATATCGCCCGCTCTAACTGCCTGGCTCTTATCACTGCGCTTGTTAACAGTGAAGAATTGATATTCGCCCGGGTCGCCGCTTATTATAACTGTGTAGTTGTTAGATGGTGTAGAACCACCTGTGTATGTTACATTTGCTATGTTGTTGATAATTGTGCCCGGTGCTGTGCCGTTGTTTACTGTCACGATCATGCTAACAGTTCTTCTTTCGCCTGCTGCAAGTGTGCCAATATTCCAGGTTGCTACGCCGTTGTTGTTTGTGCCGCCTGTTACGGTTGCGATCGTTGTACCTGCCGGAGCTACGTCTGTTACTACTACGTTCTGCGCCGCTGCCGAGCCTGTGTTTACAACTTCGATATTATACGTAATCTGCGAACCTGACTGCACAACTTCATTGTGTATGCCGGATTTGTTAACCTGGATTTGCGGTCTGTTGTTGTCGCCGCCGTCTATAACAATTACTGTTGTTTCGTTAGAAGGCGTACTTGTTCCGCCATGAGTAGCGATCGCTCTGTTTCTGATCGTCATTGCATATGTTGCAGTTACTCTGGCATCAAAGCTTACTGTTGCTGTTTGACCCGGTGCGATAGATGCTAACGTCCAAGTCAAGGTGTTGTTTGCAAATGTTGCAGAAGGACTAGCCGATCCCTGTATGTACTCTGTACCTGTTGGGATAACGTCATTCACCTGAACACCTGTCATTGCTGTGGTACCTACGTTCGTTACATCTACAGTAAACTTAACAGTGTCGCCCGCTTTCACGCTCTGACCTGTCTTGTCGCTGCGCTTGCTAACCGTTAGGTATCCGCCGCCATTATCGCTTGTTATAACTGTGTAGTTATTCGACGGCTGAGAACCACCTGTGTATGTTACATTTGCTACGTTGTTGATAATCGTGTTGCTTACCACATCGCTGTTTACTGTAACAGTCATGCTAACGGTCGTTCTCTGACCCGGCTGCATTGTGCCAACATTCCATGTAGCTGTGCCGTTGTTGTTTGTGCCGTCTGTTACAGACAAGATACTTGTGCCTGCAGGTGCAGTATCTGTTACTACTACGTTCTGCGCAGGTACGCTTCCTATATTTACAACTTCAACATTGTATACGATTGTCGAACCTGCTTTTACAGGATTTGCATGTATGCCTGTCTTAACAACACTGATCTGCGGATTTGTTACCGTTCCGCCATCGTCTGTAATTACAACTACTACCTTGTTTGAAGGCTTGCCTGTTGTAGGTGTGCTGGCGATTGCTGTGTTTTCTACAAACATTGCGTATGTTGCTGTTACCCTAACATCAAAGCTTACCGTTACTGTTTGACCTGCTGCAATTGGTGCAAGGTTCCAAGTCAATACGTTGCCTGTAATGTTTGCCGAAGGATTAGCCGAACCCTGAACATATTCTGTACCTGTCGGGATAACGTCATTTACCTTCATTCCGTTTAGGGTTGTGTTGCTTACATTCGTTACATCTACGGTGAACCTAACGATATCGCCCGCTTTAGCCTCGTTCTTGTCGCTGCGTTTGCTTACAGTGAATAACTGGTAATCCTGTCCGCCGCCGCTCACAATAACTGTGTAGTTGTTAGATGGTGTAGAACCACCTGTGTATGTTACATTTGCTATGTTGTTGATAATTGTACCGCTTGGTACGCCGCTGTTTACGTTAACTGTCATGCTAACGGTTCTTCTCTGACCCGCTGCAAGTGTGCCAACATACCATGTTGCTGTACCGTTGTTGTTTGTTCCGCCTATTACAGAGTTGATAGTTGTTCCTGCCGGAGCTACGTCTGTTACCACTACGTTTTCTGCTGCTACCGTGCCTGTGTTTACAACTTCAATATTGTATGTAATCTGCGAACCAGCTTCCACAACTTCGTTGTGTATGCCGGATTTATTAACCTGGATTTGCGGTTTAACTCCACCGTCGTCTGTAACAATTACTGTTACTTCGTTAGACTGCTTGCTCTTTGTTCCGTCGGAACCTGTTGCTGTGTTTCTAATAATCATAGCATATGCTACGGTTACTCTAACATCAAAGCTTACAGTCGAGGTATGACCCGGTGCGATAGACGATATTGTCCAATCCAGCGAGTTGTTTGCAAATACTGCCGAAGGATAAGATGTTCCCTGTATGTACTCTGTGCCGTATGGGATAACATCAAATACACGGAAGTTTGTCAATGTTGTTGTGCCTGTGTTAGTCACATCAATCGTGAACTTAACTGTGTCGCCCGCTTTAACTGTCTGGCTGCCCTTATCACTGCGCTTGTTGATTGTGAAGTTCGGGTATTCAGTGTCATCGCCTGTAATAACGATATACGGGTTAGACTGTGCTGTGCCGCCTGTGTATGTTGCATTTGCTGTATTGATTATTGTTGTATACGCCGGTACGTTGTTGTTTATTGTCACGATCATGCTAACGGTTGTTCTCTGACCCGGTGCAAGTGTGCCAACATTCCATGTTGCTGTACCGTTGTTGTTTGTTCCGCCTATTACAGATGAGATAGTTGTATTTGCCGGTGCAACGTCTGTTACTACTACGTTTTCTGCCGCTACCGAGCTTGTGTTTATAACTTCCATGCTGTATGTAAGCTGTGAACCTGCTTTCAAAGCGCCTGAGTATGAGCCGGACTTATGAATCTGAACTACAGGTCCGTCGCCACCGTCAACATTAACTATAACTTCGTTAGAGTGTTTTGTTGTGCTGCCGATATAGCTTATAGCGGTATTTCTGATAGTCATCTTGTATGTTGCTGTTACAGTAACCTCGAAGCTGAATGTTGCAGTTTGACCCGGTGCGATAGTTGCTGTCCAATCCAATGCGTTATTTGTAAGATTTGTCGCCGGACTAGCCGAGTTCTGCTTGTATTCTGTGCCGTTCGGGATTACATCATATACATGCAAGCCTGTAATTGCTTTGTTGCCTGTGTTTGTCACATCAATAAAGAATTTAACAGTGTCGCCTGCTCTTACAGTCTGACCGGCCTTGTCGCTGCGCTTGTTGATTGTGTAGCTTGCAGGATCAGGATCCGAACCTTCTGTTACGATAAATGTATAGTTGTTTGTAGGTATTGAACCGCCTGTGTAAGTAACATTTGCAACGTTATTTACAATTGTGCCGTTTGCCAAGCCGCTGTTAACTGTAACCATCATGCTAACTGTCTTGGTTGCGCCCGGTTCGATTGTGCCTACATTCCATGTTGCTGTGCCGTTGTTGTTTGTTCCGCCTGTTACAGTCGAAATCGTTGTTTCAGCCGGCGCTGTATCGGTTACTATTACGTTCTCTGCCGGAGATGTGCCGTAGTTTGTAACGTCGATATAGTATATAACTGTATCGCCTGCTTTAACAGGGTTTGTGTGTACTCCGCGCTTAGTAGGCTGAACTGATACAAACGGATTGCCTGTCATCAGCGTTACTTCGTTGGAAGTCTCTGTTTTGTTTCCTTTAACAGCTGTAGCAACGTTTCTTATAAGCATTGCTGTAGTTGCCGACACCTTAACGTCAAAGCTTACTGTTGCAGTTTGACCCGGTGCGATAGATGCTACTGTCCAATCCAGCTTGTTGCCTTCTGTAACTACAGCAGACGGGTTAGCCGAGTTTTGAACATATGTTGTGCCTGTTGGAACAACATCATATACATGCAAGCCGTTAATCGTTGTATTGCCTGTATTTAATACGTCGATATAGTATGTTACGGTATCGTTCGTATTAACTGTTCCGTATTTGTCAGCACGCTTGCTAACCGTAAATCTCTCGTTGTCGTCCGGACCATCCACAACAACCGTATAGATGTTTGTCTGGAAGGTATGTCCCGGGTAAGATACAGTTGCCACGTTGTTGATAACAGTGCCTCTTGGAGTACCGTTATTAACTCTGACTACCATGCTAACTGTCTTCGTTGCCCCTGCTGCAATTGTGCCTACGTTCCATGTTGCCACACCATTTTCGTTTGTTCCGCCTATTACCGAAGTAATCGTTGTGTATGCCGGTGTTACGTCTGTTACTACAACATTTTCTGCGTCTGCATTACCGCTGTTTGTAACATCGATGTAGTATGTGATTGTTGAACCCGGTGTTACAACAGAATCGTGTGAACCACGTTTTGTTGCTACAAGGTATGGATCTACCGGACCCGGAATCACGTTTACTACTTCGTTTGATACACGTGTTACGCCGCTGATTGTTGCTGTAGCTATGTTTCTGATGCTGCCTGTAGCTGTAGCAGCTACCTTAACATCGAAGCTTACTGTTATAGTCTGACCCGGTGCGATAGACGCGATTGTCCAATCCAGTGTTCCGTTTGCATAAGCTGCACTTGGAACAGCTGAGTTCAACTGGTACTCTGTACCTGCCGGAATCATGTCGTATACATGCATGCCTGTCAATGTTTTGCTGCTGATATTGGTAATATCGACCATGTACTTAATCGATTCACCAGGTCTTACAGGCTGACCTAACTTATCGCTGCGCTTATTAACTGTGAAGTTAATATCGTCTATAGGTCTTTGGTGAATAATCGTGTTAGATATACTCATTCTCGATTCATATATCGCTCTTGCTGTGTTAATAATGCTTCCTATGCTCGAAGAACCTGTATTTACTGTAAATGCTACTCTCCTCGTTTGACCTGGTGCAAGAGTATCAATTGTCCACGATACTTCGCCGTCTAATTCTGACCCGCCGTTATGAACGCTAACCAATGTTGTGCCTGTTGGAATCAAATCATATACCTTAACGCTATTAGCAACTACGCCGCCGTTGTTTGTTACGTCTAGGAAGTATGTTAGGTCAGTATTCTGCGGTACTATATATTCCAAGCGATCCGCGCTCTTAACTATGGATATTACAGAAGGATTCGGACCTACCTGGTAGTTTATTACATGATTACTATCACTTGTGATTGTACCTGTGCCTGTGCCGCCGGTGTACGATACAGTACCCTTATTGTCAATCTGTCTATAAGACATATTGGCAGGCATATCTGTAGGTTTCACTCTGAAGCTTACTGTTTTGGTTTCATTAGGCTGCAATGTACCAAGATTCCACTCCAGTGTATCACCGGTCTGAGTTGCAGCCGGACTTGCCGAGTTTACTACATATGTTAGCTCTGCAGGGATACGGTCGGAAACTGTAACATTGTTTGCCACAGCATTTCCTGTGTTTTGTGCCGATAGGAAGTATGTAAACTCCTCACCTGCATTAACCTTTGAACCGTTGCCCGCGCTTGCCCATTTTGTCAGTCTAACATCGCTGTCGCCTGTGTAGTGATGTGTTTCGTTTGTATAGAAACCTGATCCCTCACCTGCTCTTGCTACCGCACGATTTATGATGTGCGAATTAGGCTGAGTAGCTTTTACCTGGAAGCTTACAGTAACTCTGTCGTTCGGCTGCATAGTTCCTATGTTCCATGTGATTTTGCCTGGTGCAGGCGTACCACCCGGACTTACAGAACTCTCAACGTATGTTGTGCCTGAAGGAATGTTGTCTGTTATTACAACATCTTCAACCTCGACTGTAGAATCATTAATAACTTCAATTGTGTAAGTTATTGTGTCGCCTACTTGCACACGTCCGCCGGTTGGGTCTGCCGACTTCGTTGCACGCAGTTTGACTGGTTCTACAATGGTAACTACAGGTGGTGTCGGATCGCCAGGCTCATCTGGTGTATGAAGCTCTGCAATGTTTGTTATGGTATTAAATTCTGTGTTTGCGTTTACCTTAACATCAAATGTCAGTACTTCTACCTGACCAGGTGCAAGTGTTCCCAGATTCCAGACTATCTTCCCATCAATGTTTTCACCAGGTGATGATATGGTGCCTTCTTGAAGAGTCGTGCCTGAAGGAATGTTATCTGATACTTTTACACCCTGTACAGGAGCTGCCGAATTGTTCTTAACCGTAATCTCATAAGTGATTATGCCACCTGGTGCCACGCTTGAATTTCCTACAGTAGTCTTTTTAATACTAACTGCTCCGCTGCGCTTCGGGTAATGCGTTACGGGGTTCGTATTAATTGGTGTAAAGTTACTACCGCCAACCGTAGCTGTGTTCGTTATGCTTTCGAGGTCTGCATTGATAACAGTAACTTGGAAGCTTCCTTCAAAGTTGCCGCCGTTAGCTCTAAGTGTGCCAACATTCCATTCCAGACCGGTTCCACCAGCATTCGGTGCACCGTTTCCTGATGCGCTTCCGACAACGTACTCTGTACCTTGCGGAATTATATCTGTAACTACAACGTTTTCAGCATCTATTGTGCCAAGATTTGTAGCAGAGATGTAATACGTAATTGGATCGCCTAGTGCAACCCTCGAACCGCTTGCGGGGCTCGCAGATTTGTGGGTTACAATATACGGACCGGTTATCGGAGTGTCAACTACATAAACTGTTACTATTCTTGTGTTCTCTCCGTTTACCACTGCCGTATTATCCACTCTTCTGTATACAAGTGGTGCAATTGGCAACATTTTAACCTCGAAGGTTACTATAACCTCTTCATTTGGCGCCAGTGTATCTATTGTCCAATTCAAGGTGTTACCTGTAGGTACGCCTTCATGACTTGCCGAGCCTGCAACATACTCTGTGCCTGCCGGAATCATATCGGAAATCGCAATGTTTGTTGCCTCAACTGCAGTATTGTTACGTACGCTTATTTTGTATTTGATTATTTCGTCAACTGCTACCTGTGCTCCATCCGGCTTGTCTTCTATGCTCTTACCTATGATGAGGGGCTTATCAGGTATAATCGGAAGTCTATGACGAGTTCTGTTTGTTGCGCTTGTTCTGCCGCCATATGTGAGATAACCGGTGTTGTCCATAGTCTGGGCATTGCCGTTAACTGCAACTCTGAATCTTGCAATTGCTGTGCCGTTTGCCGATATTTTGTCTATGGTCCAAGTTATTGTTCCGCCGGATTCTATTCCGTCGGCTGCAGTTGTTCCGCTGCCTGTTACTGTAGCACCGCCCAAGTATGTTGTACCAACAGGAGGTGTATCTCTTAATACTATGTCCCTAACTTCGTTTGAAGTGTTGTTAGTAATGGTGATAATGTATTCAAACTCATCGCCTATCTTAACCAATTCAATCGGATGGTCGGATCTCTTAACCGCTGTGATATCATAAGGAACCGGAAGGTATATATGTCTCACTTCGTTAGATTCCTTAGTGCCTTTATTGCTTGTTACTGTTGCTTTGTTCAAAATATCGGTCGTTATATTGCCCATATTCAGAACCTTAACAACGAAACTCACTTCAGCGCTGTCACCGGCTTCTATTTCTCCAACATTCCACACAACTCTGTTGCCTATGTGTGTTCCGCCAGATACATACTCTGTTCCCGACGGAACAAAGTCTGTTACTACAACGTTTTCAAGTCCCTCTTCGTCCGATGCACTGCTCACTGTAATGGTGTATGTAATCAAATCACCTGCATAAACCGGACCCGGTCGCGGATCTGATTCTTTAATGATGATTACATCCGGATCAAGTGGTGTTGGCAACGGATGAATTACTGTATTACTTGTAAATGTGCCATCTTTGCTTTCACCTGTTGCTTGGTTGGTGAGCAATCTGAGAGATGTAACAGCGTTTACTTTTACTTGGAAGCTCAACAGACGGGAGTCCTCTGCAGCTAATGTGCCAATATTCCATGCCACTTTAACTCCGTCACACGCATTTACCACTTCTACGCCATCTATCTTTGCGCTGTTAGGTACATATGTGGTGCCTGCCGGTATCAAGTCTTCAACCTTTACTTCTTCTGCCGCCGTTGCGCCTGTGTTTGTTACTGTTACGTAGTATGTTATAGTGCTACCGGATTTCACCATTGTGCCGGCAGCCGGATCAGCAGATTTGAACAATCTTACTCTTGGGTCAGGAGTGCCAACATAGTGAACAGTTGTGTTAGTAGGTACATCATTTACATATGCGGTGTTGTATATATCGCCGCCGGTTGCTGTAACCTTAACAGTAAAGTCTACTGTTACTATATTGCTTCCGGGTAATAATTCCGCTGCATCTTTTCCCGGCAGCGAAGCTATTGTCCATTTTACACTGTTGCCGTCAATTCTTCCTGCATTAGCAGTAGACATCGACTGGTACTCTGTGCCTGTAGGAATTCTATCAACTATTTCAATACCCTCAATCGCTTCGTTTGTGGTATTTTCAACAGTGATTGTGTATTTAATTGTGCTGCCTGTTTGTACTGTCGAACCAATTGCCTTGTCTGCGCTCTTACTAATCTTAAGAGGCGAAGCTTCAAGTATATGATGCGTCTGGTTGGTTTCAACCGCACTTGTACTAGTTCTTGCTATCGCTTTGTTATAAATATTGTTGTATGTACCATCAGCATAAACATCGAAGCTGACTGTTTCTGTGTCGCCGCCTGCTATAAACGGTATGATAAATGTTACGATACCATTGCTGTAGCTGCCGCCCGAACCCGGTACATATGTAGCGCCCGCCTGTATGCTGTCTGTTACTGTAACATTGCTGATGGGGCTTGCGGTTTCGTTCTTAACTGCAATTGTGTAATGAATCTTGCCGTTAAGCTTAACCGTAGTGACATTCAGCCCATTTACAGTCGCGCTCTTGGTTGCCGAAATCTCATCGCCATCGGGTTTAAGCTGGTGATGTATGATTTTTCCGCTTTCCTTGGTAGGACTGTTGCTGCCCATGACCGTAGCTACGTTTTCTATAGTGCGGTACGACAAGCTTCCCAAATCCTTAACCTTAACATCAAATGTCATGATAGCGCTTTCGCCATACGCAAGGTCGCCGATATTCCATGTGAGCTTCGAGCTTGTATCAGAAACATTAGCTCTTTCGCCATTCAGCTTAGCCGAACCTTCTACATAGTCGGTTCCAAGCGGAACATCATCGGTTACAGATACGTTATGCGCTATGCCTAAACCATAGTTTTCTACTGTAATATTGTAGGTTATTATATCATCCTTCACTACAGTCGAATTATTCGGATGCAACGCTGTTGTCGCCTTATTTATGCGCAAATCCGGATCTGTAATGTTTCTTACTACAGTATGGTTTGTTATATTGGTATTCTTGTTGTTAACTACAGCCTGGTTGTATATAACCTTCTGTACTATGCCTGTATCAAGTGCTTTTGGACGTGCTACATAGCTTACATAACCTTCTACAGTATCCAGTTTTCCGGCATGTATATTTGTCCATGTAATCGTTCTTGTTCCCGCGTCATATTGTCCGCCGTGGGAAATCGTACCCAAGTCCACTATAAAGTCTTCCGATATTCTGTCCGAAATCGGAACTTGCACATCTTCAGGTCCGAAGTTATGTACAGTAATTGTAAAGAGTATAGCTGTACCAGCTATTACCGATGAACCGCTTGGCGGATTCGCTGTTTTCTCTGCGCTTATATGCGGTCTCTCTACAACGTGTGTTACCTTGTTTGTTTCTGTATCCGGTATACCCGGCACAAGAACTGTTCCGCCGCCTTGACCATACATCGCACTGTTTGTAACTTCGAGTGTCTTAACCGCCGGGTCAAGGTCGTCTGCAGTTACTTTGAATGTAAGCTCAAGCTCTTCGCCCGGCTGCATAACCGGAATTGTCCATCTTAATCTTGAGTTGCCTAATTCATATAAACCGTCGTGGCTTACGCTGCCTTCAACATATGTTGTGCCTATAGGAATTACGTCTGTGATTGGCACAAACACTACTGCTGTCGGGTTGTTGTTCTTAACTGTGAGTTTGTATGTGATCTCGTCGCCTGGAGCAACTTCGCCGGAATTAACAATCTTGCCTTCTTCGTCATAGCTTCTTTCCGGAGGCATTGCGCTCTTAACAACAAACACATCAGGTACTACTACATTGTGTATAACTTCTTCTGTAGCCGCTTTGTCAACATACGCTATGTTTTTAACCTGTGAATCTTCGTTGTCTATCGCGCTTTCAAGCACAATAACATCAAAGCCTATGTATTCTGTAGCGCCTGAACCAATACTGCTTACTACCCATTCGATACTGTTGGTTTCGGAGTCATATTCACCGTTACCTCTAATCGAACCCGGTACAAACTTGGTTCCCACAGGAATATCATCTGTTATATACGTATTTTCGTTTTTCAGTATGCCCTTGTTGTGCAGGCTGATATTGTAGTTGATGGTGCTGCCTATAACAACCTGGCTGCCTGCCTTCGGTGTCGCATACTTCTTGAATTCGATTTCGGACTTGTTTACGATATGTATGGTTTCGTTTGTCGGAGTTTCAGGTTCCTCTCCGCCTTGACCATAAAGTCCTGTGTTCTTAATTAGTCTTGTAGCCAAACCGTCCGGCAGTTTATCTATAGATACGCTGAAGTATACGGTTTTTTCCTGACCATTTGCAAGCGACGGAATCACCCAATTAATATCGCGTGCTGTTACAACACCGCCGTCTGTGATAGTGTCTTCGAGCAGGGTCGTAAATTCAGGAGTTATATCCTTAATTGGTATGTTATGAGCTGTGATTTCGCCAATGTTTTTAATCGTTACTGCATATCTGATAATCTGACCTTCGTTAACTAATGTATACGGTACCTTATCAATCGGATTTGCAGTCTTGCTGCCTACGATCAACGGTTTCTTAACTTCATGTGTTATGCGGTTGGTAGGAATACCGTTAACCAACGCAACGTTCATGAGTTGTGTCGATGCCATAGTAGCCGGCAGTTTATCTACCTTAACTTCAAACGATACGATTGCGCTATCATTTGCAGGGATGCTTGCAACACTCCATGTAAGCTTCTTGTTGATAGAATCCCATGTAAATACATCACTTGCCGAGTCTGCAACATACGTCGTACCTGCAGGAATGTAGTCTACTATTTCAACATTGTTGATCGGATAGTCGTTATTGTTTATCACTTCTACAAAGTATGTTATTACCTGACCCGGAGCAACTCTTTCTTTGTCCACAGGATCACTCGACTTAACCATTTCGAGAAGTGCATTTTCTTGTACATGTGTAACGGTGTTTGTAGGTGTTGTATTAACAGCGCCCACGTTGTCGATATATCTCTGAGTCATGCTCGGATCCATATCTAAGACTGTAACATCGAAGGTTACAGTAACGCTCTCGTCAGGGTCAAGACCCGGTACCGACCACATTACCATGTTTGCGTATTGGTCAAACGAACCTTCTGTTATAATTCCGTTTACATCAAGCTTCGCACTGCCTTCAACGTACTCTGTTCCGGCAGGAATGCTGTCTGTAATAGTGAGCATAGGTGTTCTTACTCTATCTGTGTTTGTTACAACGATTGTATACTCTATGTTATTGCCTGTTTTAACAACAGAGCCCGGCGCCGGAACCGACGATTTAACGCCGAAATACGGTGTCGCAAATATAGTATGGTTTACTTCGTTTGTAACAAGTTCTTCGCCTGTATCAGGGTCTACTACGATACCGGTGTTACGTATTGTATCAATCCTCTTGCCGGAGGTAATCGGGTCAATTGTTACATCAAATGTGAGCGTTACAGGCGAACCCTTTCTCACTTCAGCAATCTCCCACGATACTTCGCCGCGACCAAACTTGCCGCCGCCTGCTACATAATTATACCTGTGAAGCGTTGTACCTGAATCAATCACATATGTTGCGCCTACCGGTATGGAGTCTTTTACAACAACGTTCTCTTTCGGTGTGTCGCTGTCGTTTGTAACAACGATTGTATATGTAACCTTCTCATTTGCTATTACATACGAACCGCTCTTCGGAAGAGAATCCTTCTCGCCATACAATGTTGATTTTTCAACTGTATGAGTTACATAGTTTGTGGCTGTACCGCTTACAACAGCTGTGTTATTGATCACACGAGTTGTAAGACCGGCGTCCAGCTTATTTACTGTTACGTCGAATTCGAGTGTCATTTCGTCAGCAGGTTTGCCGCTCTCATCCACGGTGCCGTTAGCGCCCAAGCTTATGTCAACCCATTCAACCTTCTTGGAAGCTTCGTTGTATTCACCTTGAACAGGCAGGTTTGCAGCCGATGCAAAGGTTGTACCGGCAGGAATGCTGTCCGAAACAGTTACGTTTGTAACAGGTACCGATGCCATATTCTTAACTTTGACATAGTACGTAATTGTCTGACCTTCCACAACCTTGGATCTGCTAGGCGGTCTGGACGTTTTTTCGCCTACTACCGGCGGAAGCTTAGCAATATGCAAAACTTCTTCTGTTGCAATATCGGCTTCGCCCGGGAAGTCTATTGTGCCGCCGCCATTGCCGCAGTATGCTATATTTCTGATTGTAGTTGTAGCTTTGCCATATGGCAGCTCATTAACAACCACTTTAAATGTTACTTCTGCGTCTCCCTTGGGTCCGATCGAGGACACTGTCCAAGAAACCTGCTTTGTTGTTGGGTTATATGCTACTCTGCCCGGTACCCCATTCGATATTGCTGCACTTCCCATTCTGTATGTTGTTCCCTCGGGGATAATATCTGTAACAGGTACATTGATAACTGTCTCGTCTGTGTTGTTGTGCAGCATAATCTTATACAGAATCTCTTCGCCCACGTTTACCTGAGAATTAGGCTCAGGAACCGATGTTTTACTCGGCTGTATAATAGGCTCGATTACAGTATGTGTTACTTCGTTTGTAGGTATGGTTGGAACACCCGGATTCGTCTTTGTTCCGCCTTCGCCTACAAGTGCCATATTGAGTATGTCTCTGTAGAACTCGCCCGGGTCAAGATTATCCGCTGTAACTTTAAATGAAACTTCGTGTGTGTATGTTGAAGGACTTCCTTCTACATACGCTTCAACATACGGTATTACCCATGTAATTCTTCTGCCTACCGGATCGTATATACCGCCGTCCGAAGCAGAACCCGGCACGTATGTTGTGCCAACAGGGATTGTATCTGCTACAGGAACATAGTACGCATCTTGACCGCGCTTGTTTATTACTGTAACTGTATACTTGATCTGCTCGCCAACTCTAACGGAAGTGTTGTCTACCGGATCAGCAGCCTTGGTTGCCCAAAGTCTGTTTGCGTATACATAATGCTCTACTGTGTTTGTATCTAAGCCCGGTACATCATATGCGGTTATCTGCGCTTTGTTTGTAACTGTAAACTCACGCAAACCGTATGCAAGCGGACGTGTCTCTACTTGGAATGACAGGTATATCGACTGATTCGGTTTGATTTCGTCTATTGTCCACTCTACTCTGTTCGGGTTCGTTTTATATGTACCACCATTTGTGATACTACCTTCTACAAATCTTGTTCCTTCCGGAATATTATCTACAACAAGTACGGATTTGTCTGACAATGTGCCGACATTCTTAACTGTAATGTTGTATGTGATATTCTGGTTTTCCATAACCACTGTTTCTGTTACCGGATTCGAATCCTTAGAGTATTCGATTACCGGCTTCTTAACATGATGGTATGTTATGTTCGTTTTGCCGCCGTCTACTATTGCAAAGTTTTCTAATCTGCGCTCTTTGATAGGATGTCTAAAACCCAAACCATCGAATATGATGTTGAAACCTAACGGATCAACTGTTACTTCAAATGTGAGGTCAAATTTTTCGCCAATGGAAACAGTATCAAATGTCCATGTTATTGTGCGATCTGCTTCTGTATATACACCATCGTGCGAGATTGTACCCTCAACAAGCGTAGTACCAAGCGGTACAACGTCGGTTATAACGATATCTCTGCCTTTCATATCTCCGTTGTTTTCAACATGTATGTTGTATCTGATTGTGTCGCCTTCTTCTACAATGCTGTCATGCGGAGGTGTTGCTGTTTTGTTGTAATGAAGCATGTCTTTTCTTACTTCATGTTCAACTTCGTTTGAAAAATTCTTGTCGGCATAAGCAACGTTGACGATTTGTTTCCACAAATCACCTGCAGGCAAATTATCAGCCTTTACATCAAACTCAATTGTAATCGTTTCGTTTGGCTGTATTTTGTCAACTATCCACTTAATCTCACCTTTACCTGTTGCGCCTGGCTCGGTGCGTGTGAAATTAGTGCCTGTTGTTCCTGTTCCGGCAACATATGTCATGCCGTCCGGAATCTGGTCGGTAACTTCTACCTTATTCGCTACATCTGCACCCTTATTGGTTACGTCGATGTAGTACTTTACAGTAGAACCTTCGTGGATTCTCGAACCTGTAGGCGGCAATGCACGCTTAAACGGTACGATTTTCCAGTTGTATTGATAATGCTCTGTTTCGTTTGTGTTGATATGGTTAACATAAGCAACGTTACGGAATTCGCGCTGCGATATGTTTGTAGGCATTTCAAGCAATTTTACCTTAAATCCTACTGTTATAATCTTGCCCGCTTCAATCTTGTCAACCATCCACGAGAAATCAGTATTATCATTATGAGCTTCCGCATGATGCGCCAGCTTACCGTCCGGCTGACCGCAATCAACAAAATCTACAAATACTGTGTTGTCCGGAAGTTGGTCTGTTACAGGGATATTATACATTGCGTCTGCGCCGTCGTTGATAATATCAATGTAGTATATGATTTCTTCGTGCTCAAACACTGTAGTACCGGTCATAGGATCAGAACGCTTAACACCTCTGATATTGCCCGCATACTGATAATGCTCTGTTTCATTTGTGTTGATACCGTTTACATATGCCACATTTCTGAATTCACGGCTTTCAACACCCTGCGGCATTTTTCCTACTTTTACTTTAAACGCCACCGTTATAGTTTTGCCTGCTTCTATGCTTGCAATCTCCCATGAGAAGTTCTTGCCATTGGTATTGGTTGCACCATGTGCATCCTTTGCTTGACCGTTCACCGCTACAAAATCAACAAATGTTGTATTGTCCGGAATTTGGTCGGTTACAGGTATCTTATACATTGTGTCTGCGCCATTGTTAATAACGTCGATGTAGTATATGATTTCGCCGTTTTCAGACATAGCTGTGCCTGTCATAGGCTCTGAACGCTTAACACCTGCTATAGCGCCTGCATACTGATAATGTATTGTTTCGTTTGTGTTTACACCATTGATATAAGCTATGTTTCTAAATTCGTTTACAGTAAGACCTTCCGGTATCTTCTTAATCTCAACTCTAAACGTTACCGACTTGCTGGCACCTGCGCCGATTGTATCTATCACCCATTCAAGGTTATCGCCGGTTTTGTTAAACGTTGTGCCTGCCGGATGCGTTTCCGTGTCATACGTTGTATTTGCCGGAATTGTATCTGTCACCTTTACATTTTTCGCAGCAGCCGCGCCAGTGTTATGAACTTGGATTGTATATGTGATTTTACCCTTTTCATATACAGCGCTTCCGGCTGCCGGCGATGCACTCTTTACACCTATCACTTCTGCTGAATGCTGATAGTGATATGTATAGTTAGTAGGAACAGCGTCTACGATAGCATAGTTCTCTATCGATCTGAACTGTACGCCAGGCGGCAAATCATCTACCTTAACTACGAATGTAATGTCTCTTGTTTCGCCTGCAGCAAGATTATTTATTGTCCACGACAACTCACCATTACTCGGTGTTACACTTGGCGAACTGCTAACATATGTTGTGCCATCCGGTATTTTATCTGTTACTTTAATACCGCTCTTGCTCTCGTATCCATGATTCTTGACGCTGATTTTATACGTAATCTGATTTTTGTTTATCTGTGTTGATGTTGAATCCACGATTGCGCCCGATGCCGGCGATGCAGATTTCACCGCTGTTATTGAGCCTGAATATTGGTAATGCTCTATTGTGTTTGTAGGTGATCCGTTTACAAAGGCAGCGTTAATAAACGTACGCATAGGCACGCCTTCTTCAAGCGGATCTACAGTAACACTGTATGTGAAGTCAATCGCGGCGCCTGCCGGTATAGTTTGAGTATCCCAACGTACTTCGCCCGCTTCGCGTCTGCCGTCCGGAGTAAGTCTGCCTTCTATATATTTGCCTGCAGGATTATCGCCTACTGTGTTTACGCTGTCTGCTACATACGTTGTTCCGTATGGTACAGGGTCAGAAACTGTAACGTTGCCTATATCTTCAGGACCTGAATTTCGTACTGTAATTGTATAGTCTATAGTATTCCCAGTTTTCACTATGGAACCGCTTATCGGGTTCGCTCTTTTAACAAATGACAGTCTGGACGGAATCTGCTGATGCTCTATCGTATTTGTAGCATCGCCTTGTACACACGCAAAGTTACGAATAAATCTTGCGTCTTCGCCTTCGCCCATCTCTTGAACTACTACCACGAAGCTAACCGTTTGTACCGCACCGGGAGCGAGTTCTTTAATTAACCATCCAATAAGTTCACCTGCAACTCCGTCTGATGCGTCAGAAGGAGGTGTTACTTCAACATTAGCTTGAGCTTCGGCTCCACCTTCTACAAAAATTTTGAAGGATCCATCGTCATTTCTTGCCAATTTTGTATGAGCCGGTACCCAGTCTTGAATAACGATATCGGTCGCTTTAAATGTACCGCTATTGATTACATCGATATAGTATGTAATGGTATCGCCGACTTTAAGCACACTACCTTGAACAGGGTCTGAATGCTTTTGCGCATTAACTTTAAGATCCTGAGGTGTTGTACTACCTCTAAGCGAATATTCAAAACTTATTACCTCGGCACCTGTTATAACAAGCTGATCTTCCGGCACATCATATGGATTTTTGTCTTCTTCTATCCAAACAAGAACCGGTCCCAATTCGTCCACTCTTGCCTTCGGTATATCAGTACGTTCGAGCTGTAATACAAATGCTTTTTCCGGGTTATTTACTATAAATTTGTAATAGAAAGCCTCCGGGTTTTGTTCTATAACAACATCTGCCGGGTTGGCGCCAACAATTTTAAGCACTGCCTTTGTTTCGTTGGTATCTATTACTTCCAACTCGTATTTCTTTGAATTTTCATTATACGCAAATTCAGCCGGCAATGCACCGCCTACGAAGCTGGGCTTTTTATCAACCCTTCTCATTGCGTCCATCATGGATAAGTAGTAGTGTTCCAAGCCATTCGGCACGATCATATGGAGATATGCAAGCTTGGATCTTGAAGTATCCGTATGCTCTGTAAGGTCCTCAAACCCTACTCTGAATCCTACCTGGAACTCCCAGATAATAACCTGAGTAGTAGCTTCAAGCTTGCTTCTCTCTTCATCAGTATCCGGCTTGCCGTAATAGCTGGGGCTCACATTCGGCGCACCAAAAGTAAGCGTCCATTTAATACCTCTTATCGCTTCTGTAGAGAGCTTCTGACCAACTATAGTGTCCTCAATTCTATACGCTACCCTTTTTGCGGTAGGAAGTCGTTGACCTTTCTGAATACAATACGCACGCTGACCATTTATACGCAATGTGCCACTTGCCAGTGCTTGCGTTGCATTAAGCCTGATGTCACCAATATATGCCTCTGCTTTATAGGTCTGATCCGATTCACTATACGGATCTTTAAACGTGTAGCCTTCTGTGCTAAAATGATAGCTACCCGCAGCCCACGACACCCATTGCATCGTTGATGCCGAGAATGCCGGAGCCGCTAACGATCCAACCATAATAGATGTCAATTGTGTAGCAACAAGAGCCGCTACTAACAAGACCGCTATTATAGCTTTTTTGTTAATCTTTCCTTTAAACATTTCTTCACCTCTTAAAATTTTCTAATAATTTTCCAACCTTTTAATCAGTTGTTTGTTTTTTTACCAAAGGCAATAAATTCCCTTACCTAGGCTTCGCACCTCCGTATCTGTCGTACCACGCTTGCGGATACAACGGCTGCGGATTGTGGATTGTGTTGCTTATATTAATAACTTCGCCCGGTCTCAGCCTTTTTGCCATAATTACCAGCCTCGCGTTAGTAAATTCATCTGCGCAGGTTGTTAATGTTAGCATATCCTCTCCGGGAGAAACTTCTACGGGGGTTAAGTACAACGACCGTGTCTTACATTCTTCCACAAACTGTTTGTATGCAATCGTATCGCTAAACTCGGTCATTCGCCATTCGAAGAAGCCGCCATTATCTTCGGCAGGGTCTGCGTTGGTAATAAACACCGCCCATATTACCCAATCGATATCTTCGTATAATGTATTAAACGAAAACGACGGATTCGCCTTATAAAAGTCAATACTTTTATACTTATGCAAGTCCGTAAACATGGTGCCGTTGCTCGTGTTGTGCCCAAACACCGACGTATTTTTGCTGAGTGCCGGCGTTATAGTGTTTCGATAATCCAAAAACAGAGTGCCGTATTTGCTCGATTGCTTGTAATAGTTATTTTTCAGATAATAGTCGTTGTTTGTGGTTTTAACAACAGGATAGTCTATCTTTGTAGACGGTATTCGTATCCACCCGACTATATCCTTATTCAAGTCATACAGCTTGTTAAACTTAGGATTTATGTTGCCATACGACACCTGTGGTTTTGCTGTTGGCGCCGGCTTGGCTGTAGCAGAAGCGTTCTCTGTTGGTTCCGCGCCCTGCTCATCTGTATCACTCTCTTGTATGTCTTCTGTGTTAATATCTGTCTCTTCCGGAATATAATCCGGCTCAGGCACCTCTATACTCACCCGGTCTGCCGGGCTTGCATACGCTGTACCTGCATCTGACGAGCCGTAATACAGCGCCGCCAGTTCTTCGTTTATGCCTTTGTCGGTATCGCCTTCCATTATGTATGTGATAAGATATACCGAACATGCGATGCACACTAATATTGAAGCGATGCCCGCGATTCTTGTGAAAATCGACATTTCGTTCTTTTTCTTGACTTTTTTTGCAGGTTTGCCTCTGGCCTTACCCGGGGGAGCCGCTGTAACAGGTTGTGTAACAACCGATTCAGGCTTTTGCTCCGGCACAATTTGCGACGCAGGTATTACCTGCGTAACAGGCACTTGTTGCTGAGCCTGTCTTATCGCCATTTCCTGCTGCATCATCATTGCCTGCTGCATTGATATCGTCTGCCGCATCTGCATATTTTGCGCGGCCATTTGCTGTACAGCTCTTTGCTGCGCCGTTGCCGCTTGCTGCGGTGTCGGCGATTTGTTTGCAGCCGGGCTGCGCTGCCGTTTGCGTGTATCACGCATTTGTTTCTTTGTTTCTTTTGCCGTTCTGTCTTTGATAACCTTTGTCTTTAGTGCGCTGAATGATTCAGCCATCGTTTGCCGGTTTGCTGTGTCTTTTACTGCCTGTCCTTCATTTGTGTGCACCTGTGAACCAATGCTGTCTTGAATATAGGGGGTTGAGGTATTCGCGCTGTCGCCGCTCGCTATCGGCGTTAACAACTTAGGTGCAATATGCAGGTCATACATAACCTGCGCCTTGACCGGGTCACTCGATATTATGCATACCGTCTTGCCGTCGGTTTCTATGATTGCTCCTCGCTTTTCGCCGCTGATACCAAACCATCGTATCATAGCCTCAACATCGCCCGATAAACCAAGAAGATCGAATACCTCTCCTACAATTTGGGGTGAAGCGAATTCCGCTTCATCCAATCCGCCAACCACCGCCACTAAGTCACAATCCACAAGTGCGATACACAACTCTGTCATAAACTCATCGTTATCGCTTGCGTATGAGTATGTAGCGTTACTGCTAACTGCTTCCATGTAACTTTCGTAGCCCTCCGGCTGCGAATTGCCTAAAAATATTGTATTGACTAGATGATTTTCTCCGGACACAAAGCCCTCTCCCTCCTTTCTTCAACACATACCGTCTATATATTGCGGTAACTTCACAGAAACAGTACATATCTTGTTTGCCTCGTATATTTTCCGAGCGCATTGTTATCATTTTGTAATTATAATACTACACAATTCACACTTTGTCAACTACTTTTTTCTATTTTTTTTAACATTTTTATCCTCAATTTTCAAAATCCCTTGATATCACTGCTTTTTTCGACGTATCGATACTGTTAATTTTCTTTTTCCACATATCTCTATCAGCTATTTTATGTAATCAATCTGTCTCTTATTACTGTTTTCGTCATCATTTATCCTTAGTCACAGTCAGTCAATGGAGAAATCATCCGCCGTAAACGGCGTGTCTAATCCGTTCTTGCGGCGTATCTTCTTCTTAAATACATCATATTTGAACTTGCGGCATGTATAGTTGTATGCGACAATGCCGTTATACTCGCATATAATCTCAAGTTCTTTATGCGTCATCGGCTCTCCGTGTACGCAATTGGCGCATTTTGTTTCTATATCCTTCGCGTACATCAAATCCCCCGTCCCAGTATATCTGTCGCCGTCTTCGCTATGCCCGCCGCATCAAGCCCATACCGCTTGTGTATGCTCGCAACGCTCGCCTGCTGTATAAATACGTCATCGTAACCCAACGCAGTAAACTTTGTGTTAACAGCGTTCTGTGCCAACAGCATCGCCACCATACTGCCCGCTCCGCCGCTTATAACGCCGTCCTCAACTGTGATAACACAGCCTGTTCGTTTGGCAGAGTCCAAAATAGCCGCTTCGTCCGGCGGCTTAATCGTGCCTAAATTTATAACATGCGCCGATACGCCGCTGTCACGCAGCATCTCGCCCGCCTCGTACGCGTATTTCTGCATATTGCCCACCGCTATTATGGTAACATCATCGCCTTGCATAAGAGTCTGCGCCTTGCCAAACACAAAAGGCTCTGCCGATGCGGTAATCTGCATATTACCTCGTGGGTAACGTATGCTGATAGGACCGTCATGCTCTGTAACAGCGTAGCGCAACATCTGCTCCAGCTCGGCGAACGATCCGGGCGCAAGCATCGCCATATTCGGTATATGGCTGAGAAACGCGATATCAAACATCCCCTGATGTGTCTCGCCGTCGTCACCCACTACCCCTGCCCTGTCCACACATATCACAACATGCAGGTTTTGCAGCGCCACGTCATGCACAATCTGGTCGTATGCGCGCTGAAGGAACGACGAATAAATCGCCACTACAGGCACATACCCGCTTATTGCAAGCCCTGCGGCGCAGGTAACAGCATGCGCTTCGGCGATACCTGTGTCGAAAAATCTATGCGGTATCGCGCGCAAAAACGGCTTGAGTCCCGACCCTAGCGGCATGGCAGGGCTGATCGCCACAACGCGGGAATCCCGCTTCGCCAGCGCACGCAGGTTTCTTCCAAATATTATAGAATAATCCGCCTTGACCTTGTCGCGTATAGCCATCCCGGATTCTGTGTCGAACTTCGAAACGCCGTGGTATGCGAAAGGCTTGGTCTCCGCAGGGTTATATCCCTTGCCCTTGGTGGTCTTCACATGCAGCAGCACAGGTCCGCCTATATCCTTCGCACGATTGATTGCCTTAGCCATACGCCGGATATCGTGTCCGTCTATCGGACCCAAATATGTAAAACCCATATCTTCAAATATAGTCTGCGGCAATATCAGCCGCTTGAATCCACTCTTCGTTCTGCGTATAGCGCCCACCAGCTTGTCGCCAAACGGCAGCTTAGAAAGTCCGCGTTCGGTTACATCCTTAACTCGGTAGTACCCCGGCTGTGTGCGTATATGCCCAAGATATTCAGACATCGCACCCACATTTTTGAGCACAGACATCTCGTTGTCGTTCAATATAATAATGAGATTGCTGCCGGACTGCCCCGCATCGTTCAGCGCCTCAAACGCCATACCGCCTGTGAGCGCGCCGTCGCCAATCACAGCGGCAACAACGTAATCTTCACTTCCTAAATCGCGCCCGCGCGCCATACCCAGCGCGGCGGAGATAGAGGTGGAGCTGTGTCCTGTATTAAAGCAATCATACTTGCTCTCTTCGGTCTTCGGGAAGCCCGCAAGCCCTCCCTCTTGGCGCAAACTGCCAAACAAATGCTTACGCCCCGTTATAATCTTGTGTGTATACGCCTGATGCCCCACATCCCACACAATTTTGTCGAGCGGGGTATCCAGCGCAATATGCAAAGCAAGCGTAAGCTCTACCACACCCAAGTTCGATGCGAGATGTCCGCCCGTTTTAGACACAGAATCTATCAAAAACCGCCGTATCTCTTCCGCCAGCTCACCCAGCTGCGGATATGTAAGTGTTTTTACATCTTTCGGATAGTTTACCGATTCCAATATCGACATGCCTGCGACAACCCTTCCACGAACCAATGAGGTTTGTTTATTTAATGTATATACTATAATTTCTTCTTGTTAAATGGAAATATTTTCTTTACAAGGTGCCACGCCTTACCTGTGGCAAACACTATTGTGTTGTTGTGTGTCATCGCAAGACCTTTGCCCGCCGCCTTACCGCCAATCATTACAGCCGCGACAAGCCCCGCTATAACCAGATTCCACACGGTAGCATTATCCGCGCCGCTTTTCGCCATATTCACAACGATCGCCGCTGTCATCGCGCCGCTTACAATGCCCGCGATATCGCCGATAACGTCGTTGCAAAAGCTGGATATCTGCTGCGCGTGGCGTATGATTGCAATACTCTCCTTTGCGCCCGATATCCGCTTTGCCGCCATAGCGTGAAACGGCGGTTCGCTGGCGGTAGACACTGCAACACCGATTATGTCGAACACGATGCCCACCAGCACGATTGCAAGCAGCATCATAATCGCCGATAAAACGCCCATACTCTCTGCGCCAAGCGTGGCTGTACTGAATATTACCGACAGCAAAAACGCCCCTATCGTAATGAAGGTTGTCCACTTATAGCTCACCTTAACGTTTTGCCCTGCGCTTTTAACTTTTATCTTTTGTCGTTTTGACAACTGCTTTCAACTCCAATTTAGTGATAGAACTACATTTGCAATACCAATAGTATTTGCAATACTATAGAAGTTACGGTGGTGACTCACGAAGTAAATTTTGCGGCTTGAGGTCAGGTAGGTTTTCCCAGCGCTGTGCCGGGATGTCGCCAAACCGGCAGTTTCCTTTTAAACAGCACTAAATATATGTTGCCATATATATGACCTGATTGCCACTTAGTCCGCATTTCAATCCCACGCGAGCCGGCAGGGGTTATGCCCCTTGCAACAGCCTAGGAGTTTTCCTCTGCAGTCACGCCTATTCTTATCCTCTTTTGCAGACAGGATTTCAAGCAGCAATGACAGCTATACGCTGGCCGGCATATTGGCTGACTGTCTGCTATCCCTTGCCTGTCCGCTCAAGGCAGGCTACGCTGCACCCAGCACATTACGTACCGACATGCAGGTTTAACCCCAGGTCGTACTTGCTTGCGGCAGCTTAAAAGCCAAACACAGCGGCAAGCACAAGTCTGGGTCTCCACGGTAGTGGGGTCAGCCCCCGCATGCCATTGCGGACCGCCCCAAAACCTTAACTTCCAGCACAAACCCCAAACTGGGCGTTCAAAGCAAGCACCAGAAACTTCATCGATGTGCCCTTTAACGGATTTTTAGGCCCGTCTTGGGAATAAGCAGATCTGACTAGGATACTGCACCACCGCATCTTCTATAGTATTGTAGATACTACTAGTATTGCAAATGCCATAGCACTGCAATGCTATATTACCGCACAATTATCCCAAGTTATAATATCACATAATGCCCTAAATGTCAAAGAAATATGAACATTTCTGCGCAATTGAACGATTTCTATTGCTTTTCGGAATGTTTTTTGTTAACATATCTTATATAACAATTTTTCGTGTAACAGAAAGGATACGTCTTTGCAAATGCTCGTAATTGCGCCAAGCATCACAGCTCGTCAAGGCTCTTAAACGCAAAACCCTGACTGCGCGCGTCGAGGATAATGCGTTCCAGCGCCTCGGCGTTATCCTTCGACACCGCATGGAGCAGTATAACCGCGCCGTCGTGCAGATACGGCATTACCTGGTCGTATGCATATTGCGCACCCTTTTGTTTGTCTGTCTCCCAATCCGCATACGCGAAGCTCCAAAACACAGAGGTATAGCCCAAATCCATAGATACCGCTAAGGTGCGTTCGCTGAACTCGCCCCTGGGCGGACGGATATAGCGCATATGCCTGCCTGTTAGCTCGGCGTAGGCGTCGTCCAGCTTAACAATCTCGTCTGCCAACTCGGCAACAGATACAACAGACGGCATAGACGGATGATTCATCGTATGGTTGCCCACAATATGCCCTTCATCTGCCATACGCTTTACCAGCTCCGGCTCGCGCTTTATATAGTCGCCGGTGATAAAAAACGCGGCAGGCACATTGTTGGCTTTCAGTGTATCGAGTATTGGCGCGGTATAGCCGTTTTCGTATCCTTCGTCGAAGGTGAGATACAGCGTCTTGCCCTCGGTTTCAGACAGATACACACCGTTATAACGCTTTAGCAGACCGCTGATTGAATCGGGCATAACAGGCGGCTTACCTTTTTCCTTTTTAAGCCCCCATCCGATCAGCGTATTGCTGAGCTTGGCGTATTCGCCGTTGTCTTTAAGCGACATCGCACTTTGGCTTGCAACCGCCGTTGCATTTTGCGGTATAGCATCAAGCGATTCTGTGCATCCGCAAATTATTGATACGATCAAGCACATTATACACAGCACAAGCAGTATCGTTTTTTTGTTCATTTTAAACACCTCTCCTCTCGCAATATAAATATGCACCACCGCTTGTACATTATGGCAATAATATTCGCAGAAAGGAATCCTCATATGAAAATTGCTATCATCGGCTCAAGGACATTGTCTGTTGACATCTCCCCATACATACCCGTGCAGTGCGCAACCATAGTCAGCGGCGGCGCAAATGGTATAGACAGATGTGCGGCACGTTATGCAAAAGACAACGGACTGGAATTGGTAGAGTTTCTGCCGGAATACGACCTATACGGCAAGCTGGCGCCGCTCCAGCGCAACAATACCATCATAGACTACGCAGACAGCGTAATCGCATTTTGGGACGGTCGCAGCAGGGGTACCCGGTATGTGATAGACAGATGTAACAAGCTAAACAAACCGCTGAAGATAGTGCTGCTTCCAGGCAAATAGTATACTTCGATGCGCAAAAAAGACCTCGGGATTCAAATGAATCCAAAGGTCTTTTATACGTTTATTTGTTTTTATTGAACAACCACAACTACTTTTACATATACATATTTGCTGTCTTGGTGTATCGCTATCTCCTGTACTTCACAACCTTTTACAGCGCTCAATTCCGCCAAAAATTCTTCGTACATTTCCTTTGCAACCTTTATAGCCTTGCCGCCGTCATAGTCTATCAAACTGCCATACTTATTCCATATTGCATGCGCTTTTTCTGTACTTTCAACATCGTGGATAGCCAACACCACCACATCCGCTTTTTCTGCATTGGTTGCTGAGCCGCCTCCCGCATTGCCGGATGTAGGCGGAGCGTTTTCAACCGGCGCAGGTGCCACTATAATCGGCGCCGGCGCGTGGTCTGCGGAGGCCTGATTTGTAGGCTCCGGTTCCGCTTCGGGCTGTTTTGTAACCGCAGGCAGTTCCACAGGCGCTTTTGTAGGCGCAGCTTCCGGCTCAGGCTGTTTTGTAGGCGTTGGTGTTGCCACAGGTTTCTTTGTCGGCGTTGGCGTCGGTTGCCTTGTAGGCGCAGGAGTGGCTGTAGGGCGGGTTGTAGGTGGTGCGAATATGATTGTGATATCACTTCCGGGTACACCCGGATGCTCACTTGCAACCGGCGGCTCAGGGGTATTAAGCACACTGCCAACCACTGTTGTTTCACTCGGCGAAGGAGTCGCATTTTGTGTTTGCTCCGCCGCTGAAGTGATGCCCCCATTCTCATGCATTATCGGAGGTTGCGTAGCGGCAAGTATCGCTTCCGCCACACTTCCCAATTTTGCGCTATCGTCTGTTGCAGCATCGGCGATGATTTGCGCGATACTTTTTGAATTCTGCGTCGGCGCAGGCGTGTTGCCGGTTTGCGGTTTCACGGTTGCACTCACATTGTTTTGCGCCGCATCTATACCGCCTTCCGCATAATCTCTGCCGTCGCTTTCGTCTGCACCGGAATGCCCTTCAACGTCCGAATTGCTAACGTTATATGCATCGCCGCCCGGCACTGTGTCAGTCGAAACCTTAGGATTTTTACTGCTGTCTTGAACCTCTTGTTCGCCTATATAAGTTGCTACACTCAAATTATCAACGTTATATTGCCTATTAATGCTGTAGGCTCCAACAAAAACGATTAGAGCACACGCCGCCGCCGATGCGTATATGCGCCAATCGCGCAGATACCACAACGGACGCTTTGCTGCAGGTGGGGTTTGTGCGCCCTGCGTGCCCGCCGCCGCTTGAACCAGCTTGTCGTGAAGCGATGCTGTAAACTCCGGCGTAACCTCAAGCACATCCAGCTTAGAAAACGCCGCAATCACTGCTTTTGTTGCCCGCACATCAGCCTTGCACTTTTCGCAATTTTCGAGATGCTTTGCAACTTTTATAGACATTTCACTATTTAATTGTTCGTCGCAGTATTCATCCAAAAAATTTGAAACTTCACTGCAAGTAAGCTTGCTGTCATGTAACATAGGCATCTCCTCCTTTTGCGTAAATTGTCGCAGGCTGTATACAATTTGAATTATTAATTAAATTTGCCAAATCCAAGCCATGCGTATCACCAGCTACACTATTTAGACGTATTAACTATGTAAAAAGTTCCTCACATTCCGATAATTTTTCTCTGAGCATCTTTCTGCCGCGGCTTATACGCGATTTTACCGTTCCTATCGAACACTCAAGCACATCCGCTATCTGCTGATAGTCGAGTTCCTGTATCTCTCGCAGTATCATCGCGGTTTTGTAATCCTCCGAAAGTTCGTTGATCGCGCCGCGCACTTGCTGCACAACGGCGTCCTGCTCCGCAATCTCCTCGGGACCTTTGGCTGTATCTGCAATCTGCAAATCGTATATCTCTTCATCCTTTTCGCCTGTGATATTTACAACGCGTGAATCCCGGCGTTTTCTGCGGCGGATTTCGTCTAAACACATATTGCGTGTGACCCTATAGAGCCATGTTGAAAACGAGGACTGACGGTTAAACTTCGATATATTGCCAAATACCTTCAAAAATATCTCCTGCGCCATATCGTATGCATCTTCCCTGTTGCCAAGCATGGCGTATGCAGAGTTGATGACCTTTTTCTGATACTCCGCTATCAGCTCTTCAAAAGCAGCAACATCACCGTTTTGACATCGCTCAATAATAGCTTTCTCGTCCATCAGCCATCACCTCCCCCCATACTATTGCATACATACTAACACATATTTCCGCTTTATGCAAGTTTCGTTGCAGATTTGTAATACAAAGTGTATATTGTTGGATATAATTCGCAGCAAAAAAGGAAAATTTGTGTTGCAAACGCCCGCTCTCTTGTGGTATCATAATACTAAAGGGGTTGACGGTTTGATAAAAGTTGAGAATTTACACAAACAGTTCGGGGAGCTGAACGTTTTGTGCGGCATAGACGAACATATAAAAAAAGGCGAAAAAGTGGTTGTTATCGGTCCTTCCGGTTCGGGCAAATCCACATTTCTTCGCTGTTTAAACCTGCTCGAAACACCCACAGAAGGCAATATATATGTTGACGGAGTACAAATCAACGCGCCAAAGCAGAATGTAAACCGCCTGCGTCAAAAGATGGGCATGGTTTTTCAGCAGTTTAATCTGTTTCCGCATCTTACCATTATGCGCAATGTTACGTTCGCGCCTATAACGATAAAAAAAATGCGCCGCGCAGACGCAAAAAAACTCGGCACAGAACTGCTCGCCCGTGTTGGTATGCTGGACAAAGCAAACGCGTATCCGGCGCAGCTGTCCGGCGGTCAGAAGCAGCGTGTGGCGATCGCGCGCGCGCTTGCAATGGAGCCGGAAATCATGCTGTTCGACGAACCAACCTCTGCGCTCGACCCGGAGATGGTCGGAGAGGTTTTGGAGGTTATGAAGCAGCTGGCAAACGACGGCATGACTATGGTTGTGGTTACCCACGAGATGGGCTTTGCACGCGAGGTTGGGTCGCGCGTACTGTTTATGGATCAGGGTGTGATTGTGGAGCAAAACACACCGGAAGAGCTGTTTTCAAACCCTAAGCATCAACGTACACAAGCGTTTTTGAATAAAATTCTTTGAGTGATACTTTATCGTTTTGGTATATACGAGAAAAATGCCGCTTTCATAGAAGCGGCATTTTTTTGTATATAATCCTATTCTTCAACCTCTACAGCATCTGCAGCGTCGCCAAAATCTGTTTCGTCGCCCGGGATATCCTCAGCCTGTTCAACCTCGACCTCCGGAAGCTTTTCGCCGCATCGGTTGCAAAACATTGCCGCCATCTCGTTGGCATTGCCGCATTCTGTGCAGCGCTTTAGGTTGCGAAGCTTTGCCAGCTGATCCTTTTTTTGCTCAATCGCTTCGACCAGCAAATCCAAATCGGAACACTTCTGCGCTATCGCGTCTGCATTACCGTCGCCGCTCTTGTATGCATCATACACAAGCTGTCCGATATCTTTTATGATGTCACTCGACTTACCCTCTTCGCTCATAATGGCGTAGCGGGTCTTTGTAATATCCACAATATCGGTGGATTTTTGTACGACTACCTTTGCTGTTTTTTCCACTGTGGAAAGAATCTTATCAATGATTTCATGCATAATGAAGCTCCTCTCTGTTTTGCAAAATTGTTTTGGTTTTCAGCAATCTGTAAAACTTGCCTAAATGCAATAAGTTATAAGGCTTGCCTTTCAATCTTATGCGCGAGGATGTGCCTTTTCATATACCTCGCGAATCTTGTTTTTCATCAGCTGTGTGTATACCTGCGTGGACGAGATGTCCGAATGCCCAAGCATTTCCTGTATGGATTTCAGGTCTGCGCCGTTTTCCAAAAGATGCGCCGCAAACGAATGCCGCAGTGTGTGCGGTGTGAGCTCTGCTGTTATGCCGGACTGCGTTTTGTATGCCTTTATAATCTTCCAAAAGCCTTGGCGCGTAAGGCGTTTGCCGTTGCAATTAACATAGAGCGCCTTCTCTTCGCCGTCTTTCAACATCGCAGGCCTTGCGTTGTCTATATACTCCGCTATCGCCTTCACAGCAATGCTTCCGAGCGGGATAACCCTCTCGCGCCCGCTGTTGCAACGCACAAACCCCATCGCGGCGTTTACATCGTCTATATCCAAATTTATAAGCTCGCTCACACGTATACCCGTTGCATACAGCATCTCAAGCATCGCTTTGTCGCGGTAGCCCTTTACATCCACACACTTAGGCTGCTCCAGCAAAAGCTCAACCTCCTGCGGCGAGAGTATATGCGGGGCTTTTTTGTCTACCTTTGGGGATTCCAAGCCGAAGGTTGGGTCGTTTGCACACTCGCCGATACGGCACAAATATCCGTAAAACGAACGGATAGACGCCAGCGACCGCGATATGGTGGCGGTGGCGCGTCCTTGCTTTTGCAAATAGAGCAAATACGACAGTATTACCGTTTTATTCACATTCGCGGCATCTGCCATATTGTGTTCGCTGAGGTATAATATGTATTGGTCTATATCTCGCTTATACGACATAAGTGTGTTGGTAGTAAGATGCTTTTCGCTGTCCAAATAGCTTATAAAATTGTCTTGATATTCGTTTAGCATAACGCCAACCTCCATGTATTGCCGGGATTTAATAAGATAGGTATAACTCTCGATATATGCACGCAAACTTTTGCGAAACAGCCGTTATACCACTCAAAATGCCATTCAAAAAAAATCATCTCTCTTATAGTATATTCTACAAGATTTTTCGGCAAATGTATATAGTTTTTCGGCAAATTATTATAAATGTCTTAAATTTGTTTAATATTACATATTCCGCTACGCCTTCAACGCCCAAACGATAAGCCCGGGCGCGATATGGCTCTCTATAAGCACATGCAAAAGCATGACAGCCGCCAACATCGCACACGATACTGTGTATTGCACAAACCGCCCGCGTTTGTCGCCTTTGGCGGCTATACCGGCTACCGCATTGTTCATAGCGCAAACCGCAAATACCATGATGCAAGGGAAGAGTATCAGTGTTTGCGGCAGGATACCGATAGCACTCGCCATCAGCCCTTTA
>JGI994J12354_10000758_pt1 | contig 32401 bp, 29 predicted proteins | sample IntmicLarv3ML3BL_FD_12354 | JGI IMG/M metagenome (IMG submission 12354) | reverse complement strand
GGCTTGGCGAAGTCGATTGCGAACATCAATGAAATGCACGAGGGTACAATAAACCTCGCCCGCCGCAAGCAGATGAAGGGGTAGGCGTTATGGATAAGGCGCTCTATGTATTGGCAGAGCTTGACGACCAAACGCAAAAAACGCTGAGCGGTTATTATGAAAAATTAGTGCAAAACGGTTTTCCGGGAACACAAACAAAGGAAATACCGTATCACTTGACAATGGGAAGCTACCCCTGCGATATGGAGCGGAAACTCACCGGCTGGCTTGATGAAAAAATCGCTGACATGTCCGGCGTTACACTCCTGTTTGACCATATAGGACTTTTCGGATTAAATGTACTGTTCCTTGCACCGAATGTCACGCATGAGTTGCTGACATTAAAGGAAGCAATCACGTTTGACGGGACTATCGACGAGTTTCCGTGGGCAGCGCATGCGACGATGTTGATTGATACGCCCGAAAACATTTTAAGGGCTCTGCCGGTTGTGGCGGATATGCTGCCGCTCGAAGCGCGGATAGATAGTATCGGGTTGTACGAGTTTTTCCCGAAAAGGGGAATTAAGAAATATTCATTAAAATAGCAATACACAAGGAGGCAATACACGACAATGGCAAAAAAACAATTCAAAGCAGAATCGAAGCGCTTACTCGACCTTATGATTGGCTCGATTTACACGAACCGCGAAATTTTCCTGCGCGAGCTTATTTCGAACGCGTCTGACGCGATTGATAAGCTGCGCTACATATCGCTGACGGACGACAAACTCGGGCTGTCGGCCGACGATTTCAAAATCGAAATCCGCGCCGATAAAGAGGCGCGCACGCTGACAATCTCCGACAACGGTGTTGGCATGACGCAGGAGGAACTTGAAAACAACCTCGGCGTTATTGCGCGCTCCGGCTCATTCAAATTCAAGAACGAGCACGACGACACGCCGGAGGATATCGACATCATCGGCCAGTTCGGCGTGGGATTTTACTCTGCATTTATGGTCGCGAAGCGCGTGACCGTCCTCTCGCGCAGTTACGGGTCTGACGTTGCGAACCTCTGGGAGTCTGAGGGTTCGGACGGGTTCACAATCAAGCCCGCCGAGCGCGCGGCGTACGGCACGGACGTTGTCCTGTATCTGCGCGACGACACGGATGAGGACGAATTTTCCGAATATCTTGAGGATTATAGAATTTTTGAGCTCGTCAAAAAATACTCTGACTACATAACGCACCCGATTGTCACGGCGGTCACGAAATCGCGCAAAATTGAGGAGGAAGTCCCGCACGGTGACCACTCGCATGCCGAAACACGGTGGGAGGATTACACGGAAGAGCAGACAATAAACTCCCGTGTTCCGATTTGGCAGCGCGCAAAGGCGGACGTCACGGATGAGCAACTCAATGACTTTTTCCGCGAGCAATTCGCCGCGGACGAGGATCCCGCCGCCGTTATCCGCATCGCCGCGGAGGGCTCCGCCGTCAGCTATAAGGCGCTTTTGTTCGTGCCGGGCGCGGCTCCGGTGAATTACTACAGCCGCGATTACGAGCCGGGGCTTCGCTTGTACTCGTCCGGCGTTATGATTATGGACAAGTGCGCAGAGCTACTGCCGGAGCATTTTCGTTTCGTGCGCGGTGTCGTCGACTCGTCCGATTTGTCGTTGAACATCTCTCGCGAGATGCTCCAGCAGGATCGACAGCTGAAAACAATCGCCGTGAACATCGAAAAAAAGGTTCGTGCAGAGCTTGAACGCCTGCGCGATGCTGACCGTGAGTCATATATAAAATTTTTCACCGCATTCGGACTGCAACTGAAATACGGATTGCTATCCGAATTCGGCGTACACGCTGAAAACTTGAAAAATCTGTTGCTGTTCTACTCCGCGAAGTCGGAGAAGCTAATCTCGCTCGGCGAGTATGTCGAGGCAATGCCGGAGGAACAGCCGTACATCTACTACGCTTGCGGCGCAAGCGTTGCCGCGCTGGCAAAACTGCCGCAGGCGGAGCTTTTGCGCTCGCGTGGGTTCGATGCTCTGTACCTCACGGACGAGGTTGACGAATTCGTCGCAAAACAGTTCGCAAAATTCGACGAGAAGGAGCTTCGTTCCGTCACGAGCGACGACCTCGGACTGCTAACCGACGACGAGAAGCGCGACGCGGAAATCAGCGAGGAGGCGAATAAGCCTCTGCTTGATTTCATTGTTGAGGCGCTCGATGGCAAAATCGCGGCGGCGAAAATTTCGAAAAAGCTCGTGACTGCCGCCGTTTGTCTGACGACACAGGGGCACGTCACGCTGGAGATGGAGCGGTATTTCAAGCTCTCGCGCCAAGCGTCCGACGTGATGGGTGAGGTTCGCGCCGAGCGTGTGCTGGAGCTAAACGCCGCGCACCCGACGTTTGAAAAGCTCAAAACGGCGTTCGAGGCAGACCGCGACCGCGCCGCGAAGCTCGCGGAGCTTTTGTACGGTCAGGCGGTTCTTATGGCGGGGCTTGAGCTCAACGACGCCGTCCGATTCGCGGAAATTTTGAACGAGGTACTATAATGCCGACCGAACAACGCGGAAATCGCATGCATTTTGACGCGGTTGTCGATAAATACGATGCGATTCGCCCAAGCTATCCTGCGGAACTGATAGCGGATATTTTCGCCTATTGCGGAGCGGGTGCGGGTAAAAATGCGCTCGAAATCGGTGCAGGAACGGGCAAGGCGACGGCGGAATTTCTCGCCGCGGGCTACGATGTAACGGCGGTTGAAATCGGTACAGATATGTCGGTGCTTCTGCAAAAACGCTTTGCGGAATGCAACAATTTTCGCGTGATTACGAGCGCGTTTGAGGACGCGAAGCCGTTGCTTGACAACGCCTTCGACCTAGTCTACGCGGCGGCGGCGTTCCACTGGGTTGACGCGAAAATCGCCTGCCCGAAAGTTTTGGAAATCCTGCGCGAGGGTGGCACTCTTGCGATGTTCCGCTATATAGCTCTGCCGTCCGACGGCAATCCGCTGTATGAGGAGATTCAGGACGTTTACAAAAAATACTATCACAAGCCGTACAAACGCCCCCGCCGTCCGACCGCGGCGGCGCATGCCGAACCCGCCGGCATCTATGACGCGTTCCGGTGCGATCCGCTTGAAAAATACGGTTTTCATGATGTCACGATGAAGCTATACTATACATCGCATACGCGCACAACAGACGAGTATATGATGATGATTGACACGTTCCCCGACCATCAATCTCTGGCGAAGGATGACCGTCTCGCCCTATACGCGGGAATCCGAGACGCTATCGAGCGGCACGGCGGGCACATAACGGTTGACCGCGTTTTCCCGCTCTACATGGGGCGAAAGTAATCGAAAGGACAAAGAAAATGCTTATTAAAACACTGCCCGTCGGGTATCTTGAGACTAACTGTTACGTCGTCACGGACGAGGCCTCGCTTCGCTGTGCGATTATCGACCCGGGCGACGAGTCGAACGTGATTCTCGACTATATCGAATCGAACAACCTTATCCCGACGGCGATTTTTCTGACGCACGGTCACTTTGACCACGTTGGCGCGCTTGCAGAGGTGCAGGCGCAGACGAATGCGCCCGTTTACGTCCATAAAAATGAGGCGCAGACGGACTCCGCGCGCCTGAAAACGAAAATTTCAGACATTCCGCAGCTGCGCAACTATGCCGAGGGTGACGAAATTTCCGTCGGAGCTTTGAAATTCCGCGTTTTAGAGACGTTTGGACACACGATGGGGAGTGTCACACTGCAAGTTATAACCGGTGACTCGCGGGTTCTCTTCACGGGCGACACGTTGTTTGCAGGCTCTTGTGGGCGTACCGACCTCGGCGGCGATATGGCGATGATGGAGGCGAGCTTGCGCCGCATTTCCGCGCTCGACGGCGATTTTGAGGTGTATCCCGGACACGCCGAGAGCTCAACCTTGGATAAAGAGCGGCACCATAACTACTACATTCGCCACGCGAACGCAGAGTTTCCGAATCAATGAAAATTCGCCTGATTGGCAATACGTACAAATACGCGGTCGAGCAAATTTTGCTGCAAACGCTGGAGGGTGAGCGTCCCGAATTTGTGGACACGGTTCCCTCAACGCGTGAGGATTACGTCGAAATTACGCTTGAGACTACGGAAAATAACAAGGCTTCCGCCACGGCGCGTATGCGCTATCGCGGGAAATCGTATCATGGTGAGGCTCGGCTGAGTCGACTGCCCTCTGCCGGTGATAGGCTCGCGTATGACCGAGAGTTGCAGCGAATTATCAAGCTCGCGTTCTTCCGCGTCGCCGTAAAGGCGACAAATCGGGAGCTTCCGTGGGGCGCGACGACTGGCATTCGCCCGTCAACGCTGATTACGCGCCGTGTGCGTGAGGGCGTTCCGCTCGACCTTGCAACCTCGCGCCTTATCAAGAATTACTACGTCACGCCGGAGCGCGGCGCACTTGCACACGATGCCGCCACGGCAGAGCTTGCGGCGCGCGAATCGCTTGCACCGCAAGCGATTGCGCTGTATCTTGGAGTGCCGTTTTGCCCGACTAGGTGTACGTATTGCTCGTTCGTCTCGCAGAGTGTTGAACGCTCGCTTGCCCTGCTTGATCCCTTTATCGCGGCGCTCCATCGCGAGATTGACGCGCTTGCGGAACTGCTTCGGGAGACGAAAAACCCTGTCCCCGCAATCTATATCGGTGGTGGGACACCAACGACGCTCTCCGCCGCACAGCTTCGCGAAGTTCTGGCGCATATCGCGGACGCATTTGACACAGCGCCCCTGCGCGAGTACACGGTTGAGGCGGGTCGCCCCGACACAATCACGGCGGAAAAGCTCGCGGTTTTGCGTGAATTTGGCGTCTCGCGCATATCGGTAAACCCGCAGACTATGCAAGATTCCGTGCTCTCTGCAATCGGACGCCGCCACACGACAGAGGACACGTACCGCGCAATGAAACTCGCGCGCGAGGCGGGATTCGATGTCATAAATATGGATTTAATCGCCGGGCTCACGGACGACACGTTCGACGGATTTTGCGACTCGCTGAACCGCGTTTTAGAGCTCGCGCCGGAGAATATCACCGTCCACACGCTGTCCATCAAGCGCGGCTCTCAGCTAATGCTTGACGAGGTTGACGTTGTGACCGCCGGAGTCTCACGAATGCTCGACTATGCGTACGAGACGCTGCGGCGCAGTGATTATTACACGTACTACCTGTATCGGCAGAAATTCACCTCAGGCGGGTTTGAGAACACGGGCTGGACAAAGCGCGGCGGCGAAAACCTGTATAATATCATAATGATGGACGAGCTTCGCCCCGTCCTTGCGCTCGGTAGCGGAGTGACAAAGCTCGCCGCGCCGACGGGTAAGATTCAGCGCATTTTCAACCCGAAATATCCGTATGAATATATTGAACGTATCGAGGATATTATAGATAAGAAGCAGCAAATTCGCGATTTTCTGCTTGCGCAAAATAATTAGAGCGCCCGAGTGCGCTCTTAAAAGCCGCGTCGTTTTGGCGCGCGGCGGGAGGGGATTTTCATATGGCATTTGACTTGAAATACATAAACGAGCGCATTCGCGCGGACGCCGCCGGCTTCGTTGAGGCGTGCGAGGCGGATTACGCCGAAAAGGTACAGCGCGCCGCCGTTGCGATTGCGGAAAACCGCACGCGCAGCCCGATTGTCCTGCTGTCCGGCCCGTCGGGTTCCGGCAAGACGACGACGGCGAAGCGAATTTCCGATGTTTTGGAGACGCTTGGCGTTCGCGCGCACACGGTCGCGATGGACGAGTACTATATGGCGTCGCGCGAAGACGGTCCGCACACCCCGAATGGCGAGCCGGATTTTGAATCGCCGGAGCGCCTTGATTTAGCGCTAATTGACTCGCATTTTGATGACCTTGAGAACGGGCAGGAGATTCAAATTCCGCATTTTTCGTTCTCGCTCCAGCGGCGCGTCGAGCCAAAGCACCCGCCAATGAGCCTCGGAAAGGACGAAATCGCGATTTTTGAGGGGATTCACGCGCTGAACTCCCGCATTACAGAGCGGCATCCGACGGCGTTTAAGCTCTACATCAGTGCGCGGAGCGACACTATGCTCGACGGCAAGGTTGTGTTTAAGGGGACGTGGACGCGGCTCGTCCGCCGCACGATTCGCGACGACCTGTTCCGTGGCGCAAATGCTGCGGTGACGCTTGGTATGTGGGCGAATGTACGCCGCGGTGAAAAGGCGTATATTTCGCCGTTCAAGGATCAGGCGGATTTGCAGTTTGACACTGCGCTTCCGTATGAGATTTCTGCCATGCGTGAGTACGCAAAAACGGCGTTTAAAAAAGCGCCGGAGGGCGCGGAACGCCGCGACGAGTTCGAAAAGCTGACGGAAATCCTCGACCTTTACGAGTTGCTCGACTGCAACCTTGTGCCTCCGAAGGCTCTAATCCGCGAGTTCATCGGCGGTGGCACGTATAAATATTAAGTATGGACTACGCCGAACGAATTCGCGCTTTGCGCGAGGATAGCGACCTGACGCAGACGCAAATTGCGAATATATTATGCGTTGGACAGAAAACATACTCCGATTACGAGCTGAAAAAATGCCGAATCCCGATAGATAATATTATCGTACTGGCGAAATTCTACAACGTCGATATGAACTACATCTGCGGCGTTAAGTGATACACGAAGTCCGTTTCCGGCAAAATAAAAAGAGCCTCCATCGGGTATAACCCGACGGAGGCTCTTTTATAACTAAATCGTATAAATATCTGCTTCGTTTGCAACGCGCATTCCCGCGCCCTCAAGAATTGAGGCGGCGGCGACATTGTCCTCAACACGGACAATGACATACGCCTTGTTCACGCCGTGCGCGACAAACGCGTAAACGTACTCGACGGAAATCCCCTCGTCCGCGAGGACTCGCAACATTTTACCGAGTGCGCCCGGCTCGTCCGCGATGGCGACGGGCAGAACCTGATTAATCTTCACGACGTAACCTGCATCCGTCAGAGTACGGAACGCCGTGTCCGGCTTGTCAACGATAACGCGAAGCACGCCAAAATCGGCGGTGTCCGCAATTGACAGCGCGCGAAGATCAACGCCGGAGGCGCCGATAGCCTCAATAACCTCAACTAATTTACCCGGTTTATTCTCTACAAAAACCGAGAGCTGGTCAATTCCAATCATATTGTTCAAGTCCTTTCTTTACAACTTGCCGCCGCGGTTGTCAATAACGCGAACCGCCTTGCCCTCACTGCGCGTAATCGACTTCGGCGCGACAAGCGTCACCTTCGCCTGAATGCCGAGCATTGATTTCAGCGCGGAGACAGCCTCACGCTCGCGCATTTGGTTGTGCGAAACCGCGTCAGAGAACATATCCGCCGTGAGCTCAACCTTGACTTCCAGCGTATCAGAGTAGTTGACGCGGTCAACGACGAGCTGATAATTCGCCTCAAACCCGCAGTTGATGAGCACCGTTTCAATCTGACTCGGGAACACATTAACGCCGCGAATGATAAGCATATCGTCAGAGCGCCCCATCGGCTTTGCCATCTTGACAAGCGTGCGCCCGCATGCGCATTTTTCGCGCGTCAGAACGCAGATGTCGCGCGTGCGATAGCGAATAAGCGGGAATGCCTTCTTCGAAATCGAGGTAAACACAAGCTCACCCTTTTCGCCGTACGGCAGAACCTCACCCGTTGTGGGGTTGATGATTTCAGGGATGAAGTGATCCTCATTAACGTGCATGCCGCTCTGGTCACAGCACTCAAAGCTAACGCCGGGCCCGGAAATTTCCGTTAAGCCGTAGATATCGTACGCCTTGATACCGAGGCGCTCCTCAATATGGCGGCGCATTTCCTCGCTCCACGCCTCCGCACCGAAAATACCGGATTTAAGCTTAATTTTATCGCGGTTACCCGTCTCGTGAATGACCTCCGCAAGGTATGCGGCATAACTCGGTGTGCAGCAGAGAATCGTCGATTCAAGGTCGACCATAAACTGAATTTGACGCTCCGTATTACCTGACGACATCGGAAGCGTAAGGCTTCCGACCTTGTGCGAGCCGCCGTTGATTCCCGGACCGCCCGTGAACAGTCCGTACCCGTATGAGACATGCACAACGTCCTCCTTAGAGCCGCCAGCGGCGACAATTGCGCGCGCACAGCACTCGTCCCAAAGGTCGACATCCGCCTGCGTGTAAAACGCGACAACGCGTCGACCGGTCGTGCCGGAGGTCGACTGAATGCGGACGCAATCCTCAAGCGGGACGGCGCGCAAACCGTGCGGATAAGCGTCACGCAGGTCACTTTTTTCAATAAACGGCAGCTTGTGCAAATCGTCGACGGACTTGATATCCGACGGCGAAACGCCTTTTTTGTCCATCATATCGCGATAGTACGGCACGTTTTTATAGGCGTGCTCGACTTGCGCGACGAGCCGCGCCGACTGGAGCGCGCGCATCTCGTCAAGTGACATTGTTTCCTCGTGCTTTTGATAGTAATTTTGCATTTAAATCCCCTCTTTACCCCGTTCGCGGGGCTAAAATTTCGACCATCGCCAAGCTAATGCCGGCGGTGAATTGATTACATTTTATTCCGCACCGAGTGCGAAAGCCTTACGGTTAAGGTCTAAAAACCGCTCCGGCACAACCTCTGTCAGCGCCTTTTGCCACGCCTCAGGCGCAAAGTTGAAGTGCTTCGACAGCCGACCCATAAGCACGATGTTAACAGCCTTGCTCGACCCCGCGTCGGAGGCAAGACGAAGCGCGTCAAGCGCGTCGACAGAGGCTCCCGCCGAAATCATACGCTCCACAAGCGCGTCCGGATACTGCGCAACACCGGTGATTACAGGCATAGGCGAGATTTTCTGAGTGTTTACGATAATCTTGCCGCCCGGCTTTAGGTATTTCAGCCACCGCGCCGCCTCAAGCTGCTCGAACGAGACGATGAAATCCGCGCCGCCCTCATCAATCAGCGGGGAGTAGACGCGCTCGCCAAAGCGGACGTACGTTGTGACGCTTCCGCCGCGCTGACTCATTCCATGAACCTCAGACACTTTAACGTCAAAACCCTCATTCATCAGCAGGTTACCGAGCAGACGGCTCGCAAGAAGGCTTCCCTGACCGCCGACACCGACAATCATAATATTCGTTGTCTTCATTTTGACCCCTCCACTTCAAACGCGTCGAATTTACACATCTGCGTGCAGACTTCGCAGCCGACGCATAGCGTCGGGTCGACCTCAATCACGTCGCCGGTGATACGAATCGCGGGGCAGCCGATTTTCATACACGCCTTACACTTTTTGCATTTTTCGGTGTTAATCGTAAGTGCGGGCTTCGCCTTAACGGTTTTCAGCAACGCACACGGACGGCGCGCGATAATCACGGACGGCTCGTCAGTCGCCGTCTCCTCAAGAATCACCGCGTCACACTCCGCTAGGTTGTAGGGGTCGACGACACGCACACGCTCAATACCGATTGCGCGGCACAGAGCCTCAAGGTCAATTTTGCCCGCGGGGTCGCCCTTGATATTCAGACCGGTCGTCGGGTTTTCCTGATGTCCCGTCATACCGGTAATCGAGTTATCAAGGATAATAACGGTCGAATTACCGCCGTTGTATGCGATATTTATCAAACCCGTAACACCGGAGTGCATAAACGTCGAATCGCCGATGACGCAGGCGGATTTCGCCGCCGCCTCATTACCCTGTGCGTGCGTGAAGCCGTGCAGACCGGAGACGGACGCGCCCATACAGATTGTCGTATCAATCGCCATCAGCGGAGCCGCCGCGCCGAGCGTATAACAGCCGATATCGCCGAGGACGGTCACGCCGTTTTTCACAAGCGAGTAAAACATACCGCGGTGCGGACAGCCGGCGCACATAACGGGCGGACGCGGCGGAATTGCAACCTCCGCACCGTTTTCCGTCAGCGCGGAGCCGCACGGAGCCGTACCGCCGAGCTTTTCGGCGACAAGGTTCTGCGTAAACTCGTCGCAAATCGGGAAAATCGACTTACCCTCAACGGGGATGCCGAGCACCCGACAGTGGTTTTCAATAATTGGGTCGAGCTCTTCCGCGACGACGAGACGCTTGACCTTCGACGCAAAATCGCGGATAAGCGTTTCCGGCAGGGGATTTACGATGCCAAGCTTTAATACGGAAACGGAATCGCCAAATGCCTCGCGCACATACTGATACGCCGTTCCGGAGCAGATAATACCAAGCTCGGCTCCGTCGGTGAGCTCTATGCGGTTTAGCGGAGAAGTCTCCGCAAACTCGATAAGCTTTGCCGTGCGCTCCTCCACAATCGGGTGGCGGTGACGTGCATTGCCGGGCATCATGACGTACTTTGCGATGTTTTTTTCGTACTTCACAAGCGGCGGAACGACGCGCTCCGACAGCTCAACGATACTCTGCGAGTGCGCGACGCGCGTCACCGTGCGCAGAAGTACCGCCGTATCGAACTGCTCCGACAACTCCATCGCGTACTTTGAGAATTCGAGGCACTCGGCGCTGTCCGCAGGCTCTAACATCGGCATTTTCGCCGCAATTGCGTAGTGGCGCGAATCCTGCTCGTTCTGCGAGCTATGCATACCCGGGTCGTCCGCAACGGCGATGACGAGCCCGGCGTTCACGCCCGTATACGCAATCGTAAACAGCGGGTCCGCCGCGACGTTCAAGCCGACGTGCTTCATTCCGCAGAATGCACGCCGCCCGCCGAGTGATGCGCCGAACGCGACCTCCAGCGCGACCTTTTCGTTCGGAGCCCATTCGGAATAAATCTCCTCATACGTTGCCAGCGCCTCGGTAATCTCCGTTGACGGAGTACCGGGGTAGCTCGAAACGACACTCACGCCTGCCTCATAGAGACCGCGTGCAACGGCATCGTTGCCTAACATCAGTTTTTTCATAGTTTGTTACCTTTCCAAGCCTATGCTTTCTTAATTGAAAGATTAATTGCGCCGCCAACGAGAGCGCACGCCGTCAGGATAATAAACGGTACGGTGAAGCTTCCGGACGACATACGAATCGACGCGGCAAGCGTCGCCGCAAACGGAGCGGGAATCAGAATCAGATTCAAGATTGAAAAATTGAGCGAGAACGACTTCGTCCCGTAAAACGCAGAGGTAAATACGCTTGAAATCGTCGGCGCAAAGCCGTAAGAGAAATAACACAGGCACAGTCCGACAATCGCGACAACAGAGCTCCCCGCAAGGGTCGACAGCACGACAACAAGCGGAGCCAGCAGACAAAACAGAGCGATAAAATACTGCGTTTTGCGAACGCCGACACGGTCAAACAGCGTGCCGGACGCCAACCGCCCGAGTCCGTTGCAGATTGAGATAACGCCGATAATTGCGGCGGGGTCGGCGACGGAAAGATCCTCCAGCAAATCACGCGCAAGCGCAATCGCGGCAGAGCCGACCGCGGCAATCAGTGTAATTAAAATGAACAGCTTCCAGAACGAGGCACGGCGAATCATTTCCGTCGCCATATAGTCCGTAACCGTCGGCGCGGGTGCAGAGTTTGCGCTCTGCGCTTTTTTCTTCGGCTCGGGGAAGCTTGTCCCCTCCTTCGGCGCGCGAATGATAAACGACGCAAGCAGGAATACAACGCCGAGCGCGATTGCAAGAATCATATACGTGCTGCGCCAGCCGATTGTCGCGCTTGCAATCATACCTTTTGCGATTCCGCCGATTACGAGCGTCGTAAGACCGAAGCCCATAAGCAAAATGCCGGAGCATAGTCCTTTTTTATCGGGGAACCACGCGACGGTCAGCCCGATAATCGTCGTATACGCAAGCCCAACGCCAACGCCGCACATAACACCGTAGGAGATATACAGCAGTCCGAGTTGCGTCGCGGTAATGCGCGACGTGATAAGAAATCCCGCGCACAGAAGTACCGCCGCACCAATAAGACGCACACGTGGAGTTGTCTTTTTCGTCAGAAGCCCCGCAACGAACCCGCCGAGGCAGAAAAACACGATTGTAAGCGTGTAGTTTAGGCTAATTTGCGTTTTCGTCCAGCCGAATTCGCCGCCGTCAAACGGAGTGTTCAGCACCGTCCACGAGTAGATGATACCCGCAAATAACAGCACAATAACGCCGAACGCGAGGCGTAGCCATCTCTCTGTTTGATTTACCTTCATTTTGAACCACTCTTTTCTTTACTATATATTGTAATGCTCGGTCGGACAAAGCCCGACATCATAAGAAACTTAACTCTCGTTCTGCGCCGCGACAATGCCGACCGCGCCGTATGTTTGGCGGAGCTTCGGTTTCTCGATTTTACCCGTCGCGTTGCGCGGGACGGTGGCGAATATAATCTTGCGCGGACGCTTATAGCGCGGAAGCTCTATGCAGAACGCATTTACCTCGTCCTCGGTCAGATTCTCGCCCGGCTTTGCCTCGATAATCGCGGCGGTGATTTCGCCCAATCGCGGCTCTGGTAGACCGATAACGGCAACATCCTTAATCTTCGGGTGCGCGGCGAGGAAATTTTCAATCTGGACGGGATAAATATTCTCGCCGCCCGTGATGATAACGTCCTTTTTGCGGTCGACGAGGAAGATGAACCCGTCCTCGTCCCGCCGAGCCATATCGCCGGTTTTCAGCCAACCGTCAACAAGGCTGTCGTTTGTCGCCTTATCGTCATTATAATAGCAGAGCATAACGCCGGGTCCGCGGACGCAGAGCTCGCCGACATCGCCGTCGGGAACGAGCGTGCCGTGCTCGTCAACAATCTTGATCTCCCAGCCGTAACCGGGAACGCCGATTGCGCCGACTTTATGCACATTCTCAACGCCGAGATGTACACAGCCCGGTCCGATGGATTCCGAGAGGCCGTAATTCGTGTCATATTTATGTGTCGGGAAAACCTGCAACCAGCGGTGGACAAGGCTCTGCGGAACGGGCTGAGCCCCGATGTGCATTAAGCGCCACTGCGACAGGTTATCATAGTTTTCAAGATGAATCTCGCCGCGCTCCAGCGCGAGGAGCAAATCCTGCGCCCACGGCACAAGAAGCCACACGATAGAGCATTTCTCGCGGTTGACCGCGTCCAGAACGTATTCCGGATTCGTACCCTTCAGCAAAACACCCTTGCCGCCAACGAGGAATGAGCCGAACCAGTGCATTTTTGCGCCAGTGTGATACAGCGGCGGGATACACAGGAAAACATCGTCGTGCGTCTGCCCGTGGTGCGCCTGCTCGGTGCGGCAGGCGTGCATAAGGCTTGCGTGGTTGTGCAAAATCGCTTTCGGGAAGCCCGTCGTGCCGGACGAAAAATATATCGCCGCCAAGTCCTCGTCCGAGAGGTTAATGTCGGGCGACACGCTCGACGAGTTCGCAGCGAGTTCCGTATAATCCTCGGCAAAGCTCGGGCATGCCTCAGACCCCGCGAAAACGAGCGCGAGCTCGTCCGGCAGAGCATCGGCGATTTCCTCAATGCGCCCGATAAACTCAACGCCGAAAATAAGCGTTCCAACCTCTGCAAGGTTGAGGCAGTACTTAATCTCGTCCGCCGAATAGCGGAAGTTCAGCGGCACGGCAAGCGCACCGGTTTTAAGGATGCCGAAATAGATAGGAAGCCACTCAAGGCAGTTTGTCATGAGTATTGCGACCTTTTCATTTTTCTTGACTCCGCGCGACAGCAGAAGATTTGCAAAGCGGTTCGCCTTTTCGTTAAAGACGCTCCAGGTAATCTCGCGGCGGTAGTGAGCGGCGAGTGTCGGCTCGACAAGCTCATAATCGCGCCATGTGACGCGGCGGTTCTCGGGGCGGTCGGGATTAATCTCCACAAGCGCAGTCTCCGTCCCGTACAGGCGCACATTTTGCTCAAGAATCTCTGTGATGGGCATTTTTTCGACCTCCAATACAATCGGCAATCTCGAAACCGAATATTTATCCGATTTTCGGAATGATAACTTTCATTGTACCAAACACACATTATAAAGTCAATTGCAACAATCTGCATTGGCAGCAAAAATACTTAAATATTTTGAATATTTTCTTGTGGAATTTTCCTTTATTTCTTGCGGAATATGCGTTATAATAGAGAAAACTTGCAAAATGAAGTGATGCACAAGACAACAAATCCGCTTTCATACGTTGGCAGATGCCGATAAAAAAGAGCCGTTTTCCATAATTTTCTCAATCGAAACATATTGAAGTAAAGTGATGGTACAGTTGTAATATGACTGACAGAAACATAAAGCCCCGTGTTACCGTTTCCCGTCCTCTCGCACTTTTTGCGGCAGCATTTGCTGCGGCATGCTTTTCTTTCACATATTTTGCGCCTCCGCAGAGCCTTTACGTCGCAACCGCAATCGCGACAGCCGCCGCAATTGCTCTCGTTGCGGTGCGCCGGACGCGTGCGCAATTCGTTCTTGTGCTGATTGGATTCGTCACCGGAGTTGCATATACAATCCTGTTTGCAACGCTTATACCGCAGATACCGTACACGGTATCAAAAACATTTGCGCACATCATAAACGCCCCATCGGCGATTGCAAACGCAATTTCAGCCGCAATTGAGCGGATATTCCCGTCGCGCTTGTCTCCGTTTTTACGCGCGCTGACCGTCGGCGACACAAAGGATTTAACGCGTGACCGCGCGGCATATACGGCGTTGTCAATCTCCGGGCTTGCGCATATCGCGTCAATTTCGGGAATGCATGTAACGTACCTGATGGCAATGCTCCGCTTTTTCGTACGCGGACGCAGAGCGCGGATTTTCGTGATTTTACCGACGCTTGTGGTGTTTATGATGATGACCGGCTTCTCGCCGCCCATATGCCGAGCCGTGATTATGGCGGTTTTCGTATTCGTCGCGCCTCTGTTTCGCCGCCGCACTGACAGCGTTACGTCGATTATGACAGCTCTGCTTCTGATTTTGCTGTTCGACCCGACCGCAATCCGAAGCATCAGCTTGCAGTTATCGTTTCTGTCCACGCTTGGAATTGTGCTCATCACTCCGCGCATCAAAAAACCGCTGGACTCGTTCGCCGCCCGCCGAAAAGTGTTGCAATATAGGGTGGAATTCCTGAAAAACCCGCCGTTACTCAGTGCCGTGCGAGTGTTGACATCAAGCCTTGCAAGTACGATTGGCGCACTTATTTTCTCAACACCGCTGATTGCGTATTACTTCGGGTACATCGCGATTCTATCGCCGATTTCAAATATACTGACGCTCTGGGCGAGCGCCGCCGCGTTTATCGGAGCAATAGCCGCCGCGGCGGTCAGCATGATTTTTGCACCGCTCGGAGCTATAATCGCGGCGATTGCAACCCTTCCCACAGATTTTGTGCTTCTCGTCGCAAGAGTGATTTCAAAGGTTCCCTTTGCCGCGATTTACGTCGACAATGTGTATGTGCTCTCGTGGCTTGCGTACGTTTATATCGTTTTCGCGGTGTATTTTCTGCTTCAAAAATCCCGCGGGCGGGAGCGCTTGCGCGGTCTGATTTTCCCCACGTGCGGCACTGCCGCGATGTTGTGCGTGGCGCTTTTGCTGACTGCGTTTACGCCGCGCATCGGGTTGACGCTCACCGCCGTTGATGTCGGACAGGGTCAATCCATCGTCGTGGCTGACGGCTCCGCAACTGCCGTAATCGACTGCGGCGGGAACTATTCCGCCGCCTCGCACACCGCGGCATTCCTGCAAACGAGTGCGGACGAGGTTGTAGAGCTTCTGATTTTAACGCATTTTCATAGCGACCATGCGGGCGGTATTATTGAGCTTATGACGCGCGTTCATGTCGAAACGCTCGTAATCCCCGAATCGGCAGAGCCTCTCGCGGAACCGATTTTAGCGTACGCGGCGGCGACCGGCACACAGATTGTGACTGTGCGCGAGCCGATGAGCATAACGTTCGGAACTTCACAAATTTCACTTTACCCACCGTACGGCGTTGATGATAACGAGGCATGTCTTACGATTCTAATCACAAACGGCACGTGGGACGCGCTGATTACGGGCGACATGCCCGACAAGACAGAGCTTCTTCTGATTGAAAACGTGGATCTTCCCGATATCGAGGTTCTTATCGCCGGTCACCACGGCTCGCGCTACGCGAGTTCTGAGGATTTGCTCGACGTTGTCACGCCGGAGCTTGCGATAATCTCGGTTGGCGCGAACAATACATACGGACACCCGGCAGAGGATACTCTGGCGCGGTTTGAATCGCGCGGAATACGCGTTCTGCGCACGGATTTGCACGGCACTGTCACGGTTCGTGCCGCCGGCTAAAATACTAAGGAGAACATCATGGCAAAAGACGAAAACAAAGAATATAATACGCTCCGCGCCGACATCGCGGCGGGCGAGCCGCGCCGTCTGTACCTGCTGTACGGGGAGGAGCGGTATTTGTTAGAGCGTTGCACCGCCGACATTCGCGCCCTTATCCTTGCGGACGGCGACAACAGCTTGAATTACAGTCGATATTCTACAATGCCTGATACGGCAACGCTTCGCGAGGCGGTGGAGACCTTTCCGTTCCTTGCCGAGCGCACGCTTGTCGAGGTACACGACTGCGATTTTCGCGAGCTTGACGCGCTTCTGCCGACATTGCGCGACCTGCCGGAGTACGTCTGCCTCGTTTTCATCGGCGCGGCGGATTTCAAGCTCGACCGGCGCACAAGTGCCGCGAAAGAGCTCGTAAAGCTCGCGCTCGTCGTCGATTTCCAGTTGCAGGAGCAGGAAAAGCTAATCCCGTGGATTCGCCGACACTTCAAGGACGCAGGGCGGCAGATTGCGCCTGCCGACGCGGAGTATCTCGCGTTCGTGACGGGCGGGCTGATGGCAAATTTAGTCAGCGAAATCCGCAAAGTCGCCGCTCACACAACGGCAGAGGTTGTCACACGCGCCGACATCGACGCGCTCGTCACACCCGTGCCGGACGTGGAGCTGTATAAGCTGACCGATGCCATTGTCACGCAGAATTTCCGCGCCGCGGCGGATGTCCTTGCGACGCTTTTTGCAATGCGTGAGGCTCCGCATAAAATCAGTTTTTCGCTCACGGCGCGAATGCGCGCCCTGCTTTTGGCGCGCATGTATCTCAACGCCGGCGGCACAACATCGGATTTAATGAAAGCCACCGGAATCCGCTACGAATTTCAGGCGCGGGCGCTGTTTTCTGCCGCGCGTCGCGTGTCCGTCGCCGACTGCAAGGCGCGGCTGGAGCTGTGCTGTAAAACCGCATTCCGACTAAACGACGGTGGCGGTGAGGAGGCTCTTGTCGACCTGCTCGTCCGCCTCGCCGCACTGAGCGCCGCCGCATGAGTAACACAAAACCGCAGATTCGTGAGGCGATTATAGTCGAGGGTCGCTACGACAAAAACACACTGTCGCAGGTCATTGACGCGCCGATTATTGAGACGCGCGGCTTCGCCGTCTACAACGACGCGACGCTTGTCGCGCTTCTGCGCCGCCTTGCCGAGACGCGCGGCATAATCGTCCTGACCGACAGCGACGGAGCTGGCTTTCAGATTCGAAATTATATAAAATCGGCGCTTTCAACCCTGTCGGACGGGATTGTAAAGCACGCCTATATCCCCGATGTCGCGGGGAAGGAGCGGCGCAAGCGCACACCCTCCGGCGCGGGAACGCTCGGTGTTGAGGGAATGCGCCCGCAGGTGATTTTGCAGGCGTTGCACGCCGCCGGAGCCACCTTTAATACTGCTGTTCACCCGAACGCCACTGCCGTCGAACCGGATTTCCCCGCGCCAATCCTGCTCACAAAAGCGGACATGTACGCTCTCGGATTATCCGGCACGGATGGCGCGGCAGAGCGGCGCGACGAATTGCTTGCGCGGCTGGATTTACCGCGTCTTTTATCGTCGAACGCGCTTTTAGATGTGCTCAACGCGCTCTACACGCGCGACGAGATTTGCGAAATGCTACAGTACAACGGCGGAATTTAAATACTCAAAAACAAATGCCAACCGAAATTCTCGGTTGGCATTTGCGTTGCGCGGGTTAGGATTTCGCCTAATTGCAAGCCGTTTGAGCAAGCAAACGCTCGGCGGCGCGCTCGCGACAGCCGCACTCTCGTGCGGCGCGGGTGTATGCCAGCTCTAACGACGGGAACTGAGTTGTATCCGCCGCGGCAAGGCACATCTCTCGCGTCTCCGCCTCGCGCTCGGCGATATCGCGAATTGCCTCACGCCCGCAGCACGTCGGCGCAAGTGACGAGCCGGGGCAGCAGCACTCGCGGGTTAATATGTAGTATTGCGCGTTCAGGTCGCGGTTTGTTGCGCGGCAACTGCGCTCAATACAGCGCAGAACCTCCGCCGACCTGCCGCCGCACACTTTAGCCGCCTGACAAGCCTCCCGCGCGGAGAGCGCGATACGGCTCATAATCTCGCGAAGCCGAGCCGCCTCCTGCACTCTGTCAGCGGCAAAGGGTGCTGGGGCATTTGCCAAACCCTTGAGTCCCGCGATATTTTCAAGCGGAAGCTGTGTCGCCTTTGTAATCGGCGGCTCTGCAAGCGGTTGCACCGCCGAGCCTTTTGTAACTCTGTCCCAAACGCTGTCGAACTCTTCGCGTCCGATATTATCAATGCCCTTTTCCATAATTGAGCCACTCCTATTCATAGCAAAAATATACCACATTATATTCCGCGCCCCTTGCAATGGTTCCGCTGTTGTGGTAAAATTTACAGTGGGTGATTATTTACTTATGCCGCGATTTTTTATTGAAAAATCTGATATTACGGACTCCGGCGTTGTGTTGCGCGATATGGCGCATATCAAGGCTTTACGTCTGCGCGTCGGGGACGAGATTACCGTCTGCGACGGCGACGGTATGGACTTTTTCGTCCGCCTAATTGACATCGCAAACGGAGAAGCGCATGCCGAGCTTTTGCGCTTCGCCCCGTCCGAGACGGAGGCGAGTGTACGCCTTGCTGTATTTCTCGCGTTCGCGAAGGGCGACCGAGCGGAATATGCAATTCAAAAATGCACAGAGCTCGGCGCGTCCGAGTTCTTCCTGTTCCCGTCGGAGCGCGTCGTGGCAAACCCCGACGCAAAATCACTCGCAAAGAAGCTCGTGCGGCTCAACGCCGTGGCAAAAAGTGCAGCGGAGCAATCGGGCAGAGGGCGAATCCCGACAGTTGCCGCGTGCAATTCGTTTAAGTCTGCGGTCACCGCCGCGGCGGGTTACGACTTGCCGTTGCTTTTCTACGAAAACGAGCAACAAACATCTCTAACTGCGTCGATTACCGACCGCAATCCAACAACAATCTCAATAATGACCGGTGCTGAGGGCGGATTTTCCCCGCGTGAAGCCGCGTATGCAACAGATAATGGAATGAAGTCGCTGACGCTTGGAAAGCGCATTTTGCGTTGCGACACAGCGCCGATTGCGGCGACAGCCGCTGTAATGCTGCTGACCGGAAATTTATAAATAACCGAGCCGCGTCCGCGCGGCACGCATAGGAGGATACAAGCATGGTAAAAGTCTCAAAAACACCGTATACGCTCACGGGTGGTGTGCCGACCGCGGCGACTGCCGCGAAAACGGTCGCCGACCGCGATAAGACGATGGCGTACCAAATTTTGAACGCACACAACGTCTCTGACGATTCGTCGAAGCTGAAAATCAAGTTTGACGCGCTCGTCTCGCACGACATTACGTACGTCGGAATTATCCAGACCGCCCGTGCGAGCGGCATGACGGAGTTTCCGATTCCATACGCGCTGACGAACTGTCACAACAGCCTGTGCGCCGTTGGCGGCACGATTAATGAGGATGACCATGCGTTTGGGCTCTCCGCCGCGAAGAAGTACGGCGGCATTTATGTCCCGCCGAACGTCGCTGTCATTCACCAGTACGCGCGCGAGAAGCTCGCCGGTTGCGGCAAGATGATTCTCGGCTCCGATTCGCATACGCGCTACGGGTGTTACGGCACGCTCGGCGTTGGTGAGGGCGGCGGTGAGCTCGCAAAACAGCTCCTCAAAAACACGTACGACGTTGACGCGCCGGAGGTTGTCTTGTTGTGGCTTGAGGGCGAGGTTCCGCGCGGAATCGGACCGCACGACGTTGCGCTTGCGCTTGTCGGCGCGACATTCCCGGACGGCTCCGTCAAGAATAAAATCCTTGAGTTTGCAGGTCCAGGCGTTGAAAAGCTCTCCATTGATTTCCGCATCGGAATCGACGTTATGACGACCGAAACGAGCTGCCTATCCTCCATTTGGGTCACGGACGACACGGTAAAGCAGTATTTCGAAAATGTCCAACGCCCCGAAGATTTCTCCGTAATCGCGCCTAAGGACGGCGCATATTACGACAGCATGGTCACAATCGACCTCTCAAAAATGGAGGCGATGATTGCCCTGCCGTTCCACCCGTCAAAGACATATACGATTCATGAGCTTCAGGCGAACCCGCAAAAAATCTTTGCAGATACTGAGGCGGAGTGCAACAAGGAACTGCCCGGCACTGTCACGATGGATTTACAACACACGATTGATACGAACAACGGCAAGAGCATAATTCGCGTGGAGCAGGGCGTTATCGTCGGTTGTGCGGGCGGCATGTATGAGAACATTTCAATCGCCGCCGACATTTTGAAGGGCAAATCAATCGGCGACGGATATTTTGACCTTGACGTGTACCCCTCGTCCGCGCCTGTTGGGCTTGCCGCGATGAAGGACGGCTTGTCCGCAACACTTGCAGAGGCGGGCGCGATTTTAAAACCCGCGTTCTGTGGACCGTGCTTTGGCGCGGGCGATACTCCGGCGCATAATACGTTGTCGATTCGGCATGCGACGCGCAACTTTGCCTCGCGCGAGGGTTCAAAGCCCGGCGATGGTCAAATCGCCGCTGTCGCTCTGATGGACGCGCGTTCAATCGCCGCCACGGCTTTGAACGGCGGAATCCTAACCGCCGCAACGGATATCGAATATACCGAAACCCCGCGCGAGTATGTTTACGACGGCGGAATTTACGACAAACGCTGTTATGACGGGTTCGGCAAACCCGACCCGACGGTTGAGCTCCGCCTCGGTCCGAATATTGCGGACTGGCCGAAAATGCCGCGCATGGGCGACCATCTTTTAATGCAGTTTGCCGCCGTAATTCAAGACGATGTTACAACAACGGACGAGCTAATCCCCTCCGGCGAGACGTCGAGTTATCGCTCGAACCCGATTGCGCTGAGTGAGTTTGCGCTCTCGCGCCGTTGCCCGGATTACGTTGCAAAATCAAAGGCGGTGCGCGAGCTTGAGCAACTCCGCGCCGGCGGCGACGTGCCGGTAGAGCTCGGCGTTGCGCTCAACGCGCTCAGCCGCGAAAAGGCGGTTAAACTCGCCGATACGACGGTTGGCTCTGTCATTTTCGCGCGCAAACCCGGCGACGGAAGCGCGCGCGAGCAGGCGGCGAGCTGTCAAAAGGTGCTCGGCGGGTTTGGCAATGTTGCGTATGAGTACGCGACGAAGCGTTACCGCTCGAATTGCATTAACTGGGGCATTGTCCCGTTCACAATGGATCGTGAGGTTGGCGTTGACTTTGCCGAGGGCGATTGGCTTCTTGTGCCGAATGTCCGTGAGGGGCTTTTAGCCGGCAAGGAGGAGTTTGTCGCGTTCACCGCGAAGCCTGACGGCTCGGATATGCGCGGTTTGGTCTTGTACTGCAAGGGTCTAACGGCGGCGGAGAAGCTGATTCTCACCGAGGGTTGTTTGATGAATTATTACGCCGCGGGGTATGGTAAATAAGGAGGTTGTATATGAAAAAGATATCAGCTTTTATTGCGATTCTATTATTGTTCGGATGTATGTCCGCTTTTGCCGGTTATGCAATTGGAGAACGGTTAACCGCAAATGTCGTAGACTTTAGCATAACTCTGAACGGTGAGGATGTTGAGTTTGACTTGCCAATAGTTGCAATAGAGAATCGGACATATTTGCCGTTGCGCGAACTTTGCGATACATTAGGTGTGGAGATTAACTGGATAGAAGATGAAAGGAAAATTGAAATGTCTACACTCGCTCAGGCGCTAATTTTAGAAGACTTTGCGTTTCTTAAGTTAGACATGAAGATGACGGATATTTATGCAGTAGTAGGTGAACCCCATTACTATTCAGGCACTGGATATATGAGGGCTGTTTACACTTTGAGAGATGGAAGTGAACTGCATCTAATTGATCAGATGACTTACCATTTAACTGGAGTAGTATTTAAACCAGTAGGTGGTAACGGTTCATTCCTTGAATTCGATGAAGACGGAACGATAAATATTTAACGCTGTTACTTTCTTGTGACGACAAGAAAGTAACCAAAGAAGCGTTTAGAGGGTGACGCTGTCCCCCTCTAACACTCCCCCTGCATACGGGGGATGGCTACCGCCGAAACCCCGGATTCCACCGCGGCACTAACCGTCCTGAGAACCGTAGCGTTAGTGAGGACGCAAATCTTCCGCGAATCGGCAGTTGCCGGTTGGGCGCAATCCAAAATGCACTCGAGCGTCGCCCTTCGGAGCTTCGCTCCTTCGGGCGAGACCCGCTGAGACGCTATTGCGGTGGAAAACGCCCGCACCCGTATTGCCGTTGCCACCGCAGAGTTGCCGCGGGAGCGGCAAAGCGAACCACATCAAATAGCAAGGAGTTTATAGTATGAACAAAATCCAAATGACAACCCCGCTCGTCGAAATCGACGGAGATGAGATGACGCGCGTCCTGTGGCGCATGATAAAAGACACGCTCATCGAGCCGTTTGTCGACCTGAAAACCGAGTATTACGACCTCGGGTTAGAGCACCGCAACGACACGGACGACCAAGTCACGGTCGATGCCGCACTCGCGACAAAGCGGCTCGGCGTTGCGGTAAAATGCGCAACTATAACTCCGAACAAGCAGCGAATGGAGGAATTTCCGTGGCTCAAAAAGATGTGGAAATCCCCGAACGCCACATTGCGCTCGATCCTTGACGGAACGGTTTTCCGCGCGCCGATTACGGTTCCGTGCATAAAGCCCGCCGTCGCTTCGTGGGAGGCTCCGATTACAATCGCGCGCCACGCGTACGGCGACATCTACGCCTCGGTCGAGCTCTACGCGGACGAGGCGGGCGAAGCCGAGCTCGTATTCCGCGGTGCAAGCGGTAAAACGCAGACGGTTGCACTGCCGAAACTCGATGGTCCCGCCGTTTTTGCGGGTTACCACAACAAGGATTCCAGCATTCGCAGTTTTGCAAAAGCGTGCTTTAACTACGCCCTTGCAACGAATCAAGACTTGTGGTTTTCCGCAAAGGACACGATTGCAAAGGTCTATGACGGGCGCTTTAAGGAGATTTTCGATGAGGAATACGCCCTCGTCAAGACAGATTTCGCGGCGGCGGGAATCACGTATTTCTATACGCTGATTGACGACGCGGTGGCGCGCATAATGCGCTCGCGCGGCGGCATAATCTGGGCGATGAAGAACTACGACGGCGACGTTATGAGCGACATGGTAAGCTCGGCGTTCGGCTCACTTGCGCTGATGACAAGCGTGCTCGTCTCGCCGGACGGCAATTTCGAGTACGAGGCGGCGCACGGCACAGTCACGCGCCACTACTACCGCTATTTAAAGGGCGAGACGACGTCAACAAACCCGATGGCGACGATTTTCGCGTGGTCAGGAGCCTTGCGCAAACGCGGCGAGCTCGACGGCATTGCAGAGCTCACAAGCTTCGCCGACCGGCTCGAGAGCGCGACACTCGACACCGTATCCTCCGGCACGATGACCGGCGACCTCGCAGCTCTTGTCGACGCGGGATTTGAGGCAAAAAGCGTTACCTCGCAGGAGTTTTTAGACGCGATAAAAGTGCGTCTTTGCAGTTAAGATAATGATACAGGAGAATGGCTGATGGCATTTGTTCATCTACACGTCCACAGCGAGTACAGCCTGCTCGACGGCGCGTGCCGAATCGGCGATTTAGCCGCGCGCGCGGCAGAGCTTGGCAATCCCGCCGTTGCGATTACCGACCACGGCGCGATGTACGGCGCTGTCGGGTTTTATAGTGAAGTCAAGGCGAAGGGGCTTCGCCCGATAATCGGGTGCGAGGTCTATGTTGCCGCGCGCGGCCGCCGCGATATGGACTTCGACTTGGATTCAGAGCGTCATCACCTCGTCCTGCTCTGCCGCAATGCGGAGGGGTATCGCAATTTGTGCCAGCTTGTCTCGCGCTCGTTTACCGAGGGATTTTACATCAAGCCGCGCATTGACATGGAGCTCCTGCGCGAGTATTCTGACGGGCTAATCGCGCTTTCGGCGTGCCTTGCGGGCAAGGTTCCGCGTCTGCTTGCAGAGGGCAATTACGATGCCGCAAAAGCCGAAGCGATTGCAATGCAAGAGTTTTTTGGTACAGACCACTATTATTTAGAACTTCAGGACCACGGTATGGAGGATCAGCGCCCCGTGAACGCGGGCTTGCTCCGCATACATGACGAGACGGGGATTCCGCTCGTCGTCACGAACGATGTCCATTATATAAATCGCGAGGATGCCGAGACGCAGGACATTCTGATGTGCATGCAGATGGGCAAAACGGTCAACGACCCCGACCGACTGAAATTCGAGACGGACGAATCGTATTTCAAGTCGGAGGAGGAAATGCGCGCCCTATTCCCAAACTACCCCGAGGCGGCGGACAACACCGTCAAAATCGCCGAGATGTGCGATTTTGACTTCGAGTTCGGCAAGTACCACCTGCCCGAATTCCCGCTACCGGAGGGTGAGGCAGACCCCGCCGCCCTCTTGCGTCGCCAGTGCTATGCGGGGCTGGAGCGCATTTACGGCACGGATAACGAGAGAGCGCGCGCGCAGCTCGAGTACGAGCTTAATATGATTGAACAAATGGGTTTCGTCGACTACTTTTTAATCGTCGCGGACTTCATCAACTATGCAAAATCGCGCGATATTCCCGTCGGGCCGGGTCGCGGAAGCGCCGCCGGGTCGATTGTATCGTACTGCCTCGGCATAATCGCGATTGACCCGCTGAAATACAGCCTGTTTTTCGAGCGGTTTTTGAACCCCGAGCGCATAACAATGCCCGATATCGATATCGACTTTTGCGAGCGTCGCCGCGGCGAAGTGCTCGACTACGTCAAGCAGAAGTACGGCGAGGATCACGTCGCGCAGATTGTCACATTCAATACGCTAAAGGCAAAAAACGCTGTCCGCAATGTCGCAAAGGCGCTCAGCCTCACGTTTGCGGAGGAGAGCGCGTTAGCGCGCGAAATCCCGTCAAATCTCGGAATAACAATCAAAACCGCATTAGAATCGGCGGCAAAATTCCGCGAGATGTACGACAATGACGAGCGCATTAAGAAAGTCATCGACACCGCGATGGCGCTGGAGGGAATGCCGAAGGACTCCGGCACGCACGCCTCCGGCGTTGTAATCACGAAAAAACCGGTCAGCGAGTACGTTCCGCTGACACTCTCGAAAAAAGATAATACAATCTCAACGCAGTATACGATGACAACGGTTGAGGAGCTCGGACTGCTGAAAATGGACTTCCTCGGTCTGCGAAATCTGACGGTAATGCGCGATGCGGTGCAGGAAATCCGCAAAACAATGCCCGACTTCGACCTTGAAAAAATCCCCGACGATGACCCGGAGACGTATGCAATGCTCTCAGCGGGAAAGACGCTCGGTGTCTTTCAGATGGAGTCGCAGGGCATGACGGCGGTCGGTGTCGGGTTAGAGCCGAAAAACCTTGAGGATATCACGGCTATCATCGCGCTCTATCGTCCCGGACCGATGGATTCAATCCCGAAATTCCTTGCAAACAGTAAAAATCCGGAGAAAATCACGTATCTGCACCCCTTGCTAGAGCCGATTTTGGCGGTCACATACGGTTGTATCGTGTATCAGGAGCAGGTTATCGAGATTTTCCGTCAGCTCGCGGGCTTCACGCTCGGTCAGGCGGACGTTATCCGCCGCGCGATGTCGAAGAAAAAGGTCAAAGAGATTGAAAAAGAGCTCCAGACGTTCATCCACGGCGACCTGACGCGCAACATCCCCGGGTGCGTCGCAAACGGAGTCCCCGCTGATGTCGCCGAGAAGATTTATAACGAGATTTTCGACTTTGCAAATTACGCATTTAATAAGGCGCACGCCGTCGGCTACGCGGTAATCGCGTACCAGACCGCGTATTTGAAGCGCCACCACCCGCGTGAATATATGGCGGCACTGCTCTCAAGCGTCCTCGGAATACCAGAAAAGGTCGCGGAATACGGAGCAGAGTGCCGCGAGCTCGGCATATCGCTCCTGCCGCCGGACATTAACAAATCGTTCGCGCAATTCTCCGTTGAGGGGACAGATATCCGCTACGGCCTCGTCGCGGCGAAGAATATCGGACGCGGTTTTATCGAGGGGCTCGTCGCCGAGCGCGAGCGCGGCGGCGAATTCAAAACGCTACAAGAGCTTGTCGAGCGGCTGCGCGGCAACGATGTCAACCGCCGCGCAATTGAGAGCCTCATAAAATGCGGCGCGCTGGACAGCTTCGGGCTGTTCCGCAGTCAGCAGATGAATATGTTAGAGCCAATTCTGCGCGATGTCGGCGAAATGCTCCGCAAAAACGTCGCCGGTCAGCTCGACCTTTTTGGTTTCGCGGAGGAGGAGGAAGCGTCGGCAATCGCCGCGACGGCGATACCAAAAATCCCCGAATTTTCGCGCGGCGAGCTTATGAATATGGAGTTTGAGGTCACGGGAATGTACCTGTCCGGCCACCCCGTCGACGAATACCGAACAAAGGCTCGCGCCACGGGAGCCGTCGGAATCGCAGGTGTCCTCGCGGATTTCGCGCGTGAGGAGGGTCCCGAGACGTATACTGACGATCAGGCCATCCGCCTTGTCGGCGTAATTTCCGCCGTCCGCACGAAGCTGACGCGCAACAATACGCAGATGGCGTACGTGACGATTGACGATGGTACAGGATCTATCGAACTGCTCGTTTTCGCGCGGACGCTTGACGCGTCGGGCGGGTATCTGTCGCAAAACTCCGTCGTGACGGTCAACGGCCGTCTCTCAGCGCGCGACGACAAGCCGCCGCAGGTAATTGCGAATGTCATACGTCCCGCCGCAGACCTCGACGCTGTCGATGCCCCGCCGACGGAGCGTCGGCTGTACGTCAAAATCCCGTCAAACGCAGATCCGCGCATGCGCAAGATAGAGCTTATCATGTCGATGTTCCCAGGTCGCGAGCCGGTAACGCTGTACTTTGAGGATACACAGAAACGCGTCGGCGGCAAATGCGTAATACATAACTCGCTGATAAAAGAATTGCAGGAAATGCTGGGGGAGGGTTCCGTCGTTGTCAAATAGAAACTCTCACGCGTATATAATCCACGGTGGCGACGCGAAAAGCCCGTACACGGCAGAGCTTTTTGCCGAAATGCTCGGCGCGGAGCACCGCACGAAAATTTTGCGCGGAATCCACCCTGATATCTACATTGTCGGTTTGGAGATAAATAAAAACACGAATAAACTGCGCGCGGAGATAACGGTTGACCAGATTCGCGACGCAATTTATGCCGCGTCAGTAATACCGAACGAGGCGGAGCGGGCGATAATCGCAATCGAATCGGCAGAGCTTATGAATGCAAATGCGCAGAACGCGCTGTTAAAAACGCTTGAGGAACCGCCGGAGCATCTGCGCCTCGTGTTGATTACGGAGGCTCCGGGAGCGCTTCTCGCAACCGGTCGGTCGCGGTGTGTAGTTTTAGAAGCGGATGTCGCCGAGACGACTGCGCCGCAGGCGGTGTCGGACTTATCCGAGGGGTTTTTCGACGCGCTTTTAGACGGCGAAACAGCGCTTTGCGAGTTCTCATTCACGCTCGAAAAGGCGGAGCGAAGCGACATTCTCGCGCTCCTGCCGGAGCTTCGGCGGCTCGGCACAGAAAAATATAGGCTCGGCGAAATCAGTGCCCAGATGGCTCTTGAAATCGCAGAACGCGTAAAAACGGCGGAGCATTTTTTCGAGCATAATGTCGCCTCGACACATATTGTGTCGATTCTTTGCAACATATAAAAACTTTCAAAAAAGCCTTGCAAATTCTATATTTTTGTGATATAATGAACATATTGTAAACGCAGGGTTAAAAGAAAGTGAAGTATAAGATGTTCAAAATTGGCGATATGATAGCTCATCCGATGCATGGTGCCGGAATAATTGACGGCATTGAGGAGCGCACAATCAGCGGCGAAACGCGCCGCTACTATATATTAAAGATGCCAACGGGTGGAATGGTCGTGATGATTCCGCTGGATAATTGTGAGCAAATTGGCGTGCGCCCAATCCTCTGTGAGGAGGAGGCAGAGCAGCTGATGGACTCAATTCCGCATATAGATTCCGACATGACTTCGAATTGGAACCGCCGCTATCGCGAGAATATGCAGCGGCTTAAAAGCGGCGACCTTATGGAGGTTGCGCGCGTCGTCAAGGGACTTATGGCGCGCGATTCCGAGAAGGGGTTGTCGACTGGTGAGCGTAAAATGCTCCACTCTGCAAAGCAGATTCTCGTCAGTGAAATCTCACTATCCCAGCAAAAGACAAGTGAGGAGGTCGAAGATCGCCTAACGGCGGCTTTCGCGTAGCTTTCCCATGAAAATTTTCAAAAAACGCCGTCCGTATGTGACGGCAGTGATAGTTGCGGCGGGCTCATCGCTCCGTTTCGGTCAGAACAAGACGTTCGCGGACCTTGCGGGCAAGCCCGTCCTTCTGCGCACTCTGGAGGCTTTTCAAGTCTCACCCGCGATTGACGAAATCGTAGTCGTCTGCCGTGCCGACGATTTAGAGCGCACAGCTCTGCTCGTTCAGGAGAGCACGATTACGAAGCTCTCGCAGATTGTCGTCGGCGGCGCCTCGCGCCCTCTGAGCGTCTATAACGGCTTGCAAGCCGTCTCTCGCCGTGCAGATTTAATTGCGATTCATGACGGCGCACGCCCGCTCGTCACGCAGGAGATAATTGTGGAAACCGTTGCAACGGCTCGTAAATATCACGCTGCCGCGCCCGCTGTGGCGGTTAAATCAACGGTTAAAGAGGCTCGCGACGGTATCGTCACCGCCACGCCGGAGCGCGCAAAGCTGTATGAGGTTCAGACCCCGCAGGTGTTCGACGCGGACTTGATTCGTGCCGCGCTTGTCGACGCAATCCGCAAGAAACTGCCGATAACGGACGACTGCTCGGCGGTTGAAGCGCTCGGCGCGGCAGTCCACCTGACGCAGGGTAGCTATACGAATTTGAAAATCACAACGCCGGAGGATGTCGCCGTTGCCGAGGCGATAATCGCCCGCGGCGAATAGCGCCCGAATCACGGAGGTATAAAATGCGAATCGGACACGGATACGATGTACATAGACTAACGGCAGGCCGCGACCTAATCCTCGGCGGTGTCAAAATCCCGCACGAGCGCGGTCTGGACGGACACTCGGACGCAGATGTTGCGCTGCACGCACTGATGGACGCAATGCTCGGTGCGCTCGCGCTCGGCGATATCGGAAAGCACTTTCCCCCGACGGAGGAGCAATGGCGCGCCGCCGACTCACGTCGGCTTTTGGCGCACGTTTACGTGCTCGTTCGTGAGGCGGGATATGCGCTCGGAAACGCAGATATAACAATCATTGCCGAATCGCCAAAACTCGCGCCGCACATACACACAATGTGCGCGAGCATTGCCGAAACGCTCGGTTGCGACGTGTCGCAGATAAGCATAAAAGCAACGACAGAGGAAAAGCTGGGCTTCACCGGCTCCGGCGATGGTATTGCCGCATATGCGGTTGTGCTGATGGTCAAAGATGAGTAATACAGGACATAGCGAACACTCCGCGCCGCCTAATCCATATAACGGGATTGTGACCGCCGCGGAGGGATATTCATATATTTTTCGGGGGATTTTTATGGAAAACGTACTTAAAGGAGCCGCACTTTTTGCGCAGTCCGGCGGACCGACCGCCGTCATAAATGCGAGCGCCTACGGCGTAATCCGCACCGCGTTGGACAGCGCGGCGATTACGAATGTTTACGGCGCGGCGAACGGCATTTTAGGTGTCTTAAACAACAAAATCTACGACATGGGGGCAGAGGATGCGGATGAGCTCGCGCGGCTGATGAACACCCCCTCGTCAGAGCTCGGCTCGTGCCGCTATAAGCTCAAGTCCGCTGATGTGGACGACACCGACTATAAGAAACTGCTCGACTGCTTCCGTCGCCTGGAGGTCCGTTATTTCTTCTATAACGGTGGCAACGACTCGATGGATACGTGCAATAAAATCAGTCAGTATTTGCAGTCGGTCGGGTACGATTGTCGAGTGATAGGCATACCGAAAACGATTGATAACGACCTGTGCGGCACGGATCACTGCCCCGGTTTTGGTTCTGCCGCGCGGTATATTGCGACCTCGGTTGCAGAGATTTATAAGGACACGCACGTGTACGATACAGGTGCAGTCACGGTTGTTGAGACGATGGGTCGCCACGCCGGCTGGCTTGTCGGAGCTGCCGCACTCGCCGGACTTGCGGATTGTGCGCCGGATTTGATTTACCTGCCGGAGATCGCGTTTGATATGGAGCAATTTTTGGCTGATGTCTCCCGAATCTATAACGCGACGGGAAAGTGCCTGATTGCAGTGTCTGAAGGCATTGCGTATGCGAACGGAGACTTCGTTTCAGAGGCGAAGACCTCGTCGACGGACGGCTTCAACCACGCACAGCTCGGCGGGCTTGCGTCGATTCTCGCGAATATCATAAAGGAGCGCACGGGCGCAAAGGTTCGTGGGATTGAGCTGTCGCTCCTGCAGCGTTGCGGAGCGCACCTAGCCTCGAAAGTTGACTTGGACGAGGCTTTTGGAGTCGGCAAATTCGCGGTTGAGCGGGCGATTGTGGGTGAGAGCGATAAAATGGTCGTCATTCGCCGCACGGGCAACGCGCCGTATGCGTCCGAGTTCGCGTTAGAGCCGCTCTCCCTCGCCGCAAATTCCGAAAAGATGGTTCCGCGCGAGTGGATTAATGAGGCAGGAAACGGCCTAACGCAGGAATTTATTGACTATGCCCTGCCGCTGATTCAGGGAGAGGCGAATCGCGCCACAGAGCACGGGCTTCCCCGCTTTGCAAAGCTGAAAAAGGTCTTAGTTTAATTGCAAACTCAAGAAAATTGCGATCACCAAACAAATCACAACAAACCCTACATAGTATAATCGGCAACAGAAACAACACAAAGCCGGGAATGGATTTCCATTCCCGGCTTTTTCTCGTTGTCAATCGGGCGCAGATATGATACAATTCCCATATTAAGCAAACGGGGAGGGAGCGCAATGCGCGCAAAAATCTTCAAAAAAGCGGACATTCTGTTAATCGCAGTGCTGATAATCGGTGCGTTCGCGTACGGCTTCATATCCCGCGCGAGTGCCAGCGCACCCTCCGCGGCGCAAATCGTAATAAAGCAAAACGGAGCCGTAATTGCAACGCTTTCGCGCACCGCCACAGAGAGCATCGAGCTTTGCGACAGCGACGGCGTGCGCCTGAATATAGTCCGTTGCGTAGACGGAACCGCCGCAATGGCGGAATCGTCTTGCCCCGATAAAAACTGTATACAGCAGGGCAAAATCACTCGCACGGGCGAGGTTATCGTCTGCCTTCCGAACCGCGTCACTGTCGAGATTCGCGGCGGAGCCGCGCCGGAAATTGACGGGGTAGTCGGATGAAAATAAGTGCAAAAAAAATCGCATACCTCGGTATGCTACTGATAATTGCGCTCAGCTTTGGGTATGTCGAGCGCGTCCTCCCGACGCTCACGCCGTTCGCGGGTGTGCGCATAGGGCTTGCAAATGCGGTAATTCTCGTCGCACTGTATGTCTGGGACGCAAAAACGGCGCTCGTTCTGAACGTTCTGCGCGTCGCGCTCAGCGGACTGCTTTTTTCGGGCGTCACCGGAGCCCTCTACGCCCTCTGCGGAGCTACGACGAGCTTCGCGGTCATTCTAATCACAAAACGGAGCCGCATTTTCGGCATTGTCGGCGTGAGCGCCGCCGGAGGCGCGTTCCATAATCTCGGGCAGCTCGCCTGCGCCGCGATAGTGACGCAAACGCCTGCGGTTATGAGCCTTTTGCCGCTTCTCACGCTCCTCGGAATTGCCTCCGGAGTCATCGTCGGCATTGTCGCGGGACTGTGCATTAACCGCTTGCCGGGCGCTGTCGCGCGATAATTTCGAACGAGCCCTCGACCGCCGTGAAATCGCCCGTAAGCCCCTCGGTAACGTGAATCCGCCCGTCCGATTCGATTAAAATCATCTCAAATTCGGCAATTTTTCCGCTCCGCCACAGCTCAACGGAGTCCTCAAATCCAAGCACAAACGCCGCCGTCGACAGCGCGTCGGCGAGCGCGCCGTCCGCCGTGACAATCGTCGCGGATATAAGCCCCGAATCGGCGGG
>JGI994J12354_10000757_pt1 | contig 32410 bp, 34 predicted proteins | sample IntmicLarv3ML3BL_FD_12354 | JGI IMG/M metagenome (IMG submission 12354) | reverse complement strand
AGCAAATTGGGGTTTTGCGAAAGCATGGTTGCAATTTGATTCGCATCTAATGCAGGAACGGCTTGTATCGCTTGTTGCGCTTCGACAGTGCGGAAGCTATCGTTCTTATAGAAAGTTGCTTCCATTTCATCAGCAAGTTTTTTTCTGTCCTCGTCAATGATTTCGGCATATCGTCTTGTTATCATTTCAGGTGTATTCCAGCCACCATCGCCTTGAACAGACTTCAAATCGCCTTTTGAAACCTTCAACTTGAAACCTGTGCTGGTATGCCGTATGCTATGGAATACAAAATCAACGGCTGGGAGGGTTGGGTCGTTCATATCAGCGATAATCGCCTTAAAGCGAGCATTTAGGTGCTCCGTCATGATGGGCCGCCCATTGGCTTGGCATATGATTAAGTCATAGTCCATGTAGCCATCTTCACCAAGTTCCTCTTGCAGCTTCTGCTGCATCCCTCTTAACACTCTCAATTTGTTGGCAACAGTATCGGGGATGTAAGCGTTTCGGATGCTGCCTTCGGTTTTAGGTTGTTTAAGGACAATAACCGTCTTTGTGCCGGGGAACATATTCGGAAAGCGGAACTTAATCTCCATCTTCGGGAGCTTTTCAATAAGTGACTTCTCCACACGGTCTATTACACGGTCAATGTAAATCATTTGGTTGTCCGTATCATACCGCACCCATTGTGCGCCACCTACCTCGCCGCCACGCAAGCAACAAGCAAAAGATAGTTGCATGGCGCAATGAATAAGGTAATAATCGTAAATCTCCGGTCTGTTTGTAAACTCCAATACCCGGTGAAACTGGTCGGGTGTAAGCGCCGGACGTTTCTTCTCTTTTCGTTCGGGGAGGGTTGCTTTGTAGAAGGGGTTATCCCGTATGTATTCCCACTTGACAGCTTGATTGAACGCGCAGCGTAAAACCTTGTGGATGCTGTGAATCAGCGAGGCTTCAATCTTTGCCTTTTGCTTTTTTCCCTGCTGTGTAACAGGTTTTACGCAGGCCATTAAGTAGTGATAGTAATCGTCTATCTTTTTTGGTCGAATACTGCGTAATTCACTATCACCTAAGTAGGGATAAACATAATTTTCAAGGAGGCTGATATTCCCCGTATAGCTTGAATTGCCCCATTTCAAAACGCCATACTTGTCAACAAATTCATGAAGGAGCTCACGAACAGTAAAGTTACTGCGTTCAGCTTGTGAATTTTGAATAGCGGCATATTCAACTTCTGCTTTTCGGATTTTTGCTGCTTTGCGGTCATCACATGGATCCCACACCTGATGTCGCTCAGCCCCTTCGCCCTCATAATGAACAACACTGTAAGCGTTTTTTCCTCTTTTGACGATAGATGCCATTTTTACTCACCTCAACTATTCTCAGAATCTAACCATAAATCGAAAGAAACCTTGGAAACACGCATAACACGACCAATATGAATCACCTTAAATACGTTTGATTTGCATATGTCATACGCTTTGCTTCTGCTTACGTTGAGGATTTCCCGCACTTCGTCAACAGAATAGGTTCTCTTTCCATTTGCATTGACACTTGATGTCTGCTCGATGGTTATACCCTCCTTTCGCCGCAAACCGCCGATAGAGTGACACCGAATGCCATGCAAGGTAATTGCATTATATTTGGTGTCATACTGGTCTGGCAAGGATACGGCATTGCGCCTTTGTAAAAGCATAATCGTCAAAACAACAAGGAAACATTGTTTTGCTTATTTGATAGCAAATTTAGCAAATGAATTTGCTTTGTCAAACAGATATAGAAAAATTTCTATGAAAGCACCCCGAATGAGCGTTAGCCTGCTCACATTGGAATTTCACCACTCCCCATTTAGACGAGCCGCCCTCGTTGGCTGCGACGGTTCTATCACGCTCGGCCTGTGACTGGACGGAAGTATCATTATAGGCGCATATGGTATCGACTTGAAATTTGCTGAATTTCCTGCAATAAAGGTATTGTTCGCTCACCTTAAGAGGGTCATGGCGTACCTGTTGCTCAACCAAAGCGCTAATGTTTCGGGTTGCTTTTATTTATTTGTCAAGGTGCAAAAGTACGCATTTTAATGGAGTACATTTCAAAAAATAATGCGTGGAGAGAATCATCGTGGAATCTCTCGCAAAGCTCGGACATATTTACTATTGAACTAAAGTATCATTCAAAATTTTTCTTAAAGTATTTTTTTAGCTGTCGCAAACCATTTTTGATTGATAAACCAACAGCCATCTGGCTAACACCTTCGGCAGTGGCAATGCGGGTTTTGCTGATTCCTTCAATATAGTATGCTCGTATGCGTGTTGCCTGCTTCTGCGTTAATGAGGATAGAGCAGTAGAGAGCTGGTTTCGAGAGATGGTACGCTCAAATGCTTCGTCTGGTGATAATGCAGTGAAAACAGCTTTGCTGTCCATACCTTCATTAAATGATAACGAATAGTAGTCACGATAGCGCCGCCGCTTCCTTTGGTTGCTGCTTTCGGTTCGTTCCCATTTTTGCATTTCGTTGGCAATTTCGTCTGTTACCTCAACAAATTCATCGTCCGTATAAAAGTCATAGTATTTCCGTAGGTTAATAACCGCCATGAATAATCCTCCGTTTCAAATTGTGTTGGAAAAATTGAAATGGAGGAATTGGCGGCGAACGACATAGGGGGCTGTATACGAGAGCTGCATCAGGACTATGCTGTGCAGCGTAATCCTCCGAGCGCGCGAAAAACACTCTCCAAAGAAAGCAAGTGACAGTGGAATGAAAAAATCTATGGTTTTTATCGCATTTGTTGGGTCACTTGAGTTTCATAAATGTATTATGGGTATAGGTTGTTTGTACCAAAAGGCTGTATTTGGGTATAAGGAAACAAGCATCGCAGATTGTGCGATAAGCGGTTTACTTTATTACATTGAACGTATATCGAGTATCCAAAATGAAACCCCACCAGCCCATCGGCTGGTGGGGCTAATCAAGCATTAGAACCTATTATGCCTAATGCTAATTGTAGGTTTTTTCTGCTGATGTACGGTTTACTGATTCGCCGCTGGCATTAAAGACTGCCTTTATCCGATATGTCTTGCCTTTGGTACACGAACTGGAATAATCTACAGCTTTGTTATATGACGAAACATTTGATGCGCTTGCTGGTGCCGAAAGGTTTTTTACAAAAGACCATGTACCATTGTTGTTCTTTACTTCAAGCGTTACAGAACTCACACTTATATCAAAGTCCCCGCTTGTAGCACACGAAAAGTATGCAGTCATTGATGAGGTGAGCAGAATAGATGCTTGGTTGATTTTAGGGTTCGCACGTGCGTGGGCTTGAATCGGTACGAAGTTTAAAAGCAAAATTGCGACTATAACAATCGCTACTACATTCTTTGGTTTCATTTAAATAAACACTACTCCTTCAATATTGATTTTACTATTTGAATTATTGTTTCCTCTGGAGCTGGAGCATGCAACGAATAACATATATTGTTCTCATGCCAAATGGCTACAGCAAGATCATAGTTCATTGTGAGATATATTGACCGATCATTGACGGAAGTCCTTACTCCTAATTCATTTTGTTCAAAAGCTGCTTCAGCGTCTTCCATATGCGAAAATCGTGTTACGCTATAGCTAATCGGCTTATCGCTTTCCTCTGACACAAGATTAAGAGTGAATATCTGATATAGGTTGTTTGCATGGGCATAGTAATTTTTGAGTGCCCACTCATCAGGAAACCAAGATGGTATTGGTGGTGTAAAGCCCAAAACAGTTACTGCTTCCGATAAATCGGTAGTGGTAGTCTCACGATAAACGTCAGCATCAGCGGCATTCCCTTTTTCTATCAATGAGGGATCTATTTCATGACCGGAAACAACATATTGCTGTTGGTCATCTGTGGGCTTACCGCTAAGCCACTCCCAATGAAAAATGCCATCACCTACAGCTAGAACGACAAAAACTGCTGCTGTTGCCAAAATGGTACGGATTGTGAAGCGCTTAATACTATGATGCTTTTCTGATGCTGCCAGCTTTTTTTCAGCACATTTCAAGCTGACCTCCAAAGCTTCACCATCAACTACAATCGTGCTTCTGTGCATTTCTCCGAGTATAGTATGGGCTACGCGAATAAATTCTATATCCGCAAGCTGCTCCGGTTTTTCAAGTTCTTTGTCTATTGATGCTATCAACCTCCTGCGCATTTCGGAACCTGTCAGTGTCCCGTCTTTTATTGCAGCTTTGATTTCTGCTAAATAGCGACTATTTTCGCCATTCATGTTATTACCTCCTTCACCTATGTAGTGATTTAGAAATGATGAAATACATCTCTCTGTGAAAAAATTTCATGCTTGTCTTCAAAGGCTTTGACAACAAGCCCCTATCACTTATATAGTGATTCATAAGAAACGAAATACATCTGCGTTATGGAGCATTATTGCTTTTATTTTGCAATCGCCTACGGATGCGCTCAACAGCAGAACGAACACTGTTTTTTGATAGGTTATTATCTGTGGCAGTTTCCATAATCGAGCTGTTTTGAACAAAATAGCTGTTGAACACCTTCTCTTCGATTTCAGATGAAGATTGATAAATTTTATCAATCTTTTCAAGAAAAGCATCTGTTTTTACCCATTCGTCGATTTCGTTATCAACAGAGAGAGGGTCTGTGTAAAGTTCTGTTATGTGTTCCAAGATGATACGCTTTTGCACACCAGCCGAATGGATACGTGTTAAAAGCTTGTACCAAGCGGTTTTACATAACCACCCTGACAAGTTGACCTCCGGGGAAAGTATATCAATTTTTTCCATCAGTTTGACAAACGCATCTTGAACGCAATCTTCAACATATGGTGCTAATTGGTCATTGTATCGTATCTTGGTTAAGCAATAATCACACACATCTTTGTAATACGCCCTATAAAGCTTTGTAAACAGGGAGTTTCTTCCGTTATCAGACATCGCATCGTTCTCCTTCATATATGTTATATGCAAAATGAAAAAGCATCGGTAATGCTATGTTTTGTAAGATCGTTTGGCTGTTAGCTTCAATAACTCATCGTAGATGCTGTATTGCAGTACGACATATGTCGTAGACTGCAATTAGCGTTTCGTCAGAACATTGATCAAGAAGGTTATTAAGTGCATTTCTTGTTTCGCTAAGCGTTTTCTCCTTCGTATCGCCACTCGGTAAATCGGGAAATGCGCCTGCGACAAGTTCATTTACTGGGGTATCTGTAATAACAGCAAATTGAAGCAATCGGAGCAAACTGACATTGTTTGCGCCAGTTTCAAGAGTGGAATAGAAATTGGGTGTAACAAGCATCATGTCTGCAACTTTGCTTTGAGTTAACCCGATTTTCTTGCGCTTATCGCGCATATGGCGGCTAATTGCCTTGTAATTTACTTGATTCGGGATATCTTTATCATCTGACGATTTAAGTGTGTCGTTCATTTTGCAATGCTCCTGTTCTGAAAATTTGCAATATAATCAACCTAGGACTGTGAAATCCAAGTAAATTAACTATTTCCATTGTACAAGCATGATATGCTTGCGTGAATACAGCATTGCTATGATATAATAGTAATGCGATGGGTGAAACGTCGTAAAATTGCAAAAATCAACATTTTTCTGCAAAGGAGATGTATTTTGGTGCTTTTGAAATCATATTGATATAAGAGCAGTTGTGAAAAATATTTTGCAGGTACTGTAGACAGTTGCACAAACGCTTAGTTAGCAATTGGGAGGTGATAGCCCACGAAGTGCCACCAAATAGAAACAAAGGAGAGGTGATGTTCATTTGGCTAACCTATTCGATGAAAAAGAAGTCTTTATTCAAAAACTATATGAGGAATATGCCCCAATGCTTGAACGGATGTGCGTTAAAAAAGTTGGTAAAAACGATAGTGCATACAGGGATTTGATTGATACTAGCATTCAAAACACTTTTTTTCTGGCCTACCAAATGTACGATGAACTAAAACTCCATCCCAATATCGAAGCATGGCTAAAGAAAGCATGTAACAATCGTTTGATCCCATATGCAATACGGCTTCGTGAACGTCAAAATCGCACATATCCTCTTGATTCGATTTGCAATATAAATTTTAGTTGCGAACGTGACATCAGCGAACAAGCTGTATTAAATATCACACTCGAGAGTATGCTTGTCAAATTGCTCCATATGCTAAGTGATGCAGAAAAAGAACTATACTACTGCTTTTTTGTTGAGCACGACACGGTTGAGCATATTGCGCAGCAGCGAAATGCTTCAGTCGATAGTGTCAAAATGATGTTAAGTCGCATTCGTGCCAAAGCAAAAAAAGTTAACAATGAGGAACATATGAATATTTTTATTTTTCTTGTTACTATCTCGTTGCTAGGTTACTTTAACTATTGAAGAACGAAAAAGAGCGACGGATGGATCAAGCTATACATCAATTTGATTCATTATGGCAGAAACACCATTCAAATAAAAATTTAGGAGGGAAATGTATGAAAAAGATTATTGCCCTGGCACTATGTCTGATTATGGTACTGGGAATCGCTTCGACAGCGTTTGCTGGTAAGTGCGATGAATGTTCAAAGAACTATGTTGAAAAATGCAACAGGAAACATCATTCGTTTGGTAGCTATATTCAGTGTACGCGCGACAACAACAATTGCGATTTCCGTGGTGACTATTTTAGCAACTACTATCGGTGTTCGAATGGTCACGAAAAAATTGCAAACAAGCATTTACACGGAATCCAACACTCCTTTTGCGGAAACTCTTTTGTTGATTGCCCATTACCCGGTAAGTAAAGACTACTAAGACATCAATCAAAAAGCAAAGCAAAATGATTTTTGATTGAACAGCTCATTTCTGCCATAATGATGTTTATTTTTATTTGTTAGATGCGAAATAGAGCATAATATTTATTGCGAGGTGAAATATAGTGCGTAAAGTCTGCATTCTTTTTCTAGTAATTCTTTGCTTATTTGTATCGTTTGCATATGCAGAGCATGACCATGATCATGACCAACACATGACCGTTCAACAATCATACCTTTCTTTCAACTCAAGCGGGATGTGGTTTGCACATGAAAATATTCTGCAAAACATTTCAATCGGCGAAACAGCGGGTAATACATTTTTTACAACTGATGTTACAATGAATGGTATTGCAGCATGCGAAAGAGGAGTGTATATTATACTTCCAGCAGACCAAAGCAACGGTGTTTTTCTATTGTCAACAGAAAGAGAAATGCACTATCAGTTTAGTATTCCATATGGTAAAATACGAACAATGTTTGCAACGAGTGAAGGGCTCGTTATTCTTTATGAACCGAATTTCGAGGGTGAATCCGAGTTGGATTTTGAAGGCGTAATGGAGTTGTATTCATACGAAGGGCATAAAAAAAGCCTAGCGATAAACAAAGCATTAAGTATTGCAACAACGGATACGAATTCCCTTTATGTAACGACATTCAATGATTTTGAAGCAAGACTTATCAAACTTGATGTACAGAACAACTTGTTTGAAATAGTACTAGAAGGTGCAATGGTTGCAGCATTACCATTAACTGAGCAGATCTATTGCATAGCTGCCAATGATCGTCTCTACCAATATGAATTGCCCCATAGCATTAATCAGTTTGCGCGTGTCGATGCAAATGAATTTGCTCCTCCTTGTCTTGTTACAGTTGATGGCTTCCTTTATGTACTTGCGAGTGGCGAGCTGAATGTCTATGAAAAGTCTGCAATTGGAAAGATAGACAGTGCAAATGAGCTTGTTTTGGTGAATTGTACAGATATAGGCGATTTTAGGTTGACTAACGCCATAGATAAGTTTGAAATGAAATATCCAGAGAAAAAAGTCATTATGGTTGAGAGAGAACGCGATTTGCTGCTAACAGAATTAATGGCTGGAGAAAGCCAATATGACATTTTGTTTTTAGACTCTGCATCAATAGACAACTATAAAGCAACGGGTGTAACAATAGACTTAGCGGAGTATGATAACTTGATGCAAATGTTTGAAGATTGGATACCTGTGACACGAGCCGCAGAATTTGACCGCAAACTAGCATGTGTTCCAGCGTATGTATCTGCGCCTTTGCTCTATGTCAACACGCCACTAAAACCATTCTTAAAGACTGAAATTCCATTTGAAACTTCATGGGAATCGTTCTTTTCACTAGCACAACATTTTGATACAGATACGAATGATGATGGTGTAGCAGATGCGAAGTTTCTTGCTGAAAATCTCTACTATCCCGACTTTATTTATCAATTTGTCTCTGCAAATCAAAAAAACGAAAAGATAGATTTTTCAAGCCCTGTTTTTATCAGGGTACTAGAAATGTACAAGGACTTAGTGAAAGAAGGATTCGTTGTTGATATGTTTGGCGACGATAATTCTGAGGCTGCACTATTTATCGCTGGCAGATCATTGGAACCAGAAACAAACGAATTTATTTCGCTCCCTAAGTTTGAAGATTCGGGCGTGTATATCCCCGCCTATGTACATGGGTTAGGTGTAAGCCGATTTTCAACTAAGCCGGATTATGCAGTTGAGTTTCTTATAATGTATGCATCCATTGATAACCAAATCCCTCCTGTTGGATTTGGTTTTATAAAGGATGTATCACTATATCCTGAGATGAAAAACTTAACTGGCACTCAAACGGAGCAAATAGTAAAATACACAGAATATTTTGAGAAAGTCTCTCCAGCGTGGATAAATACTGAGTTTGCAATTTATGTTACTGAAGTATTAGAAAAGTATTTTAGTGATGATCTCACTGTAAACGATGTTGTTGATATGCTTAACCAAAAAGTAGAAATGATACGCATGGGCTAAACTTGGTGGATTCATTTTACGATCAACAAACTTATCATGCTTAGGGTAGAATGTGAAATTGTTTGGAGGTAATAATATGAAAAAATTAGTTGGATTCTTGGTTGGTTTTATGATCATAATCGGATTCGTCACAACCGCATCGGCCGCGACATGTTCCATATGTTCAAACCCATGTGTGACCTCTTGTAGTAAAGCCCTTTATAGATACTCAGCCTATTCCGAGTGTGAACGATTGGATTATTGTAATTATAGGGAAGTTTATTATTACAACCAGCATCGTTGTTCCCTTGGACATCTGACGAGATCAGGAAATCATTTACATACGACAGAGCATGTTTACTGTGGTTTTTCTACTCGTCATTGTTACTAGGTAAAAGTTTTATCATACATCAACCTAAAGTCCTTTTCATTCAGACTTTAGGTTGATGTAGTTTATTCCGATTGTGAGAACTATTTTTTGGCTCTTTGTGTAGAATGACTTAATAGGAGATACTGTAGCATGAATAGAAGCTCAAAGAGGTGGATGTGGTTAGCTTTTTTTCCCATGTCTGGTTTTTTTATCTTCTATATTTTGCCTCTCTCATATGCGGCGTATTATTCTGTTTTAGATAACTCCATTTCAAAGATTTATGTTGGCTTGGGGAATTATGCACAGGTGCTCCAAAATTCCTTTTTTCGACTGTCGGTATCTAACACACTTGAACTATTGGGTATAAGTGTCGTGTTGTTAATTAGCTTTTCGTTTTCGCTTGCGTTGTTTGTGCATAGTTATCAAATGCATAATGGATTTCTTCAAGCTGCTCTATTACTTCCGTTTATGATGCCAAGTGTCGCGGTTGTGCCGATTTTTGAATTATTATCACTGCCAGGAAGCATTAGGCTATCTGTGTATGGAATATTTTTGTGGAAACATTTGGGCTTGTTTACCGTGCTTTTTGTAGCGGTGCGTAGTTCCATTAAGCAAGACTACTATGAACTAGCAAAAATGGATGGTGCAACGCGGCTTCAAACATTGCTTGGCATTACATTTCCCATTATGCTTCCTTCTCTTGGCTTTATGGCAATCATAGCAGCGGTGTATAATCTTCGAGTTTTCAAGGAAGTGTACTTGTTATATGGTTCATATCCGGACAAATCGATATATCTTTTACAGCATTATGTTAACAACCAGTTTAGCAAGCTGAATTACTCTATGATGACAGCAAGTGGAATGATATTGGTTTCGTGTCTCGCTTGCGCATTGCTTATTGGGTATCTAGCTTACAGGAGATGTAAAGCAAAATGAAAAGGATAATGATGATTGTCAGCAAATCAATTGCAGTTCTATTATCGATAGTTTTAGTGTCGCCACTCTTAATTACATTAGTCCTCTCCCTCATGTCTGAGACCGAACTAGCACCGATACTAAGCGGAACGGCATTTTTTAGCTTTATACCAGATCGTGTGACAGGGCAAGGTTACTTTGAGCTGCTAATAACATCGCAATCGTATTTGAAGGCATTCTGGAATTCACTTGTTATAACATGTTCAACTACATTATTGCACATAGTGGCGGCAATGATTGTAGCTTTTGTGTTAGCAAAACTACGCTTTACGGGAAGGCGAGGCGTATTGTTTGCTTATTTGGTTGTTATACTTATGCCTTATCAGGCAACCCTTCTCTCAAATTATCTGATTGCAAAGCAGCTTAGCATTATTAACACATGGTGGGCGCTTGTTCTTCCCGGCGTATTTAGTCCTCTTGGAACGCTTGTCTTATATCCATTCATGAAGGATTTTCCTGATGAGATAGTGGGTGCTGCTTTGTTAGAAACTTCCTCTCGTTTTCATATTCTTGTGAAAATTATTTTACCAAATATTCGCGCTGGCATTGTAATGGTCGTTGTTCTCGTCTTTGCCGATAGCTGGAATATGGTAGAACAACCATTGATACTGTTGAATGATGTACAGAAGTATCCGCTCTCATTGGCTTTAAGTACCCTAAAGGAATCGACTCCAAGGGCTGCATTTAGCGGTGCGATTTTATACGCACTTCCTGTAATAATGTTGTATTCTCTATGCAAAAATGAAATATCGGATGGAATTGTAAGTATTAGTAAGCTCCAAGGAGAGAAAACATGAAAAAATCAACGAAGGTCACATGTCTTGGTTTTCTGACTATTATGTTACTTCTAACATTTTTTTCAAAAACAATTTATAGAACAATGCTCCCAAATGTTGATGTTATGACACTTAAAAGTGGTTCGTTGAACTTCGCGTATTCAACAACAGAGTATACTCTTAATGGAGAAGCTGAAACTTCACTTTATTTTAGGTTTTCATTACCATCAGCATTACGAGTCGATAAAGTTTTTGTGAAGGAGAATGAAAAGGTTGAAAATGGTCAAGCACTCATCCAGTTTTATGAACCAAGTGCTTCCTTCGTTTACAAACAGGTGAAGCAGAAACGTGATGCAGCTTATATCGCATGGAGAAGTTGGCTTAGCGAGTATAAAAACGCAAAAATTGCTGTTTATAGCAAAATTGCATTAGCAGATGATGATAGTGATATGGAAGCAGCGATAGAAGAATTTGCGTTATTACAAGACGGAATTATGAACAATACTACTGAGGCGTTAATGTATAGTGATTATCTTCATTTTAGTGATATGGCAGATGCTCTTTCCGCGTTGGCGGCGGACAATTGGATTATGCGGGCATCATATGATGCATTGGTTGGTGAAATCGTTTGCAAGCACGAATCCGAATATGCTGGACTGACGCCTATTCTATCATTGATTCCTTTAGATACAAATATTGGGATTTTGGTCAATTGGAGTCAATTTCCCAAAGACTATTCAACAAATTGGAAATTGAGTGCAATAATTACATGTGAGACAGGCAAACTGAATGGAAAAATAGTGGACATTTGGAAAACTGATACTCAAACACAACTTACACTCATCACAGAAGGAGTCTGCGATTTTAGTGAGATCACTCAGGTTTCTCTTTTGCTTGAATCATCTTATCAACCATTGCTTATTAGCAACACTGTATTAAGAGAGGGCAAATGTTATATGCTAGAGCAGCGCATCAGCGCATGGGGGGAAAAAGAGTATTTTGCAAGGGGAGTTTTGCCTGTTCTTGGTGCAAGTGACGGAACCCATACTGTTGTTAAGGAAGGGTTGTCCGCTGGAAATCTGATAATATCAACCAGCAGTAAACCAATAAATGATGGGCAGACAGTCGTTATCAGTTTGCCATGAGGAGGAAATAATGAAATCGTTCTATCGTATTGCACTACTGTGGGTTTTACTTATCTTTGTGGCCACGGAAGCGTTAGCACTCCCGCTAGCAACAATTACGAACGTAAAAACTAAATTGGCTAATCGTTCACTAATTAATGTTGTTAGCGAAACTGAATGGGAAGCAGAACCTTATGAAGTATCGGCACAACATGACTATGTTACTAATACAAGAGCGGTGAGTAATGAGTTTTGCTTCATAGCGCCAATAATTAGGGGATATCCTTCAGGTGTCCTCATACCTACATTAACCATTTACTATTTCAACAGTGCAAAGAGAATAAATCCTTTGTCAGTCAGCATTTGGGTAAACAATACGTTATATGATTTCGTTATCAAAAGTACTGTTGAAACAATTGGAAGCCGTACTTTTGAGAAAGCTTCAATTCATTTAGACAACTCTACAGTTGAGGTCGTGTCAGCCTTAGTAAATGCACCAAACTTTTCAGTACGCATTGTAGGTGATTTTCAATATAATTACAGTTTTGTGAAAGAAAATAATTCAGCAGCATTCAATCCACTAGACACAAGTACTTTTTTTGCACTTGCCTCGTTTGTTGACTTGCTTGAAATTTGCGAAATGCGCAATTATCTGCTATGGGACTTAAATGCTGGTGCGCTTGCTGGCGACACTTCCGATTGTTCCATCGCGGACTTAGCTACGACCGAAATCAATCTTATCCAACTTGGAGAGGATGGCGTGATGTCGATTGGAGACAAGGGAGATGCGGTCAAAAACCTACAAACACTTTTGATGAACAAGCATTTTACATTTAGTTCACCAGATGGCATTTTTCGTCAAACGACACAACGAGCTGTTTTAGTAGCGCAACATTACTATGGCATTCCAGAAACAGGAAATGCTACGCCGACGCTTCTCTACGCACTACTTAACGATACCAAATATGACAGCGACTACTCCGTCAACAGCTTAAAAAGAGAAGTGCTTCTTTTTGACAAGTTACAAATTGAGCTACAAAGATACTGGTTTTCCACGCTTGTTACACCACGGCGAGAAAGTGACGCTTTTACATCGAAAAGGCTCGACAATTCAGACAACGAATTTCTTCTCATTGATGGCACAATTCTATGCACTCAATTTTCACCAGTGGTACTTAATACTGAATTGGAGATTGTCTTGTACATTGATGGGAATGCTGTCGCTCATATGATGCCCTTGTGCGAGGCGGATCGTGGAACGGTTTTCGACATGAAAATTCTCCCATATGGTACAACGCGTATTCTTTTTTATTGTGAAGTGTCAAAGGGTCTCATAGCTAGTAGTAAACAATTGACAGTCATGGTTCGAGATGGCATTCATGAATACTCAATAAGCCTTGAACAAATCAATCTCGATAATGCAAATGAATATGGCGCAAGGCATTAGACCTAACTGTAAGTAGCAAGTTTGAAAACTTCGTGCTTATGTAGGCATTCCATCAATTAGCATAAATAACATCAGTGTTTTCATCGATGAACTGTAAATTTTTCCTGTTACTATTTGGAATTGTTGTTACTTTACTAAAGAAAGGAGGGAATCAACATGGATATTGAGGATGCAACATGGCAAGATCATCTTAAAGTGTTGCAGTTGATGTATGAAAAAGGTGAATTGTCCAACGAATCGGCAGCCAAAATCCGAGAGATGCTCGATAGCATGGTAGATGAGGAATTGTCCAAGCCGGCAGAGGTTATCAATAATGAGTTTGTTGATAAATGTGTCGATCTGATGGGTGTCCTTGCGGGAGTAGATAATTTCAATTACACAAGCCACAAAAGGCAAAACTGGAGAGCAATCAAAAAACTAATCAGGAAGCAATCTCCTATCCCTCTCAGGCGGATTTTCTCGGCAATTGGTTTAGTGGTAGTCTTGATAATTGGCATCGTCGTTGCAGACTTAGTATTGCCAATAGGACAAGTTGTTACTTACAGTACCCCGGATGAGCAACTGTATATAGTGGAAGGAAAAGAAACAAGACCAATCCTCGTACCTTCAGCAATGGCGTCTCTTGGCATAGATGAAGATTTGAGCATACAGACAACAAATCTTGATGAAATTGATGCATTTTTTGGATTTAGGCCACCAATGCCTCAGACGTTTCCGAATGGCTGGAAGATAGCTGAATATGAGGGACATATTTCACAGATAAAATGGACGTTTATGCTGATTCTTTTCAGTGACACACAAGACTATCACACAACCTACCAAATTACTGTAAATACCACATACGAGGATATTGGGGCAGCGTATCATCAAAATGAAGCAGGACACACAATTGCGTTATCCAATGGATTTAGCGGCTACCTGAGTTTTAATATGGAGGATATTCTTCTTACATGGCAAGATGGGTTGACAGGCTATGCTGTTTCTGGTCCTATTTCGACTGATGAAGCAATGAGGCTGGTTGAATCAATAAAATAAAGGAGTGGTAACTATGCGTAAGGCTAAACAATTTGTAACGATTCTTTCTATGACAATGGTTTTATGTCTTTGTGGTACAGCGATGGCGCAAATTGTTTTGTTTGCTAATTCTGTATTTTCAGCAAGCTCAGTATCGCTGAATTCCTCCGGAGGCGCTGCTTTTTCTGCAACAACGAGAATAAAATGCAATTCGATAAAGGTAAGCAGCAGTACATTACAAGTCAAATCCGGATCAAGCTGGAGCGATGCAAAAGCGTTGACCGTGCCCGCTGCAGCAACAAACTGTTCTTCTTATCAAAAAACGAAAAGCTATGGTAGCGACATGACTTCAGGAAAGACCTACCGCATCAAAGCGGTTTTTAATGCCGATGGAGAGACTGTCACCTGCTATTCGGGAGAAATTAGTTACTAGCATATCAGCACGGATTGCGACAATGGAGTTGTTTCACTATAAATGTCATTTTTAGTTCTTTTTGCTAGAGCGGAAACAGGTAGACACTTTTGCTGTGTACATAAGTGTCACGGGTTTCCGGGCAAGGACACCTGTATTGAATGCTATATGGCAGATATGGAGATTAAGATGGAAAAGCAACATCATTTTTGTGCCAGTTGGTTGGGATACCTTGTGATACTTTTGGTCTGCTCCGCTTTCCTGTTTATCCCATCCGCATATGCAAGCGGGGCAAGTCATATGTTTGAGTTTGGAGAGCAAATACTTGATTTTTCTCCATGCGGAAACAAGCTGGCTGTTTTAACGATTGATTGATTGTCTTTTTTTGATCCGGCAAGCGAACAGGTTGAACAGATACTGGTAAACAACTTGCATATGGATACGCTTTGGTCAGATGAGCAAGGACAGTTGTTTGCTATAGCCGACACGTATTCGGGTAGAAAAATATTGCAAATCAATGTTGAAACGGGGACAACTCAAGCGCTTTGCGGTATTGATAGTACTGTATTTGTTGAAGAATATGTCGTTATATCACAATGCTTCTATTGGAAGGGTATTATTTATGTCAGTGTCATGCCGAACGGCTGGGAAGCGCTCAGTACGCTATACGCGTTTGATACGACAACCGGGGCAGGCCGCTTGATTGGGCAATATAATACCATATCACTTGCGCTTAATAAGGATGGCATGATTCTTGGTATTACGGATGAGTTTTCAAGAATGGAACTTATTCAAATCGATCCATCGACATCACAAAGTTCAGTTCTTTCCATCCTCCCTGTCGGCACTAGCAATCTATACTGTGATGCAAACACAGAGCAAATCGCATATTATGGCTCGCCGATTGTTTATCTGAAGAAAACGGATGAAAAACCCGTTCCTGCTACATATTTGCCGACCGCGTTATGGATGAATAGATCAAAGGCAACCATACTAGGAAATGTATACATTATTTGTGAAGGTAGTATTCTTCGTTACGCTACGGTGGATGCCGCGATTGCGCTGGATGAAAGTGCCTTCTTGAACATCGCTTCATCGGGAATGGATTTGCCGCTTTATGCAGATTTTCGGCAAGCGCGGCCGGATATTCCATTGCGTTCATATGATTTATCTACCACTCCTGCGGACATCGCTCAAACCATTCGCAGCGGTGAAAGCGACATTGACTTGTTTATGACATATCAATTCGTTGCAGGATACAGTGAACTGCTGACAAAGGGATTCTGCTACGATCTTTCAGCCAGCGAAAGCATAACCGGACGTATAGGAGAAATGTATCCTAAATTGGCAAGCAGCCTCGTTGCGGATGGCAAACCTGTAGCATATCCGATGGAGGTATTTGTAAATCCGTTCTTCACGCTCAGCTACTTGCCCGATGCTTTAGAAAAAACGCGGCTTTTACCACAAAATTTGCCGACCAATTTAAACGATTGGCTCACACAGATGATCGCACTTCATGAAGCAGGGGATATGGATGATCTGCGACTTTTTGACGGATCAAATAGCGAGCAAAGCGAACAAGTGCTATCGTTTGTAGTTGAAAGCTATGCAGCGTATTATGCAGCGGAAAATGAACCAATTGAATATAATAGTTCATTGTTTACCACCTTAATGGAGAAAACTGACAAACTCATTCAGCTAATCAATTCAAGCCCCGAAAAACCCGGCGATGCTTCCATTCTATTCGAAATAACAGCGGCACCATTATATGCAAATTCTTCAAATTTCACACCGCTTATCTTTCTCCCACTATCGCTTGATGAAGGGCTTCCTTTGCGATTGACTGTTTCAATGGCTGTGTTCATTATCAACCCATTGTCTGAACGAAAAGAGGCTGCGTTGGAATTTGTGTCATTTGCTGCAGAACAGAACAGTAGCGCTTTAGACGAAATGATGCTGTTTCAAAGCATGGACGAGCCTGTCGAATCTCCTTACTATGCTTCGACAATAGAGCGATATGAAAATGAACGTGAGTTACTAAATAGTGCGATGAAAAAAGCGCTTTCCGATAAAGATGATTTCGCAATTCAAATGTACAAAGAACAGCTTACTCAACTTGAGGCTGAAATTGCTTATGCGGATTTTATGCGCTGGGAAGTTTCACCCGAGTTGCTTGCTCAATACAAGCTTTATGGTGATAGTTTTTACACGATGAAATCTATTTTTTCGGAAATATTCGATTATGCAGAGGCTCGACAGCTCTATGATCGTTACCTAAGTGGGGAAATGAGCTGGCAACAGTTTCAAACGGCGCTTCATCAACGGGCACAACGTGTACAGCATGAGTAAAATCGATCAAAATATGATGTGAATAAAGCTGCTTTAGTAAAGGATTTTATACTACCAATAACTGTTTAGCACGATTTGGAGGTGTTTCCATTGCAGAATGTTTTGAAGTGCTCTAGGTGCTGTCAAATTGACTTATGAAAAGAGGGAAAGCAATGAAAATCAACAAAAAAATGGTTTGCTATATCATAGTGTTGCTTATAGTCCTGGTAAATGTGGTGTCAGTGTCCGCAGGAAATCATAACGGTCATGTTCTAGTTCCAGATACACGCAATAATTTTAGGTATGTTAAGCTTAACGATACTCAACACAAATTTGAGAGTCAAGTAATCACCTTTTGCAAAATATGTCATGATGTAATAAGCACAGGCAAATGGCAGCTAGTATCGACAACAAATCACAGTTTCGGCCAATATACTAATATGGGGCATAACAGCAATGGTACGCACACGTTGAAGTATAATTGCACAAGCTGCGACTATTTTAAGCAGACCACCTATAATTGTTCCGGCAATCCATGTCAATTACCTTATTAATGTTAAGGAAGACATAACGAAGGAAAGGAGCTTTCATTATGAACAAGAAAAAGTTCTGTCTTCTATTGGTCTTGGTAATAGTTATGACAAGTCTTTTTGGTGTGTTTCTTCTCGCTCGGTCAGCCGCTCACATACATACCGGTGCCGTAAAAATGCAAATAAAAATAACATCATACGACTCGCAGCGACACTATTTCTTCGCTCGTACTTACACATATTGCGCAACATGTGGTGAACCAATTAGTTATTCACCATGGGAGCCCGCAGGATCGGAGCCGCATTCGCTCTACATTTGGGGTAAGTGTTCAAAGTGCGACTATCAGAGATAACGTGCACAAAGATTTTCTTCACCTAGACTCAGTGTAGGTTGCCAAACACATTGAAGCAACCTACACATTTTGTTTTTTTAAATGCGTCAGTTATTACAAGCTTGCAAATTTTTGATTTGATAACAAGGAGATTTACCGTGACAGGCAAACAAATCACTGAAAAGTATCAAGAAATCGAACAGTCACTTGCTAAGTATGCTTTCAGCAGTTTGCAATGTGTACAGGATGTTGAGGATGCACTTCAAACGGTGGCTTTGAAAGCGTTCGTGCATCGGGATTTACTCACTTCGGAATTCTTTTCGCAATGGATGTTCCGAGTTATGCGTAATGAATGTGTTGACATGATTAGACGCAGAAAAAAGCATATGACATTAAGTGATGCTTGCCTAAGTGTGATGGAGAGTGGGCTATACTTTAGCCCAACAGATTATGTTGTATACAAAGATATGTTTCAACGATTGCCTAACACTTGTAGAGAGGCTGCCCTGCTCCACTTCGGTTATGGTTACTGCTCAAAAGAAATTTCAGGTATCATAGAATGCTCAGATGCAACAGTACGCAACCGAATTTTCAAGGCAAGAAAATTCTTGCGGCAGTTGGCGTAAGAGAATTAGCCGTACCGTAGGTGGGGCTTTTCGGTTTTTTGGCATGAAGCGATATAATCCGATTTCTATTGATAAACTAACTGAATTAAGATATAATGTTTTCATTTGAGCGGTAAATAATGCTAATGTATCAAGTTGATGTTGTGTAGAAGCTACTCTGCAAGGGGGAATCACGGGTGAAATACGTTGTTGTGGTCGAGTTAAGGGGCTTTACGAATATTAGTGAGGCATTGTCCCATGAGTTAGAAGCAATTAAGGTTGACGCTGCGGTTATCCGCACATCAATAATTAAAACAGTATCTAAGTTAGTAGAAGAAATCGTGGCTCAAAAGCCGGACATAAGACCAGACTTCCAAAGTATTCTTGGAGGCGACACATGGGGATTTGTCTTTTCTTCGTTTGGGAAATCTATTGAATTCGCTTGCACGTTACTAAATGTCTTGGCTAATAATGCGCATGAATATGGACTTTTTCATATTAAGCCATCCGTAGCTATTGATTGTATTGATAGGATTAAAGTTGTTGATAGCAAAATGATTGATGATGGATTTATTTCGGCATACAGATTAGCTGACCGGGGAAAGTCATATACTCTTTTTGTCGGAGAGGAGCTATATAAGCAAAGTATAAAGGAAATAGATGAATACTCAACATATATTTCTCGTGATATAGGCAAGGGCGAGGGAGATGAAACTATTGGTTCAGGCAAACTAATCTTTGATTGGAAGCGTTTTGATGTAAAAAGTAAAACTGTTTTGACTCCTAGGCTTTCATACTTGGATATCTTTTTTGATGCGACCATCATGAACCTAGACACATTAGAAAAAACAGTTGCAAACTTTATCCATGCTCAAAATATGGTTCAAAATATACACATTTATGGCGGTATAATTGATCCTTCCATCGAAGTATATGATAAATATTTAAAAAGCATTATCAGCTTGTTTCGGGAAAAAGAAATTAAATGCACTGTTTTGAATTACGCAAAATTGAGCAATAAAAAAAGTGGTTATATAACGGTTTCAATATTCCATGAAATTATGAAACGCTATCCGAGCAAACTTGCATATGGACTCCAAATTGTACCAGAAGATATGCTTGATCCGAATCCTTTTCATATTTACGGAAATGAGTTTGCACAATTCATTATGCGGTCTTATAGTCCGCATATTGGAGCATATTCAGCAATAAGTTCATTTGTAATTAAAAATCAAAAGATTTGCGATTTATATACAAATGAGTTTGTTGAAAATTTCAAAAAGGCAGGGAAAATGACCGATTTACATTATGATCAATATGTTGTTATGTTAAAACTCTCAAGTACAGAGCGTAAAGAATATGATGAAATTATTATGGAGTATATGGAAGGAGAAGTTGGTTATGTGTGTTGATTATTTGCTGAAAAATTCCATTGAACTTTCCATAATATATATCGGTATAGTAAATAGGTATTTTGAAATTGTTGATGGAAATCAACCGCTTGCAGTTGAGCGGTTACATGAAATCGCTGGGTGTGATAAAGATTATACACAGCATTGGCTAGAATGTGCTCAGAAGATGCAATTATTAACAATAGTCGATTCAAAAATCATACTTACTTCGTTGGGAGTCAATTACTTGTTTCACAATCCGCATGGAAAAATACACATAGTGTTGCGATCAATATACAGTATCATTCTTATGAATGAATGCATGGAATTTTTTCAGACAGGATATGTCCCTGGCTATTCGCTTATTTTTTCGAAGCCTTTTAAGAATCTGATACCACAATATGGGTACATATCAAAAAGAACATATCTTGATTCGTTCAAAGATATTATGCAGCAGAAAAAAATCGAAGCGCTTCTTAGCGATGCAAAAATTGTTGCTGACTGGGGGTGTGGTGGTGCATGGTTTCTTGATGAGTTAAGTAAATTATTTCACGAGCAAGAGTTTATCGGTATTGATTCTGAAGATATTGTTCGCAAAAACAAAACGACTTATGCTGATAATTTGCGAATTAGCTTTGTTGATAAAGAACAAGCGCCAAAGAAGTGTTTTGATGTTATTTTCATTAACCATGCGTATCATCATTTTACTAACAAGCTAGATATGCTTGCTAAAATAGGCGAAAGTCTTTCGCAAGGCGGCTCGATTGTATTGTGGGACTATATTAGCACTGATGATTCGGATTCTGAAATTGCGTTTCTTGATCTTATTGAGCATATACAAGGAGCCAGATATTATACATCGCAAGAAATTATTTCGGATTTAGATGTTGCTAGTTTTTCATTTGAATCGCTTGACATTGGAAGAACAAATCAGGCACTTTTGATTATTAAGCCAAAGCAAATATAATATGTGTTGACGAATTCAGCGTATGGGATTATTATGACTTGAAGATACGCAACGTACTCTTGTGCGTTCGGGATGTTCTCTGGTTTCCTCGTGTTATTTTCGAGCAGGAAATGATAAAACCAATGATATTTGGAGTTTAGGAGAGAATAGTATGGGTTTTCAAGTATCAAATGACAAATTGTCGGGGCTGCCAAATCATCACAGGTATATTGGAATTGTTATCGAATCAGACAAAGATGACAGTGTTCTTAACCAATTTCTTCTCGGATATCATCGATTGGGGAAAAGGAACTTTGTTGAGGAGCAAACAGCACTTAAAAAAGCACTAGGGGTTCCCGTATTGCCTCAAGTGGAAATTAAGATCGAATCCGATATTGGCTTGATTAACGATAGCAAGAAAAATAAAAAATTACGGGCTGTTTTCGTAAATTCATCGTTTCCTATTTCTTTGGTTAAGGATAAAGTATCACATTTGCTAGAGGGAATAGAGACAGATAGTGTTTCAGAACCAACATATGGGAGAATAAAAATATGTCCACAAATTGAGGATTTTGATGTTTTGGTTGAATTCACATCAGAACAAGATGTTCGTAACATAATAGTTGATATTGCATATGACATATTAATGTTTTACAATGCTCATTTCAACATCAAGTATAATGACATAAATAAGAAACGATTGTTTTCGTCTTTGAAAGTTGATTATGCGAAAAAGATAAAACTAATCCCGGAAAAATTGGATATTAAATATATCAGTTTTTCTACCTTGGCGCGGGATAAAGATGGGGAAGTGGATTTTCCTAAATTCATTGGATTGTGGAGTGATTTTGAAAAATTTGTTGATTCTTACAGTGAATATGACAGGCCTAGCTTGACAAACGAAGACCTTGCATGCGATATAATCAAAACGCATCCGCAAGGAGGTCAAATAAGCTATAAAGCGTTATTGAAAATGTTGAACGCTGCTAAAGGGGAGAAGCTTGTCTTAATTCGGACATTACACGCGCCTCGAACAAAAAAGGAGAAATCCAAACTGTTTGGGGCATTAGGAATTAAAAAATGGCGATGTGGAATAATGCGTATTAGGCCATTCGAAGAACAATATTTTTGGATTAGGCATCAAAGATATGTTTCTGTTTTTATTGTTGAGCGATAGGTGAGTGAAATATGGAAGAGAAGTATGTTGCTTATCTAGATTTGGTGGGCACTAAAAGTGCGGCCCTAATTAGTTATGAAGCCTATAATGATCTCATCAAAAGTTATAAGTATACACTAAAAAGTATGGCTGAAGAATTTCCAAAAGTTAAAGCGAATTATTTTAGCGATTCTTTATTCATAAGTTGCAAAGACAAAAGTATATTTCAATATTTGCGAAAGTTGCGTGTTGCTCTTCTTCTCAAGGATTGTTTTTTTGCTGGTGCAATAATGAGAGGCGATGATGGTGTTGAGAAAGTTGATGAATCAAATCTCTCAGGAATTAGCTTCAACAATTCTGATATCGTTAATGTTTATGCGTTACAATCCAAGTTTAAAGGAATAGGAATCCTCGTCAAAGACGATATAATTTCGGACAAAAACAAAGGCGAGTTCGTTAAGAGTTTATTCATCGCATCCGATCAAGGCAATCCGTATTATGTTGAGTATTGGGATATTAGCTTTAAACTAAGCACGGGTAGAGGTTCTGTTGCTGGCAGCTCAAAAATTAAAAGTTACATTGGATACTTAAAGACAGCGCTGGTTTGTCATGTTAAAATGAGCACATTAAATCCAAGGGCAGTAAAGTATTATTTCACACTCTCAGTAACAATAATCAGCAGTATGTTTCAATACTGTGAGATTACATCAGAGTGCGCAGATGACATTGGCAAGCTATTCTTTGAGCGACAAAGCGAAAAGCTTTTGTCTGATTTTGAAATAGTTGATATCTTTGCCGTCTTTATCGATAAGTATTATCAATTTCTAAAAGAGCAGAAAAAGAATAATGATATTTTCGAGTACATTGGACGTTTTTATGAGAGTAAGCTATTCAGTTTGCTTGTTGGAAAGCTGCAAAAATATCCTAGCATTGTTCTTTCGGACGAGGTAAAAAAAGTAATTGTCGATTCGATTTATGAGGAATAGCAATCGGTCTACTTATATTTGAAGTAGTTTGATGGGTGAGCGACATTACGACAAGTCAGAAACATAAGATTGCATCATTGAATAAAACATTTTTTTCTCTCTTACGCAAATATGGAAAAGAACAGTTATGGGGGCCTTTTCCTTTTTAGCGTCTTTTCGTTTTCCGGAAGTTAATTTTTCATTTAAGGGGCTACCTCATATTCCAAAATTTGTTGTTGACAAATTTATAGGTTGTCACTTATAATGCAAGCGAGAACACACGTTCTTATACAATGAACCCATCTCTTGAAGCAAAGAAAGTGCATATTCAAGAGGTTTGTTTCGCAACCCCAAAACAAATGGAGGCGCGGCTATATGAAGAATAGAGTTATCATGCACATCGATGCAAATTCATACTATGCTACCTGCGAAGCAAGCCGCAATCCGTGGTTATGGGGCAAGGCATATGTCGTGGGCGGCGATGAAGAAGCGCGAAAAGGAATTGTACTTGCAGCAAGTCCACTAGCGAAGAAGGCAGGCATTAAAACAGGTAATTCGCTTTATGCGGCTCGCCAGCGGTATCCGAACCTTATTGTGATTCACCCGAACCCAGACCATTACTGGTATATGACGAAACGGATGCGCGCTATTTTTGATGAATACTCAGATAGGGTGGAACCGTTTGGCTTCGACGAAGCATGGATTGATGTTAGCGGTAATGAAACAATAGAAAGCGCCGCGCTGCTTGCAGATAAGATTCGTGAACGAATAAAGCAGGAGCTGGGCATTACCGTATCCATTGGCGTGGCAGCTGATAAAATTATGGCAAAACTCGGTTCTGATTATAAAAAGCCGGATGCAACAACAGTCATTGGCCCAAACGATATTGAGCGCATAGCGTGGCCGTTGCCAGCATCTGATTTACTCTATGTCGGTGACGCCACAGGCAAGATACTGGCGAAGGCAAACATAAAGACAATAGGCGAATTGGCGTGTGCGCCGACCGACTTAATATGCAAGCTCTTAGGTAAAAATGGCACGATGATTCAAATGTTTGCGCGTGGCGAGGACAAAACCGAAGTCGCCATTACAGGGTTTTCATATCCTCCAAAGAGCGTTGGCAATTCCTCCACCATGCACAAAGATTTGGTGGCAGAGGACACAGTGCGGATGGCCTTTTGGATGCTGGCCGAGAGTGTGGCAGAACGCCTCAGAGAAGGCGGTTTCTATACAAAAACGCTGAAAATATACATATTGGATAATGAGCTTCACAGCTTTGATAGACAAATGACTATATCCCAGCCGACATTCTTAGCTTCTGAGCTTGTCAATCATGCCATGAAGCTGTTCAAACGGTGCTATTCTTTGGAGCGTCAGCTCCCCATACGGGCAATAGGCATATGTGGGATGAATCTCATATCAACGACTGGTGAAATGCAGTTGTCCATGCTGCCGGATGACCTAAAGCGGCAAAAGCAGGAAATGGTCGAAAAGACAATAGATGGTATCCGCAAAAGGTTCGGGCATTTCGCAATACAGCGTGCTGTGTTGGCAGCCGACCCCATAGGGAAAACCAACCCTAAAGACAACCACACCGTACACCCTGTTGCATACATCGTAGGATAAGGAGTTGAAAGATATGTTCGGGCAAATCAAAACGGATGTCGATAGCTGTACTCGTAGGTATGTTCATGTGGTCGCAGAATTCATGGATAACGGTAAAGTATGCCCGCGCGTATTGTACTGGAAGGGCGATGATGGAGTCGAGGTGGCATATGAAATAGACCATGCCTCCGATCCCCGCCCGGCCCACTCGCAAAAAGCTGGCGGACAGGGGCTTTTGTATGATATTATAATAGAAGGACGAAATAAAAGGCTTTATTATGACGATTTCGAGGGTAGATTCTTTGTGGAACAGGTAAAACAACCTGTTCCATCGAATTATGGATGTTAAGAAAGAAGGTGTAGCCATGTGTGGGCGTTATCAGGCGATGGATGAAGAAACGAACATAGAGATGCGGAAAATCATTGACGAAGTAAACCGTCGACATAGTGGCACTGCCGAGCAGAAGGCGATGAAAACAGGCGAGATACGACCGACGGACATCGCGCCCATCATCGGGAGGGATGGCCCGAAGCCGATACGCTGGGGTTATCCTGCTGTATATGGTAGTAATAGGCCCGTTATCAATGCGCGGCAGGAAACGGCGATGACATCTCCTTATTTCAAGAGCAACATGGCTAATGGGCGCATTGTTGTACCGACAAACGGTTTCTATGAATGGATGCACGATGTGAACAAAAAAGCGACGGACAAATACTTATTCCTACCCGATGGTGTGCAAGCTATGTACCTTGCCGGGATATGCGCGCCGTTTAAGATGCCGGACGGTAAAATGGAGGAACGGTTTACCATATTCACAACAGCGGCTAATGATAGCATGATAAAGTACCACGATAGAATGCCTGTGTATTTACGTAAAAATGAAATCGATATGTGGCTTGGTGACACCAAGTGTGTCGAGGAAATACTGCGGCGGCAGCAGCCGATGCTAAAAGCAATGTTGATAGAACCGCCCAAACCTAAATCGGTTCAGATGAGTTTTTTTAATTGACAGATGGTCATAGCTCTCCACAAAAGCAAAAAGGCACGGCCTACATGAGCCGTGCCTTTTTGCGGGTTCATTTATCTTGTTCGTTTCAGCCCCATACGCTGTCTTGTATTGCATAGCGCAAATTCTGCACCTGCCCAACGAACCATGCAGCTATCATCGGAAGCCCCACTGGGCTGACGAGGAATGCAATCACAAGCAAGATGATTCCGTTCTGCACAGAGGTCGTTATCAATATTGCAATGCCGAGTAATCCAACGATGGTGCTGGCCAATCCGAAAACGAAAGATGAGCAGAGCAACAGCGCCGAGAATATCCAAACGATTAGTGTTAGCAGAACAATGATAGGTGCGGCTAAAATCTTTAAAACAAATCTCATAATTATCCCCCCCTTCTATATGATACTGGTATCTATACACCAAGGCAAGGATGCCGATTGTAAAAATTGAAATGCCTTGCCTAATGAAAATCTGCTTCTCGATTGGTTGAGGCGCGTTGCGATTCGTTGGTAGCTTCCCGTACAAGCTGTGTCATGCCCCTTTGAATGATTTCGACCTTGCGCACTTCGTCCTTCTGCTTGTCTAATTCCAAATGCAGGTGCTTTAATTCAATAGTCAATTCCTTTGCTTCTGCTTTCCATTGTGCAAGTGGAATATTTTTGCGCCCATTCAAGTGAGCATCGAAATATTTTTGAGCGCTTTCGTATAGTACAAGCTCTGACCGATGTTGTTCGTAGAACGCTGCCCGCTGCTTCGGATTGGTTTTCATGTACACCTTATATAGAGCGCTGTGTTCTCGATAAACTTGAACTTGTGCAAAATGTTCGTTAAGTTTTTCCAAACGCCGCTCGACAGGCTTCACTTTGTCACGGGTGCTATTCAAATCCCCGCGCATCGAAGTCACTTTAGCACCTAACTCTGATAAGGTAGTAATATGATTGTCCTGTAAAAATGCCCACGCCCTCGATGCTGCTTGTAGGTCAACGACTTTTCTTCTTTGACTCTTGCCTTCGCCCGACTCCAACATATTTGAAAGAAGGGCCAAGAGATTATCCGATGAAAGAATAGATGAAAGGTTTGCACTGTGTTCTTCGCTTCTTGTTTCATCATCAATCCACTTTTGCAGTTTGCCGATTCTTGCGCGAAGCCGCCGCAGTTCTTGATTCATGGAAAGGATTTTGCGATTCCTGTTTCCTCTGTCGGTGGCGAAGCCGCGCAACTCCATTCGCCATGCGGCTCTACCCATGTGGATTGTCGGGATTTGTTCAGCGCCTTGCCTTTCATATGAACGATGGTCAATTCGTTCGGTATGATTTATTCTTTCCAAAGCGGCATTGACACAACCAGCCCAACCACTTCTCCATTCTTCAGCTTTACTCTGCTCGTGCCAGTCGGTGGTCTGTACCTTTGTGCATTTATAGGTGCGCTTCTTTTTGTCGTAGATTTTGTTTCCTTGCTCGTCCAGAGTGTAAATTTTCTTCTGTCTATTACCCCAAGTACCATCAATTTCAAAAGGTCGTATCGTCAACATGATATGTGCATGGGGATTGCCATCTTTCTTGTCGTGAATACAAAAGTCGGCGCACATACCCGCATCAACAAAATTCCGTTTCACATATTCACGAACAAGTGCGATGCTTTGCTCTCGGCTCAATTCGACAGGCAGAGCGATTTCAATTTCTCTTGCAAGCTGTGAATTTTTTGCCTTCTCGATTGCTTCAACCGCGTTCCATAAGGCAGAGCGATCTGCATAAGTACCTGGCGCGTTTTTCGGAAGCATAACCTCCGTATGCACGACACCTTTTTTGCGAGTGTAGTTGTGAGTGATACCGTCGTAGTCATTTGTGATGATGACACTTGCTCGGTATGCAGCGGCCGCCACCGCTGATTGCCCTTTGCCGCGGCTTATGATTTTGATGTTGCAATGATAGATTGCGATGGCTGCGCTCCTTTCCGCGATTCGTAAAAGCTGCCTTTGGAATGAAAGGGCATAAACAAAATCCCGTTGCCTCCGTTATTCTTTTGAACCGACAGGTGAAAAAAGCCGTCTGCAAGACCGCCGTACCACATTTGTGGTACATAAGTGCGCCATTCGGAACCTGTGAGGGGCTTAACCACGGGCGCTCCTTGATTGCGTCGCAGCCAGTGCCTCACGGACAGCGCTTGCGCTCAACGCTACTTCCAATATGAATTTGAGTTGGTCATTGGTGAGCATTTCAGAATTTGGCAGTAGGCTTTCGACAATCGCGCCTCTTTCGATCAAGCGGCGGGTTCGGATTTTGCGTTCCATTTGGTTTTGAGATTGGGCAATCCGCTTATGTTGATTCTCTAACTGCTGAAGCTCTTTTTTGTTTTTTTCAATGCGCTCGTGTAGTTTGTCAAGTCTGTATGAAGATGTGTTGTTCATGGTGATACTCCTTCCGATTGTTAAAATGAAAGGCGGCTTACTCAATATGAGCAAGCCGCCTGTGAAATTGAATTGTAAAATTAGACTTCCATATCTGTTCTACCCTTTGTTGTGCCTTTGGGTTTGTTCGGTTCGTTTCCGTTATTACTTCTCGCTGTTTGAAGCTGCGCGACGATAGAAGGTTTTCTATCACTACCATTTTCGGCATGGGGTACAGCGACAGTTTTCTCAACTGCATCTTTGAAAAAAGATGGCAGTTCAACGAAGTGAGGGACATCAACATAGTGAGCATTTGTTTCATGGCCTTGCCGGAGGACAATAACATCGCTTATGGAAAGGCTATGCCCTCGAAAGTCTGCGGGATGTGCAATGTTGAATTTGGCATACAGCGCATCCAATGTGTCGCCTTCGGAAAGTGGTGCAGCATAAACAAGATTGTAGTTATTTTTATCAACCGATAGTCCACGCGATTCAAGGCTTTCCAATGTTTCAAACCGATAATTCCTCGTTTCAACGCCACTTTTTAGCTGATAAATCCCATAAACAGCTTCTTCGCCATGCAAGAGCAAGGCTTCTTTTGTTGCCTCGATTTCTTTAGCGTCATTCTCCATTTGTTTAGCTGCTTGGAGTGTATGCCAATCTTCGGCTTCGATTCCAAACAGCCCATCATGACCTTCTATATCAGCGAGGTTATCTGCCAAACTCTCGGTGTCGTCCTCATAAAGCAAGAAAACGGAATGTTTCTGATTGAAAAGTTCGATTGCGCGTTCCTGTTGGAGGGGCAACATACCATCATATGAATACCCAAACAAGTTGCGTTCAGAAACATCAATGGAAGGGTCGGGCAGGTGGTCGTTATGTTCGCCGTTTTTTTCTTCCATCGCTGTCGCTATTGATTCGGCTCTATTATCAATACATTCTCTAAGCATATCCACATAGGAGCTATCTGATTCTTGCCATGCACGATAAAGGTCATCGAGTGGGTTTTCCAGAGCCAGCATCGCTTTTGCTTGCTCAATGGGCCAGTCGTTATGTTCAAAAATCAAAAGAATGTCCTCTTTGAATACCTTTTCATAGGCACTCTTCATGAGTTCATCGAAGGGCATCTGCCATAATTCGTCAATAAAGGATTGGTATTCTGCTTCTAGTTTTTTGTATAATTGCAGGTTGATGTTTTCAAACAAGTTTATAATCTCTCCTCCTTTGTATTATGGGTTGGGTGTGGCGGCATTTTGAACACGACAATGGCAGAAGGAAACGGTGCAGCACTTTTACTCCCGCTAAACTTCAAGCGTCCTTTGATAAAGGTGATGTTGCCGCGCATACAGTAGTCGTGCCACCAGCTTGTGTCTGTTCGCGCCGGCAACAGGCAGACAACCAAAGCTCCGTCCAATGAAGATTCGTATGCTTTCTTTACCCATGCCTTGATGTTTCGACCATAAGGCGGGTTCATAAAGCTATGCCCTGTCCATTTCTGTCTTAAGCCGTCCTGCTCCTGCGTATAGTAGCGCTTGCATTTGGCATTGTCCGGCGTAGCGCATACATCTAAGGTGAAGCGATACTGCTCATTCAACTTTTCAAAAAGGTCAGGTGGCGTTTCCCATTCGCATGAGTTTGATGAAAACAAGGCGGTGCTCATCATCGTGCCACCTGCTCTCGGTATGGTTCGCTTTGTGTTGGTGGTTGAATTTCTTCTGCCGCTTTTTTCAATTCCGCTAACACAGAAACTTTGGGAACAAGCGCTTCATCTTCGGAATCTTCTAAGACTTGTTGGCTGTCCTTATCACTCATATTGAGCAAGGCATCGAGCGCCGCCAAGCGGGTGCTTTTCTCATTCAACTCACTTTCTTGAGGAAAAGGTTTACCTATTTCAAGCTGTGCCGCTGCTTTTTGCTGTTCCAAGTTATCCAGTTCTGTATGAGTAGCGCGCAGCTTTTCTTCCATAGCCGCCAATGCGTTGTCAATGCGGAGGATGTTACCTCGTGGATCAGCGCCTAAGGTAATTGAATATGTTCTTGTATTTTGCAAGCAAAGAACAAATTCCTTTCCGAAGTTTTGAACAGAAAGGGTCATGGAAAAGCCACGGTATTTTCCAAGTTCGACAGATTCCAAATCCTTCACTTTCGTACAGGATTCTATAATGGCTTTCCCTGCTGCTTCCTTTTCCGTATAGTGGACACCGTGTACCTCCATGCCAATGAATCCTTCTTCGGGAAGCGGAAAGGCATTTCTTAAAACCAAATCACGTTCAATGCCGACGATAGTCTCTTTTGCTTGTGCAATGCTTTTTGGAAAATACTTCAATACTGCATTTTCCATTCGGAATTGTTGGCTTTGATGTGCTGATTTTAGCACCCGTAGCTTTGCGACATCCATATCCAAATCCATTTTCTCTTTGATGTTTGGGTCACCTGCACATAATGCTTTTACTGCGGCGTAGCTGAGTGCGACTTCATCAATATCATCGCACGAACGGACAGGGGATTTCGATGTCATAATCTGCGAGATGAATTTTTGCTTGTTTTCCACGGTCTGCCATAAGTAGGAATCGAAAGTACCTTCGGTGACATAGCGGTAGATATGCACTTGCGCGTTTTTGTTTCCCTGACGAACGATGCGCCCCTTTCTCTGTTCCAAGTCACCGGGCCGCCAAGGGCAATCTAAATCATGCAAAGCAACGAGTCTATCTTGCACATTTGTTCCTGCACCCATCTTTGCCGTGCTGCCGAGCAGGACGCGAACTTGACCGCTCCGCACTTTGGCAAACAGTTCCTTTTTCCTCACTTCGGTATTCGCATCGTGAATAAAAGCAATTTCCTCGCTCGGAATACCGCGCGCGATGAGTTTCTGTTGAATGTCCTCGTAGATGGTGAAGCTACCATCGCCCTTGGGTGTAGAGATGTCGCAAAAAACCAGTTGTGCTAATTTATCGGCTGAACCTTCCTGCCATATCCGTGTAATATTATCTACGCACTGATTTGTCTTGCTTTCGGGTTCGTCCGGCAGCAACGGATTGATAATACGTTGGTCAAGACCCAGCTTGCGCCCGTCTGATGTGATTTTCAGCATATTATCAATACGAGAATCCATTCCTTCGTGAACCGCTGCTGCCCGTTCGGAAAGTTCCAGCACCATTCCCTTTTGAATTTCGCTCGGTTTCGTCACAACATTATGGAAGATGGCTTCGGGAACAGGCAGGTGCAGCTGATCGGCTACCTTGATGTCAGCGACTTCCTTAAACTGTGCCATCAGCTCGGGCAAATTGAAGAATTTGGAAAAGCGGGTGCGTACTCGATAGCCTGTACCTTCGGGGGCTAATTCAATAGCTGCGGAAGTTTCGCCAAAGGTCGATGCCCAACAGTCGAAATGCGACAGCCCTTTTTCGTCCAGGGTATCGTGTTGTAAATAGCGCATCATCGTATATAACTCCGTCATTGAATTGCTCACAGGTGTTCCTGTCGCAAAAACGATGCCCTTGCCATTTGTTTTTTCATCCATGTAACGGCATTTGAGGTACATATCCGAGGACTTTTGTGCATCGCTTGTCGATAGCCCTGCGACATTTCGCATCTTCGTGTATAAAAATAGGTTTTTATACGAATGAGCTTCGTCAACATAAAGCCTGTCTATTCCAAGCTGTTCAAAGGTTACCACATCATCTTTACGGTCATTGGCGACAAGTTTTTCAAGCCTTGCAAGGAGCTGCTTCCGAACACGTTCTAACTGTTTGACGGTATAGCGTTCTGCGCCTGAATCTTTCAGTTCCTGAATACCTTCTTCAACTTCGTTAATTTGTTCATTGAGAAGTTTTTTCTGTCGCTTTAGCGATATAGGGATGCGTTCAAATTGACTATGCCCCATGATGATTGCGTCATAATCCCCCGTTGTGATTCTCGCGCAGAATTTTTTCCTGTTGGCTTTCTCGAAATCCTTTTTCGTAGTTACCAAAATATTTGCCGATGGATAGAGCCGTAAAAACTCGGATGCCCACTGCTCAGTTAAGTGATTCGGTACGGCAATGAGTGTCTTGTTGCATAAACCCAAGCGCTTTGATTCCATGCAGGCAGCAATCATTTCAAATGATAGCGATAGGTAACTCTTTGATGTTATCTCCAAGTTTTCCCCCGCTCCAAACCGTGCGTGACAGTTTCCCATCACACGGCTTTCCATCGTCAGTAATTTTTGTGAAAATCTATGCTACAAACAGTT
>JGI994J12354_10000756_pt1 | contig 32413 bp, 24 predicted proteins | sample IntmicLarv3ML3BL_FD_12354 | JGI IMG/M metagenome (IMG submission 12354) | reverse complement strand
CCGGGGCATTATATCGTAATGGCTCGCTTGCCTCGAATCCCCAAGTGAGACGTTCTATGAACTGGTCTTTTCCAATCATTTCGGCAAGGCCCGGTACGTCTTGCGGTACGAAGAATGTCAGCTGCCAAGCGTTTCCTTCCACGTATTGACGGTTTGCGCCCGACTTGAACGGGTCAAAATCCTTTTCCCATTCACCGTTACTGTTGCGCATACGTGCATAGCCCGTTTCAGTGTCTATGGCATTTTTCCACCAGTTTCCTCTGTCGGCAAAGACCTCGTAATCGGCAGTTTTTCCTAAAGATTTTGCTAACTGTGAAACTGTCCAGTCGTCGAACGAATATTCGAGCGTATTTGAAAAGCGACCTTTGTCGGCAGGCACATACTTATGTTTCAGGTAGACTGTCAGGTCACGGTTTCCTGCCAAGCCATTGCCAACGCTCTGCGGAGGTGTTGTCTGCATCTTTTTTGCTGCGGCAAATACTTTTTCTACGTCAAAATCACGTATTCCCATCTGGTAGGCGCTCACAAGCAACGGTATCTCATGCTCCGCAACCATTACGGGAACATATTCCATACCGGCCGGACCTTTTGCAAGCCAACCATTGGCATCGTACATGCCAAGTTGCGACTTAACCCAGCGAGAAGACCATTCGGGAGTTACCAAGTTCCATAGCTGGTTGAGGTTCCAGAATGTGTTCCAGAATGCATCACAACCCAAAGCTACAGCGTCAGGGTCGTCGAATTGACGTATCTTTTCCGTCGCATCGACCCAACGTCCGTCAATATCGCTGAAGATATTGCGGCAATATGAACGGTACATGTTCGTGTAAAAACGCAACTTTTCGCGCTTGTCGTTGCTTTGTATCTTTATTCGCGAAAGGATATCGTTCCAAGCATCGCGGTGCGATTCCCTGACACCGTCAAAATTCCAGTTGAAAGGCTTCGTAATCTCTTCTTCAAGGTTTTTTCGCGCTCCGTCCATATCTACGTACGAAATACCTGAACGTACCTGTACTACTTGGTTCGTGCGGGTATCGAACTCGGCAAAGCAACCTATGTTTGTGGGGGTTTCAGCTATAATCTCCTGTTTTTTAACAATATCGTCGTTTATCCATCCTCCAAAATTAGTCATATCTTGGTCGAATTCGATTACGAAATAAATATAGTAATCCTGATCGCTGTCGCGTGACCAGATATTTTTTGATTGCTGCTTACTGTATCCTTCAATTCGCCTTTTACTCGTTTGGGTGATTTTTGCATCCAAGACATTATACCTGTATTCCGCGGGTATTTTTAAGTCGATAAGCACACGCGAATCCGTTGCCGGTGGATATGTGTAACGTTGGAATCCGCAACGCGTTGTTGAGGTAAGCTCGGCTTTTATGTCATAATCCGTAAGGTGTACTTTATAGTAACCGACACTCGCCTGTTCGCTCGCCTTATCCATCGAAGAGCGATACGACTCATCGTCTTTTTTGAATATGGACTGGTCTCCAATCTTTGTTTTCAGTTTACCGTTTGAAGCCATTATACCCAATCCTGCCATTGTCCACTCGTGGATATGACTGAAGGTACCGACACTTTCAAAACTTGGGTCATATCCCGACTGCCATCCGGAATTTTGATTATCGGGGCTTAGCTTAACCATACCGAAAGGCATCCATGAGCCGGGAGCAATCATCCAGCGCGAATGAGCAGTACCCATGCGTGTATCAATATAATCGGCAGCCGTAACAGTCTTTTGGGGCGACCGTACTATTTCACCGTTTTCTATTGCCTTACCGTCAATCATCACCTTATAACTGCTCTTTTTTTGTATTGCGACGGCAGGCATGGGTGCTTCGAGAACATACCGCCCCTGCTCCAATGTCTGTTCCAATATTTTCTCGTTATCGACAATTACGGCAACCGCCGGCGTTCCCGACAAATGCTCAAGGTCAATCAGTAGCGGTTGAGATGCAGGTTCTTCGAGTTGGTAAGCAGCAACCTCGACCTTGCGCAAGTAGGCTTGCCCTACCTCGTCGTCAAGCTTCGCCCTACCCTGCCCTTCGAGCCTTATATCGTCGAAAATGAGCCATGAACCTTCAAGATTCGTAAAACTAATTTCGTTTCCTCCTTTTCTAATGAGACCCGAATCTAACGGTATTTCTATCGTATGCTTCACCCCGTCGGCAAAATTGCCTTCCAATGAATTCTCTCCTCCGCCTTTAGGCAGCATGTATTTCCATGACTTGCCGTTAACCGTTACTTTAAAGTAAGGCGGACGCTCATTATTTGTATCGAGAATATCTATTATCAACTTACAGTCGTTATTGCGGCTTTCCGATTTCATCCGGAAAAGTATATTCAGCACATGTGTTCGTATGCCGGCGGTATTACTTGTTCCGCCCCAGCGGTCATCCGGCCCGGGGAGTATATAAGGGAAATCTTTTTCTGCCGCCGACTTGCCGACCAAGAAAAAGCGGTCTTCCCAACCGAAATCGTTTGCCAAAAAGTCCTTGTATTTATCCGGCGCCAAAGCAAGCTCGGACGCACTGCCGTCCTGAATGCCAATCTGCCAGATAGTTTTAGGCTCCGAGCTGTTGCAACTATTCATTAATAGTGCAGCAAAGCATATAAATGCTAATTTTAAGATATACTTCATTTCTGTATTTTTATTTGGATAAACTTATTTTCAAAAGGAATAAACCGACATTCTTTCATATCGCCGGTGATAATATCTTCCATTGCGTTCACTACGGAGAATGTGAGCGGATTACCGTCTTTACCTAAAATCTTCAATGTAGATTCGTTTCCGTTTAGTTCGCGTACGTTCAGCAGCACATAGTCATCTTTATAAGACGGTGTACATGAAGTCATCAGGAAGTTATCGTCGCTAAAGTGGAACGCCGAATATTCCGCAGGCTTGTTATTCTCTTTCCCGACAGGCATCACTCTGGCATATAGCGGCACACGTGATTCCCATCCAAACCTCGTAGCCTCGGCTATCGACGTATCATCCGTAGATGTCAGATAGTAGCTCCAACGAAACTCACCTTCCTGCGATGCGCGGAAATTGGTTGTCCAGTAGTTGTTCATAACCCACGAGTAAACATGAGGCTTTTCGTAAGACTTTTTATACTGGTACTGTCCGGTTGTTATTCCTCCCATTTGGAAAAGAGGAACAACGTCGCTGCCGACGATAAACTGCGTCTTGCCGTTATCGGCTCTTACAAAGTTCTGAACGGTATTCCAGTCGGATGCTGTTCCCGTCAGCTGGTTTTCGCCCGAGACGAGCAGCCCTCCCTGTACGTCGAACGACAGTTTTGCATTATCCGATTTGAACGGGAACGCTACGTAAATACCTGTGGGGTCTGTTTCGGGCAAACGTTTGACGGCATAAGCCAGTTCAATGCGTTTAGTATGATGAAACAACCGTATCTCCATCCGCACTCCGAAATTACTTTCACAGCAATCCGATTTACCGTTCACACCGATACTTTGATAAATAGGTCCGTTTGTTATATCGGTCACATTAACATCGGTTATGCCTGTTCTGGTGTAATCAGTCATTGTATACAGCTCCATCTGCCTGCGATTGCCAAGTTTTTCATATACAAAGGCGCCCAACTGCCACGGAGAATCCGAATCAACCATTTCCGTTGCCAACATCTTATCAAACAGGCTTTTTATAGTGCCTTTGACGGGGTCGATTACAATTTTATAAAAATCGTTTTCCATAACATTGTTTACCGGCGGAGTTTTAGGCAGTTCGTTTGAAGGTTTATCTTCGATGATTATATCGTAAGTCTTATAGCCCATTGCAGGAATATTCTCCGCATAAATTGCGTAATAAATACCTTCGGTTCGCGAGCTGACAGGCTGCACTTTTAGAGCTTTTCCTGCTTTGTCAACTATTCCGAACAGTTTCCCTCGCGGAATTACCTCAAAATCTATATACATCGTGACAACTCCGGAGCGCGCCCGGCTCATGGTATTGAATATTGTGATTGTAGGATGCTTACCTCTCGGCAAGTCGCCCTGTAACAATCCCGCCGATGTCTCGTAAAGCATTTGCGCTCTTTTCAGGGCTTCCCATACATATGCTGATTTCTCTGCCCACTGAACCTGGCTGTTCTCGCTCAGCGGGTCACTTATACTCTCTGATGCTCCAAAAGTATGTTCATCATAAAACAACAGATTCTCATGTATATGTCTTATTTGGCTTTGCGTCTGCGATGGTAGAGGTTGTCCTTTAAACCTTGCCATCGACAATAGTCCCTGAACGGCAATCATATCGGAGTGAGTTTTACGCGATGCGCCCGTCTCCCTTGCCGCAGAGCCGAAACCGTCGGTCCACCAGTCAGGATAAGCGACGCGGAATTTTTCAAGTTTGTCGCTATATTTGTCGGAAACATAATCCATAAAATCGCTTGCGACAGCGCTTCTCAGTTTCGGATAAGCATACGTTTCGTTCCATTCCTTAATCAGGTTGCTGCCGATAAGCGAAGGCGGCGAGTTATCGGTGTAGTAGCCGGAATACTGCACACCTACGGCATCCCAAGGATAATCTTTCTCCTCAAGGTCCGTAAGGTAAGAAAGCAGATTCGGACGCATTCGTTCTACGTCTCCCTGCTCTATACCCCAAAAATTGGCTGTCATATAATGGTCGGCCCTGTATGTGTTTATCGGCTTTCCCGAAGGCGATTCCCATCTGAAGACAGTCGGTTTATCAAAAGGAATAAGCGCCCTGTGTCCGTGCTCGCCCATCCATACATATTTAACGCCAAGGTCGGGCATATAGTCGGCAAGACACCACACTATCCCGTTCACATCGTTCTGCATTGCCGTCTTAACAGGGATATTATGCTTTTTAAACTCCCTGAAAGGCTCAAGGAAAATCCTTAAAGAATTTTCATCAACAATCTCCGACATATTGAAAAACATCGCCGCAACCTCAATCTGACCGTTGTTTATATACTTTTTCAGCTTTTCAATCTGTTCCGCAGGTCGTATTTTAAGGTATTCTTCCACAGCCCATGCCGCCTCGCAAGTCCAGCGAAATTTGGATTCATCGGGCATTGAAGACGACAGCTCGCAGTATTCAACGGCATAATCAATATAACGAAGATGCTCGGCAAGGATTTCCGTTTGAGGCTTCGTATAGCCGATATCAGTATGAGTATGCTGCACCAAATAAACGGTCCATTTCTTCACCGGAGAAATTTTTGCTGTCGTTTCGCCAATAATTTTCGAGCCTGACAACAGCTGAACACTTACATTTTTCTCCGTCACGGCTTCGGGCACGGAGACTTCCAATGTATTTACTCCCTTATTTACTTTGAATCTTTTTTGCTGTCCGTCTATATTTACATCCACATCCTGCGCCTTATTCGCCCAATTCACGATTTGTACCAGTACAGGATTTATCAATTCTTTGTTTTTATCATATTTAAGCACAGGTATCGCTACAGCGTCGAGCAAAGCTATACCGCCGGACGCTTTACCCAATGTCACGGGTTTATCCGCCGACATGGTAATATTATCAAGGGCAAACCAACTGCCGGCTACGTTTTGAATAGAAAGGATATTGTCCCCTTTTTGCAGTTTGCCGGCAGGTATGTCAATTTCTACGAACAGATTCTCGGCAGTAGTCTCTTTGCGGGAAAGATAACTCTGGTTTTTCCCCGCGGGAGCCTTCACTTCCGCTTTGAAACCGTTGAGATTTATTTGTATCGACGGGCTTGCAGCAGGATGTGTCTCCACAAAATTTATCCTCAACTTGGCTGCACAACCGTTCGCCGACTCATCTACACCAAAACGGATAATTATTTTCCCCTGTTTCCTTCCTGCCCATGAATCACGCGGACCGGGAAGAAAATAAGGGATATCGCTATCTTTGTTTTTTCCGACTTCAAACAGGACTATCGCATCTTTATATTTATCCTGAAAAGTAGTGTACCTCTCCTGATATAAGGCAAACTCGCCGGCGCTCTTATCTTCCTTTCCGATATGCCACACAGGGGAAAAGTTTTGAGCGTTTCCCCGACCAACAGATACGGTTAAAAGGAAAAGTAATGCGATTAAAGTAATTGTGTTTTTCTTCATGGTATGGTAATTATAGGTTAACAATTTGATTTTCAATCTATTTTACGAATGACATCACCATCATTGCGGGCTTATCTCCATTATTGACAATAGTATAGCTTTCTGCCGCAGCGGGTACGACAAAAGTCTCGGCATAATTGAAGTCGAATTCCATGCCGGCTTTTGTTTTCAGCGTAACCGAAGTCCCTTCGACAAGCATCCATACATTGCATTTATTATTAGTTTCAATATTTATTTCGTTGCTGAATCGATAACGGTAAACGTCGTAAAAATGCTCTTTATGTGTCGGAACATGCTCCAAAACAAGCGTATCGGTCTCTTTCAATATATGCGGTTTCGATATCAATTCGTTGGAAACAACATCGCCTTGACGGTCGAAACGCAAATTATTAAATCCATGTTCGATGTTTATCGGGCGCGGCTTTCCATCCATATCGAGGCGTACCCAGTCGTACATTTTAAACGTAAAAATATACGGCGCACTGCTTATTTCCAATACAAGGTTATTTTTTCCCGAACCATGTATTGTGCCGTTAGGAATAAGGAATAAATCGTGCTTCTTCGCCGGAAAACGCTGTACGAAACGCGTAACATCAATCTCGGCGGCATTTTTTTGACTATTCAAAAGTGTTTCCTTGAATTCCTGCGGATTAACACCCTCCTGAAGACCTAAATAAACTACTGCATCATCGCGACAGTCGAGTATATAATACGTCTCATCCTGCGTGAAAGGCATTCCGAATTTTTCTTTTATATACTCATTCGAGGGATGACACTGAACAGACAGGTTTCCTCCATCGAAAGTATCGAGAAAGTCAAAGCGGATGGGAAAATCATATTTAAAACGCGAAGCGCAATCTCCAAGTACATCCGTATAACTGTTAAACATAAGAAAATCAAACGATACCTCCAACAAACGATTGTCGCTTTCAAACAACAGTCCGTTTTCCAAAACCATCAGTTCAAACGACCAGGCAAGATTATCGACATCCTTATTCAGCCCTTCAAATTTTTCTTTCATCCACGTGCCTCCCCACACTCCCGGCTCAAACCACGGACGAACCCTGAAAAAGTTTCGCCCCATCTCCGACAACCCTTTTCTAAGCTCATCGCCTCGCATAAATAAATAATTATCTATGCGCTGCTCATCGACAATCATGTCTATTTGAGGAAGTAAGAGCCTTTTATGTTCGTTGAGAACAGGCCAGTCCACAAAGAAGAACCTCTTATACATCTGTTTGTTGTCGCCGGGCTTGTCTGCACCCAAATTCGTGATACACCCGGCTCTCATACGAAACTGCAACTCATTCTTAGGAAGGTCGATATATACCAATGGCGCTTGCCATCCGCAAAGCGCGGCTCCGCAACCGATAACGATATTAATATCCGCATCCTCATCAGGTGTAATTTTTAAAAAGTTTTCTTTATCAAACCAATCAATAAGATGTTTATCGGTTATTTTTCCGAAGACAGGGTCATCACCGCCAAGATACGGTTCCAGCATCTTTTCGATTTCATCCGACGGACGCAATGCGGCATCCGTACGAAACCATTGCACTTTCTTCCCTGCCTTCGACAGTTCTTCATCAATATTTTTCACAAACTCATTCCATAATACACCCACATATCCGTCAATAACAACAGTCTCGTGTTGCATTATCCATAAAGCCAGTTCTTTGTTGCCGGCGCCTATCTTCCCGCTTCCAATCGGAAAACCCGGATAAATGTTATATTTACCGCGTTCTGTAGGCGCTGCTTTTTCGGGAATAAGGAACTGAGTTGTTTTTCGTTTATCCATAGAAAGAGTTAAAAGTTAAAAGTTAAGAATCATTTTATTCTTATCTCACCCAGTTTGTACCAACCGGGATCAATTTCGCGATCTGCCTGAATCGGGAGTTCTATATTTTTGTTTTTGTTGAATTCCGTAGTATTTCGAAGGTTGATTAACAAATCGTAATTACCTTCTTTCATATCTTTATCAAGTGTTATTATGCAATGCTCAGCAATTATTTCGTTGGGCATCCATTTTCTATTGTCGGACTCATGAAGAACCTGTGTGAATTTACTGCCGGTTTCTTTGTTGACTAAACGGACAGAGAGTTCGTATTTATTATAGGCCGGCGCTACGCCATGATTTTCCCAAGTCATACGAATATAATTCCTATTTGAATTTGTCCTTAATGTATCAGGCAGCATCGCAAACTTGGGAAAAAACCTGTAACCGCTCAAATTAGCCATTTTAATTGCATATCTGTAGTTTTGATTAAGCCATTCACGCGGAAAATGATGAAATCCTATGATTGTAGCTTTCGTTTCATGAATAGCTTTCTCAAAACCGGAGCCGTCTCTAAACATACCATTTTGTACGGTCGCTCTGTAATGGTCATGTTCGAGTACGACAGGAATTGATTTGTAGACCGAATTGAATAATTCAGGAGAACGAATACAAGAAGGACCAAATCCCAGTTTCTTGTACCAAGCAACATTACCGCTATCATCACGATAACCTATGCCTTTGTCTTTGCAATAATTAAAAATTTCGTAATCCGACCCATCATCAGTATCTCTTTGACCAATAAAATCATCACTGATTATTATAATCGTTTTTTTATAATTGCGTTTATATATGTCGATATGTTTTTTTACTATTTCAACAGGCACATCAGTCCATCCCGAATAAGCAGTATGCCCTTCACCCCATTCACCGATGCTCCCTATATCAACATAGGCTGTATACGGTTTCTCGTCGTATTTAGCGGCAAATGCTTTGTGAAAATTTTCAAGCTTTTCAAGAAATACAGGATCTCCATAATCGGGAGCCCACGCTTTAATTCTTAAACTCGGCTCATTAATAAACTCACCTTTAGCTCCGGCTATTCTTACCCATTCAGGTGTAGCATACACAATTCCTGTTTCTTTGGCAGTAATTCTGAACGACACAGTTTTCCCCCTCGGTACCCACCTGTCAATAATTGAATCAAGTACTGCCCAGTTAAATACGCCTTCTTCCGGCTCTATATAACTCCAGGCAAGACGAAAATAAATATTGCTTAGCCCGGGAAAATCGGATAGTGAATCATCCGGAGCTATGCGACTTCCATAATTTCTCAAGCTATTACTGTAATAATGTAATTCCCAACCTTTGTGTGGATTATTTAAAATTTTATCATCATCCCAATACCTCTCAAGGTTGAAAAAAGTCCGGTTTTTATATGTGCCTTTGCCTTCTTCGGGATTAGTATCCAAAGCTTGTGACATCAAGCTTGAACAATTAAATAATAATATAAGCGCCAAATATATTTTTAATAAATTCTTCATTAGAATAAAATGTTATAGATAAGCGTATTAAAAAAAGTCGATATGTAATAGCTGTCAGTATATCGCTATCTGTAATAATGTCCCAATGGCATTATATACAGAGGCACTTCTTCTTCGGGCAGTTGCATAATTTCAGCAATTTTATCATCGGAGAATGCACCTATCGCACAAGTACCAAGGTTCAGAGCTTCGGCTTGCAAGTATACGTTTTGCGCAGAGTGTCCAAGGTCCATGCAGACATATCTGTCGCGTCCGCGGTCGCCGTACTTTTTCGTCATCCTGCTGTAAATAGCAGTGTAAAAGATATTTACCGGCGCTTCTTTTATGTGACTTTGTCCTAATGCAGCGGCAGCAAATTCGTCTCTGATATCTTTGTTGATTGTTCTTACGAGCTTATGCTCCTCCGAGATATATTTATAAACACCGGGTTCAATGCCATTCACTTTAGTTATTAACACATAGATTTCGAACGGATATAACCCTCCTGCGGAAGGCGCTGTACGAAATCCGCCTCGCAATGCAGGTCTGTCGGGAGCAAGTTGAGTTATTCCATAAGCAGCCCATAATACCTGCGATAAGTCTTCCGCAGAAATAGCTTTATCGACAAAGCTTCTCTGCGACCGTCTTTTTGACAAAGCACGTTCGACGCTTACACTCCCGTCGGTTCTTGGAGAAGGCAGGTTGTATGCCAATTGAGCGCCGTCAATTTTGGTCAATTTAGACTGAGCTCGTTCAGTATCTGCCTTATTACAAGCCATTAAAGAAATAAAAACAAGGATTAAAAAGCAAAATTTTACTGTCAGATTTTTCATAATAAATTGTTTGTTAATGATTCAACGCTCAAAATTAATTAAAAAAATCATTTCTGCAAAAAGTAAGATTCTACCGAAAAAACTGAACAGATAAAAACAGCACAATCAGCAAAAGAAAAAACGCCCCCATTATCTACAAAATTGGTCAATATTTATAGTTACATACACTGCAAGGTTTGGAAAAATTTACCATCCGGCAGTCGTATATTCGATAATGAAGGCGCTATTCTCATGTTAAATTATACCGTTCATGGCATACCCTCATTAGGTAGCGTACATTTCATGCGGTATAAGCAGTTATTTATATATTTTCAAAAATTTATTTCCTTATAATTTATTACCCAACCATTAATAATTATCTTGCCCGACATCCATATACCTTCGTCAAAGAACAGAGTAATCGCGAACATATCCTGACGGTCTAAGTATTCCTGAAGGCTCCATTCCTTGTGTATCTCCATATTTATCAGCGAAAAAAACCATGGCAGATTTATGGAAACAATTTCCCGTCCATCTTTTTTATCGGTAATAAGAAGTCGTGGTGCGTTTTCTTTCGTCAGTCGAGATGTATTTATTTCGACTATTGCCGCCATGTCGATTTCATCGGGGAAAAGCGAATAGTTATTTTTCGGTTCCAGATTTGCGGCATAATACGGAATATATGTAATCTGTTTGTCGGGAAGTAATGAATAATCATAGTTTATATGTCCGTTTCCCGACTTGTCAACGACAGAAAAATTGTAGTTTGCCACATCAAGCGTTCCGCCCGAAACATATGGCATAAGTACTACCTTTATTTTATTTGTTACCTTTTTAAGGTTTATTGTAACAGGCAAAAAGACATCATTGTGACCAATAGTTGATTCTGTCATTCCGACAAGCAGGTTGTTCAGTTCATGCCGCTGTATATTGCCTTCTCTTTTAATCTTATAAGTCAGTTCATCTATCGTGGATATGCCTTCAGTCAGTTCGGGTATCAAAAAAAACGACTGTTCCGAAGTCAGGTGACTGCTTTGTGCCCATGCAACAAGTCGATGTCTGCCATGTTGCAATTTATTCAGTCTTATTGAAAATTCGTTAGTTAGTTTTGAAGTGCCGTTAAAATGTTTTTGTACTAAAACACCGTTTTCATCAAACACATAAAGCATTACCTGATCAACCTGACTCCCGAATGCATTGGCAGAAAGTACATTATGATTATACACAAACCTAACCGTCATCCGACAATCACCCATATCCTCCCCTACACATGAGGAAAGGGTTAGAGTCATTAATATCGAAAGAAGTAAAATTGTGAATTTCGTAATCTTTCTATACATTGATATATTTTGTTTTCGTTTTTACGGTAATTTTCATATATTTTTCACCGGCGTAAGAGACTGTTTAAATTTTGCTCGTTAAATTTTTCATATCCGGTTTTGTGGAAAATTTAATCAGTTTCTAAATATATGTTTGAAAAAAAGGGCCGCATATTTGTTCGAAACCATGCCCAAAACACTCTGCAGTCCCTTTTTTTAAAAAATATTGAATTATATTAAAATTCTATTTCGATAGTATTTAAAATCCATTTATTAATTGTTACTGATACAGAGATGTAAGCCTCTTCAGATTCAATAGGAGGATTTCCCTGTTCGCCGGGTTGTGTAGGATCTACAATACCTCCACCCGGAACATCATCTCCCAAAGCTGAAAACTTAGTGATTCCCAGTTTATAAGTTGAGTTACGGAACACTCCTAAATAATTTTTATCTTTATACCTGTGTGAAGCATTAGGGTCGCGAATAAAATGAGTATAATACATTACACCGTCTTCATAAACACGTACTCCAAGGCCTCTGATCTTCTCAATGGTGTATCCTTCAAGGTTTTCAAGGCCAAGCTCGGCAGCAACAGCATCAGTAGTAGTATAAACTTTGTCCTTTATCGCGTAAAAAGTTTCTGCAGGATTTTCACCATCCATCGCCTGTACCTTATATATTACACCTGTAGACTCACCGCGACCTGCGGTCAACTTTTCACCCATATCAATGATAGTCGGTCTGTTCTCCGTTGCATATAATACATTTTTGTTAAAAATACCTTGTACTCCTTTAGTTTTGTCGGTTATCGAAGTAATTTTACCATCTATTTTTTCGATAGTAGTATATTCGCTTATGTTACGGTAATACATGTCGGCAACAAGATTTTCGCCATTTTCCTCATACAAAGGTGTTGAAAGAACATCAGAGCCTGCTTCTAATGTTGTGCCGTTAGGATTGGTCGTTCCCCATGTCTGAATCATATTAAACTTCTTGTTTACATTAAGTAATGCATAACCTGATATTTCAACATCGTTGAAGATATCATTACTCTCTTCCAAAAGTTTTGAGATATCTATACCCGTTTTCACTGTCTCGTCTACTATCTTGCATGCCACACGGTCAACTTGTATGCTTACGGTTGCAGGTGAATTCCAAGAATTGGCAGAAGTGATTTCTACAGTAACACCTGCTTTTTCCAAAACACTGTTACGCTTATTAACCATCATAAAAGTACCGTTTTTAAAACCGTTTGTAGCCTCAGCTTCTGCTGCTAAAGTCAATACTCTTTCAATCTGTTCCTCTTTTTCAACAGTAATCGGACAATTTACAATCGCATACACATCATACTCACCTAAAACAACTTTAAACTTTTCCCATTTGTTTTCAGAAACAACAGGTTGTGTTACCTCTTTTACAATACCGTTATTATCGGTAAAGACAACTGTCAGATTGGAAATAACATTCTCTTCAGTTGTACCTTCGTCTTTCACGGTACCCGACGTTCTTGTCAATGCGGGGTTTGTCAGAGAAAGCGTAAGGTATCCTTCAGCCTGAATCTCCTCTCCGTTACCAGTGTATAATACCTCATTGTTACACGACGAAAAGGCTATTAAAGCCATAATCATAAATAATAAATTTTTCATCTTCATAATTAAAAAAATTAAATTAGTAATTAAAATATTCATATATTTTTAATAAATATCTGCAGTCCAATACATTTTTTTGCGAGAATAAATAAAATAACACTTAAATACATTTACTTGCAAATTGAGTAATGTGTATCAAGCTTGTGCAAAAGTAACATGCTCTATATGTTGATTATGTTTCTTTTTTTGACAAAAACAACGGAAAAAACAACTAATAATGCAGTATTCATAAGCTTTTATATATTATAAAACAAAAATAAAAAAACACCCTGTGTATTGTATATTTTTTTGTGTATCACAAATCTTATTGTTGCAATATATGAGTATTTACGGATAGTAATAATGAAAAAAAGAGCATTTTTTCATTTGAATATACTTGGATGTAAAAAATCAACATATAATTTTGTCAATAGTTCATTATAATATGTTCATTTTGTGCTTCCAACAAGTAAATTCCGACCAAGTTTTATCTCGACAGCAAATGTTCTGTTGAAAACTTTATTTAACGAAGTAATGATAAATTTAAATTTAAAATGTTACCTTTGATTAATAATAATCAGTCTTTATCAGACAATGAACGAAGTTGTTTTAGAAAAGCTTAAAGTGTTGGCCGAATCGGCAAAATACGATGTATCGTGTGCATCGAGCGGTACTGTACGCAGCAATAACTCCGGCGGTTTGGGAAATACTGTCGGCGGGATGGGTATATGCCACAGTTTCACGGAGGACGGACGTTGCGTGTCGCTGCTTAAAATAATGCTTACAAACAATTGCATTTACGACTGTGCATATTGTATAAACAGGAAAAGTAACGATCTTAAACGGGCAACATTCACTGTTAGCGAACTTGTGGAGCTGACAATTGAGTTTTATCGCCGTAATTATATTGAAGGACTGTTTCTCAGCTCGGGTGTCGTCCGTAATCCCGACTACACAATGGAACGCATGGTACGCGTAGTAAAAGATTTGCGTACCGCACACCGTTTCAACGGATATATACACCTCAAAAGCATACCCGGGTGCAGCAGGGAATTAATCAACGAAGGAGGTTTATATGCCGACCGTATGAGTGTTAACCTTGAAATACCGACGGAACAAAACCTCAAACTTCTCGCCCCCGAAAAAGATTTCCAAAGTGTCTTCACCCCTATGAGGCACATCCAGCAAGGTATGCTTCAAAGCGTTGAAGACCGACGCAAATTCCGCCACGCACCCCGCTTCGTTCCTGCAGGACAAAGCACGCAAATGATTGTAGGCGCTACTCCGGAATCCGACAAAATTATTCTTGATATATCATCGGCATTATATAAACGTCCGAGCATGAAGCGTGTTTACTATTCAGGTTTTATTCCGGTCAATTCATACGACAAACGCCTTCCGGCATTGCGACAAGCGCCCCTCGTCCGCGAAAACCGCCTTTATCAGGCAGACTGGCTGATGCGCTTCTACGAGTTTAAAGCGGATGAGATCGTCGACGACCGCTTCCCAAACCTTGACCTCGAGATAGACCCCAAGCTTGCATGGGCACTCCGTCACCCCGAACAATTTCCTGTCGACGTGAACACCGCAGATTACCGGATGATTTTGCGCGTTCCCGGCATAGGCGTCAAATCCGCCAAACTTATTATATCATCGCGACGCTTCGGTCGACTGACATCTGAACAGCTAAAGAAAATTGGCATCGTTATGAAAAAGGCTAAATACTTTATCACGTGTCGCGAGTTGCCGATGAACACAGTTAACGAGGTAACACCGGAATATGTCCGTAAAATGCTGACCGAGCCAAGAAAGAAAAAGATGATAAACGACGAAAAACAATTAAAAATAGTTTTTCCGGAGTGAAAGGAAATAAAAAAAGAGATTTAAATGACTATTTTTTTCTACGACAAAACATTTGAAGGACTGATGTGTGCAGTTTTTGACGCGTACAGTATGAAAGAGTTTCCCGATAAGCTTCTTAAGGACGGGGTAATTCCGCCAATGTTTACTGATAGGACACATACTGTTGCTACAGAAGAAGAACATAGTAAGCGCGTATGGCAGGGTCTACGAAAGAAGGTAGAAAAAAAAGTATACAACATGCTGATGCATGTATGGCTGTCGGAAATAGAAGGAAGCGATGAGCTGTTATTTCGCTATATCTGCAAACTTTTTGCAACAACAAAGAAAATTGAATATAACTTCGGTGATGCTGATATTCTCGAAGTTGAAAAAATAGCCCGCAAAGTAAGCCATGAGGCGCAATATCTAAAACAATTTGTACGCTTCCAAAAAGCTGCCGACAATATTTTCTTTGCCCCCATCAAGCCAATATACAATGCATTACCACTGACAATAAACCATTTCACCGACCGTTTTTCCAACCAGCAATGGGTAATCTACGACCTTCGCCGTAAGTATGGTTATTACTATGACCTTCATACAACTAATGAGATAACATTTACCGATGATGATCACCTTCTTAGCGGCAAATTGGACGAATCACTAATGGCTGAGGATGAAAAACTGTTTCAGGACTTATGGAAGGGCTACTTCAAAGCCATGACAATAAAAGAACGCATCAACCCTCGCCTACAACGTCAACACATGCCGGTGAGGTTCTGGCAATATCTCACCGAAAAACAGTAAACAAAAAAGGTCGAAAAAGATTAGAAGAGGACCGGCAGATGGATTTCGCCTAAATCTTTGCCAAAATTAAAAATAATTCAATATTTTGGCAATATATATAATTATTTATTGCCATATTAAATATTTATTGTACATTTGTGGCAATAAATAATTATGCCTTATGAATAAAAATATTATCGGTAGAAAGCAAGAAATAAGCAGGTTGCAAGAATTATTCAAATCAAATAAGCCTGAATTTATTGCCGTTTTTGGCAGGCGGCGCGTCGGAAAAACATATCTCGTACGTGAAATGCTCGAAAAAAAGTTTGTTTTCGACCTTACAGGTTTGGCAAATGGCAATATACAAAAGCAACTTATAAACTTTTCATACGCCTTGCAACAAGTTTCCAAGCAGGAACTTCCCGTGCCGGATTCGTGGCTTGAAGCATTCGAACAACTAATCTCCTATCTAAAAACTTGCAACAAAAAGCGCAAAGTGATTTTCATTGACGAAATTTCGTGGCTTGATACTCACAAGTCTGATTTCTTAATGGCATTGGAGCATTTTTGGAATGGCTGGGCATGCTCAAAACGAGATATCATGTTGATTGTATGCGGTTCGGCAACTTCGTGGATTATGAATAATCTCATAAACAATCGCGGTGGACTTTACAACAGAATCACTGCATCAATCGAACTTGCTCCTTTCACTTTGCGAGAAACAGAGTTGTTTTTGAAATCTAAAAACATTAAATGGTCGCATTATCAAATCGCTGAAATCTACATGATCATGGGCGGAATACCCTTTTATTTAGAAAAATTGCTACAAGGCAGAAGTGTGCCGCAAAACATTGATAGGATTTTTTTTAGCAAAAATGCAGAATTAAAAACGGAGTTCGAAAGATTGCTGTCCTCACTTTTCAGACATTCTGAAAAGTACAAAAAAATTGTGGAAGTTTTAGCCGCAAATCGTTACGGTTTGACACGCAAAGAAATTCTCGAAAAAACAGGAATGAAAAGTGGAAACGCAATTACTACTATTCTTTACAATTTGAAATACAGTGGTTTTATTCGCTCATACTCGCAGTCAACAAATAAAACTGAAAAGAAAACAGAAATGATTTATCAACTTGTTGATGCGTTTTCACTATTTTATTTTCGGTTTATGCACAACAATAATTTCAGAGACGAGAAATTTTGGACAAACACTATCAACAAACCACAACATAACGCCTGGGCAGGACTTTCGTTTGAGATGGTTTGCTTGCTGCATATCAAAGAAATCAAGAAAAAACTAGAAGTCCTTGGCGTGCAATCGTCTGAATATGCATGGCGAAGCAAAAAAGCAAATCCGGCTGTACAAATAGACTTATTGTTAGACAGAGCCGACAATATCGTGAATATCTGCGAAATAAAATACTCAAATATGCCTTACACGATCAACAAGGAGTATGAAGAAAAATTACGAATTAAAGTTGAAACATTCCGTCAGGAAACTCTACCTCGCAAAGCCATTCATTTACTTATGATTACGACCTTCGGAGTAAAACAAAACAAATATTACGGCATAATTCAAAACGAAGTGACCATAGACGATTTGTTTGTTGAATCTGATTAATATTTGGCAATTATTAATCTTATTTATTGCCAAACATTAATATTTTTGTTGATTTTGGCAAATAATAAACAAGAAAAAGACAATCTGGCGACCGTAGAAATCAGAGATTTGAAACAACAAAAAAGCAGAGGAACTTCTCCATATTTGAAGAAATCCCTCTGACAACCAAAACTAAAGCATTTTTTTTCAAAGCATATTGTTGATTTTTTCAGCAAACGCTTCTTTTCCTGCTGCACCGACTTGTTTGTCTACAATTTCGCCGCCTTTAAAGAATATCACAGTCGGGATATTACGTATTCCGAACTCGGCAACGATATCGTTATTACTGTCTACATCCACTTTGCCGATTGCTACACGACCTTCGTAGTCTGTCGACAATTCGTCAATGATTGGGCCTACCATGCGGCATGGGCCACACCACTCTGCCCAAAAATCCAAAACTACCGGTTTGTCACCGTTTATCAATTCCTTGTAATTCTCATCTGTTACTACCAATGCCATAACTAAATAATTTTACGGTTTTTAATTAATTTATTTTGAAATCTATATTTTCCATATCCATAAGAACATCAACAATTTTCTGAGATACATCTACACCTTTTCCTCTTGAGAACAGATTTATTGAGACATTCCTGTACTCATCGTCAACTATATTAAAACATAAAGTTGTTTTTCCGCCACTGTTATTGAATATAGCAGTAAACTCCTCAACCATAGTATCATTCAGATCGTTTACTGATACTGAAATACTTATTTTTTGTATCAGTTTTTCTTTCTCATCCTGCAGAAGACTTATCGATTTTATTCTGAAATCAAGGGTGTTGATATATGCATTGCGCGGTTCTACGGCTGCTTTTATAAACAAGTACATCCCCGGTCTGCCGAACTTGCCGTAGTTGATATAGTCATTTCCGAACAGCGGTATTTCTGCGCTTCCGGTAAAATCTTCTACTGTCAGTATTCCATAAGGTTTACCATTGCGTGTTATCCCTTCCTTGAATCCGGTAACAATGCCGCCAAGTATCAATTCTTTGTTTTTCAAACCTTCACGATCGCCCAGATCGATCATTCCGGTGTTACATACATAAGTTAATATCACTCTGTAGGTATCAAGGGGATGTGCCGAGAGGTAAATACCTATCAGCTCTTTTTCTTTGTTTAGACGTTCAAGGTCGCTCCATGCCGTACATTTCGGCACTTCCGGCTTGGATATTGTAACAGCATTGTCAGCGCCAAACAGTGAGTTGGTGGCCATTTGCTTATCCAACTGAAACTTGGAACCGTAGCGCGAAATAACTTCGGTGAAAGTTTCGCCTTTCTCGTTTGGTGTCGAAAACGGCTCACGGCTAACACCGAAATTATCGAACGCACCTGATAAAGCTAAGCTTTCAAGTACTTTTTTATTACATGCTGTAAGGTTAACACGCTCGATAAAATCGTAAAGATCCACGTAAGGACCGTTCTTCTCGCGTTCCTCTATTATATTCTGGACGGCGCCCTCGCCTACTCCTTTAACGGCTACAAGCCCGAACCGTATATCGCCTTTCTTGTTTACACCAAACTTACGATGCGACTCATTGACATCAGGGCCGAGTACCTGCAATCCCATCGCCCGGCACTCGTCCATCGACTTCGTTATTTCCTTTATATTCGACAAGTTACGACTCAATACTGCCGCCATATATTCTGACGGATAATTGGCTTTCAGGAATGCCGTTTGATATGCAACCCATGAATAACATGTTGCGTGGCTCTTATTAAAAGCATATGATGCGAATTTTTCCCAGTCACCCCATATCTTTTCAAGAACCTTACGTTTATGCCCATTTGATTCACCACCGGAAAAGAATTTTTCCTTCAGCTCCTCCATCTTGTCCTTTTGCTTTTTACCCATCGCCTTACGCAGCGTATCGCTCTCGCCGCGAGTAAAATTGGCCAGCAGGCGCGACAGAAGCATGACCTGTTCCTGATAAACGGTAATACCGTAAGTATCCTCAAGATACCGTTCCATGATCGGTATATCGTAAACAATCTCCGAACGCCCGTGTTTACGTGCGACAAACGAAGGTATATATTCCATCGGACCCGGACGATACAGGGCGTTCATCGCTATAAGATCCTCAAACTTTGACGGTTTAAGTTCTTTCAGGTATTTCTGCATACCTGCAGATTCGAACTGAAACGTAGAAGTCGTCTTTCCCTGACAATATAACTCGTAAGTCTTATTGTCCTTAATATCTATACGATCGATATCAATATCTTCACCCGTTGTCTGTTTTATATTCTCAACAGCTTCCTTTATTATCGACAATGTTTTCAGTCCGAGGAAGTCCATCTTTATCAGCCCCGTATCTTCAATAACGGAACCCTCGTACTGTGTCACGAGAAGCGTCTCGCCCGTTTCCTTGTCTTCTGCCGTCGATACGGGCACAATATCTGAAATATCCTGACGTCCGATAATTATTCCGCATGCATGGACACCGGTATTACGAACAGTCCCTTCCAATTGCCGGGCAAATTCGAGTGTCTTTTTTATCAACGGGTTACTTCCGGACATCTCTGCCTTGAACTCCGGCAGATGCTTCAGGCAGTTTGCAAGGTTCAGTTTTAAGGGCTGACCGTCGACATCAGGCATACGGTCAGGAACAAGTTTTGCCAGTCGATTCGATTCCGATAAAGGAAGATCCAGTACCCGGGCAACATCTTTTATTGCCATTTTCGAGGCCATCGTTCCGTACGTTATTATATGCGCCACACGGTCGTAACCATATTTATCGGTCACCCATTTAAGCACATCCCCGCGCCCGTCGTCATCGAAGTCGATATCAATATCGGGCATTGAGATACGGTCGGGATTGAGGAAACGCTCGAACAGAAGGTCGTATTTTATAGGGTCAATATCAGTTATTCCGAGACAATATGCAACAACAGACCCTGCCGCCGAACCACGCCCCGGTCCTACGGATACTCCCATATCTCTTGCTGCCGAAATAAAATCCTGAACAATAAGGAAGTATCCGGGAAAACCCATCGTTTTCATCGTATTCAGCTCAAACTCAATACGCTCCTTTATATCATCCGTAAGGTCTTCTCCATAACGCTCAATTGCTTTAGCATGAGATAGATGAGCCAGATAATCCGCTTCGAGCTTTATCCTTATAACTTTTTCATACGCTCCGAGACGCATATAATTCTTTTCGCCAAACTCTTTTATAAGGTCTTTGTCCGCATATTTTTCACGGTATTCTTCTTCTGTGGCAAACGAAGGGTCTATCTCGAAAAACGGCATCAATGCTTCAGAGTCTATATCGTAAAACTCTACCTTATCCGCTATTTCGAGCGTATTGCCAAGTGCTTCGGGTATATCGGAAAATATCGAATTCATCTCCGCTGTCGTCTTCATCCATTCCTGACGGGTGTAACGCATGCGGTTAGGGTCGTTGATAGTCTTGTTTGTGCTTAGGCAGAGCAGAATTTCGTGAGCATCGGCATCTTCTTCGTTAACGAAATGAACGTCGTTAGTCGCTATAAGTTTTACATTATTCTTCCGTGCAAGATCTACAAGAGCTTTATTCACCTCAACCTGACGCGGATATACATCCTGTGCAGCCTCCGGGTCACGCGTCTCGTGACGCTGTAATTCGAGGTAATAATCTTCACCGAAGAGATTTTTAAACCATAAAACCGATTCTTCTGCCTTTTTTAAGTCTCCGTTCTGAATAAAACGCGGCACTTCGCCCGCCAGACACGCCGAACAAGCGATGATACCTTCGTGATACTCCTCAAGAAGCTTCTTGTCAATACGCGGACGTCCGTAAAAACCCTTCGTATATGAGTATGAAACCATTTTAATAAGGTTTTTGTACCCTGTCAGGTTCTTTGCCAAGAGAATAAGATGCCACCCTCCAAGGTCTTCCTTTCCTGATTTATTATGATTCCCGTTGCGGGCACAATAACATTCACACCCCAATATCGGCTTAAACAGCAATTCCTTTTCTTCGCGTATCTTTTTCGACAGTTTTTCTATTCTCAAATCATCCTCTTCGGTAGTATTATCCTTTCCGAGCAACGGTTGAAGCTCTTTTTCGCAATCCTTTATAATACCGGAATGTTTACTGTTCTTTTTCTTGACTTTATTAAAAAACTCTTTAACACCGAACATATTTCCATGGTCGGTCATCGCAATAGCTTTCATCCCGTCTTTCTGCGCCTTTTCTATAAGCGCATCAATAGGAGCCTGCCCGTCGAGCAGCGAAAACTGTGTATGTACATGTAAATGTATAAAAGGTTCCATCTCGTTGCAAAAATATACATAAAAAAAATGCTTTCATAATAAAGTTTTCAACAATGGATGTGTACCTTTGATTAGCTCTAAATATTGGCTATAACACAAATTATTTTCTTTTTTATAGCCTGAAATAAACATTTATTATTGGCTGTAACTATATAAAAAAATACACTTTTAGCCAACAATAAACACAAAATAATTAAATAAACGCATGACTATTAACCAAATATAGTAAATAGAACGCTAATAGAAAAATGGACTGAACGTAGATAGCTTTTCAAATTCTCGCCAACAGGCTTATTGTTTATTTTATCGTCAACAGGCCTTTATCAAAAATTATCACTTATCCGGCCAATGTTATGCTGAGGGTCTGTTCTGCAATCCCAAACAGCTGCAATATAAATAAAGTCATCTTCAATAAAATAGACTACTTTGTATTGTTTACGGACAAGTAATGACCTGTATTCCTTTCCTTTTTTATCCGTTAATTCAAACTCTATTGGAGCCATATAGGGGAATTTAGATAACGAACGAGACATTTGAACGATCTCGTTACAAATATTATTCGCAACTCTGACGCTTTTATCTTTTGCATAAAAGTTATGAATTGCCTTAATATCATTTTTTGAAAGTTCTAGCCAACGTATTTTCATATTTTCACAGTGAGTATTTGCTCTCCATTTCCTCTTGTGTAGTAAAAATGGCTACACCGTCTTCTACTTCTTTTCGTGCTTTTTCTAATCTTTCTCTTAACTCCTCAACAGTGTATTGACAAGGTGGAGGCAGTTTTTTTTTCTTTATCTTACGAATACTGATAAGCGCATATTCAAGTAAGTTTGGATCGTTATTAATTTCCTGAAATAATTCCAATTCTTTTGCATTTAATTCAATTGTAGCCATATTATATTATTTTTCTATTTTCTTAATCTACGTTTCATTTAACGAAACAAATATATATGATTTATTTATAAGCAGCAAATATTGAATAAAAAACCGACCATAGTCATTTAAAAGCAAGAGTAAATTTCAATGTGGAATTATTGAATAGCAAGATGCAAATAGCAAGATAGTTACTCTCCGACATGGATTGCAAATTACGAGTGGTTCGGAAAATTTACTGCTCGATTTTTATTGCTTCGACAGGGTTTTTACGTGTAGCAATGAATACCTGAACAGTGATTATCACAGCGGTAATCAGGTAAACTATCATGGGAATAAGGATAAATATCCACCAACTCATTGAGGTTCGGAACGAGTATGTTTGAAGCCACATAAAAATGACGATGATTCAAATACCGGAAGATCAGTAACTTAATCCGAATTGCCATAGCGGTATGGTATTTCTGTATCCAAACTCAATATCACCTTTTACGATGAACCCTTTTTCAATACCTTGAATCTGTTTTTGTTTTTTATTCTTCCCTCCGATTTCGAAGGTAATATCATTTATAAGAAAGTCTGCTATCTTTGAAGAGGTGATTTCGTTATTAACGCGCATTTGATTGAAGAAAAATGTTTCTCTCAAATTACCTGTATCAGACATGTTTTCCGCAAGACTGTATATAAGGTTAGTATTGTCTAAATAGATTTTATCCACTTTTCCTAATCCCCGTATTCCACCTGTAGCATTTCTAAGTTGTGAGATCATTCCGGCTTCTTCTATGTATAAACAGTAATCGGCGATGTTATTACGGCTGACAGAAAGCATTTCTGCTATTTTGTTGAAGTTAGGTTTGAATGGAACGCTCCCGGCAATAATAGCTAACAGCTGTTTTAATTTTTTCCCTGTCGACACGTTCATCCCTGCATATACCGGAATATCTGTTTCCAAAGTCTGATTGATAATCTGTTGCAACCTGATGTCAAAATCACCATCTGATGCAAATGGATAATACCCCGTTTTCAGATATTCTGCAAATAATGGTAAAGGATGCTGAAGTTCAGCCGCTTCAACTTTATGTTCCAATACATCTTCCATTGAATATACAGGTACTGATATTTTATGAAAAATATGAAGGTACTCCCTGAATGATAATCCTTGAACATTATACATAACAGCGCGGCGACTCAGGTCGGCAGCTCCTTTTTTTATATCAAGGACAGACGAGCCTGTAAAAACAACATTCAATTCAGGATAGTAGTCGTAAATCAATTTGAGTTCTTTTGCCCAGTCCGAATATTTATGTATTTCGTCTATAAACAAATATTTTCCTCCTTGCTTTACAAAAAGATTCGCAAGATCGGTTAATCTGTTTTTTGCAAAATAAAAGTCTTCGACCGTTACGTATAGCGTCTCCGAAACGTTCAGATTCTTTTTTATATACTGCAATACTAATGTCGTCTTGCCAACTCCGCGCGGACCGGTGATTCCTATCATTCTGTTTTTCCAGTTTATTTCATTATAAATATAACGAAAGAAATCTGTTTTTGTCTTTTTCAAGAACTTATGAAATTGTTCAATTAAATTGTCCATAAAAAATATTTTGAATTTTTGTGATGCAAAGATAGTGAATAATGCACTATGTGAGTGCATTATTTTCAAAAATATGCACTATTTAAGTGCAAAATTTATAATTGATTATTGCCTGATGTCATTTTTTTCAATAAAAAGCAAAATATTTTTGTTATTACGAACAAAAACAGTACCTTTGCGAGCCGTTTTACTAAGTTTTGTATCAACATGCCCGTAATACAATACAATAGGAAACGACATAAATAATTATTAATTAACAAATTAAAAAAAATTAGCAGTGGACACTTTAAGTTATAAGACAATCTCTGCAAACAAAGCAACTGTAACAAAAGAGTGGGTTGTAGTAGATGCTACAGACCAGCATGTTGGACGTTTCGGCTCAAAAGTGGCAAAACTTTTGCGCGGCAAGTACAAACCAAACTTCACTCCGCACGTTGATTGTGGTGATAATGTGATTATTATCAATGCAGACAAAGCCGTTTTGACGGGAAAGAAATGGGATGACCGTATTTACTATTCGTATTCAGGTTATCCGGGAGGACAAAAAGAGACAACTCCCGCACAAATGAAAGCAAAAGGCGAAGACCGCCTGTTCCGTAAAGTAGTTAAAGGCATGTTGCCCAAGAATAAACTGGGCGCTAAGCTGCTCGACAACCTGTATATATACGGAGGCAGCGAGCACAAACATGAGGCACAACAGCCAAAATCAATAGATATAAATTCACTTAAATAATTACTATGGAAATTGTAAATGCAATAGGACGACGTAAAGCAGCGGTAGCTCGCGTTTATGTAAAAGAAGGCAACGGCAAGATCACAATCAACAAACGTGAATTAGAAAACTACTTCCCTTCAACAATCCTTCAGTACGTTGTTAAACAACCTCTGAACACATTGAAAGTAACAGAACAGTATGATATCAACATCAACCTGTTCGGCGGTGGTTTCAAGGGACAATCCGAAGCAGCTCGTTTAGCTATCACCCGCGCATTGATAAAAATCAATCCGGAATCTAAACCTGCATTGAAAGCAGAAGGATTCACCACACGTGACCCACGCGCTGTTGAGCGTAAAAAGCCGGGTAGACCTAAAGCTCGTAAGAGATTCCAGTTCAGTAAACGTTAATATTTGTGAGCCTCTTACAAGTAATATGCGTTTAGTATCTAAATTGTCCGGATTTTTTCTGCATGAACAGAATGTCGTGAAACTACCGGATAATTGGTGTAAACAAAAAAAGAAAGTAAACGATTAAAAAACAAAGAAAATGTCAAGAGTAAGTTTTGAACAATTATTAGAAGCAGGCGTACATTTCGGGCACTTGAAAAGTAAGTGGAACCCTGCAATGGCTCCTTACATATTTATGGAGCGCAATGGTATACATATCATTGATTTATATAAAACAGTTGCTAAAATAGATGAATCGGCCGAAGCAATGAAAAACCTCGCAAAGTCGGGACGCAAAATACTTTTCGTTGCAACAAAAAAACAGGCTAAACAAATCGTTGCCGATCTGGCAACATCAGTAAACATGCCTTACGTAATAGAACGTTGGCCGGGCGGTATGCTCACTAACTTCCCTACTATCCGCAAGGCTGTAAAGAAAATGTCCACAATCGATAAAATGGCTACCGACGGCACATTCGACAATATGTCAAAACGCGAGAAATTGCAGATCACACGTCAGCGCGCCAAACTTGAAAAGAACCTCGGTTCAATAGCCGACCTCAACCGTCTGCCTGCTGCATTGTTCGTCGTAGACGTGATGAAAGAACATATTGCCGTTCGCGAAGCAAACCGCCTCGGCATACCCGTATTCGGTATGGTTGATACAAACTCCGATCCGTCTAACATAGATTTCCTTATTCCCGCAAACGATGATGCTACAAAATCGGTAGAACTGATATTGGGAGCGCTTTGCAAAGCAATACAGGAAGGTCTGATCGAAGGAAAAGCTGAACGCGCCAATAAAGAAGAAGGCGAAGAAGCAGCTGCTCCGAAACGCGAACGCAAAACACGCGCCAGAAGAACGGAAGAGGTAGCCGGAGAAAAGGAAGAAGAAGTTGAAGAAACAACTATCGAAGAAGCTTCCGAAGAATAATACAATTAATAATAATAATAAAAATAAAATATATTATGGCAGTAACAATGGCAGATATAAGCCACTTACGCAAAATGAGTGGCGCCGGAATGATGGATTGCAAAAACGCTCTTGAAGAAGCAGGTAATGACTTCGACAAAGCAATGGAAATAATTCGCAAAAAAGGTCAGGCAGTTGCAGCAAAACGTTCGGACCGCGATGCAGCCGAAGGTTGCGTTCTCGCTAACGAAAACGGTGATTTTGCAGCTATCGTAGCAGTAAAATGCGAAACAGATTTTGTAGCTAAAAATGCTGATTTCATAGCTATGACACAAAGTTTTCTTGACGCAGCAATGGCAAACAAACCTGCAAACGCAGAAGAATTATTAAAAGTTACATTAAGCGACGGTCGAGCAATTGAAAATCATATCACTGACCGTATAGGTGTTACAGGTGAAAAGATGGAACTCGGTTTTTACGAGTTCGTAAACGACGCATCAACAATCTCATATATACACCCGGGAAACAAGCTTGCTACAATCGTAGCATTCAACAAACCCCTTGAACGTCAGGTAGCTCGCGACATAGCAATGCAGGTTGCAGCAATGAACCCTGTATCAGTAACTCCGGCTGAAGTAACGCAAAAAGTTATAGATACCGAAATGGAGATTGCACGCGACAAAGCCCGTCAGGCAGGAAAACCTGAAAACCTACTTGACAGAATAGCAGAAGGCGCTCTTCAGAAATTCTTTAAAGAAAACACTCTTCTTCAACAAGAATTTGTGAAAGACTCAAAACTGACTATCGATCAATATCTTAAACAACAAGACAAAGAATTAACCGTTACATCATTCAAGCGAGTAACGCTTAATATTGACTAAGATTTAATCAAAAATGACTATAGAAAAGGCTGCCGAATTATAAACGGCAGTCTTTTTTTTATTGAATTAGAATATCTATCACGCAGTATATCAGCATATTTAAAAACATATTATTGAGTTCTTAGAAAATTTGTGTATACAAACTTTACTACGAATATGAATTTGTATCACGAAAAACGTTCCTGAATAAACCAAACTATTTGTTTGCGGATTTAAGGTATTTTTTAAAAATAAAGGCGACGTATTTGGTTTTCCTCTCAACTTGCAGTATATTTATGAAACATGAATATAGGCGGCGTTTCGGAAATACCAAATTAAAGTAAATTTTAATTTGGTATTTCTCTCAACTTGCACTATATTTGTATTCGTAACTCTTTATTTTTAACTTTTAATTTTTAACTTTTTACGGCTATGGCTCGATATCTTGATCCTAAAAATGATTTGACATTCAAGCGTATATTCGGTGAGAATCCCGATTTACTGCTTGCATTTCTGAACGCCTTGATGCCGTTGGCTCCGGGCTGCCTGATAGAGGAATTGACCTACCTATCCCCTGAACAGGTGCCTGACAATCCGGGTAAAAAGGATTCCATCGTTGATGTAAAGTGCAGGGACAACAACGGACGAGTGTTTATAGTTGAAATGCAGATGTACTGGTTCGAGGCGTTTACGAACCGTGTCGTCTTCAACGCCGGCAAAGCTTATGTGCGGCAATTGGATGCAGGCGACGACTACAGTCTGTTAAATCCTGTCTATTCATTAGCCATCCTCAATGAGAACTTTGACCACAAAACCGATCGGTTCTACCACCACTACAGTATTGTTAATCGTGAAAATATAGATGAAGTAATGGAGGGTCTTGAATTTGTATTAATAGAATTGAACAAATTCAAACCGGAGACATGGAGCGAACGCCGTATGGCTGTATTATGGCTTCGGTTTTTGAAAGAGGTAGGCGAAAAAATGTTCGTACTTCCGGAAGAACTCAAGAAAAATGAGTTGATTAATAAAGCAGCTGAGTTGTGCGAGCAAGGTGCATTCACACCGGAAGAATTAGACATCTACGAAGCCTATTGGGATCGTGTAAGTACGGAAAAATCGGTTCGAAATGAAGTGTTACGCGCTAATGCTAAACTCGAAGCTGCGAAAACAAAGCTCGAAGCTGCGGAAACAAAGCTCGAAGCTGCGGAAACAAAGCTCGAAGCTGCGGAAACAAAACTCGAAGCTGCGGAAACAAAACTCGAAGCTGAGCAAGCCAAAAATGAAGTAGCGGAAGCCGAAAAAACCATTTTACTCGCCCGAATTGCTGAGTATGAACGTCAAAACTCTAAACAGGAGTAAAGAAATGTTTACATAAATTCTAATCCTCGTCAAGAGCCAACTCGTGATAAATCTTTTGGAGGAAAAGATATTCGCCGTTGAAGCTACGCTGTTCGTTTCGTTTAATGAGAATCAACGGTTTGTATTTTACAAATTTGACAAAAAAAGGTCCTAAGGCTTTTATTTTCAAAATAAATCATTTTTAACATGTGTCAAACTCCTGACTCAAAACTGACTATCGATCAATATCTTAAACAACAAGACAAAGAATTAACCGTTACATCATTCAAGCGAGTAACGCTTAATATTGACTAAGATTTAATCAAAATTTAATATATAAAAGACTGCCGAATTATAAACGGCAGTCTTTTTTTTATCGTTTATATTGTAAATTAAAAAAATCTATTTATATTTGCATAATATTTAATTAACGTTATTCGAGATTCAAATATAAGTATTACGTTTACATTTTTATAATAAGAAATCATGGCTTATTGTGAAAACAACCATATCCCTCAATTAGGATTAATTAACACCATTATGTTGATTAGTTCCAATTATTTATTAGAGAGAGAGAGAGAGAGAGAGAGAGAGAGAGAGAGAGAGAGACGCAGGCGAACGCAATAAGTCTCTTACATTATATTTCCAACGAAACTTTTTACCCGAAATTGTTTACAAATTTACAATTTGGGGTAAAAAATTGTGTCCGGATTATTCATTTCTGTGTAATAAATACATTAATTATATACTTTTTTATAAGCCCATAAAATGGGTTTGGATTCTCCATGCTTAAAAAAACGAGATATAAAAACTAAATGTTAAACTAAAAAAACAAATGCCTATGAATAAATAAAATGAACTGCAAACCGGACAATATCCGGATACAAAAATTTCAAATAGTATTATTAATAAAAACTACTAACAAGAATTATAAAATCTTTTATTTTATGGAAAAAATAATAAATAAAACAAGAAAAGCAATGCCAAAAATAACTCAAGTTATTTTAGGATGCTTTTTATTTTTTACCTTGGGAATAGGAACGAGTTATGCTAACAACGATCTGTCGGTTTCTTCTGTTACTCAACAAAAGAAAATTGTGACAGGTACTATAACTGACAATACAGGCGAGGCTGTTATTGGAGCTAACGTCGTTGAACAAGGAACAACGAACGGAGTAATTTCCGATATCGACGGAAAATTCTCATTAAATGTAGCAAATAACGCCACATTAAATATAAGCTATATCGGTTATGTTGCACAACAAGTTTCTGTTGCAGGAAAAACCACAGTTGATGTTATTTTGCAGGACGACACACAAGCTCTTGAGGAGGTTGTTATCGTAGGATACGGTACGATGCGTAAATCGGATGTTACCGGTGCTATCAGTGTTGCTTCAGGTAAAGATATATTAGCTTCGCCCAAGTTTAATGCACTTGACGGTCTTAAAGGTAAAGCTGCCGGTGTTAATGTATTCTCAAATACAGGAAACCCGTTAGGCATTAACGAAACTGGACCACGTGTTATTATTCGCGGTATCAACTCTCTAACAACAAGTTCAGATCCTTTGTATGTTGTCGATGGTATTCAGATGAACGAAATTCAATATCTGAACCCTAACAACATAGAACGTATGGAGGTTTTGAAGGATGCATCAGCTACAGCTATTTATGGAGCACGTGGAGCTAACGGTGTTATTCTTGTAACTACTAAAAGAGGTGGTGAAGGATCTGAAGGAGTTCCGGTTGTTACATATAACGGATGGGTTAAAGTAAACACTATGGCGAGAAAAGTAGATCTTCTGAATGCCGCAGAATTTATGCAGGTAGAAGAAATCGGATTTGCCAATATCGCAAAATACAATCCTAATTCTCCAAATATAGGTCTCAAACCAAGCCGTACTGACCCAATGCTCTTTGACGCAAGCGGAAATCCTCTGTATGATACAGACTGGCAGGATGAAACGACTCGTAATTCAGTTTCACATAACCATCAGTTAAATATTCAGCAAAGAAATAAACTGTCATCAATGGGAGTATTTTTCAACTATAGTGATGAACAAGGTCTTTTCCTTAACAATTATGCAAAACGTATAAATACAAAATTTGTTTATGATGCAAAACCAAAAACATGGTTAAGTATTAATTCAAACTTGGAAGTGAACCATATGTGGGGTAATGGTGTTGATGACACTGGTGGCGGACAAACCGCTCGTCGTACAATGTGGGAAATGCCTCCTATCATTCCGGTAAAATTCCCTGACGGATCATGGGCTAATTCACAGTTTACAGGTAATCAGTTAAACTATGGTCTCGAGGCTATGGCTAATCCTGTTCATGAATTGACAACTATTAAAAGAAACCGTTATCGTACAAAAATATTCGGAAGTTTCGCATTTATTTTCCATCTGATGGATGGCTTGGACCTAAGATCACAAGTAGGTATTGATGGTAACGTTAGAAGTAATAAAAACTATTCTCCAACTGATTTGATTAACATCTCCTCTCCAAGAGGAAGTGCGAGTATGTATAAAGGAGAGCGTATATACTGGGAGGAAAAAATATATCTTAGCTATAACAAATTATTCAAAGATACACATCGTGTAAATGCTACAATGGGTATGGAGTGGAGTCAAAACACCGAGTTTGAAAACAACACCGGTGATGTTCGTGATTTTACCACTAACTTTTTCGGATACGACAATTTGGGTGCAGGAGCCGCAGTATCTTCTGCTCCATCTTCAGGCTGGTCTCGCTGGGCGTTACATTCTTTCTTTGTTCGCGCAAGTTACAACTACCTCGACAAATACCTGATAACAGCTACTACACGTATTGACGGATCTTCACGATTCGGTGCTAATAAAAGATACGGAACATTCCCTTCAGCAGGGTTAGGTTGGGTTATGTCAAATGAATCATTTATGGAAGGCACTTCATCATGGCTGAACAACCTTAAACTTCATGCAAGCTATGGACGTACCGGCAGTTCGGAATTTAGCGTTTTTTCTACTTTAGCGACGATTTCTTCGTCTACAACATTATTAAATGGCGTTCGCGCCCCTATAGGCACAATGTCACGTATGCCAAATCCTGACTTGGAGTGGGAAAAAACTGACCAATTCGATATCGGCTTAAACCTGAATATGTTCAAAAACAGAGTTAATATCGATTTTGATTACTACAATAAACAGACAAAAGACTTGTTATTAGCTCGCCCGCTTCCATATTCAACCGGATTTTCAAGTGTAACAGATAATATCGGACAAGTTAACAACTACGGTTTAGACCTGTTAATCAACACTCGCAATATTGTACAAAAAGACTTTGAGTGGACAACCACGCTAAATTTGAACTACAACAAAAATGAAATTAAAAAGTTAGGTGAAAATAACGAAGATATTCTTACAGATCCTAATTTTGTAGGTGGTCAGATTATCTTAAGAGTAGGCGAATCATTGGGTTCATTCTACGCATATGAAAGACTTGGAACTTGGGGAACTGCCGAAGCTGAAGAAGCTGCTAAAGTTGGTGCTGTTCCCGGTGAAGCAAAACGTTCGAGAGACAGAGCAATTCTTGGAAAAGGACTTCCTGATCTTACAGGAATGTTAAGCAACAGAGTAACATATAAGAATTGGGATTTAAGTCTTGACTTACAATTTCAGACAGGAGTACAAGTAATGCAGAACTTTTTACACTCAACAGAAGACCGTACAGGTATTGCCAACGTGTTGAAAAGCGCTTTATATGATGCATGGACGGAGTCAAATCAAAATACAATGGTACAACAAATCCGCCAGCAAAATTATTCGGGACAGAACAGTAACTCCGACTCACATTGGGTATGCGACGGCTCTTTTATTCGCGGAAGTTTAATTCAGTTAGGTTATACATTTGACAGAAGTTTCCTTAACAAAATAAAATTGCAAAACCTTCGCCTTTACGCAAGTGTAACTAATGCGTTCCTGATCAATTCGAAAGATTTCAAGGG
>JGI994J12354_10000755_pt1 | contig 32457 bp, 32 predicted proteins | sample IntmicLarv3ML3BL_FD_12354 | JGI IMG/M metagenome (IMG submission 12354) | reverse complement strand
TATGTCGCGTTCTATAATGCGGCCGTTGGGGCCTGTGCCCGGCGTGGACAGTACATCTACGCCCTTGGCGGCGGCCAAACTTTTGGCTCGCGGAGAGATTTTTAGTATATCGCCGTCCTTGCGCTCAATGGTAGCTGCGGTAGCAGCAGGAGCGGCCACATCAGCAGTATCAGCAACAGGCGCGGCGGCTTCGGCGGCGGGCTCTGTTTCCTCTGTGTTGTTGGGATTAAATTCGGCCGTTGGCTCGCCTTCGTTGCCTATAACGCAAACATTGATCAGGCAGGGAACATCGTCACCTTCCTCAAAAAAGACATCAATAAGAACGCCGTCCAGCTTGGCTTCCTCATCAAAGGTAGCCTTGTCGGTTTCATAGGTGAACAGCACATCGCCAACGGCGATTTTATCACCCTTTTGCTTGTGCCATTTGCCTATAATGCAGCTTTCGACAGATTGGCCTTGACGGGGCATGATTACGGGGGTTGCCATAATATATCAAACCTTTCTATTAATTTATAAGTTTAGTGTGATACTCCGAAATGATCAAGCAGCTTGTCCTCTGCGGCCTTGCACCATAGCCCGTTGTGTGCGGAACATATTCCATGTAATTCGGTAAACAGTGGGTTTGTCCTGCCGGCCTCTTCAAAATTGTCAATTGCTGTCAACGGCAGGTCTATATGGTTGTATATCAGTTTTTTGCCGCCCGGTATAGTGGGCAGGCTGAGAACAGTATCTATAACCGAATCTATGCCGCCTATATGGGTTATCATGGCAGCGGGATTCAGCCGTCCGTCCGACATCATCTCGATAGACTCGATAAGGTCGTCTGTGTTGCCGCCTGAGGTGCCCACGATATGGGTCGAGGAATAGTGAACATTATAGAAATTCAATTCAGCCTTGAAATCGGCCTTGCTTGGGCCGGCAAAGAAATTCAGGCAGCCGTCGCGCGCCAAAATGCGGTCGCCCATTTCTACAACGGGACGAACAGGCGCGTAAACAAACACATCATTATAGCCTGTTCCGCCGCTTATTCGCATAAGTTCGGCATCGGCATCGGCAAAATTGGCTGTGTTTATATAGTGCAGCTCAACACCGCAGCGCTTCGCTTCCTCAATGGTGTGTATCTCGGCGGCGCGGGCAAGACGCGCATCATCGATATCAGTGACAACCAGTAAAGACGGCTGAATGTTGCCGTGCAGTGCATAGTCGATGCAGCCCATGCCCATAGGGCCGGCGCCGGCAAGAATAGCGCAGCTCCCACCCTTTACTATGCCCATTTCGTGATTATAAACACCATTTTTGGTGTGGTAATTAGCATGATAGCCGCCCACAATGCAGGACATTGGCTCGCCGAGTGAGCACATAAAATAGGCGTCCCCATCATAAGGCAGCAGACAATTGCATTCCATAACTATGTTGGGAATAACCACATATGTGGCATTTCCGCCGATATATTTAAAGGAATATCCGGGCGCATCAAGGCTGTCCTTGTAGTTCATAGCGGGCTGAACGGTGTAACGCTGTCCCGGCTTGAATTTGTGCTGCCATTTTTCGCCCACTTCGATAATATCGCCGCAAAACTCATGGCCGATAATTGTTGGGTTTTCGGCGCAATCGTCCGGCACACGCTTGTGGTCGGGGCCCTGTATGGCGGCCTTGTGGCTGGACATACATACCGAATCGGAAATTATGCGGGCCAGTATTTCGTCGTCTTTAATCTGGGGGAGCTCGAATTCCTCAAGTCTCAGGTCGCTCTTGCCATAAATTCGTACGGCTTTTGTTTTCATAGAAGATACTCCTTTACAAAACTTTTACACTTGATTGCCTGGCAGCTTCAAGCACTTCGGCGGGAGGGGCACTGTCGCATATAAGATAGTCGACGTCCGACATGTGTGCAAAGGTGTAAGGCAGGTTGTGTCCGATTTTTGATATATCCATGAGCACCACAACACGTGATGCTTTTGAAACAACAGTGCGCTTAAGCTCGCTTTCATCAAAATTGCCTATGGTAAATCCGGCACCTACAGAATATCCCGAGGTGGCTATAAACGCTGTTGATATATTGATGCTTTTAACCTGCTCAACGGCAGAATTGCCTGAAATGGAAAGATTGTCAGGCGCAATGGTTCCGCCCAGCAGCACTGTGCGTGCCGCACGGCCGCGGCAAAGCTCAAGCGCAATATTCGGCCCGGATGTAACCGCAAAAATATCGCCCGGCTGCATGATGGAAACAAGGCTCATAACGGTGGTTCCGGAATCGAAATAAATAGCTCCGGAATCCCCGACGAATTCTGTTTCCGCTGCTTTCGAGGCGATAATCATTTTAGCTTCATTTTGCAGGCCGGCGCGCTTTGAATATGCGTCTTCCTTAATGTGCGTTAGATGGTTTATAGATTTTGCACCGCCGCGCGTGCGCACAACATGGCCCATACGCTCAAGATAATCAATATCGCGGCGTATTGTCATGGCTGATACATTGGGATACAAGGCTGTCAGGTCACGCAGGTGAACCTGACCTTTTAATTGTATATATGAGTTTATTGCCCAAATACGTTCAGTGTTAATAAAAAACACCTCCCAAATAATTGTGAGATTATTATATATTGATTTTGTTAAAAAAGCAAGCAGTTTCTTTAATAAATGTGCCTGTTTTTCAAAAACATGTTAGAAAGTAACATAAAAAAGAAGTGGAAAACCACGGTGCTTTATGATATCATGTTTAAAAATGGATTATGCTATGGGGGAGGAACCCGAAAATGAAATCTTTTCGTAAGGAGCTTACCTTTCATATAGATTCACGCAGAGGAGTGGTAAACATCACGCCCAAGGTGAATGAAGCATTGCGTGAAAGCGGCATGCAGGAGGGGCTGGTGCTGGTGAATGCCATGAATATCACAGCCAGTGTGTTTATCAACGATAACGAGAGCGGCTTGCATCACGATTATGAGGTTTGGCTTGAGGGGCTGGCGCCTGAAAAGCCTTACAGTCAATATATGCACAACGGATATGAGGACAATGCTGACGCTCATTTAAAACGTACCATAATGGGGCGCGAGGTTGTCGTGGCTATAACAGCTGGCCGGCTTGATTTTGGCACATGGGAGCAGATATTTTATTTTGAATTTGATGGCAAAAGGGATAAACGCGTGCTTATAAAAATTATAGGGGAATAAAGTGTTTGCTTTTAGTGATTTTGTGTTATATAATTGCAGAGGGTGATTAATGATGGAGGAAAAGCCCTCTTCCCGAAAGCTGAAGCTTTTGTATCTCATAGAGATACTCAGCCGTGAAACCGATGAGGCTCATGTGCTTGGCACTGCCGAGATTATAAATATGCTGCGCGAGCGCGGCATAGATGTTGGTCGAAAATGCATTTATGATGATATCGCGCTTTTGCAGGAATACGGATATGATATTGTTTATACCAAGGGTAAGAAAAACGGCTATTTTATGGGAACGCGTGAGTTTGAACTGCCTGAGCTGCGGCTGCTTATGGATGCGGTGCAGTCGGCTGGATTTATCACACGCAGAAAATCAAAAGAGCTTTTGCAAAAGCTTGAGAGGCTGTGTTCGCGTCATAATGCTCGCCGGATAAACAGCCAGGTTTATATTCCCAGCTCTTTGAAACAGCATGTTAATGAGGCGATATACTATCATATAGATAGCATATCAACTGCGATAGACACCCATAAAAAGATAGCGCTTGTTTATATGCGCCGGAGGCTTACTGACGAGGAACAATGCGCTTTTTCTGAGAAGACTTTTATTGTGAGCCCTTATGCCATGTCTTGGTGGAACGGCTATTATTATTTGATATGCAACAATGAAAAATACGACAATCTGATGCATCTGCGGCTTGATCGAATAAAAAAATCAGAGATTTTAAATCAAACGGCGCGGCCATTTTGCGAGGTTTCAAAGTATGAGCTTGTGTTTGACACGGCCGACTATATGTCAAAGGTATTTTCCATGTTCGGCGGAGAACGAATAGAAATAGCCGAGCTGCGCTGCCATGTCAGCTTGCTGGATAGCGTGTGTGACCGTTTTGGTCAGGATGTACCTATGCGCGCTATAGGAGACGAATGGGTAATAATACGCGCCGAGGCGGCTGTCAGTGAAGGCCTGCTTTCATGGATATTGCAGTTTGGAGATCGAATAGAGGTTCTGGGGCCTTCATCGCTTCGTGATGATATTCGCGCAAAATCAAGGGCTTTACGAAAGCTCTATAAAGTATAAAATACGGGAAGAGGTATTGATATATGAACAAAGGTATTTGGGTCGGGGGGCTGAAAACGGCAGGGCGTTTTTTGTTAGCGTCAGTTATGTGCATGATAGTGTCTATGTCGCTGCTCACCATGCTGGATGGTTTTTTGGGCCGCTTTCTGGGGCAGGTTATTAATTTGATAATAGTTATATCTTTGAGCTATGTTCCTATGTGGAATGAAGCAAACAATGATGTTAACAAGATAAACTACGAGCGCATGCGGCGGGATGATTTTCTTGGTTTGAAATATGGAATAATAGCTGCCATTCCCGGAATTGCTGTATATTTGATGTTGCTTTTATCGGTGTTTGGCATAACCGGTGAGGGGTACTTTTCTTTGTACCGTTTTTTAAATCCGATATTCCTGCCTTTGAATATATCTATAATGTCTCCAAACCTTACTATGAACGAAATCGGGATTCTTCCCGTTCTTTATGCCGGGTTTGAGATGCTGCTTCCAATTGTCATTTGCGGGTTTGCTTATGCGCTTGGGCTGCGTAGATATTCTTTAAGTGAGCGTTTTATATATCCGTATGCGCCGGAAAAAAAGCGCAAGAAAAAACTGCGCCGTTATTAATTCTACGAAAATGCATAAAATAGGCCCTGCTGCAATAAAATGCAGTAGGGCTTTTAGTATATATGGAGGGTGTATTATGAAATTGAAAAACTATATGATATATTTAGCGTTGTTGGCAATGTGCTGTGCGGGCGTGTTTTTGGCTGAAAATATTATAGATTCGGCAAATCCTGCTAACACATTTGCGCAAAGCAAGCCTGCATTGATTATTGATGCAGGACACGGCGGGGAAGACGGAGGTGCTTCGGGCGGCGATGGCACTCTTGAAAAAAACCTAAATTTGCAGGTTTCCGAGAAATTGCGCGATTTTGCCAGAGTTATGGGATATAATGTTATCATGGTGCGTGAGGAAGATATATCAATACATAATGAGGATGCTAAAAACACCCGTCAGCGAAAGCGCACCGATCTTATGAATCGTGTTGCACTTTGTGATAGTAATCCTTCGGCTACATATATAGGCATACACATGAATAAATTTACCCAGACCAAGTACAGCGGAACTCAAGTGTTTTATTCCGTGAAAAATCCTGCTTCGCAGACTCTGGCTGAGTCTATACAGCTAAATGTAAAGACGCTTGTTCAAAAAGACAACGACCGCAAGATTAAAAAAGCCGGTGAGGATATATATATACTTTGCAATGTTGAGAATGTTGCTGTTACTGTGGAGTGTGGATTTTTGTCAAACCCGGAGGAACTGAGCCGGCTAAAAAATGAGCAATATCAAAGTGAGCTGGTTTTTGCTGTTATGTCTGGCATATGTGCCGCTGAATAGGATTTTACTTATGGGATTTTATTACCATAAGCACCACTAAATATAAAGCAAAGCACAGCATTGTCGGGTTAAATGTGTTGCGCACGCTGTAATACGCGAGCGGGAGCACTATTATTATGATAAATGCCGCCGAGCTGATAAAGGTAACCATTTCAGCGGCTTTATTGCCAAACCGGTGTGATGTCAGCAGATAAAGCAGAGTTCCGCCATCAAGGCCACGGACGGGCATAATGTTTATCAACGCTGTGGCAAAATTCACAAGACATAAAAGCAGCAGTGAATAAGACTGACTAACGCAAAAGAGTAAAAAAAAGCATATTGCCGCCACTAATATATTGCATGCCACACCGGCAGACATAATAGCCATCTCGCCGCCAAACGACATGGAGGCGTCTTTTTTTATACTCAGTGCGCCCAGCTTCAGATTGATTTCTTTGGGGCGTTGTCCGAGCGCGTACATGGCTATTATATGCCCTGATTCGTGAATTCCGATGGCTGCAAGTGCCAGAGAGGCCGTTCCCGAACGGTCTATCGTCAGCATAGCGGCTAAAGCTGCCAAAAAATATAGGCTGATACTGCACTGGCATCCCAATATATTAAACCTCATGCCCCAGTACTTTTTGGCAGAACCCATTCTGGGTTGATTCGGGCGCCGTTTACCCGCACTTCAAAATGGCAGTGCGGCCCTGTGCTTTGTCCTGTGCTGCCGACCAATGCGATTTTCTCGCCGCGTGTTACTTTTGCGCCTTCATTTAATAAAATTTTGCTGCAATGTGCATATAGCGTTTCAATGCCGTTTCCATGGTTTATTATCAGATAAATACCATACGAAGCCGATTGTGCTTTGGTTTTTACCGTTCCATCCATGGCCGCTACGATGGGGGTTCCACTGTTTGCTGCAATATCCAGCCCGCTATGCATTGTATATTGCCCTGTAAACGGATGGATACGGTATTCAAATCGCGAGGTGATTGAGCCGTTTGTGGGCATGGTCATGCTGTTTGCGCGGGTTTTGCTGGCGCTTAGTTGTTGCTGTATGTTTGCAAACTCATATATTATCGCGTTGTCGGTTTCATTTTCTCCGTCAGGAAGAGCCGGGCTTGTGTCCCGGCTGGTATTTGCGGAGGGCTTCATTGATGAGGCTGCCGGCTCGGTTGGCATATCTACGATGCTGTCCGAATCTGATGGGGAAGAAGTGCCGGAATCGGAAGCGGCGGGGTTGTCTTGAACGGGCTCCGCGTTTACTGCTTTTGCGTTGGAAATATCCGAAGAATTTGACGAGGTGTCTGAGCTTTCGGTCAGATTGAATATACCGGCAACGGTTTCGATAACCTCGTCCACTCCAGTAGGATCGTTTATCATGCCTATATATTTGTCTTTGGTTTTGCTGTATATATCGCCGCCGGCAAATTTTATGCAAAAAGCAGCAAGAAGCGCTAATATGCACACGGCTATCTGCGTCAGCAAAAACTCAAAGGTTCTATCTGGTTTTTTGTTTTTTTTTCGTCCTTCCAGCAGATTTTTCAGCTCCAAATCGTCACTCAAAACAGCACCCGCCCTTTCGGTTTTATTATACTGTTTTACTTTTATGCCAGCGTGTCCGCTAATATGACCTTGAGAGCAAACAAAAACGGCGGGGAATATCCCCGCCGTACATATAACCATATAAAACAAGCTATTGATTTTTTCTTTTCTTTGCTTGCCGTGGTAAAACGAATACCAGTATTCCGGCTGCAGCAACCATACACCCGAGAACAATGAAAACAGGGGTATAGTCTTCTGATAAAGATTCTGAATTGGCTTCGCTTAATTTTTGCTCAAGCACAATTTTTTGTTCTCTGGTGTCAGATACCTGCACCGCATCGTTGGCCGGGCCCATAAAAACGCGAAAGGCACCCGATATATAAATGGATATGCCAACAGCGGCAACAAAAAGAACGCTGGCAACAAGCACAGTAATCGTAACCCTGCGACGGCGTTTTTGAGATTTTTCCATTTTCGTCACCTCATTCAGTTATTATTTCGCGGGCATATTCTATCAATTCAGCCTTATTATTTTGTTCCGGAAATCTATGAATATGTGAAAGCAAAATGCGCAGTATACGAGAAATTTCCCTGCCATATATTCCCAGAGCTATGAGATCATCCCCACCTATATCAAGCTCACGTATAGTGACGGGATGGTTTTTCGAAACTGCCCCTTCTATTTCATTATACAACATATTGTCATATTCGTCAAATATTTCTTTTTTTATTTCCAGGGATTTTATCCATAGGGTTTTGTCCTGATCAAAGAAGGCGGCTTTAAATGCGCACAGTGAGCGGGGAAGCGGGGCTTTCGTGTGTTCATAAAGGCTGACTGACTGCATTTTCAATTGATTTTCCGTGCGCAGCAGCGTACACAATATATTGGGGTTGGTGCCGCACAGGTGGCAAAGTGCAGCAACACGAACGGCAAGATCTCTGTCAAGGCAGCCAAGCGGCACAAGAGAGCGTTGCTCAATATTCAAAAAGTCTAGTCCTCCGGCCATAATTATAGGATCGAGAACCTCGGGGTTACTTGATGTAAGAATCTCACGAAGCTCGGAAAAAACGCGTTCGGGAGCGATGTTTTGCAGATTTGCACAAAGGTCAATGGCAGCCTGCATAGTGGCGGGCTCAATAGTAAAATTCAGTCGTGCTGCAAATCTTAATGCCCTTAAAATTCGCAACGCATCTTCTGAAAAACGCTGATTCGGGTCGCCCACACATCGTATTATGCCGCGTTTCAGGTCTATCTTCCCTCCGAAAGGATCCGATATATTATATGCTGTATCCATAGCTATTGCGTTTATTGTGAAATCGCGGCGCGAGAGGTCGGCGGTTATATCATTGGTAAAATCTACGCTGTTCGGCCGGCGGAAATCGGAGTAAATTCCATCGGTGCGCATACGCGTTATTTCTATGGTGTTATGGTCAACAACAACTGTGACAGTGCCATGCTTTATTCCGGTGGGGATTGTCTTTTCAAATATTTGCATGATATTTTCGCAGGGCATGCTGCTACATAAATCATAGTCTTTTGGTCTGCGTTCCAGCAGCAAATCGCGCACGCAGCCGCCAACCATGTAAACACAATGCCCTGCGTTTTCAATGGTATTCATGGCGGCTAAAATATATTTTGGAACAAAAAACTCAGACAAAAAACTCACCCTGAATAATTATATCACAATCATTGATGAAAATAAACAATAAACAAAAAAGTGTCAAATAAAAAATTATGGTTGACAAAATACTTCAAATGGTGTGTAATATATCGGTAAAGGACTGTCATTTGGCAGTACAAAGGAGATTGTAAAATGCGAGTGATCACAGGCTTGGCCAAGGGACGTAAACTTAATGCGTTGCCGGGCGAGGATATTACCCGCCCTACATGTGAACGGGTTAAAGAGGGTGTGTTCAGCGCAATACAGTTTGACATTGAAGGGCGTGCCGTGCTGGATTTGTTTGCGGGAAGCGGCCAGATGGGCATTGAGGCTTTAAGCCGCGGAGCGGATTGTGCAACACTGGTTGATTCTGATGCCAAGGCATGTGAAGTTATTCGAGGCAATCTCACAAGCACGGAACTTTCGAATGCCCGCGTGGTAAAAAACGATTATGCCGGTTTTCTGGCGGGAACAAATGAAAGCTATGGATTGATATTTCTTGATCCGCCCTATGCATCCGATTTTCTGGTCAAGGCGGTATGCTCATGCGTCAGGCTTCTTAATGTAGGCGGATTGATGATATGCGAACATTCAAGGGATTGGCAAGCCCCGCTGATAGATGGTGTTGAGCTTACAAAACAACTGAAATACGGTCGCACCGTGATTTCAATATATCGAAAGGCATGATTTGTTTTGAAAGAGATTTTGGCGGTCTGCCCCGGCAGCTTTGATCCTGTGACCATAGGGCATACTGATATAATCCGGCGGGCGGCCGCCATGTATGACAGGCTGAATGTTGTTGTCGTGTTTAACAGCGCCAAAGAGCCGACCTTTAGTCCGCAGGAGCGTATGGAAATGCTTAGAAAGGTCACAGCAGACCTGAAAAATGTGACTATTGACAGCTACGAAGGACTGCTGGCGGACTATGTGCGTTTTCATGGCGCCGAGGTTATTGTAAAGGGTCTGCGTGCAATGTCGGATTTTGAATATGAATTCCAGCAGGCGCTTATAAACAAAAAGTTGTACAGCGGCGCCGAAACCACTTTTTTGATAACCAATATTGAGAACATGTATCTCAGCTCCAGTATGGTTCGTACCATTGCCGCCATGGGCGGAGATATTTCTCATTTTGTTCCGCAGGAAATATTAGGTGAAATAATCGCTAAGTTTAAAAAGGAGGGGAAATAATGAATCTTGAAGATTATATCGATCAGCTTGATGATTTGGTGGACAGCTCAACCTCGTTTCCGGGTGGCAGGAAGATTATAGGAATTGATAATATCCGCACGGTTATAGACAATATTCGTCTTAATATGCCGCAGGAAATAAAGCAGGCTCGCGGCATAGTGGCTGATAGAGGTGACATTATAAACACAGCCAAACGCGAGGCCGATGTTATTGTCCGCACAGCTGAAGAACGCGCAAAGGTCATGGTCTCTCAGGAAGAGATTACCCGCCAGGCACAGGAAAGAGCGGCTGAAATATTGTCTACATCTCAAAAGCGTGCGCATGATATGCGCCGCGCCGCACAGGAATTTGTTGAGGATTTTATGCGCCGTGCCGACGAAGGACTAACGGCAAACCTAAGCGAGTTTAGGCGTGTTCGCAGCGAATTGAAGCAGCAATCCGGCCCCAAGGGGTAATTTTTTAATTTTGTAAAAAATTACCAATTATGTTCGCACGTTTTTACGAATGACGTACTGTGAAATCTTGAAGAAAACGGTCGAAATGACCAAAACAAATATGTAAAAATTTTCCATGTACAAAGCGCACCACAATATATTGTGGTGCGCTTTCTTTTTGTACACAAATTTTAAAAAATAAATTCAATAAAAATCATGTAAACTCTTGATATTTCAAAAAATGCAGTTATAATAGAGGAACAAGTGGTGGATTGTGGTGTTAAGTGGTTTATTGTGGTGAAAAATCCATCAAAATAATATCAAAAGGGGGGTGACAGCATTGTTTGGAGCAAAATCATGTACGATTGACGCTAAGGGCAGGGTTTTTATACCGGCGAAATTTCGTGAAGAGATGGGCGAGGAACTGGTAGTGTTCAAGGCGCTTGATGGCGCGAAATGCCTTTTTGTGGTTAGCGGCGAGGAATGGGAAACGTTGACAGCTAAAATCAGTGCGTTGCCCTTTAGTCAGGCAAAACGGTTTGAACGGTATATTTATCCTGCGGCGGCCGATCTTTCATGCGATACGCAGGGCCGTGCCCTTATCCCGGCCGATTTGCGGCAGCATGCTTCACTTTCCGGCACTATCACGATAAACGGTACGGGCAAACGCCTTGAAATTTGGAGCACTGAAAACTGGGATACTGAACAGGAAAAATACAGCGATGACGGAATGTCTGATTTTATTGATGAAATAGGGTTTTAATTTATGAGCTTTCATCACATTCCGGTTCTTCCGCAAAAAACGGTTGAACTGTTAAATATTCGTCCCGATGGTATATATGTCGATGGTACGTCCGGAGGGGGAGGGCATAGCGCTCTTATTCTGGAGAGACTGACAACGGGGCGGCTGATATGCTTGGATAGAGATCCTGACGCCATAGCCGTCTTAAAAGAACGCTTTTCAGAAAGAGTTACTGTAATTCAAACCAATTTTGCCGAAATGGCTGACGTACTAAATCAGAGGGGAATCGATAAAGTTGATGGTATATTGTTGGATCTGGGCGTTTCCTCTCATCAACTTGATACTCCCGAAAGAGGATTTTCGTACCATGTAGAAGCGCCGTTGGATATGCGCATGAGTCAAAGTGGGCTCACTGCAGCCGAATTTTTGGACAGCGTGGATCAAAAGACGCTTGCTCAGATAATATATGGCTATTCAGAGGAAAAGTTTGCATCACGAATTGCTAGGGCAATCAAGACGGCCGGACATATAAACGATACTCTGCAACTGGCTGAAATAATTTCAAAGGCTGTGCCTGCTGCTGTGAGACGTGACGGACATCCGGCGAGAAAAACCTTTCAGGCCATACGAATGGCCGTGAATGAGGAGCTACAAAGCCTCGAAAGGGCATTGTTAAGTGCATTTGAGCTTTTAAAGCTCGGCGGCCGGTTGGCGGTTATCGATTTTCATTCATTAGAGGACAGGCCTGTTAAACAGTTTATGGTCTCCAAAACCAGAGGTTGTATGTGCCCGAGCGATTTTCCGGTTTGTATATGCGGTAAAACGCCGGCCGGAAGGATGATAAACAAAAAACCCGTTATTGCCGACGAAGAGGAGCTAAAACAAAACCCGCGAGCAAAAAGTGCCAAGCTGAGGGTAATTGAAAAAATTTCGTAATAGAGGAAAAAATCATGAAGTTTGATAACATGAAATATTATAATAGCTCTTTAGCATATGACTTTGAGCGGTTTATGCCCAAAGAACAGCGCGATGAGCAAAAGGGGCGTAAGGTTATTCCTATGCCCCGCCGCAAAGCGAAGCAAGAGCAGAAACAGGGAATACTGGCTCGTGTGTTTGCGCGCGCCGGCACAGTATTGTTTACGCTTTCTCTGCTTGGCATGGTTTTTGGAAACATTTATCTGCGTGCCGAGATGACCCGCGTTAATGCCGGTGTTATAGCGCAAACTAAGGCACTGGACGAGGCTGCTAATGAACAGGTAAGGCTGACTATAGAGCTGGACAACAAAACCAATTACAAAAATCTCGAAAAGCGTGCGCAGGAACTGGGGATGCAGAAATGCAATGTGAACCAAATATCATATATACAAACTGTTCAAAACGACAAGGTTGTGCTTTCAGCAGGAAAGGATAATCTCGATGAGCTTTACGGTTTGCTTGATGCCGGCAAGGAATAGTTTGGGATTATACGCAGTATAATTGAAGAATAGAGAGTTGATATCGGAAACGTTATTAACTCTCGTTTTGGAAGAAAGGGAGGTGCAGCATTTGGCAAAAGGACCTACAAAATCCATGTGGAAACGTATGCTGGCGGTGCTTTTAATCGTGGTTGTAGTCATGTTTGGCACCGCCGGAGGACATCTTTTTAAAATCATGGTGCTCGATTCTGAATTGTATATGAATAAAGCGTATAATCAGCATCTCAGCGATGTGGAGATTGCTCCGTTGCGCGGCAATATATACGACAGTAATATGGAATTGCTGGCGTCTAGCACAACAGTTTGGACTGCCTATATCACTCCGAGCAAAATAAAAAATGCTGAAGATCCGGAAAAAATACGAAAACTGATAATTGACGGATTGGTTGATATACTGGGTGTAGAAAGGGAGGCCGCCGAAAAATCCGTTAATAAGAATATTGCTTATGAAATAGTAAAGCGTCAGGTTGAAAGACCTATGGCCGAGTCTATGCGCACCTACATAAAAGAAAACAAAATAGGCTCTTTTGTTGGGTTTGATGAAAGCAGCAAACGCAATTATCCCGGCGAGGAACTTTTGTCGAATGTGCTTGGCTTTGTTGGTAACGACAATCAAGGTCTAGCCGGCTTGGAAGCGTATTATGATTCTACATTGAAGGGAACTCCTGGCCGTGTTGTTGCCATAAAAAATGGTATTGGAGACAACATGCCTTATACCTATGAGAAGATGATTGATGTAAAACCGGGAAATTCGCTGGTGTTGAATATTGACAAGCAGGTTCAAAGCATTATAGAAAAGTATCTTGAACAGGTCGTTAAGGAAACCGGCGTTAAAGAACGGGCCACAATAATTGCGATGAACCCACAAACGGGCGGGATTATAGGCATGGCTACAAAATCGGATTTTGATCCGAACAGGCCTTTTTATATTTTCGATGATGCTGAGCGCGCAAAGACCGAGGCGCTTAGCGGCGAAGAACAAAAGAACGCGGTATATGCGGCGCAAAACCGCCAGTGGAGAAATAAGGCTGTGTCGGATTTATATGAGCCGGGTTCGGTTTATAAAATTGTAACGGGCAGCGCTGCGATAGAAGAGGGGATTGCCAAAACCTCCAGCATATACAATTGTCCGGGGTATATAAATGTCGGCGACCGCAGGATATCCTGCGCCAATGTTAACGGCCACCACAGCCAAACGTTGGCAGAAGCTTTTATGCATTCGTGCAACCCGGCCTTCATATCTATGGGAATCGCGCTGGGTGGTACAAAATACAATAAATATTACAATTCCTTTGGCATAACCTCGAAAACAAAAATAGATCTGCCTGGCGAAGCTCTACCAATAGTGCATTCGCCGCAGTTGCTTAACAGGCCTGTAGAATTGGCGACTACGGCATTTGGTCAGACCTTTAAAATTACGCCTATACAGATGATTACAGCCATATGTGCGGCGGTAAACGGCGGTAATTTGATGCAGCCGCAGGTGGTAAACCGCGTGCTTGATGAAAACCAGAATATTGTACAGCGGTTTGAGCCGACTGTGAAGCGTCAGGTTGTTTCAAAACAAACTTCGGATATGATACGTACATTTATGGAAGGCGTGGTATCCAATAAAGAGGGGTCGGGCAACAATGCTTATATAGCCGGATATCATATCGGTGGAAAAACCGGTACATCTGAAAAGCGGGATACCGAAAATCCCGACGACCGCATTTCCTCTTTTTGCGGTGTGGCGCCGGCAACCGACCCAAAGATAGTTCTTCTCGTTATACTTGACGACCCGCAAACCACGGTGAAATATGGCGGCACATTGGCTGCGCCTGTGGCAAGGTCTATATTAAATGAGGTTTTGCCTATTTTGGGCGTATCTCCCGATTACACTCCGGAAGAACGTGCAAACATGGATGTTAATCTGCCTAATGTGGTTGGTACAACAGCGGCCAAGGCCAAGTCTAATTTGGCTGCGCTGGGATTTGAGGTTAAGATTGTAGGCAACGGCGCGAATGTTGAACGTATGATGCCGCAGGCCAATCAAGGTCTGCCGAAGGGTGGAAGTGTTATACTGTACACGGAGGCTGAGAGCACCGCTGAAACAACCGTAGTGCCTAAGCTTACCGGCCTTACCGTTGCCGGAGTAAATGCCGCCGGCACCAATGCTAATATAAATATATCATTTGTGGGCAACGAGCTTACTTCTGTAGGAATCATTTCCAGTAAGCAGAGTATTCCCGAGGGAACTAGTGTAGAAGTGGGCACTATTGTCACCGTAGAATTTTTAAAGCAAAACAGTGCAGACTGACAGTATGGAGTGGTTAACATGAAATTAGGCGAGCTTTTTAAAGGTGTGCCGTCAAATCTTTGTGATATTGACATAAAGGCTATCACCAACGATTCACGCAAGGTCGCTTCGGGTACACTGTTTTTTTGCATCAGCGGAACAAAGCAGGACGGCCATGATTATGCTGGTACTGCGGCCATTGCCGGAGCTGTAGCTATTGTGTGTGAACGTGATATGGGCTTGGAAAACCAGGTGCTGGTGCCGGATAGCCGCGAGGCGTATGCTTTGGCGGCAGCGGCATGGTTTGGAAATCCGGCCGGAAAAATGCACCTTGTTGGTGTAACCGGAACAAACGGAAAAACCTCGGTAACATATCTGCTGCGTAAAATATTGATAAAATGCGGCCATACTGTAGGGCTTATGGGTACGGTTGAAAACCTGATAGCCGATCGCTCGCTGTCCAGCAAAAATACAACCCCAGATGCGTATGAATTACACGAAATGTTAAATCTTATGTATAATTCCGGCTGTGATTATGTTATAATGGAAGTATCTTCCCATGCCTTGCATCAAAAACGCGTTTTTGGACTTCATTTCGATGTGGCGGCGTTTTTGAATCTTACACAGGATCATCTGGATTATCATGGCACTATGACCCACTATATGAACTGTAAAAAACAGCTTTTCAGCATGTGCGATACAGGTGTTTTTAATGTTGATGACGATTATGCTGAAAGTATGATTAGCGGCGTCCTCTGTAAAAAGGTGACTTTTTCTGCAAAGAATGATACAGCCGATTTTATAGCCAAAAACATCGAGCTTTATGCCGACAGTGTACATTTCGAGCTTTTGGGATATGGTGTTATCGGTCGTATAAGATATAGCACGCCGGGACACTTTTCTGTATATAACGCCATGACGGCAGCGGTTTCCGCGCTGAAGCTGGGCATTCCGCTTACCGACATTTGCAGTGCGTTTAAAAGTATGCGCGGAGTAAAGGGGCGCGCCGAGGTTGTGCCTACAAATACTGATTACACCGTTGTTGTAGATTACGCACACACGCCCGATGGGCTTTATAATATCTGCTCAACCTTGAACGACATAAAGAAGAATCGGCTTATCACTCTTTTCGGATGCGGCGGAGACCGCGATAAAACAAAGCGGCCGCTTATGGCCGAGATGGCCGCCAAATTGAGCGATTTTGTTGTAGTGACTTCTGACAACCCGCGCACCGAGCCGCCGGCACAGATAATAGAGGATATCATGCCCGGATTTGCGGGATATGACATTCAAAAAGTAGTTGTTGAAAATCGGCGCGAAGCTATCGAATACGCTCTGTCTATAGCAGAGAAGGACGATATTGTGCTTTTGGCAGGTAAGGGACATGAAACATATCAAATTTTGAGCAATGAGACGATTCATTTTGATGAACGTGAAATAATCGAGGACTATTTCAAAGCAAACTAAAATAGGAAGTGATATTTTGACCGCCGTTATTACCACAGTTATAGCTTTTTTTATAACATGGCTTTCGGGCTTTGTGCTGATACCTCTTTTGCACAAAATGAAGTTCGGCCAGACTATATTGGATATCGGCCCGAGCTGGCATAAAAAAAAGCAGGGGATTCCCACAATGGCTGGGATAATGTTTATTATCGGCATTTTTGTATCTCTGGTTGCGGCCGTGTTTATAATATTGCTGGGCGAGGATTCAGCGTTGAAAACCGAAATGAAAAACAATTCCGCGATGACGCGGTTTGTCAGCGGGCTATTTTTGGCGCTGGGGATGGGGCTTATTGGCTTTATAGACGATTATATAAAGGTGGTAAAAAAACGCAATCTGGGGCTTAATCCGCGCCAGAAAACGATAATGCAGCTTTTGCTTTCGGCGGGATATCTATATTCGCTCATGCTCGGCGGAATGCAAACAACGTGGTTGCCGTTTATAGGGAATATAGATGTAAAAAACGGCATAGGACTTTTGTTTTGGCCCATAGCTCTGCTCTTTATATATGGGTTTACCAATGCCGTAAATCTGACAGACGGCGTAGACGGTCTTGCTTCCTCTGTAACATTTGTGGTGGCCGTGTTTTTCATGATAGTTTCGGCTAATATGGGCGAATTGCCCTATGGCCTTACAAATATTGTATCGTCGGCGCTTGCTGGCGCGATGGTTGGCTTTTTAATGTGGAATTTGCATCCCGCCCGCTGTTTTATGGGCGATACTGGTTCAATGTTTTTGGGCGGACTGGTTGTGGCGTTAAGCTTCATGATAGAGCGGCCAGCCATGCTTTTGATTGCTGGCATTGTTTATCTTTTGGAGGCGCTTTCGGTTGTTTTGCAGGTTGCAGTATATAAGCGCACTAAAAAGCGCATATTTAAAATGACACCTATACATCACCATTTCGAAATGAGCGGATATTCGGAAAATAAAATTGTATTGCTATTTTCGGCTGTAGGCGTGCTGGCCGCTGCGATTGCGTATTTTATTATAATGCATAATTTTATATAAGTTTGTAATGAAAGGACCTGTTTGATGAACCAGGTTGCGGTATCAAGGAGACGTATAAGACCCGAGGCGAATTCCCGCGCATTTGTTCAGCGCGGCAAGATGGATCTTACATTTTTAACGCTCGTAGTCATTCTTTTGACAATCGGGCTTATTTGCTTGTTTTCAGCTTCTTATGCTAACGCGCTGCAAATTCATAATGATGCGTATAAATTTATAAAGCAGCAGTTTTTGTGGGCCGTGGCTGGAGTTGTTATTATGCTGGTTGTTTCTAAGGTTAATGTGGATATACTGCGCCGGTCGGCCTGGGGAATATATGGTATGGCGCTGGCATTGCTTGTAATCGTGTTATTTATGCCTAAAATAAGCAATGTTAATCGCTGGATATCGCTTGGCAGCTTGACCTTCCAGCCCTCCGAAATAGCTAAATTTGCCGTTATAGTTTTGTTCGCGCATTTGATATCGGCAAACTATCGCAATATGACGAGGTTTACATTTGGTATTTTATTTCTTGGCTTTTTGCTTGGCGTGGTTTGCGCACTTGTTGTTATAGAACCGCATCTTTCGGCTACGTTGCTGATTTTTTCCATAGGTGTTGTGCTTATGTTTGTGGGTGGCATAAAGCTGCGGTATATAATCATTCCGGCTGTGGCCGGTGCAGGGCTTGTTGTGCTTGCCGTTTTCGGCAGGGTTATAAGCTATGCCAATTCCCGTATAGAGTTCTGGCTCGACCCTTGGTCGGCGCCCGGTGTTCAGGGATATCAGACCATACAATCGCTTATAGCCATAGGCAGCGGCGGACTGATGGGGCAGGGGCTGGGCAATTCAAACCAAAAGCAGCTCTATGTGCCCGAGCCGCAAAATGACTTTATCTTCTCGATTGTTTGTGAGGAGCTTGGCTTTATCGGTGCGCTATGTATAATTATTTTGTTTGCACTTATGGTATGGCGCGGCTTTGTGATAGCCATGCGTGCGCCCGATAAATTTCGCTGCTTGCTGGCAATAGGGCTTACCTTTTGCATAGGCTTGCAGGCCGCACTTAATATAATGGTTGTTACAAACACAATACCCAACACAGGTATAGCTCTGCCGTTTTTTAGTTATGGCGGAACCGCACTGATTATAACCCTGGCAGAAATGGGCGTTGTGTTGTCTATATCGCGAAGTAGCACCGTTACAAAAACTTAGGATTTTTCCGGAATAGAGGGTTTTATTTGAATGTAGTTTTAGCTGGCGGCGGTACGGCCGGCCACATCAATCCGGCGCTTGCTATAGCCGGATACATAAAAAGCCAACACCACGACGCTGTTATAAGCTTTGCGGGCAATAAAAACGGTATGGAATACAAGCTGGTTACTCAGGCCGGTTATCCTTTCTACAATATAACTGTTTCAGGGTTTCAGCGTAAAATTTCTCTGAAAAATATTGGACGGAACATTGCAGCGGCATATCGGGTTTTGTCGGCTACAGGCGCTTCGCGCAAATTGCTTAAAAGGCTGAAACCGGATATGGTTATAGGTACAGGCGGATATGTAAGTGGTCCATTGCTGCGTGCCGCTGCTAAAATGGGGATAAAAACCTGCATACATGAGCAAAACGCTTTTCCCGGCATGACAACCAAGATGCTAGCGCCTTTGGTAGATAGAGTAATGCTTACCTTTGCCGAAGCCAAGAGCCGGATAAACTGCAAAAACCCGGCCGTCTTGACCGGGCTGCCCGTTCGCCAGAGCATCATAGACCAGAAGCGGAACGCGGCGCGCAGGCATCTAGGGCTGGATGAACGTCCTATGATATTGTCAACGGGCGGCAGCCTGGGAGCGCGGGCTATAAATGAAGCTATGATAGATGTAATCTCTGCTCACGCTCAGGATAAAACCTGTTATTATTATCACGCGTACGGCCAGTATGGAGGCTTTGTGCCGGATAGGCTTGCGGAGCGCGGCGTTAGCATGGATGATGAAAACTTGCGCATCACCGAATATATAAACGATATGGATATATGTTTGGCGGCCGCTGACATTGTTGTGGGGCGTGCCGGAGCCGGAACGGTCTGTGAAGTGGCTGTGGCGGGTAAATGCGCCGTGCTTATTCCATCGCCGAACGTATCTGAAAATCATCAGTTCCACAATGCGCTTACATTGAAAAAATCCGGTGCCGCCGAGGTTGTAGAGGAAAAAGACCTCACGGGTGAAAAATTGACCGAGCTTTTGGATTTGCTGATACATGACAAAATCCGACGCGAGAAAATGGCAAAAAGGGCGCTGGAATCAGCAATATTTGATGCAAACCAACGTATTTACGAGGTTATAACAGGGCTTTTATAATCATCATCATGGCACCATAGCCGCCGCTTTCGCATAGTATGAGCTGAAAGGCATTTGTTTGCCGATAAGCTTATATAAAGGATGTGCCGGTGTGTCAAAGCTAATTATTAATGGCGGCCAAAGACTCTATGGAGATATAACGGTTCACGGTGCGAAAAACAGCGCCCTGCCGATTCTGGCTGCTTCACTTATTCCCAATGGTTTCAGTGAAATACATAATTGCCCGAAATTGTCCGATGTGGATGCGTCTATAGCGATACTAAAAAATCTCGGCTGCGAGTGTGAACGCACCGAAGGCGCGGTTACTATTGATTCGAGGCATGCTTTGGGTGATGAGATACCCGATTCTTTGATGCGTGAAATGCGTTCATCTGTCGTGTTTTTGGGTGCAATTCTTGCCAAGTGCGGCCATGCGCGGATAAGCTATCCTGGTGGGTGTGAGCTTGGGCCACGGCCTATAAATATGCATTTGGAAGCGCTGTCGAAAATGGGTCTTATTATTGACGACAGCCACGGTGTGCTCAAATGCACCGCCGAAGGACGGCTGAAAGGTGCCGAGATACATTTACCTATACCAAGTGTGGGAGCTACCGAGAATATCATGCTTGCTGCATCAACGGCACTAGGCAAAACCGTTATTCATAATGCGGCGCGTGAACCCGAGATAAGCGATTTGGCTGATTTTCTTACAAGCTGCGGAGCCAGAATATCGGGTACCGGAGAGAGCATTATTGAAATTGAGGGCGTAAGCGCTCTTTCGGGCGCACGGCATATAGTCATTCCCGACAGGATCGTAGCCGTTACTTATATGGCTGCTGCGGCCATAACACGGGGAAGCATAACTCTTCACGATGTTATACCGGCGCATTTTGGTTCAATATTACCGTATTTTGAAGATGTCGGCTGTGAAATAGCCGTTGATGGCCGCAGGCTTACCATAATTGCTCCGCCGCGATTGAAAAAGATGCGGAACATATATACGGGGTTTTATCCGGGATTTCCAACTGATACACAGCCGATTATTCTTGCTATGGCGGCGCTGTCGCAGGGAACTACTGTTTTCGTGGAAAATATTTTTGAAAACAGGTTTAAGTATGTAAACGAGCTTATTCGTTTGGGCGCACATATCACTGTTGAGGGAAAGGTAGCTATTGTAAACGGAGTGCCGCGGCTTTCGGCGGCATCAATAGAAGCTACAGATTTGCGCGGAGGCGCTGCTATGGTCGTATGCGCGCTGGCCGCTGAAGGTATCACCGAAATCGGTGAAATATCGCATATCGACCGAGGATATCAAGCCATAGAGGATGCTTTGGAATCTATAGGAGCTAATATTCGTCGTGAAAATACATAACATATAACAATTAGGACGTGAAAACAGCATGAATTATCGTTCGCCAGTGGAACAGTCAAATGTGAATATAATGCGAAAGAAGCGGCCGGTTGAAGTGAAATCGCGCCGCCGGGCTGTTCATGAAAAAAAAAGCCCGAATAAGAGCTTGATGATTTTTGTTGCTGTTTTTGTTTTTGTGGCCGTTGTGATAACGGCGTCGCTTACTGTGCTCTTTAGAGTGGACAGGGTGGATGTTGCAGGTAACACACGATATACGGCCGATGAAATTGTTTTAGCATCCGGACTAAAAACAGGAAAGAATTTATTTTTGACTGCTACAAAAGATGCGCCGGACAAGCTATATGATGAATTTCCTTATATAGAAACGGTTCAGATAAAACGAAAATTGCCTGGCAGGCTGCTTATAAATGTGACAGAGTCTGAGCCCTTTGCTGAAATCCCTATTGAAGGCGGATTTAAAGTAATCAATAAGGATGGCAGGCTTCTGGAACAGCCCGAAAAGAGCCTTGGAATATTAAGGCTGGAATGTGCGCAGGAAAATGTGACCGGCCGCCAAAGTACGATAAAGCCTGAAATCTTGAAAGATGTAACCACCCTCACCGAGATTATAGAACAGCTTGGATTAGAAGGTGTTTCATGCATAGATTTGAGTTCGGAAACCAGTATATCGGTTGTTTATGAAGACCGCGTAACAATAAAGCTGGGTACCATGATAGACGCCGACCTGAAACTCAGGTCGTGTCAGGTGAAAATACAGGAGCTAAATGCGGCTGAACCGGGGAAAAAGTGGTCTATGGATTGCCGTTTTTATACTCCGGAAAATCCTAATGTTATATTTGTACGCGTAAATTGACATGTTTTTGTTATTTTTGAGATTTTACAGATAAAAATGCCGTGTGTTTTTGTGCAAAAAACAGAAAATTGAGAAATTAAAACTTGTTGTTGAATTTTTCCATAAGTCGTGGTAAACTTATTCTGTAAATACTATATATAGGGAGAATATATGATTTTCGGTTAATATGCTTTTTTATAAAATATATGGAGGAATTTTAAAATGCCGTTTGAACTTTCCGATGAATTGATTAATCACGTACAAATAAAGGTAGTCGGTGTTGGCGGTGGCGGCGGAAACGCTGTCAACCGTATGGTAAAAGCTAACATACAAGGTGTAGAGTTTGTGTCGATAAACACCGATAAAACGGCCCTCAATGTTTCTTCCGCCACACATAAAATTCAGATTGGTGAAAAACTCACGCATGGACAGGGCGCAGGGGCAGAGCCTGAAGTAGGCCGCCGCTCTGCTGAGGAATCCAAGGATGAGATTTCAAACGCACTCAAGGGTACGCATATGGTGTTCCTTACTGCTGGTATGGGCGGCGGAACGGGAACAGGTGCTGCCCCCATTGTGGCTCAAATCGCCAAGGAAATGGGCATACTTACCGTGGGTATCGTTACTAAACCGTTTTCTTTCGAAGGCCGGCGCCGTATGGCTCAGGCTGAACAGGGTATTGCAAACCTGCAGGAGTACGTTGATAGCCTTGTTGTTATTCCGAATGATCGGTTGAAGGATGTTTATTTCGAGCAGAAGATTACTTTGGCCAATGCATTTTCGTTGGCTGATGATGTGCTTCGTATGGGCGTTCAAAGTATTTCTGAGCTTATTCAGATGCCCGCTTTGATAAACCTTGATTTTGCTGATGTTATGGCAGTTATGAAGGATGCAGGATATGCCCATATGGGCGTTGGACACGCAACGGGGCGTGATAAGGCTGAGGCTGCCGCCAATATGGCAATAAACAGCCCGCTTATTGAAACCTCTATGCAGGGTGCCAAAGGGCTTATTGTAAGTATAACTGCGTCATCAGATATAGGGCTGGACGAGGTTGATCTTGCTTCCTCTATTATTGAAAAGGCAGCCGATGACGATGCTATTATAATATGGGGTTCTTCTTTTGATGAAACCATGGAAGATGAGATGCGTATTACTGTTATTGCTACAGGTGCCGGCTGTGCTTCGCGGTCCCGCAAGGTTGAACAGTCTCGTCGTCCCATTGTTGCTCCGGTAAGTCAGGACGATGATTTGGGTGATACTCTTGATATTCTTTCGAAGACCACTTCACCCAAAGAAGATAATGATGAAGAATATTACGACGTTATGGAAATATTCAATAAGCGTTAATCGGGTTTTATTGAAATTTATTGTACTAGGGCGGCTTTCATGCCGCCCGTTACTTTTGAGGTGGATTTGTGGATTTTACAGAACTGAAAGTGGCTATATCCTCCTCCGACGTGGAAATAGCTTCGGCTATATGCCATATGACTGTGCCTTATGGAGTGTATATTGAGGATTATTCTGATATTATTGAAGGCGTGCAAGAAATATCCGGCACAACTATTATTGATGAGGCCTTGCTCACGGCTGACCGTACAAAAGCCGTTATACACATTTATATAAATCCAGAGGAAAATCCAAACGAAGCTCTGGATTACTTGCGTGAACATTTAAGCGCAGCAGGTATTGTCCATGAGGTTGACAGCGGATTTGTGCGTGAAGAGGATTGGGCTAACAACTGGAAAGCGTATTTTAAACCGATAGAGGTTGGAAACCGGCTGGTGGTTTGCCCCACCTGGGAAGAATATAAAGGCTCGGATGCTCGGGAAATTTTGCATATAGACCCAGGTTCAGCATTTGGCACGGGAACTCATGCGACTACGCGCTTATGCCTTGAAACTTTGGAAAAATACATTTTCCCTGATTGCTCTGTGCTTGATGTTGGAACAGGTAGCGGCATTCTTGCAATAGCGGCCAGGCTGTTAGGTGCCGGAATGGTATATGGCATAGATATTGATAAGATGGCCGTTAAAGTGGCCGCACAAAATGCCGCACAAAACAGCGTGCAGGATGCTGTAACATTTGGCGTTGGGAATTTGACAGAGGGTGTGGATGCACGTTATAATATAATCGTGGCGAACATTGTAGCGGATGTCGTTGAAATCCTTGTACCTGATGTTGCCGCACGGTTGCGTGAAAATGGTTTTTTTATTGCCTGCGGTATAATTGACTCCCGCGTACCGGGTATAGTGAAAATGCTTAAAGAAGCTGGTTTTGATATTATAGAAGAGGAACATCAAGAAGGCTGGGCGGCTATAGTTGCCAAAATTTCGGAGGGATATGAGTGTTAGAATTTGATGAACTGCTGCAAAAGCTGGAATCACAAAAGCCGGCGCTTATAGATTTGGCCGAGGCTATTGGCCTTGTCGGATTGAACGCCACAATAACTGAGCTTACAGAGCAATCGGCAGATCCTCATTTTTGGGAGGACATGGAAAATTCGCAGGGGATATTGCAGGCTTTGCGCCGTGCCGAGTCGCGTGTTGCCGAATATAATTCGCTGAATACTCTGTATGAAGATACTGCTATGCTTATTCAGCTTGCCAATGAGGAAAACGACGCGTCCATGATTGAAGAGACGAGCGCGTCGGTATCGTCCTTTACAAACGAGCTGGAACGTATTCGTTTAACCACGCTGCTGTGCGGCGAGTATGATATGAATAACGCCATGCTCACCTTTCACGCGGGCGCAGGCGGAACCGAATCGCAGGATTGGGCGCAGATGCTTTTCCGTATGTACAACCGCTGGGGTGAGCGGCACGGCTTTAAGGTATCTACATTGGATTATCTTGATGGGGACGAGGCCGGATTAAAAAGTGCGACCATACTCATAGAAGGCGAAAATGCTTATGGCTATATGAAATCCGAAGCCGGTATCCATCGTTTGGTTCGTGTATCGCCGTTTGATTCTGCGGGTCGTCGGCATACATCGTTTGCCGCTGTGGAGGTTATGCCTGAAATTACCGATGCAAACGAAATTGAAATCAGAGACGACGACCTAAGAGTGGACACCTATCGTTCGGGCGGCGCGGGCGGCCAGCATGTAAACAAAACCGAATCGGCCATACGCATAACCCATATTCCAACAGGTATTGTTGTGGCTTGCCAGAATGAGCGCTCCCAGCATCAAAACCGTGATGTTGCTATGAAAATGCTCAAATCAAAGCTTATCGAAATAAAAGAACGTGAGCATTTGGATAAAATCGAGGATATCAAGGGCGTACAAAAAGAAATCGCGTGGGGTTCTCAGATACGCTCGTATGTTTTTATGCCTTACACTTTGGCAAAAGATCATCGTACCAGCTTTGAAAACGGCAATATAAACGCCGTTATGGACGGTGAGCTTGACGGATTTATTAATGCGTATCTTAAAATGAAGGCCAACGAAAAATAATATAGTTCCGCTGATGTAACACATCAATCTGCCGTTGCATATATTATAAAGACGACAGAAAAAATACAGAGGCGGTGGGAGATTGTGAGAACACGGAGCAGAACCGGTGGGCTAGTTGTGGCGTTTGGTGCAGGATTGCTTATATCATGTATGTGCGGCACGCAGACGTTGATTATCATATTGGCCATAGCAATCGTGTCCTTAGGTCTGAATTGCCTCAAATGTTAGTGGAGGAATAACCATGAAGGTTGTCGTGGTGAAAAGCCCGAAATTTCTAAGAGGAGTATTGAAACTGGTTTTTCGTATAAAAAACGAGAAATAGGAACGTGAAAAATACATAGCCTGTTTGTTCCCGAAAGGGTACAAACAGGCTCCTTTATTTTATGGTTTTTTATTTTTTATCGGTTTCAATTGAAGCTTTTAGTTGCATAGTTGTCCTCGTTTGGTTTAGCAAAAGCTCATAATCCTGCCGGGAACGCTGAATGATAACATCCAATATCAGTCCAACCGAAAGGCAAAGCAGTGATGACAGCGCAATAAATATGGCAAGGACAAATGTAGGTATACGCGGTACTTCCATTGTTTCGAAAAACACGATTATAATAGGAATTACCAGCACTATAGAAATTATCAAAAGAACTATCGAGATGATACCGAAAAAGGCTAGCGGACGGTGATTTTTGAAAAGGTTCACAATAGTTTTCATTACCTTGAATCCATCTGAAAACGTGTTTAAAGTGGAAACGGTACCCTCTTGGCGCTCTATAAAATTAACCGAAACATTCTTGATGTTAAACCGCTTGTCCAGCCCGTGTATGGTCATTTCGGTTTCCAGCTCAAATCCATGCGACATAACAGGATAGCTTTTTACAAAAAGATAGCTTAGTGCACGATACCCACTCATTATATCGCCGATATTGCTGCTGAACAGGGTATTTATCATGCGGCGCACCAGCCGGTTGCCAGTATTGTGAAACTGGCGTTTGTTTTCGGTGAAATACGTGGAACTCAGCCGGTTGCCGATGACCATATCGGCCTCACCGGAAATAACAGGTGCAACCATCTCGCGGGCGTGTTCGCTTGGATGGCTGCCATCACCATCTACCATAAGGTAACACTCGGCGTCTATATCGCGAAACATAGAGCGTATGACATTTCCTTTGCCCTGCCTATACTCATGCCGCACTATAGCGCCTGCTTCGCGTGCGATAGCGGCGGTGTCGTCTGTAGAATTGTTGTCATAAACATAGATGACAGCCTCAGGAAGGGCTGTCCTGTATCCGCAAACCACCTGTTTTATAGTTACGGCTTCATTATAGCACGGAATAAGCACCGCTATTTTGTCCAAAGCCTTTCCTCCAGTGAATGTATATATTTAAAGTTAACATAACATAAACGGATTGGGTTGTCAACTGTAGAGGGTGTTTATAAAGCTGCAAATTTTGAGAAAAAGGGAAAAATACGTTTGCAAAAATTGCGTGAATATGTTAAATTTATAATCAGTTAAAGAATTGATGGAGGAATACTCATGATTTTGGTATTGCGTCCCGGAACCAGCAGGCAGGAAATTGATAAATTTGTTGCCGAGCTTCAGACTCAGTTCGATCTCACAGTGCACACATCGTTTGGTGAAAGCTCCACGGTTTTAGGGCTTGTAGGAGATACTCATAAAATACACGAGGATGCTCTTATGCGTTACTCAGTTGTGGAATTAGTCAGGCGCGTGCAGGAACCATATAAAAAAGCCAACCGCAAGTTTCATCCCGACAATACGGTTATCGAGGTTGCTGGCCGAAAGATAGGCGATGGCTCGCTTTCTATAATTGCTGGCCCGTGTTCTGTAGAAAGCGAGGAACAAATAGTTTCCGTTGCCGAGAGTATTAAAAAATCCGGTGCTTCTTTTTTGCGCGGCGGCGCATACAAGCCCCGCACATCGCCATATGCCTTTCAAGGCTTGCGTTCTGAGGGACTGGATTTGCTTTTAACGGCGAAAAAGCAAACCGGTTTGCCTGTTGTTACGGAAATTATGTCGTTGGAGCATATAGACAGGTTTGCCGATATTGATATAATACAGGTCGGGGCGCGCAACATGCAAAATTTTGAACTTTTAAAAGAACTTGGCCGCAGCGATAAGCCTATATTGCTGAAACGCGGACTTGCCAATACTATTGACGAAACCTTGATGAGTGCTGAATATATTATGAGTGAAGGAAACGACAATGTGATATTGTGTGAGCGTGGCATACGCACATTTGAAAGCTATACGCGCAATACACTGGACATTGCGGCTGTGCCTGTTTTTAAAAAGCTTTCCCATTTGCCTGTGATGGTGGATCCGTCGCATGCCTGCGGGATAAGCTGGCTTGTCGAGCCTTTGGCTCTGGCTGCAGTAGCTGCCGGTGCTGATGGTCTGAGTATTGAGGTGCATAATGATCCGGCCAGAGCATTGTCAGATGGGCCACAATCTATAACGCCGGAGCAATTTGATCTTTCGGCAGGTAAGCTGTTTGCGGCGGCTAAAGCGTTTGGGTATAAAGTCAATGAATAATGCGCGGATTTTTGTTGTGGGTTTGGGGCTCATGGGAGGTTCGTTTGCTCGTTCGTTGTCCCACGCGGGGTATGATGTTTCGGCTTGTGACACGGACAAAGCTGTGTTGGATCAGGCATTGTGCGATGGCGTAATTTGCACTGCGGCCAGACATGATAAGATCGGAGAGGTCATGGCTTCTGCCGATATTACTATATGCTGTTTGTGTCCGGAAGCTGCGATTGGATTTTATACTGAAAACATGGAACATGTCAGGCCTGATGCGGTTTATATAGATATTGCCGGCATAAAGCAGGCAGTGTGTGATGGTCTGTTTCCCTTATTCAGAAAAGCCGGAGGACATTTTTTTGGATGCCATCCTATGGCGGGAAGGGAATATTCGGGCTATACAAATTCGGATGCATTATTGTTTTCCGGTGCGAGCTTTATAGCAGTAAGAGATGGCGAACACATGGATTCTGCCGGACAGCAGAGGGCTTTTGAAAAGCTTTCGTCTGTTATCGGACAAATTGGTTTTTCTGGTATAATTGAAACAACTGCGGAAACACACGACCGGATAATTGCCTACACTTCGCAATTGCCGCATATTTCTGCCGTTGCTTATATGCTCGATCCCTATGCTCGCGAACATGAGGGATTTAGTGCCGGCTCATACAGAGATATGTCGCGCGTGGCACGGCTGAACGCTGCTATGTGGAGCGAATTGTTTTCACTTAACAGCGAGAATTTAACAAAAACTATAGACAATTATATAGCGAATCTTGAGCGGCTGAAAGCTGCTGTAGAATCGGGCAATGCGGAAATTAAAGCGTTGCTCGAGACCGCAAGCCGGATAAAAGAGGAGACCCATACATGACAAAGATAGATATACACAGTTCATCGCCTTATCAGGTTTTGTTAGGCAGAGACGCTTTGCCAAAGCTAGGTGGGTTGGTTCGCGAAAAAAGCAGTGCTGCGCGCGCTCTTGTGGTTAGTGACAGCAATGTGGCTCCGCTCTATCTCGGCACGGTGCAGGCAAGCTTGAAATCTGACGGGTTTAAAACTGCGTCCTTTGTGTTTGAAGCTGGTGAACGCAGCAAAACGCTGAAAACCGTGGAAGAAATATTAAAGGCAGCAGCCCAAAATGAACTTGACCGCAAGGATATTATTATAGCTTTGGGCGGCGGTGTTACAGGTGATATGGCCGGTTTTGCCGCGGCAGTGTACTTGCGCGGTATAAACTATGTTCAGGTACCAACCTCGTTGCTTGCGCAGATTGATTCGTCTGTGGGCGGAAAAACAGGGTGCGACCTTTCAGCTGGTAAAAATCTTGTGGGTGCATTTCATTCGCCTGTTCTTGTGCTTTGCGATTTCAGTTGTCTTGAAACCCTTCCTGCCGGTGATTTTGCTAACGGTATGTCGGAAATGATAAAAACCGCTGCCATAAAAGACGTAGAGCTTTTTGATGAATTGGGGAAAGAGTTTTCGCGTGAAAGCCTTTATGGCTATATTGGCAGATGTATAGATATAAAGCGTGCTGTTGTTGAGATGGATGAGTTTGAAACGGGCGAGCGCCGGCTGCTAAATTTTGGCCATACCCTAGGTCATGCTGTTGAGCGCTGCCAAAATTATAGCGGCTATGGTCATGGTCAGGCCGTGGCTGTCGGCATGGCCATGATCACTAAGACTTCACAAAATGCGGGTCTTACCGAGCCGGGCACATACGAGACGCTTGTTGCGCTTTTGCGGCAGCATGGCTTGCCGGTTGGATGTGACATTCCGATTTCAGAGCTTTGTTGTGCCGCTTTGAGCGATAAAAAACGCGAGGCTTCTCGGATATCTTTAGCGCTTTTAAAGCGTCCGGGTGAGGCATACGTGCATGCAATAGACACGGCCAAACTGGAGGAGTTTCTCTCATGAAATGCCAAATCAAGCCGGCACGCTTCAGCGGCAGTGTAATCTGTCCGCCGTCCAAAGCTGTATTCCACAGAGCTGCTATATGCGCGGCTCTTTCCGGCGAGCGCTGCATGATAGATAACTACATACCGTGCGAAGATGTATCTGCTACGCTGGAAATATTGAACATGGCCGGGTTTTCGCACAGCGTTGAGTCTGACAGGCTGATTATCGAACCGGGTAAATACAGGGGCGGCGCCATAACGGCCGATTGCCGCGAGAGCGGTTCTACTTTGCGGTTTTTGATTCCGGTTTTGGGCGCTTTAGGTATACCCGTGACATTTATAGGTAAGGGTCGCTTGTGCGTTCGTCCTATGGACATATACGAAAAGCTGTTGCCACAGCATGGGCTTTCATTTTCGCATGGCACTGAGATACTCCCTTTGAAAATTGAAGGCAAGCTAACCGGTGGATGCTTTTTGCTTGATGGCGGAGTAAGCTCGCAATTTATATCGGGGCTTCTTATGGCCATGCCCCTTTTGGATACCGCCAGTAGTGTACAAATTGTACCACCATTTGAATCAACCCCCTATGTCAGTATGACTATTGACATGATGGCAAAATTTGGTGTAGATGTAAAGGTTGATGGCGACAGCTTTTATGTACCATCTGGACAGGCCTATCGGCCTGCTGATATCGTCTGTGAAGGGGACTGGTCGGCGGCAGCTTTTTTTATTGCGGCCGGATTGCTTGGCGGTGACATCAAGCTTTTGGGGCTGCGGGCAGACACAATACAAGGCGACGCTGCGGCTTTGGATATATTTGCTGCTTTGGGCGCAAATATAAAAGCTGACAACAATTGTGTGGCTATATATAGCGGCCGGCCGCGCGGCATGACGGTTGATGTTGCTGATATCCCCGATATGGTGCCGGCTATATGTGCGGCGGCCGCATTTGCGAAAGGGGAGACCACTCACATAATAAACGCTGGCAGGCTACGTTTGAAAGAGAGTGACAGGCTTGCGGCTTGTGCCGAGAATTTGCGTCGTTTGGGTTGCGATGTTGTTGAGGAAGCGGCATCCTTGCACATAACCGGAATTGATAGAAAAACGGCTAATGCGGCTGGGCTCTGTGGCTATAATGATCACCGTATAGTTATGGCTTTTGCTGTGGCGTTGTCAGCGGCTAACGGCGGTACAATAAGTGATATGCATGCTGTAGAGAAATCCTATCCGGCGTTTTGGGAACATTTTGGTACACTGGGAGGGATATATAATGTCATCTGAAATTGGTAAAAATCTGAAATTCACGGTGTTTGGTGAAAGTCATGGGGCGGCCGTGGGGCTGTGCCTTTGCGGCCTGCCTTCCGGTATACCTGTGGATGCTGAGTACATCTCTTCTCAAATGGCTAGACGTGCGCCTGGACGGGACAGCGTTTCAACGGCACGTAAGGAATCGGACACGCCTGAAATACTCAGCGGCGTGTATGAAGAGGTTACCACAGGGGCGCCTCTTGCGGTGATTATACGCAACACCGACATGCGTTCGGGCGATTATGACCAATATAAAACCACACCGCGTCCGTCGCATGCAGATTTTCCTGCCATGGCCGCTTTTGGCAAGCAGGTTGATTTGCGCGGAAGCGGGCACTTTTCGGGCAGACTCACAGCACCTATAGTTTTTGCTGGCGCTATATGCCGAACTGAGCTTAAACGCCGAGGTGTTACAATTGGCGCGCACATATATAATGTAGGCGAGGCTTTTGATACGTCGTTTGACATGGTGAATGTATCCGCCGATTTGCTTGACGAGCTTTCCCGTTCTGAACGTGCAGTTATATCCAAAGATTCGTGGAATGATATGCAAAGCGTTATACTAGGTGCGCGTGAAAGCGGAAACAGCGTCGGCGGCTCAATAGAGGTAGCTGCCGCCGGATTGCCTGTGGGGCTGGGCAGTCCTATGTTTGGCGGGATTGAAAATGTGCTTAGCGCCATGCTGTTTGGAATACCGGCGGTCAAGGCTGTTGAATTTGGCGAGGGTACTAAATTTGCTGTTATGCGCGGCAGTGAGGCTAATGATGGCTATACGATAGAAAATGGTGCTGTGCAAACATTAACAAATCACAACGGAGGCATATTGGGCGGTTTGTCCACAGGAATGCCGCTGATTGCTAAGGTCACGTTTAAGCCCACGCCTTCTATTGCTTTGCCGCAACCCACAGTCGATCTTGACACAATGACAGACACCACCATAACAATAAAGGGTCGGCATGATCCTTGTATAGTGCCGCGGGCTGTGGCGGTTGTTGAGGCGGCTGTTGCAATAGGATTACTTGACTTGATGCTGGACAAAGACACACCAATAATTGTGTAATTATACGCCAAAACCATACTTCGCAGAAAAAAATTTAAAAAAATCAAAAATTTCTTAAAAAAAGGCTTGCATTGTGGCTTTCCGTGTGCTAATATGATTGGGCGTGCTGTTAAAAGCCAATATTTCAGCATGTCGACGCGTGGAAGCGGAAGGTGGCCATCCGTGAGATGGGGAATTTCCGTGGAGCATGTCCGATTTTAAACCGGGCGACTATAGGAAGCTTGCACAAACGAGACACAATGGTGTTTGCTGTGTGCGGTGCGCAGGGTTTGTCCC
>JGI994J12354_10000754_pt1 | contig 32459 bp, 40 predicted proteins | sample IntmicLarv3ML3BL_FD_12354 | JGI IMG/M metagenome (IMG submission 12354) | reverse complement strand
GACCGGAAAGTCATACAATGTCACCGTGTCAGGCCACCACGCGAACTCTCTGAATGGTAAGAACATCGGAGAGATCGTAGACGGAATTTTTGTTGGTCTCCCCGGATACAAGTTGAAGATAACAGGCGGAAGCGACGGAAACGGCACCCCCATGAGGGCAGACCTTCCCGGAAACAAGAGAAGGAAGATCCTCCTCTCCGACAGTCTCGGATTCCACGAGAGATACCCCGGAGAGAGAAGGAGGGTCGCAATACGCGGATCCGCAATATCGAGCGAGACCGTTCAAGTGAATCTTGCGATCACGGAATACGGTCCGAAATCGGTAGAAGAATCCTTTGCGCCCCCGACTGAGGGTGCGCCGGCGGGACACTGATGAAGGTTCCAAAGCAGCCCGAGATAAACATCGGGATGATAGGCCATGTCGATCATGGAAAGACCACCCTTACAAAAGCACTGTCGGGAGAGTGGACGGATCGTCACTCTGAAGAAGTGAAGAGAGGGATCTCTATCAGACTGGGTTATGCAGATGTGGCGTTTTATAAATGTCCGAACTGCCAGGGCTCATTATCGTTCGGTACCGCCGCTAAATGTAAGAACTGCGATACAGCGACCGAGTTCTTGAGATCGATATCCTTTGTGGACGCACCGGGTCACGAGACACTCATGGCCACGATGCTCTCAGGCGCGGCCCTTATGGACGGCGCATTGTTACTCGTTGCGGCAAACGAAAAATGTCCGCAACCGCAGACAAAGGAGCATTTGATGGCTTTGTCCATCATCGGTATAGACAAGATCATCATCGTACAGAACAAGATCGATATCGTGACGAGAGAACAGGCTGTTGAGAACTACAAGCAGATAAAGGAATTTGTCAAGGGAACAGTGGCCGAGAATGCACCGATCATACCTGTGTCCGCTAACCGCGGCGTAAACATCGACATGCTCATCGAAAGCATCGAAGAGCACATAGTGTCAAAGGTGAAGAGGGATATTCAGGCATCGCCGCTTATGCATGTTGCAAGGTCTTTCGATATCAATTCTCCCGGAACAGTACCGGACGACCTTAAAGGAGGGGTCATAGGCGGAACGTTGATCCAGGGCAAAATGAAGGTCGGGGACGAGATCGAGATAGTACCCGGAAGAAGGGTCGAGGTCGCGGGCAAATCCACGTACGAGAAGATATCCGCAAAGATCGTTTCACTGCAGGCCGGAGGGAAAAGCGTCAAAGAAGTACTTCCCGGAGGGCTGATCGCAATCGGAACAGCATTGGACCCGTCGATAACGAAATCTGACGGATTGACCGGAAGGGTCGTCGGTATACCCGGAAAACTTCCGCCGGTCGTTCATGATTTCATCATGAAGACAACATTGTTGGACAGGGTTGTGGGTTCGTCCGCAGATCTTGTCGTTGATGATATCAAAAGCAACGAACCGTTGATGTTGAGTGTCGGTACTGCTACTACTGTCGGAGTCGTCAAAAGTGCGAGAGCCGGTTCCGCAGAAGTCTCTCTCAAGATACCGGTCAGTATACTGCCGGGTCAAAGGGTTGCAATATCCAGAAGGATCTCCAACAAATGGAGATTGATAGGATACGGCATAATCGAACAGTGAATACATGCAAACTGTGGTATTGGACACGAATGCACTTCTTATGCCCTTCGAGATCAGAATAAATCTTGATATCGCATTGAGGAACCTGTTGGGAGAATCCAGGTGTGTGGTGCCCGGACCTCTCATCGGTGAATTGAAACATTTGGACCATAAATTCGCCAAGGCCGCTTTGGAATTGGCAAGAAGGTATGAGGTGATTCAGACCGAAAGCAAAGGCGACGATGCAGTGATCGAGGCAGCCATTGCCACTGAAGGATACATACTAACGAACGACAAGGAATTGAGATCAAGGGCCAGAAAACAGAATATCAAGGTGATATTCCTGAGGTCTGGCACTCATTTGGTGATCTATTAAATCATAGGTCTCGGCAGGTCTTCGGACTCCTTACCGTCCCAAGGTTGTTTTCCCACTTCTTTCAATCTCACTCTTATCATCTCTTTACCGATTTCGGATACGCCGTAGATCGGTATCTTGCTTCCGGCGATCAAGAGATCCCTTTTCTTGGATTCTGTTCTGAGAGTATCGGATGCACAAGCTGTGATGATATCGCAGTTATCGAATAAACGGACGGCATCGTCTGCCGAGGTGCCGGACGTGTGTACAGCTATCACAATGATGCTCGATCCGAACGATCTTCGCAGGGATACCGCATCGTCTGCCGAGGCAATGGTCACGGCAACAACGGAATGACCGAGCCCCTTTGCTTTCTTCGCTCCCGCAAACATATCTATTTTTGCTGTCGAGGGGTCCAGAACATTTTCTTCTCCAACGTTTTTTATCACGTTCGATATCGGAGATGTTTCGCAGAGGCCGGAGATCCTGCCGCCCAATCCCTGAACGATCTCGGGATCGGTCACGACCACCGTGCCGCATCCATCGGCTGCGATGACGGCGGCATCTATGGTCTTCGCCTTCAATGCGGAACTCAAAGTTTCAGACACACCGAACGACAGGAAATCCTTCATTCTCACTTCTCTGCTCTCGGTGCACATTCCGAAATTCTTGATCCGGAACTCCATGTTCTCTTTCACGACTTCCGCGGTTATCTCATCTATTCCTCTGTACTTCTTGAACAAAGGACAGTATTTGATCAAAGGTTCGCTTACATCCACGACCTTGCCGTTCTCTATCGTGACCCTGGACTTTCCGAGACATTCCATTACATGTCGGTCGTTCATTCCTCGACCTCAGCCTTCAGTATGATCACCGGAGAGAGAGGAGCATCATTCATGTTGGTAGGAACCTTTTCGATCATGTCGACGACATTCATTCCCTTCGTTATCTGGCCGAACACGGGGTGGGCGTAAGGGGTGCTGGTGTTCTCTTTGTCGAGATATGTGTTGTTAACGGTGTTGATGAAGAATTGACTTCCTCCCGTATTCGGGCTGCCGGTGTTGGCCATAGCGATGGTTCCTCGTTTGTTGGAATGACCCTTTCCGAACTCGTCCTTTATGGTGTATCCGGGTCCGCCCATACCGGTTCCCTGCGGGCATCCTCCCTGGATCATGAAGCCTTCGATGACCCTGTGGAATATGATGTTGTTGTAGAATCCCTCATCCACAAGCTTTACGAAATTGCCGGTGGTGATAGGCATGTCTGTGTGAAGGGTTATCTCAATGTCTCCCAAATTCGTGTGTAATATCACTTTTGTCATGAGACCTTATTCTTTCGATAGGATAAAAAAACATGGTCGGAAACCAATACATTGTACGTCACGCATCCAGTAATGCAGTTTCAATCGTTGGGTTTTTATTCCAATTTAACATTGTTTGTCTGTTTATGCCCTTCATTGTGATGGAGGTAAAAACGCAGGCTGTAATTCAAAGTCGGATAAACGTCAGCACAATGTCGGTACTCGTTAGAGGAATTAATATGGATGGAACGGAGAAACAAATCAAATTGGCCAATGAGATAATCTCTAAGGCCAAAGTGTCTTTGGAATCCGAATGGGATGAACTCAATCTTGAGAAAGAAAAGATCGATAAGGATCTTGAATATTCTTGGAAAATCGTATCCGACGAGGTCAAGGATATAATTGATTCGGACAGAGCGGTCTACGTGATAGAGAAACGTGATGTTTGTACAGGTTTGAAGTCCCGTGCATTGGACTATTATTCTGTGATAACGGAGGCCAGAAAACAGTTCTCGGAAGGAGAGATCACGAAGGACAGTCTGGAAAGTGCATCAAGATTTCACAGTGAAATGTTGGAAGCGGTGGTCAACTGTGAGTTGCGGGATGTCGTAAAGAGAAAGATCAAGAATTGTGAGCTGGCTCTATGGGCCGTGGATAACCCCTGATAATGAAAATCCTTTCTGCCTTATCGTTTCTTAAATATTCGTTGTTACCGTCCGAATAGGTTTGGTTTTGCTCCGTATTAAGTCTTTAAAGTCTTGAATGTGTTATATCACTTCAGTGGTTATCGTGGAAACGAAAAAGAAAGCCTCTTTAAGCAATGTCGAAGATGAGGAGATCTCAGAAGACATCAAACGTTTGTTGTGTATCGAGGACAATCGAGGTAAGAATGACAGGTACCTCAAAGAACTGGATCTGTTGCTTCGGTGCATCGAAAGAATGAGCGGGAATTCGTTCAGGATAAAAAGGTGGTTATCTGCAGCTTTGATCTTGTTTCTGGGTATCATCGGCAGAGAAGGAGTCATCAATGCCGTTACCTGCGGATCGATCGTTTCGATCATCGTTCTTTTGTGGCTGATGGATGCATATTACATGTCGTTGGAACGAATATATCGTAACCGTTACAGGAAGATAAGGGCCAACGGGGACGATCTCAGCGTATACGAGAACATAATGGACAACAATCTCTTCGAGTTGAATCCGAAATATATCGATGAGGACGGGACCATCGGACACGGAGAACGGTTTGGCAGTTATATCGACAGATATCTGCTGTTTTCAATATTTTCCACTACCAACGTTGCGTTGTATTCATCATCGATAGCGATCATCGTGATCGTTACTGTTAACGTCATGATGCCGGAAAACCTGATCTACATGCTTATCGGCGCCGCCGCGTTCATATTGGCTCTGTTGTTGCTCTCGTATCTTCTCCACAGGGTTCGTTATGACAAGAAAAAGCAATGGTGGAACAAGAATATGGTGGATTAAGAGATCAAAAAAAAACAATTTACACCGGGCCCGATCGTCAGTGAATGACAGCGAGGGCCCGGATCATTTTCTCATCGAGACATTTTGTCCAATAAGAGTTTGACCAGGGGTTCGTTGTTCTGTTCCGTTGCTATGTCAAGGGCGGTCTTACCTTCATTGTTCGCTTTTGTGATATCTGCTCCGAAGTCGATCAGCATATCCGTCAGAGTTTTTGCACCGGTCTTTGAGGGATTCCTTGCGGCATAATGAAGGGCGGTATTGGATCTTTCATCAACGGTATTGACATTCGCTCCGATCTCCAAAAGCCGCATCTGCACGTTTTCCATTATTTCGAAATCTTTCTCGCAAGCATGCATCAACGGCGATTCTCCGAATCTGTTGGTGACGTTGACATCGACCGCTTCTTTGAGTATACGATCGATCAATTGAAAGGCCGTTCTGACTTTTCGCTCTCTGCATCCTTGGTTTTGTATTCGAATACCTCCCCTATGGGTACTCCGAAAACATCCGCGATACGAAAAGCAAGTTCCAAAGACGGGGTGTATTTTCCCGCTTCTAAGGCGACGATGGTCTGACGAGATGCGCCCGCTTTCTCTGCCAGTTCCAACTGGGTCATCTCTCCGGCAAAGAAACGTAATTTTCGTATGTTGTTGGTTATGATCCGTTTCTCATCCATTTTTGACCCCTCTGCAGTAGAGATAGATGCTCGCGCACCCTTCTACCAGTGTTCCTGCCATGAAGGATACGAATATCACATTCAACGCTATAATGGGTGATGCTTCGAGAGCCAATGTTGCAAGGGTTGCAATGAAACCGAATCCGAAACAGACATACCCTACGCGCATCGATTTCAGGCTGATCAGTTTATCCATCTCGTCTTCAATTTCTGATGAGTTCATGATCCTGTCCGCTTCTTTGTCGTCACATTTCTCTTTAGCCATGGTCCCAATGTAGAAAGCGATGTGGAAAACGATCTGGGTTATGATGAGAACGACTATACTGACCCCAATGAATATCAGGATGAAGATTGCCCAAGCACTCAGACTTTCTTCGGACGGATACTTCCCCACGGCGAGGACCACGTAGACGCATAGGAGAATGACTCCCATCATCAGATTGGCCAGTGTTCTTTTTGTTTTGTATGACATTTGTATCACAACTCTTGTGTTATAATGTCTAATATATTTGACATAATATATAATTGCTTTGACACATAGTTAATTTAATTTGACAAAAACATGGCAATTCAATCATAAGAAAATAATTTTGAGGTTATTCAACATCCAACCCCAACATCTTTGTTGAAAGTTCCCAATGTTCCTTAACAAGAGATACATCATCGGCCTGAGGGTTCGTTTTTCCGATCTTTCGGGTGGGGTTATAGAATTCTCCCGATTTCCACTCAATTCCCGATCCGCCGTTAATGAAATAACTCAAAGTTTCACCGCCTTTCTTTGTGGATTTCAGGAAGATCTTTAGGGCAGAGTGATAAACGAATTTCATATAGCCGCCGGAATCCGAAGCAAAATTCGTTGCGATCATTCCCGGATGGAATGCAACGGAAGACAAGCCGCGGGAATGATAACGGTCGTGAAGTCCCTTTGTGAATAGAATATTAGCTAATTTGGCATCCCCATAGGCTTTATTGGAATTGAATTTGTTCCAATTGTTGAGGTCGTTGATATTGATATCTCCGAATATTTTTGCTGCGACACTGGAGGTATTCACTACACTCGCTTTGCTGTCCAAGAGGATATCCATCAATTTGTGTGTCAAGAGGAACGGGGCTAAATGATTCACTTGAAGTGTTCTTTCGAAGCCGTCCGAGGTTTCTACGGGTCCGCTGAAGAGTCCTCCCGCATTGTTCGCCAGAATATCTATGCGGGTGCAGCATTCTCTGATATCATCTGCTAGTCTGTGGACATTTTGCAATTTTTCATAATCTGCCAAGAAATAGCGGTCGGCTTTTACTTGATCGGCTACACGTTTGGTTTTTTCTTCCGAGCGACCAACCAATATCAGTTGATGTCCGCTGTCGGCAAGAATTTGTGCAGCGGCAGCACCGATCCCATCACTCGCACCCGTCAACACAATAACTTTACTCATCCGGTCACCTTTGTCAGAACAAGGAATATGACCTTTTCATCATTGCAACGATATGATCTGTTCCTTCAAACCACGTGTTACAAGCGATGGACACGGTCATTCCTTAGATGTTCATGTCGACCGTATGATAAATAGTTTTGTGGAGTAGTCAACATTTTTATCAATCTGTAGAATACACCTTCTTCGAATACAAACGGTTCGGGTCCGCCCAGAAACCACTGGCTTTGAGAATCGAATTTGCATATCGCATCATCTTTCAAATAAATCATTTCATGTGTCGGATATGTATTCAACAATGGAATTTGAGAGATTTTTTGTGGCGAATCGATTCAACTTGTAAAGATCAAGTTGAGTGTTTCTTGAAGGCGATTCTCAGAGAGCCGTTTTATATCTTCATTCGCAATGTACGGTTATGAAAGTGTTCCAATTCATGGGTTATGCGAAGTGGTGGGGACTTTCGAAAATTGGAAGAAAAAAGTCTTTGATAAACACCACGATAATACATTTCGGCTGCAATCTTCGTTGCAAGCATTGCAACGTGGTGAAAGAGACCGAATTCTCTCACATGAAATTGAGTTACGACGAGATCGTATCCGACATGCAGAAAAGATTCGACGAGGGTGCAAGGATAATGTATTTCGAAGGCGGGGAGACCACGCTTTGGAAGGATGGAGACAAGACGCTCGGCGATCTGATCTCAAAAAGCAAAGAGATAGGATATCACAACACGGGATACACAACAAACGGAACCGGTACATTTTACACAAACTCCGATGTGATCGCGGTCAGTCTGGACGGGACCAAGGATGTTCATAACGAGATCCGCGGCGAAGGGGTATTCGAAACATTATTCGATAATCTTGAGAAATTGGAGTTCGACGGTTCTATTTACGCAAACATGGTGATCCAGCGCGATAACTTGGATAACGTGGTCGAAACAATAGAATTTGTCAAATCTTATCCGAAGATCAAAGGAGTTATGATAAACTTCATAACACCGCCGCCCAACGATATAACGGTGGATCCGGAAGAAAAGAAAAAGATCGTCGATCAGTTGCTTGAACTGAAGTCGAAAGGATATCCGATACTGAATTCAAAAAAGGGTTTGAAGTATCTGGCTATTGAAGACTGGAGTGGAAAATGTCCGACGTACATGACCCATTTCCTTCTTCCCGGAGGTCATGTGTTCAAAGGATGTCCTCTTGCAGGGACCGATGCCTGCAAACGATGCGGATTCGCCGCGGCAAGGGAATACTATCTGGTCAACAGAGGCGATCCTTCAACGATAGTCGAGATATCTTCGCTTTTCGCAATGTCAAAATGAAGATATTTAGATCCACATCACGATCTGAACAATGATGAACAACAGTTCAAGGGACAACGCGATCAGGAACGTGAATGGTGCGGTGAAGAACTCCCAGTGTTCAGGCTTTTTCGTTACAAGCATCCAGGTCTTGGCGGCGATCAATAAGGTCAACAATAATATTCCGTATAACAGGTCGAAATACAACATTGCAAAGACCATGATGTAACCGATGATCAGGATAATCTTGATGACCTTCGGCATTCCGTCGATACCGACAACGACCGAGATGCTTTTTTCATTCGCTTCGATGTGTGCCGATTGTCCGGACATGGAATCCACAGTTCTCATCAATCCAACAAAGATTCCGATGATCAATGAGAACAACAGGATCTCGAGATCGAAAGCATATTGAGAACATACAACGAAAGCGGCGAAGACCATCAGGAAAAACGATATTCCTACAAAAAGTTCTCCCAGGCCTCTGGCACCGAGATTCACCGGCGGGGCAGTGTAGAAGAAAGCGATCAGCAATCCGCAAATACCCAGAATGATGGAGTATATCCCGCCGTAGATCACGACAGGTATCGAACAGACGATCGCAAGGATCGCGAGTATGACAATGATGATCTTTGCTTGTTCTTTAGTGACCATTCCGTTATTTACGGGATTCCCGTCCCAGTAGACCTTCTTTAACAGAGGCGAGGCAACACTGTCGAATTTATGTTTATTTTTGAATCTTAGATCATCCACACCGGATAATGAGTCATAATAATCATTGGAAAAGTTCACGAACAGCGCAAGGATCAGAACAACGACCGGAATCAGTATTGAAATATGCAGAGGGACATCAAAGCGTATTGCCGCATACAACACCCCGCACACCGATGCCAGAAAGAATGGTATCGTATAGCTGAACCGGAAGATGAGATTTAATTTTCTGATCGGGGAAACATTTTCCATGAGCGGGCAGAGCATTCATCATTTTTATATTTTCAATTTTTTCCTTTGTCGATCTTTGATTTCAAGCATAGCGTCGAGGAACGAAAACAGAATTGAATCTTCAAAAGGAAGTGAAAGGGAGATCCGACAGCATAAAATCCTCTGCCGACCATTATCAGGTATGGCGTATGACGGTAGATACAGGGTTGAGGAGATTGATGATGATAACAAAGTCGTCTATTTTGATCCGTTCCAAATCAAGAAGATCACAGGAACAAGACTCGCGCCGATTCTGGGAAAAGGTGATTTTCAGACACCGTTCTCTGTGGCATTGGATCTTGCTGGCATATATCGTGAGGATACAAAGACAAAATACATCGAAGCAGGCAACATCCTTGAACCTGTGCTCAGAGCATACCTCAAGAAGAATGTTTCTTTGTTCACACCCTTGTTGGGTCTTACCGATGGATCCAAAGCGGTCATTGAGGAACCTGTTCCGGGAGAGAAGTGCGGTTACGATCATTTTCATAACGAGAGTGTTTTCGGCGGACTCGTAGACGGTTACATCACAGTAGATGGCAAGAGAAATTCTATCTTGGAGATCAAGACCTCCGGTGAAAGAGAGAAGTGGCTGGACGAGAACGGGAACTACACGAATGTGACGGAACAGTATATGCTGCAGGCATCACTTTATGCAGAACTTTCCGGGTTGGACAGGATTGTATTCCTGGTGGGATTTTTAGACAGTGATGATTACGACAGACCAAAGTTCTGGGTTCCCAATGAGAACAATACCAAGATAATCATCAAGAAGAAACTCGATATGGCATTGCACATGAAAGAAGCTGCGGAATGGTACAAAGAATACATGAAAAGCGGTCAAACTCCGGAATGGACAGATGCGGACAAGGACCTGGTGAAATATCTCAAGGCATACAAGCCCGGAAAGCGGTAAGTTCTTTCATTGAGTGTAACGGGGAAGATTATCATTTTATAGATGGATTTTAACCTATCAGTTCAATTCTAAAAAATATTCGCGACTGTCGAATATGTGAACACCGTCGACATGGGGAGTGATATCGTCCCTGTCATAAACGAATCCCAGTTTCTCGATCACTCTGGCAGAAGCAAAGTTTTCCTTTGCATGACCGCCGGCAACTTTTCTTATGCCGAGATCTTCAACCGCGAATCGTAAAACGGCTTTCATGGCCTCGGTGGTATATCCCATGTTCCAATATTGTTTCATGATGTTATATCCAATTTGAAACATCTGCAGATTCTTTTCCCAGATCAATCCTCCGGATCCGAAAAGCTCACCTGTTTCTTTCAATATAAATCCCCAGATATAATATTCGCTTTTGCAAACATTGCCTAAATCATCTAATTTCCATTCAATTTCTTTCAGCCATTTTATTGTGTCATCAATCGAGTGATGTGGAAGCCAACTGACGTATTTCGCTACTTCCGGGTCACCGGTCCAACCATAGTATGCTTTCTCTGCATCGGCTAGGGTAAGAGGCCGGAGGATCAACCGTTCTGTCTCAATCATTTGTTCATCATTTCCTTATAGACAAAACATTTTGTGAAATGATCGTTGACCATTCCTGTCGCCTGCATGAATGCATAGATAATAGTTGAACCGACGAATTTGAAACCCATTTTTTTCATATCCTTGCTTATCTTGTCGGATATCGGAGTTTTGGCATGTACATCTTCAAATCCTCGGTTATGATTCACGATCGGGGTGTGGTCGACATATGCCCAAATGAATCGATCGAAACTTCCGAATTTTTCAACAACCTCCAGGAATAATCTTGCATTGATGACGGCAGCATTGATCTTCAGGCGATTTCTGATGATCCCCGGATTCGCCATCAGCTCTTCGACCTTATCTTCGTTGTAAAGAGCTACCTTTTTGGGGTCGAATCCATCAAAGGCTTCTCTGTAGGTCTCCCTCTTTTTCAGTACGGTTTCCCATGAAAGTCCGGCCTGAGCGCCTTCCAAGATCAGCATTTCGAATAGCTTGATATCGTCATGTACGGGTCGTCCCCATTCATTGTCGTGGTATTCCATGTACAGAGGATTTCCATTGCCAAAGCATCTGAATTTTTCGCATTCGTGATCGTTGCTTTCCATTGTCATTCACCCTTCTCTTTTTCGATTTTTGATACAAATAGTTTGTCACACTGTGATCTTACGGCTTCAATCTTTTTAAAGATCGTTCATCAAAGAATTTATTCTACAGGAAGTATCGTTGGGCATTTCCAGCCGTCATCGATCGCGTCCAGATCCGGAATGTAGATCCGGATGGTCAATAGCAAACTGTTTCCGTCAATTGGCAACCAATTGGAGATGTCGTCCGGTCGGTCGAATGAAAGGAGCATGTCAACAGAACCGTCCTCATTCGGAACGAATGTCATGCGGTCGTTGACAGAGTATCGATCGATCTCATTATCGATAAGGAAATAATCTGCGCCGTAGACAGTGAGGGACCAGAAACCACGATCTATCTTTGGCGGGAATTGACCGGCTTCGAAGTGTACTTTGTAGTCGTGTGAACCGATCATCGGGCTTCCGTGACTGTCGGTCATGGTTGTGATGTAGAGTGCGACACTGATCGGATTCGCTACATATCCGGTGTAGGCGATGAATGCCCTGTATTCATATTCGGTACCGAAATGGGCGATGGGATCCCAATGATACTGCCATATGGCATCCCGGACCGTGAACTGCTCGCTGGCTTCTAATGTGTGTTCATACATACCTGTTTTTACAGTCTGCCACATAACGCGGGCTTGAGGCCCCAGCACGGATTCATCGAATTTCAAACAGGGTCCGACGTTGATCTTTGCAAGTCTCTTCAGCATATCCGCGTCAGCCGGATACGGATGGTTGACCAACATTTTACCGTTCACAAAGTCGAAGTATTCCTGCAGATCCATCTTCCAGACCTCGTCGCGCGGGACGAAATCATCATCTGGATCATATTCTCCTTGGGGAGGTGTGAATGGTTCTTTTGACTCATAGTAGGTCCATGGTATGAAGTGCATCCCGTTTTGGATATCAATGACATTGTGCATATCATCCTTGTCTTGAATGTACGTCCTGCTACCGAGGATGCCTCTGTCGGTATCGCTCCGGACGATCTCCATTCCCTCCGGGAAGTCGATGTCACAGTTTTTGCTGCAGATGACGATCGTATCGCAGTCCTTTCCCGCATCGCCATATACTGCGATGACATCGATCCAGGCATTGAGGACCTGTGTGTTGAAGAATCTGTCTGGAGCCGGTATCGTCAGTACGTATGGTTCCTTCGAGACATCGAAATTCAGGTATGAATAGATGGTATCGACATTGGGCATGCTGAAATCCTTGAAACTCGCATCCGCAAGATGTTGTGTGTGGATGAACTGGTTGATCGGTGCCTTTCCGTTATCATAATCTGGGAGTACAGTATTGCTCTGGGTCTGCATGGTTTTTTCTACAAGCGCCATAGGATACGTGAAGACCAAGGCGTCCATCAGCAGTTCCTCGTCCGTGGGTTCGTTCTCATTTGCCACAACACATACCACAATGGTCATGGTCAACACTAATGCAATGGCGATAGCCAATGCTCTATACCCGCGCATGCCGGAAACACCAGAATCCATATGGCCGGATTATTTTAATGATATATTATCTAATTCGACGATAAGAGTAAGGCATCCTCGATAGGCGTCTCAGAAACATTCATTCGCAGTGGATTGAGTGTAAGCTATCAAAAATTCATGGACATTATGAAAAACAGAACAGTCGGTCTTGACTTAAGTTATTATTACAAGCGGGTCTGAAGGGATTTTTATGGAGATTGGGTTGTAAATTCGATGAATTTGCTTCCAGAGCAATTGGAAACATGTTCATTACTTTTAGATGTTAATTTTTATTTTTAGTAATTTTTCAACGATTTCGACATCAGTGATATTTTTCACATCCATCATGAACGATCGTCCTTCCATGTATGGTTTTGATTCTAATATCAATGTTAACACAGCCGTAGGCAGATCTGCACATTTTGCTTCTGCTACGGCTTTTTCTCCAAAAACGAAATTTGTCTTGAATGATCCTTTCAAAGGAATAAAATATACTATTTTGCGTTTTTCACTACTCACAACAAGGGTCCATCCTGCGGATTTGCTGTAATATTTCCACTCTGTACTTGTGTTTTTACAGGTCTCTCCGAGGTGTTTTAACAAGAGATCCCACAATATTTTGCTGTCAGATAGAAACTCAGAGAGCATGCCCTCACTTGGAAGGGAAGTTTTATCATCGAAAGCACTGAGTGACATCTGAACTTTGATTTTGTTTCTAATATTTATTTTATCATCTGAACAAAAGCGGGCCTGAAGAGATTCAGGAACGTCCTCGATATGCTCACACATCTCTATCTGAGTGTTTAATTTGTTGTACTTTTCCATTTTTCCCTTGATGCCATTTCGTAATGCTTCCTTGTAAAATGTTTCAGTAAGCGGGGTTTAAGATTTTCCTTGTTGCATCAGTCAATTTTTTCAAGACTAAAATATAAACGAAAGACACACGCAACTTTTGGATTTTGAACTTTCCAGGTCATAGTTTTTTTATCTGGAGATAATTTTGGAAGTTGATCTGATTTTGAGATGTCGATTTCATATTTTCGCATGTGGTTTTGGGACACATCTTTAATTTCCCAATTGTATGTTTTTCCCGTTGATATTGATAAGTTGTATTTTTTGCTCAATTCATCACTTAATTTTATTACCATTTTTAACTCATGAGTTTTATAGTTAATTTCGAGACCTGAATGTTCATGTTTGTTTGGTATGAAGAGCTTGTTGAAAGATGAGGAGTTATATCGAATGTTCAGAACCGCAGTACTGCCGGGCATTATTGCGGGCTCAAAATCCAGTACAGAATTGTAGCCTGTAATTTTGCCTGCAGTTACTGTTACAGATCGACCTAATTTTGCATCTATATTGTGTGCTTCTTCACCATCTCTTTTCAATGTAGTCTTTATATCAGAGAATGTTGGATCTATTTCTGTGTCTGAAGTTACTCCGTATTTATATTTCTCAAGAGTTTGGTCAGAATCGTTCCTAATTTTTTGCATTACTTCTACTTCGCAAGTATAGTCATTTGGATTTTGCGGTACTTTTACAACGTGTATTGTCTTTACGAGTTTAATCAATTGAGTGTCATTATGTCCTTCAGAATCATTTATACTTCTGATGGTGTCTGCACATTCCGTACACTTTGATTTACAATCGTTACACGAGTCTCGTATTCCTTTAAACTCATTAATAGATTTGTCAATGTCGCGTAATAATATCCACCCTACGAATGATATTGCCCACGCAATTGCAATAATCGCGCAAAGAAAAAAACCTTCATTCCAAAAATCTTCAAGATATTTGGATAGCGCTAGCCCCACAAACGCTCCAAATATAATCGTAACAAATTGTAATGCAGTAATTATGTTCTGCAGTTTTATTTTACGCACTGCGTTCTTTTTTTCATAATTGTCGGCAAATTCGCTAGTTTGTGTATCATCACTCACTAGCATTAGCCTCCATCATCGCCCATTTTTCTCGCCTCCGCATCCATCCCTAAGGCTACAGCGTAATACGATATTGAGATATATTAATCTGTCTAAAGTAGATAATGGAACGCACAGGATACTGGCGGGCCTGAAGGGATTCGAACCCTTGGCCGATCGATTAAGAGTCGATCGCTCTACCTAGCTGAGCTACAGGCCCCGTATACCACGCGATTGCATCCTGATTAATAAAACTGTCTGTTTTGTTGCTTTGAACGACATAGCAATATTGCGTGAAATCCAAATTAATATATCTCTATGTGACTATGTTCAATCCAATGAAAGAGCTTAGGGTAAGGGATCTGATGACCACACAGGTGGTCACTGTTAAGCCGACAGACACAGTCAAACGTGCCATACTTAAATTTGCGGTCGATAATGTTACAGGTGCGCCTGTAGTCGACAACAGGAATCATGTTTTGGGGATCATATCCGAAAATGATGTTTTGGAATTGATCCTGAAGTACCAAGGCGAGTTGGATAAGGATAACAAATATCATCCGTTGCTAAGCACTCCGATGGACGGAGAGATAACAGACGAACTCGTCGCAAAGGCCAATGAGGCGATATCAGAGATGAAGGTAGAGGACATAATGACCCGAAGCGTTCTCACCACTACACCGGACGGAGAGATTATCGAAGCACTCAAGTGCATGATGAAACTCAACGTGAACAGATTGCCTGTGTTGGAACAGGGTGTTCTCGTAGGTACGATCTCGAGATCCGATATAATCTTCTACATCTACAAGAAAAAGGTCTGAGTCGATGTTTGAGGTCCACGTCCTGGCCAGCGGCAGTGACGGGAATTGCACCGTGATCGAATTCGATGACGAAGCGATAATGATAGATGCGGGCATAAGCTGCAAAAGAACGATGGAACTCATGAACCAGGAAGGGTTCGATCATAAAAAACTCAAAGCTCTTTTGATCACCCACGAACATTCCGATCATATCGCGGGAGCCGGACCGGTATCAAGGAAATTCGATATTCCTGTCATGTGCAACCGGGCAACCTTTGACAGCAGCGGTTTCACTAAGGTCGTTTACTCTGAAATAAAAACGATGAGTTCCTTCTGTTTGGGCAATATGGAGATCACTCCTTTGCCGACATCGCATAACGCAGCAGAGCCGAATGCGTTCCTCGCGGAAGCGGGAGGAAGGAAGGTCCTGCTTGCAACCGATACCGGGATGTTGACGTTCCAGGTGGAACATGCGCTGGCGGAAGCTAATGTTGCGATCATCGAATCCAACTACGATAAGAAGATGCTTGTCGACGGCCCCTACCCTCTTTATTTGAAACGACAGATCGCCAGCGACAAAGGTCATTTGTCAAATGTGGACTGTGCGGGAGCGATTAAACGTACCGCGAAAGATAACCGACAGATATTCCTGGCACATTTGAGTAAGACCAATAATGTACCGGACCTCGCAAGGGAGACCGTTGCGGAAATAACGGGAATGAAACGTCTCAAGATAGATTGTTTGGAGTTTGAGGGAGACACCAGAACGCTCAGGGTGCAGGGTTGAGAGGAACCGCTTTCTCTCGGTTTATCAAAGCCTCTGCCATGATCTTCGGCATTCTTACGATATCCTCTTTTGTTAACTCATAATTTCTGTCCGGACCGGAAAACGTGGGCAGATCCTCGAGGATACGGATGACCATCATATCTTCTTCGATAACAACAGGGGCGGGAGCGGGTATTTCCTCTTCGAGCATCGGTTCCGGTTCCGCGATATCGTATTCGTCGTCCGGGATGTAGGGCGGCATTTCCTCGGGAATCGCGGGTTCGATCTTTTTGGGAGGTGTCTTGTCGATTACGACATCTCCCTTCGATGCAGGTTCCGGATCGATCGCGGGAGTCTCGAATCTCTTCTTTCCGCTGAGCCTTTCAATGATATTCACGTGGCGCCGCGAATATTCCAGAATGGAATTGTAATATTCTTTTTCTTCCAAGGTGAGGTTGTCCAGGACGTTCTGTCCTCCCCTGGCTCCCAAAAGTGCGAGCGAACATATCTTCGCCATTCTGATCTCCGTTATCTCTCTGGACAGATCGTTGGCTCTCTTCCTGCGTTGATTCGCTCCTTCGCAGAACAACGATTCCGAGTCGACTGACAATTGTTTCTCATATTCCAACCGCAGGCTGATCAATAAAGCCGCCATTGCAGGATAAAGGTCTTTCCGGATAGCCGAAAGCGTGGCTGTTTTCTTCTCTATCCTATAGGCCGAGCTGAGGTCCTCGAAAGAGAGTGCGTCGGAAAGATTCGACATAATAACCCCTATTTCATGTCGATATATGGTTTTATTGTAGAGCACAGGGGAAAGAACGATATTCATTCCGAGACATATCACACCATGAGGCCCGAAGACATCTCGAAAAGGGTATCCGGCGGGGTGGAGTTCTACGTTATGGTATCTCCGAGGTCCAGCAGATCGGGGGTCGAAGGTATCGACGAATGGAGGAAGAGGTTGATCATCAAGGTCAAGGCTCCCCCCCTTGACGGAAAAGCGAACAAAGAGGTCGAAGAGGTGATCAAAGGGATCACCGGCTGCAGGTCGGAGATAACCGCGGGACACACCGACCGACAAAAGACAGTGTTCGTCGAAGGCGATCCGGACGAGATATTATCGAAGGTGGGAGAAAGTCTGTGAACGACAAGGAACGTCTCGAGAAGATACAGGAGGTCCTCTCGGAACTGTTGCTGTTGGCGGAGGATCGTATCCTTCTGATCGAAGGACTGAAGGACAAAAGATCCCTGGAGACATTGGGAATAAAGGGAACGATGTTCATGATACAGTCGGAAGGCGGTCCGATGAAGGCTGCGGAATTCGTATACAACAATAACAAAAAAGCGGTGATACTGACCGATTGGGATAGAAAAGGCGGCACGATCGCATCCGAATTGTCCAAACAATTGTCGTCTCTGGGTGTTGAATACGATACGTCGATAAGAGCGAGACTTTCCGTCCTTTGCAAGAAATATGCCAAGGATGTGGAATCGTTGGACTCCGTGGTCGATAGATTGACGGCGGATACAAGTGCTATTAAAACAGATGATATGATACCGTAAGGGTGAAAAGATTGAAGGGAGCATTTCTTGTCATTGAAGGGATAGACGGGGCAGGCAAGTCCACGCTTTGCGAGATCATGAAGGATTCTCTGGAAAGCGAGGGAAGGAAGGTCATAGTGACACAGGAACCGACCCGCGACGAGATAGGCTCCTTCATAAGAAGGGGAGACGTGAAAGGCATATCCCAGAAGGGCGAAGCACTTCTCTTCGTTGCGGATCGTGCGGTCCACACCGAGAGGATCGAAAAATGGGTTGAGGAGGGGAACATAGTGATATGCGACAGATATTTCGCATCCACCGTCGCCTATCAATCCGTGTCCCTCAACGGAGTGGCTTTGGAGAAGGAATGGCTTATTTCCCTTAACCTACCGGTGATCAGGGAACCCGATCTGACGATCCTTTTGGATATAGATCCGGAAAAAGGACTCGGTCGCATCGGGGGAAGAGGCGAGATAAGTAAATTCGAGAATGCCGAATATCTGAGAGGAGTGCGGAAAGCATATCTGGAATTGGCTGAAGAATTCGGATTTACCGTAATGGATGCCGAAAGGGATCAACAGGTTCTGTCAAAAGAAATAATCGAAAAACTCAAGGGGAGATTGTGATGCACCCGTCAGAAGAGATATACTGTGAGAAAAGCAACAGGCTAAGGGGAAAAACGATAGTATTGGGAATAACCGGAAGCATCGCGGCAACGGAATGCTTCGCCGTCATAAGGGATATGGTCAGGCACGGTGCGAAGGTGGTCCCGGTCATGACCGAAAGCGCAACGAAACTTGTCGCACCGGACGCGATCGAATTCGCATCCGGGATGAAACCTATCGTAACGATGACGGGACAGACCGAGCACATAAAGTATCTCGGGGACCCGACGGCCGCAGATCTTTTCATAATCTATCCTGCGACCGCCAACACGATATCGAAGATAGCAACAGGGATAGACGATACTTCCGTCACATCGATGGCAACGGTTGCGATAGGTTCGAACATACCTGTGGCCGTGGCACCGGCAATGCATCTGTTCATGTATACCAACCCTGCAGTGATGAAGAACCTGGAAACGCTGAGGTCGTGGGGAGTTCATGTGATCGGCCCCCATTCCGACGGTATTCGTGCAAAAGCGGCATCGAGGGATGAGGTTGTATCCTGGGCGATAAAGCTCCTGTCCAGGAATGATATGTGGGGTAAGCGTGTTCTCATAATAGGAGGAAGAAGCGAGGAGCCTTTGGACTCGATGAGAATGATAACCAACCGTTCGACGGGGCAGATGGCCGTAGCTCTGGCACAACGGGCATTCGAGCGCGGTGCAGAGGTGGAACTATGGATGGGAGGACATGCGGTCCCTCTTCCGGATTTCATTCCGTTGAAGAGATTCACTACTGTTTCGGACCTGGTGAAGATGGTAGATTCCATCGATCACGATATGGTGATCGTACCTGCAGCATTGGCGGATTTTGCACCTTCTGAGGCGAAAGAAGGAAAGATCCCGAGCGACAAGAGTTTTGAGATGGTACTGCAACCTGTTCCGAAGATCCTTCCCCTGATCCGCAAAAAATGCGACAAGGTCGTTGGATTCAAAGCGGAATCCGGACTGGATCTGAAGGACCTTGAGGCCAAAGCGAAGACAAGGATGAACGAGTACGGATTGACGGCGGTCGTCGCCAACGATATCGACGATGCCGGGAGATCCACTTCATCGGTCATTCTGGTGACCGACAGGATCTCAAGGAACATCACGGGCACCAAGGCCGAGGTATCGGACGATATACTCGATTTCTGCGCGGAAGTAATATGATCAGGGCATATTGTCCCGCACACATTACGTGTTTCTTCAGACCGTCGGAATCCTCCGACATACTGGCAAAAGGATCATTGGGCGCGGGTATACGCTTGGGATCGGGAACCTTTGTAACACTGGAAGAAAGAATAGGCGATACAAGGATATTGCTTAACGGAGTTCCTACAGATGCTAAGATAACCCAAGATGTTTTGAAAAGGATGATCCCGGAGAAAAGAGTCGAATTGAATATAGAAACACAACTTCCCTTCGGACAAGGGTTCGGCATGAGTGCTTCCGGAGCGATCGCCGCTGCGTTATGTGCTGCGGAAATGTCAGGTGCGAACAGATATGATGCATTCAAGACAGCACATGTTGCGGATATTGAGGGAGGCGGAGGTTTGGGCGATGTGGCGGCCTTGATGACAGAAGCGCACCAGCCCGTGCGCATAAAGGCGGGAATACCTCCGAGCGGATCGATCATCGACACGGGATTATCATTCAAGAGGATCACAGTCGCTGTTCTGGGATCCAATATGAGAACATCAGACATCCTGAGAGACAAAGGCAGGTACGATGCATTGATCTCGGCGGGTGAATCGGCAGTCACCGATTATTTGAAAAATGTTTCAAAAGAGCGTTTGTATGATATTTCGAACAGATTCTCTTCGTCATCGGGGGTCGAACAAAAAAATACTTCGGATGCGATCAAAAGGCTGAAGGAAAGGGGAATAAGGTCGGCGATGTGCATGTTGGGAAACTCGATATTCTCCGAGGCCTCGGAAGACGAGATCAAAGAAGTACTGGGGGAAGACGTATGGACATTCTCCACCGGGTCCACTAATGAAAGTGCCAGGGTCATTCGAAAAGAGTGAAAAGGACGTCGTCCTCTCCGACATCAAAAAGACCTATCCTGGCACCGCAGTCCAACCATCCGTGCGCGTAGTTGACTGCGGCGAAAGCGGTCACGAGATCCCCGGATTCCCTGAAATGTTTTGCATCGTTATGGTACGAGATCGCCATGTTCAGAAAGTCATCTGCCAATTTCCTGTTGTAAGAACGTTCGGGAGCGGCGATCCTGATCTTATCCAGTGCTCTTTGTGTTATGTCGAGATACCGATCGATCTTTTCTTCGGTGACAACGTTCTGCATATGAGACCATATACAAACAACGATAAAATGATAGTTGTTCGCAAGGTCGTTTCATGCGTATGTAATTATAATACCATGCGAATTATGCCATCATGATAGTGGTTGGGGGATCATCATCGAGGGATCTAGCGAAAGAATTGTCGCGCCTTTTGGGCTGTCCGTTCATACAGGCGACGACAACAAGGTTCCCGGATACTGAATGCTATACGAGGATCGACAGTGAAAAATTGGATGACGACGTTGTGATAGTGCAAAATACCTATCCCGATTCCAATCTGATAGAGATGTTCCTTCTTCAGGATGCGGTCAAGAAAATGGGCGCCAAGACGATAACTCTGGTGATACCGTATTTCGGATATGCCAGACAGGACAGGGTGTTCAAACCCGGAGAGCCTGAGAGCGCGAAAGTGATGGCAAAGCATCTGGGCATGGTATGCGATAAAGTGATCACCATAGATATTCACAAAGAGACCGTTCTGGACCACTTCGACTGCCCCCACAGGGATCTGAAAGCGGCCTCTGCGATCGCAGACCAATTCAAGAACAAGGGAATAGATCTGGTGCTCTCCCCTGATCTGGGTGCCAAGAACCGCGCACAATCCGTGGGAGAAAGGATGGGAGTTCCCTACGACCATTTGGAGAAGATAAGATTATCCGGCTCGGATGTCAAGATATCGCCCGCAAAGATGGACTGCAAAGGAAAGAACATCCTGATAGTGGATGACATGATCTCAACCGGCGGAACGATAGTGGCGGCAAAACAGGCGTTGAAGGAAGCCGGAGCAAAGAGTGTCTCGGTGGCGTGCACACACGGGATCTTCGTCAACAATGCGTTGGAACGCCTGACCGGAAATTCTCTGGACGCGGTCTTATGCTGCAATACTTTGGAGAACAAAGTATCCCACATCTCCGTGGCGGGAATAATCGCGGACGCACTGAAAGATAAATGGTGATCGTTTGGAGAAAGAGGATAATTTCAACGATTGGTACATAGATATCGTGGAGAAGGCCAACCTCTCCGACAAGAGGTATCCCATCAAAGGAATGAATGTATGGACGCCGTACGGCTGGAAGATAATGAGGAATATCGACACATACATCCGTAAAGAATTGGATGCCACGGATCATGACGAGGTGTGTTTCCCTCTGATGATCCCGGAAACGGAATTCAAGAAAGAGAAGGACCACATCAAAGGATTCGATTCCGAAGTGTATTGGGTCACCCACGCGGGGCTCAACGAACTGGATGTCAGATTGGTCATAAGGCCTACATCGGAAACCGCGATGTACCCAATATTCGCCCTTTGGGTGAGATCGCATCAGGACCTTCCGCTCAAAGTGTATCAGATCGTCAACACGTTCAGGTATGAGACCAAACAGACGAGAGCATTCATCAGAGTGAGGGAGATCCATTTCTTCGAATCGCATACATGTCATGTAAGCGAAGAGGATGCACAGGGACAGGTAGACGAGGATGTGGAGATACTTGCGAAGATAGCGAAACGTCTGTGTCTTCCGTATTTCCTCTCGGTTCGTACAGACTGGGACAAGTTCCCCGGCGCACACTATACGATAGGGATCGATACCGTTATGCCGAACGGAAAGACGCTGCAGATCGGATCGATCCATCACTACAAGACAAATTTCTCGGAACCTTACGAGATAACATACGAGAATGAGGAAGGAGAACACAAACACGTTCACCAGACCACATACGGTATGAGCGAAAGGTTGTTGGGTGCGGTCATCGGAGTCCATTCCGACGACAAGGGATTGATAATGCCTCCCGACATAGCGCCCTTCCAGATCGTGGTGATCCCGATAATATCGAAAGACAACGGAGAGAAGGTCATCGCGGCATCAAAGAAACTCACGGAGACGCTCATCGATCATGGATTCAGAGTTAAACTTGACGATAGGGATGTGAGGCCCGGCAGCAAATATTATGATTGGGAGATAAAGGGTGTACCGCTCCGTTTGGAATTGGGAGGTCGCGACATCGAGAACAACGTCGTGACCTTTGCAAGAAGAGACAACGGAGAGAAGGGGACCATAGATCTTCAATCGGTAGGTTCGGGAACGCAGTTGATCTTGGACATGATATCTAGATCAATGTTAGAAAAAGCAAAGGAAATTCAAATGTCGCACGTCCATGACGCGGATTCTCTGACGGACATTCCCGAGGACAAGATCATAAGGTTGGGATGGTGCGGTTGTGAAGAGTGCGGACACAAGTTCGAGGAATCGACGGAATTGAAAATATTGGGTGCGACATATTTGTCCGAAAAATACAACGGAAAATGCATAATATGCGGAAAACCGGTCGATAAACCGACGTATGCAGCCCGCACAATGTGATATCATGCCGATCGAGGAAGGAGAGACAGTATATCTTGCGGACGATTCCGGAAAAAAGGTCTGGATCAAAGTAGCGTACGGTATGCTGAAGATCGGGGCGATAGGGACGCTGGACGGCAGTCGTTTCAGGGATCTCGACGATGGATCGCACATGAGTGTCGCGGGGAAGGAATACACCGTGTTCAGACCCGGGGTCCTGGAGTTGATAGGATCCTTGGAGAGAGGTGCACAGATAATAACTCCGAAGGACGCTGCGACCATATTGTTGAATTGTGATATCCGTCCCGGGAAGAGCGTACTGGAGGTCGGTGCGGGATCCGGAGGATTGACCACGGCATTGCTTTGTGCGGTGGGTCCGGAAGGGAAGGTACATACAATAGAACTCAAGGAAGAGAACGCATTACGGGCATTGAAGAATCTTCGCCGTACGGGATTGGAAGAACGATGGTCCTATACCATAGGGGATGCAAGAAACACTCCCGTGGATATCCCCGCGGATGCGCTGATCATGGATATGCCGGATCCGTGGTTGGCATTGGATAATCTCTGCAGAAATCTGAGGTCCGGCGGAAGGATATGTGCATACGTTCCCAATATGAATCAGGCGGAAAGTATCGTCGTTGCATTGAGAGAGAAAGGATTCCAAGAAGTGTACGCTCTCGAGAACATCCAGCGGGAATTGGAAGTACACCCCGGAGGAGTCAGGCCTTCTTTTGATACACTGGGTCATACGGGTTACCTGATCTTTGGAAGAAAGGCGGAATGATCCGCCGTCGCAGCAAAGCGGACGGCACGGATAGAACATTTAATTATAGTCAAGCGTTACACCAATCAATGGCAATAATCGATATCAGGATCGATCTCAAGAAAGGGGTGGCGGACCCGGAAGGGAGCAACACGAAAAAGACGTTGGAGGCCTTGGATTTCAAGGGCATCAAAGAGGTCAAGTCGGTGAAAGTGTTCGAGATAACTTTGGACATGTCCCCCGAGGAAGCTAAGAAGTGCGGAGAGGAAATGTGCAGGAAATTGCTTGCGAACTCTGTCATACAGACCTTCAGCGTAACGGTGAGATGAATAATGTCCAAAAACGGGCTTGTGAAGAAAAGGAATGTTCCCTTCGAATTATTCGATGTCGATGTGACCTCGGCAAGGGACGAGGATCTTAAGCAGATATCAGACGAGATGAGTCTGAGCCTTTCGCTCGAAGAGATGAAAGCGATCAAATCCTATTTTGAGAAAGAAGGCAGAAACCCTACCGATGTCGAGCTTCAGGCGTTGGGACAGGCATGGAGCGAACATTGTTGTTACAAGAGTTCAAAATTGATACTGAAAGAATTCGTTTTCGGTATCGATCGCGAGGATGTACTTTCGAGAGGAGATGCAGGGGTCATGGAATTTGATAAGGACCATGGATACGCACTGAGAGTGGAAAGTCACAATCATCCTTCCGCCATCGAACCGTACGGAGGTGCGGCCACAGGGATAGGAGGGATCCTCAGAGATGTTGTCTGCATGGGAGCTCAGCCCATAGGGTTGGCGGACCCGCTATGTTTTGGTCCGATAGATCTTAAGGAGGTACCTCCGGGAGTAAAACATCCTCGTTACCTGATGAAAGGGGTTGTTTCCGGAATAAGGGATTACGGTAACCGTTGCGGGATACCCACGATCACGGGAGGTTTCTTCTTCGATGAAAGATACACAGGCAATTGTTTGGTCAATGTAGGTTGTATCGGAATAGTGAAAAAGAAGGATCTCGCGTTGAATTATGCTGGCGGTCCCGGAGAAATAATGATCCTCATAGGGGGACGTACCGGAAGGGACGGGATCCACGGAGTGAATTTTGCATCGAAAGACCTGACGGAAACATCCGAGGATGATTCCAGAGGGTCAGTGCAGCTCGGAGACCCGATCGTAAAGGAACCGGTGATCCACGCTTGTCTTGAAGTGAACGAGAAACATCTCATCACGGGAATGAAGGACCTCGGAGGGGGAGGGCTGAGTTGCGTCGTGGGAGAAATGGCACTTGCTGCGGGATGCGGAGCGGATGTCGATATGGAGAAGGTTCCGTTAAAAGAGACGGGGCTGGCACCATGGGAGATATGGGTCTCCGAATCTCAGGAACGAATGATGTGCACATGCAAAGAAGAGAATGTGAAGGAGATCCTGGAGATCTTTGATATGTGGGATGTGATCGCCACGCCGATCGCCAGAACAACAGGCTCGTCCCGCATGCGTCTCTTCTGGGAAGGAGAACTGATGTTCGACATGGACCTGGAATTCTTGACCGGCGGACCCGTGTACGACAGACCCTATGTTCTTCCCAATGTTTCGACCAAAGAGGAAGAGGTGTTCCCCAAGATACCCGGACATGATAAAGTGATCAAATCTTTGCTCTCAGATCTCAACGTGGCTTCGAAAGAATGGGCGATCAGACAGTACGATCATGAGGTTCGTGCCGCGACCGCGATCCATCCGATGGTCGGAAAGATGAATCGTACGGGTCCCGGAGACGCATCCGTACTGATACCTGTGAAAGACAGCCTGAGAGGATTGGCGGTGGCCACTGGATGCAATCCCTGGTTCACTTCGATGGACCCCTACAAGGGAGGGATGTCAAGCATCGATGAGGTCTGTCGTAACCTGGTCGCTGTGGGGGCTAAACCAAATGCATTCACAGACTGTCTCAACTTTGGTAATCCGGAGAAACCGGAAAGGCTCGGTGAGTTCAGAGAGGCAGTGAGAGGAATAGGGGAGATCGCGAGGGAACTCATCATACCCATTCCCTCAGGTAACGTGAGTCTGTACAACGAATCTTCGTCCGGGACGTGTATACTCCCGACACCCATGATAGTCGGTTGCGGGATAATCGATGATGTGAGAAAGGCGGTTACTGCGGATCTCAAAGGAGAAGGGAACAACCTGTTCGTCATTGGCGATACCAAGGACGAGATGGGCGGATCACTGCTGTTCCGTAAGTTCGGAGGAGAGAAAGGAAGTGTTCCCGGAGTTGAAATATCTAAACTGAAGATGTTGATGGATAAGTTATTGGCCGCCATGGACAGAAAACTTGTTCTGAGCTGTCACGACTGTTCCGACGGCGGAGCGGCCGTCGCGGTTGCGGAAATGTGCATCTCGGGAGAGATAGGTGCGGACGTGAACTCGAAAGCAATAAACGACGATGCGAATATCGCATTGTATTCGGAAAGCAATTCCAGATGGATCGCGGAAGTATCCGACGACCATGTGAAAGAATTCAGGGAGATACTCGGCAAAGACGCAACACATATCGGCAAGACCGGAGGAAAAGGTCTGAAGATAGCCGGCATCGAATTGACGTTGGAGGAAATGAGGGCGGCTTGGAACGATCCCGTGTGGAATATGTTGGGAGGTGTTTCGAGATGAAGCCTGAAGAAGTGAGGGTATGTGTACTCAGGATCGAGGGTACGAACTGCGAGGATGAGATGGCGGATGCGTTCCAAACTGTTGGAGCATCTGCGGAAAAGGTACATCTGAAACAGTTGATCGGACAGGCTCCGGCAGGAATGAAAAGGGATCTGAGTGATTACGATATTCTTGCATTACCCGGCGGATTCTCCGCAGGAGATTACGTCAGGGCAGGTGCGATATTCGCTGCAAGGATGAAGAGTGCCATCGGACCGCAACTGAAAAAATTCGTAGAGAGCGGAAGACCTGTGCTTGGGATATGTAACGGGTTCCAGATATTGGTGGAATTGGGACTTCTGCCTGCATTGGAGGAGACGATGTCCCCCGAGCCGACCGCAGCATTGTACACGAACGATTCGGGAAGATTCGAATGCAGACCCACTGTGCTCAGGAACGATAACAACGGCAAGTGCATATTCACATCATGCATATCAAAGAAAAAGACCCTGATGATACCATCCGCTCACGCGGAAGGGAAATTGATGAGCATGGATCCGCAATTCATCGAAAAGCTCATCGACAACGATCAGGTGGTCTTCAGATACGTCAAGGATGATGATTCCAAGGCAGAATATCCATGGAATCCGAATGGTTCTGAATCAGACATCGCCGGAATTTGTAACCCGTCGGGTAACGTCATGGGAATGATGCCGCACCCGGAACGGGCAATGACAAGATTCACGCACCCCGATTGGACCAGAGGATATTCGTCGCAAGAAGGCGACGGTGTGATGATATTCGAATCCGTGGTAAGATATCTCACGAAATGATCATATCTTGACTTTGATGTCCACGCGGTCCCCGTTGCCGGTGTTGAGTGTTCTTCTCAGATGGTACTGGCAAACGATCTCGATAATATCATCGTAATGTGTTCTTTCCGGTATCACTATTGCACATTCGATGTTGCGGATCTTTGCTTTATGCGCGATGACCTTACCAAAGCTTCTTCCGTCCTTGTTGAACCCATTGACGTATTCGCCCGGAGTACTTCGGATGATATCCAATTTTCCGAGATCCTCTTTATCTATCACGATGTTCAGGGTCCCTTCGTATGGTTTGAATCCGAGTTTATCCTCGAACTGTTCCATGTATTCTCCCTGGCAGATGTAATAACCGCCTTCTCCCATGCCTTCCGTGACCACTCCGCGCAAAGTTATCTGGTCGTTATGTTCGAATATCCTACGGTATTCGCTGTACTCTTGCTTGAGTTCCTCAATCCCTTTCGGGGTAAGCTTTATCCTTTGTTTTCTTGCGCCCAGGTCTCTCGCAATGAGTTTTTCGTCGAGAAGTTCCAAAATGCGTTTTGATGCAGACTGCTGACTCATTTCCAGAGCTTCACCTAATTCTCTTGACGACAGGACAACGTATTCATCCATCCCTCCGAGGAGAGCTATCTTTCTTAATGCGAAGGTAAATTTCGAATCCACGTACCAATATAATTGTACTAGAATTTAAATCTACTGAAAAACTGGTATTAATTTTTGACATAAACACCTTAGTAAATAGATAATTTACAAGGGTTAGGATAAGCGGGCAAGATCCTTTTAGTCGGAATAAGAATTAAAAATTGTTTAAAATGGGCCTTGGCAGGCACCATTGTTTAGAATTTATATCTGTTCAACCAGGCCTTCGACGAAGGGAATGCCAAGGTGACCACGATCAAAGCGCCTATCACGATGAAGACGAGGCCGTACAAAGGCTCTACGAGTTCGTAGACCATACTTGCCGCGACTATGCCTATCGTGAGGAACGTCATGAGAGTAAGGACATCCCATGACCATTGACTGTTCTTTGTGAGTGCTCCTGCCAAGGCAAAGAACAGAACGGCGAACAACATGTATATTCCCATCACGGAGAGGGCATCCACGTCTGTTTCGAAGAAAATAGCGAGGCACACGACACTTATCATTCCTCCGATGAGTCCCAGTGCACATCCCGCTTTCACATTTTTTGGTACTGTATCCATTTCTGCACCACCTGCTTTGTAATCTCCACGAAGTAATTAATCCTTCCCGCTGGTCATTATCATTCTGACACTTTCCATCAGGATCCATATGGCTATCAGGATCACGCCGTACGCTTCGAGTTCGGCCACGGTGTAATTCAGTATCATCGCCACAAGGACGAATATTATCACGATGGATACTCCGGACCAAAGTTTGCGGTCTGCGGTCCAGTTGGCGGCGGTCAATGCGATCATCGAGAGCAGGAGGAAGAGAGCCATCGTTCCTGCCACGTAGTCATGAAGGTTTCCGTTACCTACATCCATTGTCGCGACACCCACGAGCGCAAGCAAGGCGCCCGCAATCATGAGGAGTATGCCCCCAGCCTGGTAGCCCGAGTTCTTTGCAGAGATGATGTTTCCGAAACCGAACAAGACTATCAATGCACCGGAGATGATGCAGCATCCGTAGTTGAAGAAGTATTGGGCATCGGTATCCGATATGCCGAATTCAGACAATGTGTTCTCCGCAAAGGTCCATGAGGGGTCCAATGCTATCGCGCAGATCCAAGAGATCACGAACGTAACTATCCCCAAAATGCCCAACCATGCGAACGAGACATTATGGTCTTTTGTCTTAGTCATGTCCCTGAACCTCATTCCAATTAAATTAGGTTTGCGTTGAACAGTGCCGTCAAAGCAAATTGTAAATCGTTCAAAGTCATTGTACGGTCGATCATGAGGAACATTTATTTCGTCGGAACAGCGGGAAGCGGAAAGAGCACTATGGTGGCGGCATTCAAGAATTGGCTAGATGTCAACGGTATTGATTCCATAATAATCAATTTGGATCCCGGGGCGGACAGGCTTCCGTACGAGGCGGACATAGACATAAGGGAATGGGTATCGCTCGCGGAGGTCATGGATGAGTATTCTCTCGGTCCTAACGGAGCACAGGTCGCCGCAGCGGACCTGATGGCAGTCAATATCAAAAAGATGACGACCGTGTTGGAAACCTACAAGACGAAATATGTTCTGATCGACACCCCCGGTCAGCTGGAATTATTTGCGTTCAGAGAATCCTCGAATGTCATCGTCAACGCTTTGGATCGGGAGAAATCATTGATAGTGTATCTGGCGGATCCGATGCTTTGTAAAAGACCGAATGGATTCATCTCATCGATGATGCTTTCCGCTTTGGTACAATTCAGACTTCAGCTTCCGATGATAAATGTCCTGTCCAAGTGCGATGTGCTCGGTGAAGAAGAAATAAACAGGATGATAGACTGGTTCGATAATCCCGATGTTCTTCACGGAGATCTGCTGGATGAAGATTTCAATCCTCAGACGGTGGTGGGCATGGAATTGTTCAAGGCATTGGAGAACACAGGCGTGTTCGGAGAGGTGTACGCGGTATCTGCAGAAGAAGAGACAGGATTGGAAAATATCTACGCATCCGTCCAATTGACCTTTTTCGGCGGAGAGGATGCGGAAAAGAGTTGAAAAAGATTATCCGAACATATAGGCCGGAATGGACTTCACTTTGTTCCTTCCGGCTTCCATGACCTTTTCTCTGGCATTATCGAAGTCGGATGCGAGGATCACGTTGCGTCCGTCCCTTATGGCGAGCATTCCCGCTTCGGTACATATGCTCTTGATCTCCGCACCGGATGCGCCTTCGGTCATGTCGGCAAGTTTCCTTGCTTTGACGACCTTATCGACGTTCATGTTTGCCAAGTGGATCTGGAAGATCTGCGTTCTGCCGTCGACATCGGGCAGGCCTATATCGATTATACGGTCGAACCTTCCGGGTCTGAGGAGCGCATCATCCAAGATATCAGGTCTGTTCGTGGCACCTATTATCTTGATGTCGCAGGTCGGAGTGAAACCGTCCAACTCGGCAAGGAGCTGCATCAGGGTCCTCTGAACCTCGCGGTCCCCGGATGTCGCTACGTCCATCCTTTTCGCACCGACGGAATCAAGTTCATCGATGAAGATTATGCTGGGTGCTTTCTCCTTTGCAAGATCGAACAGTTCACGAACAAGCCTGGCGCCTTCCCCGATATATTTCTGAACGAGTTCGGAACCGACGAGTCTGATGAATGTTGCACTCGTGGCATTGGCGACCGCCTTTGCCATCAATGTCTTACCTGTACCCGGAGGACCTACGAGCAACACTCCCTTGGGAGGCTCTATTCCAACGGTCGCATACAGTTCTGGTCTCAATAGGGGGTCCTCGACCGCTTCGCGAAGCTCCAGCATCTGCTGTGCCAGACCGCCGATGTCTTCGTATGTGATATCCGGTTTATCGATTATCTCCGCACCTGTTACGACAGGGTCGAGGGGTGCGGGAAGTACGCTCATTACGGCCAATGTCTGCTTGTTCAGAGACACTCTGGATCCCGGAATGAGTTCTTCCGGGGGTATGTATTCCGATACCGAGACTATGAAATCCGGACCGGTGGAACTCTTTACGACCACACGGTTATCGGGAAGAACATCTCTCAGTGAACCGACGATAAGGGGCGGACTTTTCAATCTTTCCAATTCCGTTCTTATGCGGCTGAGGTCCTTCTGAAGTCTGAACAATTCTCCTTCCGAAAAACGTTTTTCCCTTTCGGCGTTCTGGAGATCCTCCATTAATCGGACGTTCCTCTCTTCGAGTGTTATGATCTTCGCTTTCAATTCCTCGACTAGACCCTCGCTCACGTTTCTATTCCTCAAAGGGTCATGTGCTCTTCGTCTTTATTACTTTTTCTTGCTACGCCCCATCAATTTTAATTAGGTCTATAATAATGACCATATGATGATATGCGAAATGTGCGGGAGTGAAGTTCCCGTTACCCGGCCGATGTTGGTGGAAGGTACGAGATTGAGTCTTTGCCCGAACTGTTCGAAGTTCGGAGATGAGTACAAGGGGCCGGCAGGATCGCCGAGTGCTCCCGCTTCAAAGATAGTGATCGAAGAGAGATTGCAGAAAAGGGAACGAAGGATGCAGACCCGCGACATATACTCCGCGACCACATTGGAGCTTATCGACGATTACGGCACAAAGGTGCGCGAAGCACGCGAGGCCAAGAAAATGGATCTGGAAGAGTTCTCGGCATCGATCTTCGAGAGGAAGGGCATAATAGCCAAGATAGAGTCCAACGATCTCGTTCCCGACGACAAAATGATAACCAAGTTGGAAAAGGCGCTCGGCATAAAGCTGAGAGAGCAGGTACAATCGGGCGGGCAGATCGGCGGAGGGAACAACACGGGTTCCATGACGCTCAGCAATTTCATAAAGAAAGAGTGATCAGCGGTTCGTTATTTGTTCCGAGACCGCATCCATGTATGGAGAGATATCCACGTTGAGTTCTCTAAGTGCAAGCATGGCCGCTACTTCCATGTCGACGTTCAGCGTTTTGCTTATGCGGTTGCATTCGGAGACAAATTTTCCTTTGTTCGCGCCGGAATCCACGGCGACACCGATCAATTGAGGGAAGAGTTCCTCCGATCCGGCGGTTACAGTCTTCGCTGTTGCTTTGTATGAACTCAACAAACCAAGCAGTTTCTCGTTGGGGCGGTACGCCACAGGGACACTGACGGACGAAAGGTCGATGGCGGGCCTGAGGTAATCTCCTGAGATTTCTATCATCTTCTTATCCGAGAGGACGGCCATCAGATTATAGGAATCCTTCACAGGCATCCACCTGAGGTCCAACGAAACGTACATAGCAAACTCCTTCGTCGTGAGAACATCCTTTCCCCTGTTCAGGAAAACGGCCGCGATGCAGGTCTTCAATTCATTGTCCATTTGATGAGTGATATCCGAACAGATAAAAATACTATCTCTCTCGCGTGCGTTGTTTGTTCTTTAAACTTACAGATAAAAATAAGGAGGCGCAAATTTTCTACGAAAGGTTTATAACAAACACCATAATACCATGGCATCCTGTATGGTGACTAAAATGATGTATACTAGGTTCGAAAAGGCAAGGATCATAGGTGCGAGGGCACTTCAGATCTCGTATGGTGCG
>JGI994J12354_10000753_pt1 | contig 32479 bp, 25 predicted proteins | sample IntmicLarv3ML3BL_FD_12354 | JGI IMG/M metagenome (IMG submission 12354) | reverse complement strand
CCTTCAGTTTCCATCCCTTTCCATCAGTCCACCTTTGCTTTTTAAAAACAAATTAAAAATCAACGTGTTATGTCGTTTTTTGTGTTTGCCTAAAAAAGCGGCACGACCGGGAAAGCCGCATAAATCCGTCATGACAGCACAGCGAAAAAAAAATGAATATTTTTTGAGGTGAATCCTTATTTCTTGACGTAAGTCAATTTATAAATGGTTCATTCCTTCCTGCAGTGGCTTCCGGAATCCGGTGCCTGTAATGTTGGTATGGGTGTTGGTGTACAGGTTGCGCACGGGTATACAATATGATTGAATAAATGGTATCGGGCATGCCGCTTTCCTTTTGCCCGTATTCTGATGTTTGCCTTGATGTCCCCGCAGAAAAAGAAGTTGTCGCACTCCAGGCCGGATAACCATTAACGCCAGTCAATAATGCATAAGATTAAATATTGCTCATAATGTATTGTTTTTTTATTAATATTTATTGAGACTCATTTGTGAAAAAATTCCTTTTCGCCCTTTTCTTCCCGCTCTTGTTTCCACTTCTTTCCCACGCGGCCTGTTCAGAAGAGGCGCTTGCTGAAAAAGAAGTTACCCTGATCAATTTCCGTGTCGGCATCCTGAAGGCCCAGGAAAAGGATGGTGCTTTTGCTGACAAGGTGAAGGCGAGGCTCAATCAGAAAGACTACAAGGATTATCGTGCCGAAGTGATGGCCGGACCCGGAAAAGAAACCATGTGTGCCACTGTCGATGAACTCACGGTCATGGCTGATGACATGCTGGCAGGCGGGGATGGTGCAGGAGCCCAAAAACCCTGGAAAAAACATACCCCGGAAGGAGTTTATGCGCAAAAACTGGAGCTTGACCGTATTTGTGCTGACAGGAAAAACAAGGCCTGCCGGAGCGAAAAAATGACGCAGATTGCCATGCAGTTTGTTCCCCTTGAAAAGGCAATTGAAGCCATGAAAATCACGCCGGGCGAGATGATGGACAAGGCATACGAACTCTATGGGCAGATGCTGGATACGCTGAAAGAAAAAAATACACCATAGCGACTTAAAAAATGGTCCGGTCACTGGCCATTTTTTAATTCCCCCTTCTTCTTTCCATATCCTGTTCCTGTTTTTCATTCAAATCTGCATCTTCACTAGGACAACTACTCAGAACCGCAACAAAAAGGTTGTCCCCAAAAGGCTCTGACATGAGCAGCGAACTGAAACTGACGGATTACGCAACTGGACTGACGCAGACAGAAGCAGAAAAAATGCTGAAGCGGTATGGGCCGAACGAAGTCATTGATGAAAGAAAAAATGCCTTTGTCCTTCTGCTTGAAAAATTCTGGGGCCCAGTGCCCTGGGTACTTTCTGCCGCCATTGTTGCATCCGTCCTTCAGGAACGCATGACTGATGCCTTCATCATTTTTTTTCTGCTTGTATTTTGTGTACTGGTTGATTTCATACAGGATTACGGTTTCAGGGAAACGGTAAGATCCCTGCACCGGAAACTGCAGGATCGGGTTTTCGTTTTTCGCGATGGTGCATGGATCAAAACTCCCCACCGTGACTTGGTTTCAGGTGATCTTGTCCGTTTGAAAACCGGCTCAGTTGTACCGGCTGATGCCTTGGTAATCGAGGGAACGGCACGTGTGAATGAATCCATCCTGACTGGCGATGTGCGGGAAATAATCAAACACGCAAAAGAAAACATCTATTCCGGGTCAGTCATCACCAGAGGTTGGGTATCTGCCATTGTGGGAAGCACCGGGAAAAGAATGCTTTACTACAAGACCATTGCGGAATTGACCTCTTCCAGAGAAGCATCACTGCTTGACGAGATAGCGGCAAAAATCGAAAAATGGTCCATATTCACGGCTTCTTTCGTATTACTGGTTGTGGCTATCACATCGTGGATACGTGGCATCAGCCTGTTTGACATACTTCCCCTGTTGCTGGTACTTCTTCTGGGAGCCATTCCTGTCGCACTTTCCGCTTTTTTTTCCCTCAGCATGGGTATCACTGCGCGGCGACTGGCTCACAACTGCGCTCTGGTCACCCGTCTGGATGCGCCCAATGACGCTGCCTGCATGGACATCCTGCTGCTGAACAAGACAGGAACGCTGACGGTCAATCGTCCTGTCATTGCCCGGATCATTCCGGCAGACCACTTCACGGATGAGGATGTTATCCAGTACGGGACCATTATCTCGGATGAGGTCAACGCCAATCCGATTGACAATGCATTTTTTAACAAGGCCGATGAAATGGGGTTCATACCCTTGCGGCTTTCTCCGACGATTTTTCTTCCATTCAATCCGCAGACCCGCAGGGCAAAAGCCACGATTGTTACGGACGAGATGGAGTACCGTCTTTCCAAGGGTGCATTTGAGTCCGTGGCAAGGGAATGCGGAATGGGCAGGAATGAACTGGAAAGCTGGAGAGGACGGGTGGAAAATCTGGCCCGTGAAGGATTGCGGACGGTTGCGGTTGCCAAGTCTGACTTCACCGGAAAAATGGAAATTGTCGGGCTGGCCTGTATGCAGGATGCTGTACATGCCGATACAAAAGAGCAGGTCAGAAAACTCATCGCACAGGGTATTGCGCTCAAACTGGTCACTGGAGAGACGCTGACAATAGCTAGGAAAATGGCTCGATCCATTGGCCTGGGTGACAACATTGTCGATGTGACAGAACTGGTTAAAAGCGATAACTGGGTAGAACTGCTCGAAAAATGTGACGGTGTTGCCCATGTTTTCCCGGAAGACAGGGTCTGGATGGTCAAGGCTCTTCAGGAAAGGGGCCATATCATCGGTATAACGGGCGATGCCGTGACAGATGCCCCGGCCCTGAGACAGGCCGATGTTGGCATTGCCATCAACAGCGCAACCAGCTTTGCGAAAAATGCGGCCAGCGTTGTCCTGACAAAAGACGGGCTTGGCGGCATTGTCAATGCCATCAATGGCGGTCGCAATGTCTTTGAATGCCTCAATGCCTGGATTCTTTCCAAAACGGGCGGGATTACATTCAAAACCGGCTTCATTATCCTGTCTTTCTTCGTTCTTGGTGATTACGTCATTACTGCGACAGCCGCGCTGCTTCTCATGTTCTTGTCAGATTACGTCAAGCTGGCGCTTGCAACAGACCATGAAAGCACCCCCTCTCACCCGGATCACTGGAATCTGAAAAAGCAGGTCTTTACCGGTATCTTTTTTGGTCTTCTTCTTATTGCTGAAGCCTCGGGGCTGCTTTATTTCGGATGGGATTATTTCAACCTGAACGACAGCAGCAGCGTGAAAAACACCTTCTACTTTCTGCTGATGCTCTTTTTTACGGTTTTTTCCGTTTTCAGTGTTCGTGAAAGAGGATTATTCTGGCGCTCATCCATGCCGGGCCTGCCGCTATTTCTGGTTTTCATCAGTACTCTTTTCCTTGGGTTGTCCATCCCGTTTTCCGGTCTGCCCGGTTTTGCCGCCATTCCGCTGAACCACATACTGGCAATCATGGTCTACACTTTTGTTGTCACCTTTTTTGTCAATGATGTCATCAAGCACCTTATTGTCCGGGAGTAAAAGCCGGAAAGAAAAAACCGCAACAGTTTCCAGCCTGCACCCGTACATCCGTACCGATATTTCGCGTAAAATCGCATAACAGACAATCACACTTGGGTTATCCATGCTTTCTGCCATCTGGTTTCCCCTTGCCATCAGCGTAGTCGCAGGCTATATGTTCATGAGCCTGGCACCACTGACGCAGCAGTTCATGGCACTTTTTGGTGTCGGATATGCCGGATTATCTCTTTTTCTCAGTGGGTTGCTCTGGGCGCATTCGATAGTCCAGTTGCCAGCCGGGCTTGTACTGGACAGACTGGGCATCTACCGCGGCTTCCTGATTGCTGTAATCATTGCGCTTGCGGCCAATCTCCTGCCGTTTCTTTCGCCTGAAAGCCTGGGTCTGGCAACGGGTCTGCGGTTTTGCGCAGGGCTGAGCTCAGGGCTGATGTTTCTGGCTGGTGTAAAAATCACCGGCATGATGGCACCCCCTGACAAAATGGCACAGGCACAGGGCATACAGGGAGCGGCCTTCAGCCTTGGTATCATGCTGCCTTATGTTACCCTGCCCTGGCTGGGAGATGCGGCGTGGCGTTATTCCTACTGGATTCCTGCCCTTCTTGCACTTTTGCTTCTTGCCGTTTCCAGAAGACTGCCTGCCAGTGTGCGTCATGCAGGTGCAGGGACCAGCTCAAGTGCTGCTGATCTCTGGCAGGCCGTCAAATCCATTTCCACCTCTGTTCCCATCTGGACAATTGGCATTTTCCACGGCTTTTCCTATGGCACACTGAACAATCTCGGGCAATGGCTTCCTTCCATCTTGGCAGACATGGATGGCAAGGGAGATGTCGCGGCATGGAGTCTGGGAACCGCAGCTGTCCTTCTGATCGGTACGCTTGCCCGTGCTTTTGCCGGAGGGCTTTTGCGCTGGTATTCCCGCAGTTTTGTCACCAATGTGGCCGTGATTCTGATCGCCATCCTGTATATCATTCTCGGGCTTACCGGCAACGCCTGGATCGGGCTGGCTGTCGGTATGGTGCTGGCCTGGCTGGGTGGGGCTAACTACGGATCCATCTTCAGCCTGACAGGCCAGAGCGTATCACCAGCCTACATGGCGACCGCATCCGGTTTCATGAATCTGGTTGCCAATATCACCAATGTTCTTCTGACCATGATTCTGGGAACCGTCCGGGAATACACGGGCAGTTTCAGCATGGCGCTGTGTGCTGCTGGTGTGGTTGCCCTGACTGTCTGGGTATTCGGTCAGCGGATTGTCAGCGGGATGGATACCCGTCGCTCCTGACGGTCACAGCATCATTGCCAGATGCTGGCGCATATTGATCCTGCCATTGCGATTGAATGTCACCCCCTCTTTTTGCAGGAGTTCGCGCTGCCTTGCTGTGAAGGCATGATCTGGTGAAAGCTCTCCACGGTGATTGACAACCCGGTGCCAAGGTAGTTTGCGGCTCCCGGGTGCGGCATGAAGCGCATAACCCACCTGCCGTGCATGGCGTGGCCTGCCAAGCAGCATGGCAATCTGGCCATAGGTAATGACACAGCCATAAGGCACCTGCTCCACCACTTGGTATACCTGTTCAAAAAAAGAGACCGTTTGTGCAGATGTTTTTTTCATCCTGCTTCCATGAGGGTAGAATACTGGCAGGAAAGTTATCATCCAGCCATACCCGGACAGCATGGCTCCGTAAAAACAACTTCCCGGACATGGCAAAGCCAGTCCGAACAGATTATTATTCCTATTTTATATGAGGCTGGCTTTCATGCATGCCAACAGGAAAAGGAAATGGCGAGTTCCCGTTGCTGATATGCGCCGGATTGTTTTTTTCTTTCATTTGAAAAGAAGTCATGACCCCCGCTGTTATCCTGCTGGAAAAAAACAGGGTTGTTTTCACACTGCATGAATATGAACATGATAGTGATGAGCGGCACTTTGGTGAAGAAGCTGTCAGAAAACTGGGTACGAAAGGCGAACAGTTTTTCAAAACCCTGTTGGTTTCCCTGAATGGCAACCCGAAAAAACTGGCTGTGGCCGTTACACCGGTTCCCACCCAGCTTGACCTGAAGAAAGTAGCAAAAGCTTTTTCCGCCAAAAAAGCTGAAATGGCGGATCCCCAACTGGCACAGCGGGTAACCGGTTATCTTCTGGGGGGAATCAGTCCGCTCGGGCAAAAGAAATCCCTGCCAACCGTTATTGATGCGGATGCAGTGCATTTCCCGACCATTTTTATTTCGGGTGGAAAACGCGGCTTGAGTATCGAACTGGCAGTAGAAGATCTGACCAGCCTGACCCACGCTATTACCGCTCCCATAGCCAAACAGGATTGATCGCTGAAAAAACGGTTTTTTTGTATTACTACTTGAAAGAAATGAGACTGACGGGATAACCTGTTGTAATCAATCTTGAAAATAAAGGAGTCAGTGTGAAGGGAAAACAGTTCAGGGAAGGAATGAAATATGCCGGTGAAGAGGTAAAAGGCTATGGGGGCTGCAGCAGTATCGATACCAACTACATCACCGTTGTCAGTCGTAACGGCATGAACATCACTTATCGGGAAAGCTTTGGCAAGGCACAGGGCGAGCCTCGTGAGGCTACTGTCCAGACACTGGAAGACTGGGGTGAATACATTGCCATTGATGGCGACCGTTTTTTTGCCTATTCCGAAGAAAACACCTAACCCTGTACACATGCTTTTTAGTCTGGCGGCACAACATTCTGCTGCCAGGCTTTTTTGATGTGCCCACGAAAATCGGATGGCACCCGGTCTGCCCGATCAGGCGACCCCCTTTACCTCAAAGCCGGCATCCGTCACGACCTTTGTCATTTCTTCGCTTGGAACCTGCCAGTCAGATACAACACGGGCTTCTTTCTTTTCCAGGTCAACTTCCGCCCGGACACCGGGCAGCGCATTTAACGCCTTTTCAACGGCGGCCTTGCAGTGACCACAATTCATTCCTTCAATATGGAGTGTTCGGGTAGAAGACATATTCATTTTCCTTTCTTCTGAAACAGGCGCAAGCGTTTTTCCGGCTTGCGGTTGATAGGTGAGAGCCGGCTTTTTCGGTACGGTCATGCCGGGCAAGGCACTTTTCTGAAACCGGTCAAGCCTTAGCGCATTCACAACAACAAACACACTGGACAGGCTCATGGCTGCCGCCGCTATCATTGGGTTCAGCGTCAGGCCAAACAGCGGATACAGTAACCCGGCGGCAACAGGTATGCCAATAATGTTATAAAAAAACGCCCAGAAGAGACCGGTTTTGATCGTGCGAAGCGTTACGCGGGAAAGATCATATGCTGTAACGGCATCCGAAAGATCGCTTTTCATGAGAACCACATCAGCAGATTCCACTGCCACATCCGTCCCGGCACCAATCGCCATGCCGACATCCGCCCTTGCCAGCGCCGGTGCATCGTTAATGCCGTCGCCAATCATCAGCACTTTCTTTCCGCGCGTCATAAACCGCTGAATCCTGATCTCCTTTTCCTGTGGCAGGACTTCGGCGATCACACAGTCAATGCCGACCATTTTCCCGACTGCCGCTCCGGTTGCGACATTGTCCCCTGTAAGCATCACCACCTGAAGCCCCCGCTTTTTCATGGCTGCTATGGCAGCCTGGCTGGTGACGCGTGGCAGGTCAGCCATGGCAAGCATACCGACAAGCTTCCCGCTTCGTGCAAAATAAAGCGGGGTTTTGCCTTCGTCTGCAAGACGCATCGCAATATCACCGGCCAGATCCAGATCAATACCATGCTGCTGCATCAGGCGATGATTACCAGCAAGGCAACGTCCTTCAGGTGTGTCGGCAGCAAGCCCAAGCCCTGATAGCGCCTCAAAACGGCTGACGGGAACCGGAATCAAGCCTCGTGCTTCGGCTTCTTCCACAATCACCCGTGCCAAAGGGTGCTCCGAACAGGATTCCAGCCCGGCAGCCAGGGCCAGCAATTCATGTTCTGACACACCTAAGGGAATCGTATCTGTCAGGCGTGGATGCCCTTGCGTCACCGTTCCTGTTTTGTCTAGCACAACCGTATCAATCCGGCACAGGTTTTCCAGCGTTTCCGCATTTTTGTAGAGAATGCCCTCTTTCGCCCCTCTTCCCGTTCCGACCATGATGGCAACCGGCGTTGCCAGCCCAAGCGCGCAGGGGCAGGAGATAATCAGGACAGAAATCGCCCGTGTCAGCGCAAATTCCAGAGTGCCTCCCATCAGCATCCAGGCAGCAAACGTCAGAAGTGCGATCACAATAATAACCGGCACAAAAATACCGCTGATCCGGTCTGCCAGCTGTGAAACCGGCGCCTTTGATGCATTGGCCTGTTCAACTAGCCCGATAATCTGCGAAAGCGTCGTGTCTTTCCCCACCCTTTCTGCCCGCATGGTGAAATAACCGCTAGTATTCAGGGTGGCTCCCGTTACCCTGTCGCCCGGTTCCTTTTCAACCGGCAGGCTTTCCCCTGTCAGGGTAGACTCATCGACGGCCGACATGCCATCAAGAAGCGTTCCATCCACCGGTATTTTTGCGCCCGGTTTCACAGCAAGAACATCCCCGATCCTCACCTCTTCCAGTCGGATTTCCTTTTCTACGCCCCCACGCACAAGCAAAGCCGTTTCGGGAGCCAGATTCAGGAGGGCTGCAATGGCGGCGCCGGTTTTCCCCTTGCTGATTGCCTCCAGCGTCCTGCCCAGTGTAATCAGCGTCAGGATCATTGCCGCGCTTTCAAAATACAGATCGTGGACATAATGCACTACCACATCCGTGTAGCCCTGACCCAGTGCCCAGCCAATCCGGTACAAAGCCACCATTCCGTAAACCAGTGCAGCAGATGAACCCAACGCAATCAGGCTGTCCATATTGGGTGCGCGATGCAAAAGAAAGCGGAACCCCGCCAGAAAATAATGCCGGTTAACAACAACAATCGGCAGGCAAAGCAAAAACTGCGTCAGTGCAAAAACGAACGCATTTCCCACCCCCGTCAGAAAAGCCGGTAGTGGTAGCCCGATCATGCTTCCCATGCTCACATACATCAGTGGAACAAGAAAAAGGAATGAAACCGTCAGGCGTGCCCTCATGACCGCCTTTTCCTGCGCAAGCGGATTGCCTGTCGCCCTGTTATCCGCATTCCTGACGGATGCCGTATAGCCCCCCCGTCTCAATGCATCGGCAATCACCTCCGGCGTGACAAGCGATTCGTCGTATTCCGCCAGCATACTGTTTGTCAGCAGATTGACTTCGGCATGCCGCACACCCGGCAGATTTTCTATCGCTTTTTTTACGCTAACCACGCAGGCCGCGCAACTCATCCCGGCAACATCAAACTGCGTCCTGTTCATGGTGCTGCTTCCTCAATCCGGTTGATTTCAACCGTAATATGCGCCAGCTCTTCATGTCCGGAAAGCATGTCACGAAAATAGTCAGGAGAAACATCCTCATCTGTAGCAATGCCTAAAATACAGGCATATTTGCTTTTGCCCACCCGCCATACATGCAGATCCGTAATGTGGACATCGAAAGCAACAGACTGTATTCTCTGTGTGATTTCAAGCACAATCGGTGCCTGCATTTCCGCATCCAGCAGCACTTTTCCGGTATCACGGACAAGGCTGTGAGCCCAAACTGAAATTAGTACGGCACCAACAATACCCATGGCCGGGTCGAGCCATGCCATCCCCCAGAGCCACCCGGCAGAAAGTGCAACAATCGCTAGCGCTGATGTTGCCGCATCTGTCAGGATGTGAACATAGGCAGATTGCAGGTTCAAGTCATGATGAGGTGAATCTGATACATGATCATGATGATGGTGTCCGTCTCTCAGCCACCAGGCACAGAGCAGATTAACAATCAGACCAACAGCCGCAACAGTAATAGCCAGCTCATAGCAGATGGATGCCGGGCTGAAAAGACGGTTTATGGATTCATAAAGCATCAGTACGGCCACAAGCACCAGCAGAATCGCACTGGTATATCCTGCTAGCACCTCCATTTTCCACGTGCCGAAAGCAAAGCGGGGATCGGTTGAATACTTCCGGGCCATAACATATGCCAGTAGCACCAGGCCTAATGCAAGCGCATGAGTACTCATGTGCCATCCATCAGCCAAAAGTGCCATGGAATTGAAAAGATAGCCCCCTGCTATCTCGACTGCCATCATGACCAGTGTCAGGATAACAGCTAGGCGAGTGCGTTTTTCAGCGTAGGCATTACCCTCATCAAACACATGCGAATGCTTCCGGTTTTTGAGCAGATTCAGACCCAACCTCTTCTTTTGCTAATTGATCTAGCTTGCCATATTAGCAAGTCTTTTTCAAAACGATAACACATGACGCATTAGCCTGCCTCAATCCATCAAATAACTCTTGAAATTACAGCAAATAGCATCCGTATTCAATTGAATTTAATATAAATACTTGCTTTGCCTTTTGTTTATAACGAAGACATCCGCAAAATCGATAAGGAACATATCATGAAACCCTCACCCTGATTTTTCACGGCATGAAAAATCAGGGTGGGCAACTTTCCCTGCAAACGGGTAAAATAAATTCCCCTGTTTCTTTCAGTTCGGAGTCGGGCTGAAAAACGCCGGAATAATCGCCATGAATACCACCAAAGCTAATATGTATGGTGTTGCCGCCATTCTCATGTGGAGCACACTGATCGCGATTGTGCGATCCATCAGCCAGGCCTTCGGGGTGGCTGGCGGAACCGCACTTATCTTTACGGCTGGTGCTGTCGTGCTTTGCCTGAGGCATGGCTTTCCCAAAATCCGCAGCATGCACCCAATGTATGTATGGGGATGTGGTGCGGCCTTTGTCCTGTATGAGATCCTGATGTCCCAGTCCATCGGGTTGGCAACCAGCAGTCACCAGACACTGGAAGTCGGCATGATCAACTACCTGTGGCCCTGCGCCATTGTCGTCGTATCAATCTGGCTCAACAAGGAGAGAATGCGCTGGTGGGTCTGGCTTGGTATCGCCCTTTCCCTTGTTGGCATCTATCTGTGCGTTACATCAAACAGTGAGGTAAACCTTTCCAGGTTCATCAGCAATATCATGGCGACCCCTCTTCCCTACGGTATGGCCTTCATCGCTGCCATCCTCTGGGGTTTTTACTGCAATCTGAGCCGAAAGTACGGTCAGGGAGAAAATGCGGTTCCCTTTTTCTTCATTGTGATTGCTGCTGCACTCTGGTTCCGTTTCTTCATTACCGGAAGCGAGATCAGGTTCCCGGATTGGACAGCCTGGGCCGAACTGGCTTATATCGGGGTTGCGTTTGCATTTTCCTATGCCTGCTGGGAAACTGGCATACAAAAAGGAAACATGATCCTTCTTGCAGCCATTTCCTATTTCACCCCGGTTTTTTCCATGCTTTTCATGTGCCTGTGGCTAAAAACCGGCCCGACCCCCGAATTCTGGACAGGCGTCGCCTTTGTTGTTGCCGGTTCGCTGGTCTGCTGGACCGCCACACCGAAATCCGGCTGATGGGCTTCAGTCAATATATTGACTTGTCCCACTACCCCGGCTTTTTCCTCTTTTTTTTACCTTCATCAGACAAGCATGTAAAATGCGGGTCAGAAAGCTCACCCCCTCTGGAGCATTTTTTGAATCTTCTCGCCATTTTTGTCATTGCGCTTGCGCTTGCAATCGACGCTTTTGTTGTTGCATTGGCTTCAGGCATTCGCCTAAAACAGGTCACGCCATCCCAAACATGGCTGATTGGTGGTGTGTTTGGTGGATTCCAGTTCCTGATGCCGCTCATCGGCTGGTGGCTTGGCACAGGAGCCCACCAGTACATCCAGCAGTATGACCACTGGATTGCTTTTTTACTTCTGGCCTTTGTTGGAGGTCGCATGATTCGTGAAGCCTTTACGCCAAAAGGAGGAAAAGGCAGTACGAGCACATTCTACAACCCGACACAGACAGGCACCCTGCTCCTTTTAGGCATCGCTACCAGCCTGGATGCACTGGCTGTCGGCCTGTCCTTTTCTCTGCTGCAAATGAATATCCTGTTTCCCGCCATTCTGATCGGTGTTGTCTGCTTTGTTCTTTCCGCTGCCGGTCTTCACATGGGGCGGCTGATCACTCGCCTGCCCGGTTTGGGTTCAATCGGTAACAAGGCCAATATCATCGGCGGCATGGTTCTGGTGGTGATCGGCCTCAATATTCTGCAACAGCATGGTGTTTTCAGGTAAAACACCCGCCGGCCTGTAAAATTGGACCAGAAAAAGGTTTCCTCAGGAAAAATATTTCTTGGATTCAATTTGAAAATAAAGTAAAGTAAATGGGTTGTTTTTTCTGGCTGATATGGCTGAAAAAGCCGTATTTTTTATTTCCGGCCAGACACGAAACTGATGCATGACGAAACAAACCGGGAACCCCATATGGAACTGTCTGACGCGGAATCACTGCAAATCATCAATGAACTGGCCGATCTGTTAGTCACGGAATCATATGACAGCCTGACGTCACTTTCCAGTGAAAATAATGTGCAGGAAACCATCCTGCCAATAATTGACTACATCATGAAGGTCTTGGAGGCGGACAAAGCTTGCGCCATCCTGTATTCGCAAAGAAGCGGTACGCAAATTTTCTTCAATACAGGCTATACACCGATGTCCGGCGAGAAAGAAGTCATTACGAACTTCGTCATGCGCATAACCCAGGAAACAACCAAACCGATCAGGGGCGAGGCACTTTACGCCATGATGACCGAGGAAGAAAAGAAGGCCTTTGGCCTGACCTACGGCGTTGTCTTTCCAGTCGTTTTCAGAAATCGCCTGCTGGGTGCTTTCTGTATTGACGGAAACTTCAACAAAAAAAATGCCCACAAGTGGTACGCGCTGCTCAATATGATGTATTCGTACATCCGCCTTGGCTTTAGGAATGCGTTGACTCAGGACATCCAGAAGATACACGAAGACGTACTCATGCGAATCCTCGACAACTTGGATACCAATATTTATGTTTCGGACATTGAAGATGACATCATCCTCTTCATCAACCAGAAAATGGCAACCGAGTACGGTCTTGACCAGAAAGAGGCTGTTGGAAAACATTGTTGGGCATTGTTGCAAAGCGGTATGACCGGTCGTTGCCCTTTCTGCCCATCAAACGACCTACAGAAAAACCCCGAACAGATCATCGTCTGGGAAGAACACAGTACTGCCAACAACCACTATTACAAGAATACGGATTCGGCCATCCGCTGGTTGGACGGACGCTATGTTCACTTGCAGCACTCTATTGATGTTACGCAGGAAAAGGTACTTATCGAAAATATCGAGAATGCCCGCAAGAATGCGGAAGAAGCCAACCAAGCCAAGAGCGAATTCCTCTCGCGCATGAGCCATGAAATTCGGACACCGCTCAATGCCATCATCGGCATGTCAAAAATTGCTGCGATGACACCTGATCTGTCGAAAGTTCACGATTGTGTTTCGAAAATCGACTCTTCCTCAAAACAGCTTTTGGCACTTGTTAACGATGTACTGGATATGTCCAAAATTGAGGTTAACAAGATGGAATTGGTCATCGACACCTTCGATTTCGAAAAAATGCTCATTGACGTATCTAATGTTATCACCGTAAGAGCCGAGGAAAAGCAGCAGCGGCTGCATATCCATATGGACATGAACATGCCGCGCTTTTATCGTGGTGACGAAATGCGTATTGCGCAGGTCTTTACCAACCTGCTTTCAAATGCTGTCAAGTTCACGCCAGACGAGGGCATCATCAGACTCAATATCCGGCAAAAAGAATCCAGCAATGGCATGTCACGTATTGAAGCCACTGTTACCGACACAGGCATTGGCATTTCCGAAAGCCAGCAGAAACTGCTGTTCAGATCCTTTGAGCAGGCTGACGGTGGCAAATCCCGCCGTTTCGGCGGAACCGGGCTGGGGCTTGCTATCTCCAAAAGCATTGTTAATCTCATGGGGGGTGATATCCTCCTTCAGAGCCGTCTTGGGGAAGGCAGCACCTTCTCGTTCGAGATATTGCTGGAGCAGGCCGATTCGGGCGTTATCACCGAAACCCGGCACTTTACCGGCTTGGACATCAGAAAACTCAAGGTATTGTATCTCGACAGGGATGCCGCCACCCGGCAGTATTTTTCAAGGATCATGGATAGCTTCAATGTTGAAGCTGTCACAACAGCAAACATTGAAGAAACTTATCAAGCACTGATCAAGGCACAGGAAGACGGCAAGAGCTTCAACATCATCTTCCTTGAATGGTCTGATAATCCAGACGAACATACCCGGTCCTATGCAGAAATCAAGAAACGTTTCGGTTCCAGCATTATCGTCCTGACTTCACTTTCACACTGGAGCGAAATCAAGGATCATGTTGACAGCTATGGCATCGGGCACTACCTTTCCAAGCCACTTTTCCCGTCCACCATCATGAACGTCATTGCGGAGTTGGTGGGCCTTTCGGGAAGCACTGCGGACCTGACACAGACCAACCGCTTCCGGTTTTCCGGTTCACACCTGCTTCTGGTAGAAGATGTCGAAATCAACCGTGACGTGGTCTGTCATGCGCTTGAAGACAGCCGTATCAAAATTACCAGCGTACATAATGGTTTGGAGGCTGTCCAGATATTTTCCGCTCGTCCGGAAGAGTTTGACATTATCCTTATGGACATCAATATGCCGGAAATGGATGGGTATGAAGCAGCCCAGAGTATCCGCGCACTGCCCAACAAATGGGCAAGGGAAATTCCCATTCTTGCCATGACCGCCAACGCTTTTGCCGAGGACATGAAAAAAAGCTTGGATGCGGGCATGAATGATCATATTACTAAGCCAATCAGCTTTGATATCCTTTTTTATAAGCTGCATCACTATCTCAGCAAGTATACCCGTGCGCCTGAATCTGCCGAAAAAACCGGGCTGACATCCGTTGATGAGAGGGATAGCAGCAGTCAGGTCGACACTGACGGGTTCGTCGACATGGATGATGCACTTAAGCGCCTTGGTGGCAATACCCGGGTTTACAAGACTATCCTCAGCAGCTTTACTAGGCATTTGGGCTTCGAAGAGCTTGAGCGCAGTATTGCAGAAAAAAACACGGAAGCGTCCATAGAAGCGGCACACGCCCTGAAAGGCTCCAGCGGTAACCTTTCCCTGACAAAACTCTTCAAACAGATGAGTGAGCTGGAGAAAAGTCTCAAGGATGGTAACTTTCGGCAGGAACAGTTTGAAGAGTGCAGGAAAACCTATAACAGAACCCTGGAAGTTGTCAGCGGGCTGCTTGAAAAAATGTAAATCCTGACACAAGGAATCCCAGAATGAAAGACAGCATTCTTGTTGTTGATGATATAGAAATCAACCGTGTTATCCTGCGGGAAATCCTCTCGGACAAATATGAAATCCTTGAGGCGGCTGACGGGCGCGAAGCACTTGACATTCTCTTTAACATTCCCAAGCTGCCGGAAGCCATTCTGCTTGATATCATGATGCCTGAAATGGATGGCTATGAAGTGCTGAATGCCATTAAGTCCACCCTCTTTACAAAGCATATCCCTGTTCTTTTCATCACAGCCGCCGATGCCAGCGACAATGAATCACGGGGACTGAACGAAGGGGCTGTTGACTTCATCCCCAAACCCTTCAACAGCGACGTCATCCAGGCACGGCTTAACAACCACATCCAGCTCAAGAAATACCGGCAGTCACTGCAGGTCATGCTCAATCAGAAATCGGCCGAGCTTGTCCGGCTGCACGAGAGCACACTGGAAACCATGGCTTCGCTGATTGAATATCGCAGCATGGAATCAGGAGAGCACATCCGGCGGACCAGTGAACTCACCCGCATCCTAACAAACCAGCTTGTCAGTGACTCAGCCTATTCCCGGGATCTGGCGAGCATCAATCGTGAAACCCTTTTCAAGGCCACCGCCCTGCACGACATCGGCAAAATCGCTATTCCCGACAACATTCTTCTAAAGCCGGGCCGACTGGATGAACAGGAGTTTGCCGTCATCAAGTCGCATACCACAATTGGCAGCGAAATCATCCGCAAGATGCGCGCAAACCTGTCAGATGAAGTTGAATATCTTGAACGCGCTGAAGAAATCTGCCGCTCACATCATGAATGGTGGAATGGCAAGGGCTATCCAGATGGGCTGGCAGAAACAGACATTCCGCTTACGGCCCGTATCCTTGCTGTCGTTGATGTTTATGATGCCTTGGTTAGTGAACGCTGCTACAAGGCAGCTCTTCCCCACGAAAAGGCCGTCAGCATCATCATGGGCGCATCCGGTACCCAGTTTGATCCGGTCATCGCCAATGCCTTTTTCTCAGTACACCAGAAATTTGCTGATCTGGAAAATGAATTCACGGCGAAGTCGCCTGTCGCAAAAAAAACCGACGATAATCTGGACTGACATCGAGCAGTCTGTCCGTATATGGAGAAATCCCCATCAGTTGGCCATGTGCAGGCGCAGCCAATTGGTTATTCGCCAATCATTTTTACCAGCACCCTTTTTCGTCGCTTTCCGTCAAACTCGCCATAGAAAATCTGTTCCCAGGGGCCAAGATCTAGGCAGCCTTCTGTAATTGCCACCACCACCTCCCTGTCAGCGTATCATTTTTCCGCGATCCGGCAGCTTTCACATACCCCCCGGATTTCCACGGCACTACCCTGGAAATGAAACCCGGTGGGTGCCAGTGCTCGGCGGATGTATTCCCCCACATCCGGATCGGCAATTTCGGTGGATTTTTCACATGTCGAGCAGGCCAGCATCAATGGTGCATGCTGACGATGCCGGAAATCCCCCGAGCAGACGACAAAGGCATTCAGCGCATTAACACGGTGAACCAGCCCCTGTTCTGTCAAAAAATCCAGCGCACGATAAACGGTTGTGGGCGCAGCCCGGTGACCAGTCGCAATCATGTCGGCCTGCAGATCATATGCCTTGGCAGGACCGGCTTTCCGTAACAGCAACTCAAACACCTCGCGCCTCAGGCTGGTGAAACTGGCGCCATTTTCCCTGCATAGCGCCTCGGCTTCTGCCAGCCGCCTGCGAACAAAACTTTCCTGTATCCTGCTGTTTTTCATGCGCCTTCTCCCTCTTTTGCTTCCGGCTTCTTTTCCTCCACATATGGCACGATATTCATTACCTTCATCGCATAGCCCGACACACCCAGCACGGTATTTTTCTGTCCGACTGTCATCTCTCCCGTTATCCATACTGCATCCATCGCGCGGATATTGCGGGCAGGGTTTGCTAGGGAAACAAGAATAATCTGGTTGGGTGGTGGGGGTGGTGTATGGATACAGGCACCATAGTAAGGTACCAGCAGAAATTCCCTTAGCGCATTGCCCTGATATTCCAGCGGCACAACAAAACCGGCAATACGGACGGATTCCCCATCCAGCGCCGGATTAACCGGTGCCGTCTTCCAGGCCGCCATTGTTTTGTTCAATGCTTCAATTGCGCGTGGGTCCTTGTCATCCATCTCCTCAATTTTCAGGCCCTCCGTGCTTTTAACCGGATTCCACCCCGCAGGCATCAGAGCTTCCCACTCAATCGTCCGGTATTTTTCTGTTTCTGTTCTGGGAGCAGTTTCTCCTGAAAAAGAGCCTGTAATAATGACAGGGCTCCCTTTTTTTTCATCCACCTGTTTGGAAAAATACGAAGTCCCCTGATGAAAGGCGATAACCACAACAATAAAAACGACAACAACGCCGATAACTTTCTTCATCTCTTGCTCACACCCTTGCAGTCAATCCATCGGAAAGGCTCATGCAGTACGCGCGAATGGCCGGAATCAGGCTTGCCAAAAGCCCGATAACGAAAATCCCGCCCAGCAGGCACCACTCTCCTGTACCCGGTATCCCGGCAGAAAAGGAAATCCCCCACCGTTTTTCAATCATGGGAGAAGCAGCCGCCAGCATCAGGTTAAGGAAAACCACGCCAGCCAGCATGCCGGACAGCAACAGCAGAATCCCTTCTGAAAGCAGCAGTACCACAATCTCATACGGCCTAGCCCCTACTGATCGCAGGACAGCCAGCTCGCGGCGGCGCTCGTCTAGGCCAGCCAGAATGGATGATGCCAATCCGGCCAGTCCGGCAATGGCAACAAGGAAAGACACCGCCAGAAGTGCTTTTTCGCCAACATTGACCATCGTCCACAACTCGTCCAGCGCTACACCCGGCAAAATGCCCATCAACGCCTCCTGCCGGTCGTTCATGATTTCCCGCTGCAGCGCAAAAACCTGTATGCGTTTGTTGAGTCCGACCATGACCGCCGTTATGCTTTTGGGTGTCAGGTCAAACTTCTTTACATGTTCTGGCCGGATTTCAAGTCCCCTCACCGGTGTGCCACCCTCCCATCCGAGATGGATCGCTTCCATCCCGTCCAGCCCGATATGCAGTGTCCTGTCTATCGGCGTGCCGGTCTTTTGCAGAATCCCCGTCACCGTAAAAGGCTTGTCCGTGTGGTCATTCATGCTGATACCACCCGACCCATGGCTCAGCACGATTTTCGACCCAATCCGGTAGCCCAGCGTATGGGCCACATCTGAGCCGATCACCACATCAAATGTCCCGCCAAAAGGGGTGCCGCTTTCAAACTGCAATGAGCGGGCGTCGCCATGGCGGAAGTATTCAAAATAATGCGGGGTGGTTGCAAGAACCGGGAAACTACGGTGCGAATCCCCCAGAGAGACCGGGATTGTCCAAGCCACCATCGGGTTTTCTGCCAGCCGCTGTGCACTCTCGTAACTTATGTTGTTTGTTGCACCGCCCATGCGGAAAACCGTGTAAAGAACCAACTGGACATGGCTACCCCGGGCACCCACAATCAGGTCAACCCCGGAAACCGAATCCATAAAGCCTTCCTTGACCTGCACCCGCATTCGCTCGATACCCAGAAGCAGTGTTGTGGAAAGGCAGATGGAAAAAACAATCAGGAAAAGAGTAAATCGCCGGTTCCAGGCACTTCTTGCGGCAAGCCGAAGCAGGTAAACAAAATGAGTCATGCCATCTCCCCGATAGAGGAAAGTAGCGAAAAACGGCTTGAAAAATGCGTTGCCAGTTTTTCATCGTGGCTGACAAACAGCAGTGCTGTTGAAAAACGCGCGCATTCCTGCATCAGCATATGGATAAAATCTTCCTGATGCGCCGCATCCAGTGCCGAAGTCGGCTCATCTGCCACAATCAGGGCAGGTCGGCCAATCAGGGCCCGCGCCGCTGCCACCCGCTGCTGCTGCCCGACGGAAAGGCGGCTGGCACGGCGCAACCACAGGGATTTATCCAGCCCAAGACCTGCCAGAATCCGTCTGGCGGCATTTTCTGGCGATGTACCCTGATCCAGCGCACCCGAACGGCGAACCGACGAAAATCGACAGGGCAGCAGTACATTTTCCATCACCGAAAGATAAGAGATCAGGTTGAACTGCTGGAAAATAAAGCCGATGTGATCCACACGAAAGCGGTCACGCTGTGTGCCGGAAAGCGCATGCAAGGGCGTACCCAGTACGTACACCTCTCCTTTTTGCGGGGTAATAATCCCGCCGACGAGTGCAAGAAGTGTGCTCTTGCCGCTGCCACTGGAGCCTGTAATAAAAAGCTGGCCGGCCTTTTTCAGCGACAGGGAATCCATCCTTAGCGTCGTCTTTGCACTACCGGGCCAAGCATAGTCAATATTTCGCAGGAAAACCGCATCATCGCCCATGAAACGCCCTACCAGGAAAGATGCGGTTTTTTTGGTGTTAGTTTGGCTGCCATCTGCTTTTTCGGAAGCGCCATGCTAACATCAAGCACTTCCAGTACAGGAAACTGTGCGAAAAGTTTGACATCAACGGACTTGAGCGCATCCGGATTGGCGCAGGAAAAAGCATACGTTGCATCCATCTCGGCATGTTCCCCCCCTCCCTTGTTGCCCAACGTCTGCAGCATGACTGGATGATCCCGCTTTTTCCCTTTCCTGACGGCGACCTGCCCCAATTTGAAAGAGCAACCCGCTTCTCTATTAAACTCAAATAGTTGATCCCCTTTGTTCAGGTTGTTTGTCATGTCAATCACTGCCTGTTTTTGCGTCTCGTTTTTCGGGGTATGCTCAAAACCGAGAAAATTGGCTAATGGACCGAATATACCAATCACCAGTTCACGGCCATCCATCACCACTTCCATCTCTGCCTCACCATGAACATGCTTGTGGGGAGCCGACTTGTTGTGATCATGGGAAAAAGCGGAAACCGAGAGCAGGCTCCCGAAAAGAAGCACACTCGCCAGCAGTCTCTTTTTCATGTCAGTCATCCTTTCCGCTTGGAAACAAAACTAGTTAAACTGTAATGTTATATTGTTACGCAGTAAGATGCAACCGGTTTCCCCCGTTTTTCAGGTGAAAAGTCCTTCCTTCAGGGTGCGGTAGTCTGTTTTTCCACTGCCCAGAAGTGGAATAAGATCCCGTTTTTCTATCCGTTTTACAGAATACAGGAGAGAAAGCCCGGCTGTTCGCAGGGTCGCATTGACCTCTGCCAGTGTCAGCTCAAGCGGCGTAAACAGCACGATTTCACTTCCCCTTTCTTCAGGCGTCGCCTCTACGGCCAGAACAACGCCCTCCTGCGGTGCAGTTGGATGATCACCATATGCCTGAAGCAGGATATTTTCGATTTGTGGCAGGGAGATCATTTCGCCCCCGATTTTGACAAAGCGCTTCAATCTTCCCTGGAAAACAAGTCGTCCACCGTTGTCCATGCTCACCAGGTCGCCCGTTCGGTACCACTGTTCCCCTTCAAATTCGACAAAAGGAGAAGAAGTCTCGCCAATATATCCGTGAAAAATGCTGGCCCCGCGCACCAGCAGCATGCCGGTTCCCCCCGCCTCTGCGCGCCCTGTCATCACCCCATCCTCTTCCAGTACAATCGCCCCCTCCACTGATGGCAGCAGTGGTCCAATCGTACCTGGACGCACATCCCCCGGACGGTTGACCGAAACAGCTGGCGCACATTCTGTAATACCGTAACCCTCGCACAGCGAGGCGGATGGGCATTGTTCGGCAAAGGCCTGATAAACATGCTCTGGACATTTTTCCGCACCGACAAAGGCATATTTCACGCTGGAAAGCCGATCAGAGCCCTTTCCCTGCTCCAGTAGTGCGCTCATGAACGTGGGCGGCATCGCCAGCAGGCTGACACGGAAATCCCGCACCAATCCATTGATGCGAGCCGGTTCCGTCGGATTGGCATGAAAGACCGCCCGGATACCGGTTGCCAGTGGAATCACCAGCCCCACCATCAGGCCAAAAGAATGAAATGGTGGCAACATGGCCAGCACGGTATCATCCGGTGCCAGATTCAGTACCCGGATAATGTCCACCGCATTTGTTAGCAGATTTCTGTGCGTGAGCGGCACCGCTTTGGGGAAGGATTCCGAGCCGGAAGTGAAAAGAACCGCGGCCGTTTCCGGCACGGAAAAATACTTCACATCCCGCATCAGCCTTGATTTGATCACGCCAGCAACCTTTTCTAGGAAAGAAAAGGAAGCTGCCATTTTATCCAGTGCTAGCCATTCAACAGGAAGTGTCTCCATTGCCATGCCCTGACGTTCAAGCCGTTCCATCAGCGGGGATGCACTGATAATATGACTCACTCCGGCCAGGCCAATACCATGCAGGAGATTGGCCTGACCTACCGTCCAGTTGAAAAAGACCGGCGTTTTCCCCGCCAGTAGCGTGGCCAGCCAGACAACCGTCGCAGCAGGTACCGAAGGCATCATGATACCCAGCCGCTTGCCCGGCAAGGACTTCAAACGAGCCGAAAGAATCAGCGCACCAGTGAAAACCGTCTGGCGGCTTCGCAAAGCGCCCCTTTCCGCCAGCAGAGGATCTTCCGGATTGTGCCTGAGCTGCCGAAAAAACGCCGAAACAATACAGGAAAGATCCGATGGCAACTCCAGTGGCTGAGTGGATGGGGGTGCAAACCAGGAATCCGGTGCCGGAGACTGAAGTGCCTCCAAATCCAGTTGCCCGTTAGCCGCCAAAAGACAGTCAGCCACGGTATTGAGCATGTCCAGAGAGGGAACATTCTGCTGGAAGGCATCCTCAATCGCCATGGAAACATCCATCAGCATCAGGCTGTCCAGCCCAAGGTCACTGGCAAGGCTCATGCTGTCATAAACCGGATGATCCCCAGGCAGCCCCCCTGTTTCACGCAATATCCGATATACCGTTTCCCGGACATCCGGGTTGACATCCCTCGTGTCAGGCAGATCCCTGTGTACCACATATTCCGGCAGCACCACCGGTGTTTTTTCCTGCCAGAACCAGCGCGGTATCGCTACAGCTGGACTTTCCGTCTCATTGTAAAAATCTTCCAGATGGCGGTTGAGCTCACGGCGATCCGTGATTTCCGCCAGCCCCCTTGCCTCGACAAAATCCACATGCACCCGTCTTCTTGGTGTAAACAGGAACACATTGCCCAGCACCGTCACCATGCCCCGCAGAAGAGAACGGTTGAAATACGGCATCTGGCCGGTTGCACCATAACTGAAGGAGCTGCCCCAGACCCCGCTGGTCCGCACCAGCACCACCTGGATTTCCGGTGCCTGCTGGATCAGAGACCAAGCAGCAGAATTGCCACCGATATTTTCACGGGTCGAATGATAAATTCTTCCTGATGGATACATCAGCACATGGTCACCAGCCTTCAGGCTGTCAAGAATTGCAAGAATCCCTGCCTGCGTGGCACTGACCGCCTTTTCGCCGTCTTTCATCATGTCCGGGATCAGCACCGCATTCAAAAGCCGCGCCACCATCCTGCCATGTACCCCAGCCATCTGGCGTTCATCTGCCAGCGGTCGTGGCGAATACCCAGCCAGTTGTGAATACACAATAAAAGGATCAATCAGGCCCGGATGGTTGGGCAAAAAGAGAACCGGCCCTTTTATTTCCAGCGAATCCAGCCCACTCGTTGTGATCCGGTAACGCAAGGCAAGGACAAGGCGCAGAAAAGTGCCCAGCAGGCTGTAACGCTCAAAAGGAAAAAGCACCCGGAGGCGGCAATACACCCAGAACATGAATACCATCCCCGCCAGCGCACACCACACCAGCAGTGTTGATGGCTTCGCTCCCCCCGTCAGCTCATTGATCCAGTCGAAAACCGCGAAAAAGAAACCGGAAAGGATAATGCCGGAAAAAGAGGCGAAATTTGAAATGCCAAGTACCTTGCCCCTTTCCGTTTCCGCCGGACGCAACTGGATCGTACTGACCAGTGGAATCAGGAACATGCCGGCACAGATGCCCGTCAGCAGAAATACCGTCAGCAGGAAACCGGTCATGAGAAGGGGCCCGCCTGGCAGGAGCACCACCAGAGAAGAAAACAGGATACCGGCCAGCATCCCCACTCCCGCAGGAAAGAGATAACGTCGCCAGATCATGGCTTCCTGCCTTCCGGCCACAATTGCACCGATACACACGCCGCTAGACAGGGAAACCGCCATCATGCTGGTTGCCATTACACCAAGCCCCAGTTGCCGGATACCCAGATTATTGATGCACAAAAGAACAAAAGAAGAAAAAGCATAGAAAAAAGCTTCCCCTGCCAAAGCTAGGAAAAGAGGCGGATCTTCCCTTTTGCACGCTGCGGCGTGGCGTAGCGAATCAGCAGGCCCCAGAAGGGGAAAAGGCGCATCTGACATAACAGCCGAAGGGCTTTTCCTGATGGCAAAAGCAGTAACAATGCCAAGCGCTGCCATCACAACACCGATTACCCCGACAATAATTCGCCCTGTGCCGAAATCACCATCCGGTACCAGCTTTTCAGGGAGAAAATCCGGCACACCGAGAAAAAGACCACCAAGCGCAAAGCCCAGAAGAATCGTCAGCGTTGTCGCCAGTTTCATCAGTGCATTGATGCGCGGCACCTCATCGGCAGAAAAATTTTCCGGAATTGCCCCGTTTAGTGCCGGACTGAAAAACGTGGATTGCAGTCCCATCAGGAAAATCACAATAACCATGCCAGCCCAGTTCGTAAAGAGCAGTGCCAGCACACCCAGCAGCATCGCCCCCAACTCGACATACTTTGAACGGATAACCAGATCGCGCTTCGGTACCCTGTCGGCCAGCCAGCCAGCCCAGGCCGAGCAGATCACAAAAGGCAACGCAAAAAGAATAGTTGCCACCCCCTGCACATAACCCACTCCGGCAGTGGCCGCCAGCAGGAGCGCCGCCTGTTTGAAAAAATTGTCATTGAATGTACCCATCGCATAACAGCTACCCATGCCCAGAAGGGTTTTCCGGCTGTCCGCAGGAATTTCAGTGTAAGCAGAACGTGTCATGATCGCCTCACTCTGCCTCGGCATTGTCTGAAAGTATGGTCATCTCGTTCTCGATGAAAAGACGCAACCTTTCCAGCGAATCCAGCACCTGCTCGTAAACAATGGAATAAAGTGTCTCACGCCCCTGTCGGCGCATGGAAAGAACACCGGCATTCTCCAAAACAGAGAGATGATGAACAATCGTTGAGCGGCCCAGCAGAAACATGGATGACACATCCTTGATGGAAAGCGCCTCCCCTGGCTCAAAAAGCAGCAGGATCTGCTGGCGGGTTGTATCCCCCAGTGCGGAAAAAACCCGCGCGGCAGGCTCCCATTCTTTTGGAAAAGCATTGATGTATTCAGTTCTCATGATGACGGTATCCCTACAAACACACAACATTATAACTAGTTTTTTAGTTATTAGGGCCCGTAAAACAACTTTTGTCAACATCGCTTGGTTATGTCTGACATGGCATTTTTGATCCGTCAGATGCGGGATGATAAAATCATTGTTAGCCAATCCTGACTGCACCAGCCCTGTCATCCGCCATGAAACCCCTTTCCGGACGATTTCTGACCTGGTTTTTGCCCGTGATACTTGCTGTAATGCAGACCGGATGTGCCTTTCCTTCCCAGACTGTTTACGCTATGCCAGAAGATTTTGTCTACATCAGCGATATCGCCCCGGATGTTCAGATCGACGTCCGTTACCACAGTACCAATAACTTTATCGGCACCCGTATCGACGGTTACGAAGCTCCCGTTGCTATCCTTAGCAGACCCGCCGCCCTTGCCCTCAAAAAGGCAAACGATGCCTTCATGGCGCAGGGATATACCATTCGCATCTTTGATGCCTACCGCCCCCAGAGTGCCGTCAATCATTTCATCCGTTGGGCGCAAAACTCGGAGGATATCCAAATGAAACCCACCTATTATCCCCATCTGGATAAACCCGAGCTTTTCACAAAAGGCTACATTGCCACCCGTTCCAGTCATTCACGGGGCAGCACGGTTGACCTGACGCTCATTAACCGCAAAACCGGAAAAGAACTCGACATGGGGTCGCCGTTTGATTTTTTTGATCCCGTCTCGCACCTTGACGCCGCCCGCCTCACCCCGCAACAGACAACCAACAGGGAAATCCTCATCGGCACAATGAAAGCAAACGGGTTCAAAACCTTCGCATGGGAATGGTGGCACTACACACTGGAAAACGAACCCTACCCTGACAGCTACTTCGATTTTGCCGTGCGCTGAGCATTCAGGAAAACCGACCATGCAGAAAGAACGCCATGAATGATACAGCATTCATCACCCGCAACAAGGAAACAAAAAAGCCCATGCTGCATGTCAGAAAAGCCGTGCCATGGAAAATCTATCCTGGGAAAAACACGTCAGACCCGGCCTCCCCTCCGCTTCTTGCAGGAGAGAAAAGTGGCGTTTACCTCCTTCCGACTGACAGGCTGGCCCATACCTGCTTTACCTTCCTGACGCCAGAAGAAACCCTGATACTGGCAGAAAGCCACCTGCCCATGACAGGGGGATACAACATCCGCGACCTTGGTGGCTACCGGGGAGCAAATGGTAGGCGCGTTTCATGGGGCCATTTTTTCCGTGCGGATGACATGAATCACCTGAGTGATGAAGATCTTGCATACCTTGGTTCCATTCCCATCATCACCGTTTTTGACTTCCGTACACACAGGGAAGTGGAGACGGCACCGGACAGACTGCCTCCTTCAGTAAAAAAAGTGGTTCACCGTCCGCTGGCGCCGGGCAACGTTTCCCCGGGCGAAATACAGAACGGGAAATTCAGTATTTATGACGACACCGATGCCTTCATGCATGTCGTTTACCGCGAACTGATCAGCGATACCGGCATCAATGCCGTCTATCGCGAATTCTTCAGCCTGATCCAGGAAAAAGACGACCTGCCCATCCTGTTTCACTGCACAGCAGGAAAAGATCGCACTGGCATGGCCGCCGCCTTTCTTCTTTTCGCACTGGGTGTGGACAGGGATAGTATCATCGGAGATTACATGGCCTCAAACACCTTTCTTGCCGGAAAATATGCCGTTCTGACAAAGAACAACCCTCAACTGGCGACCATCTACAGCGTCAAACCGGATTACCTGATAACTGGAATCGAAACCATGGAAAAAACACAGGGCACCGTGGAAAACTACCTTTCGCATGTACTGGACGTGGATATTGACGCCATCCGCTCAAAGTATCTTTACTAAATCCTGCCTCCCAATTGTTTTGAGTCGCCATGAAAATGGCTTTATAACACAATGATTCTAATCGTTAACAGGGCTGGTGGCTGATAGATGGCGCTTCCTTCAGGAGCCGCATTTCGAGAGAAGCGGGTTGTGACGAAATGTTTTTCCAGAAAAAAACAGTAAACAGGTACGGCGTTAAAAATGAAATGCGACGGCATAAAAATTCATGCTGGACAGCATAAAAAACAAAAAGCAATGTTTTTGCCTGTTATTGCAAATATTTCACATATCTCTCGACAGGCATCATCGATTCCTGCGCCATTCCCTCGCGATCTATTACCCCCTTTCCTCTCGCTCCACCTTTCCTTGAGGCAACTTTTATTTGCCTAAAACTGCAGATAAATATACTTAATATGCTGAGACATGTACTTTTGACTTCTTCCGTATTCAGCACTGAATGAAATTGAAAATTGATGTAAATTTCGTGTAATGCAATGAATAATAATAAAAAATCAGTAGCAGTGAAATTGATTAGAAACACGAAAAAAACAGAATCAGCTGTTTTTATATCACCAATATTTTTCAGTAAAATGATGCATTTTTATACGTGATTATAAAAATAATATATAAAGAAAGCATCAAATTCATGTTCTTCGTATAATATGACCGTTAGTGGCATACCCTGTTGCCATGAACCGACAACAAAACGCCTGAAAAGCCGAAAACAAACCGCAATTCAACAATTGTTTTGTAAGGAATATCGACGTGAAAGCAAGAAGACCTGATCTCAAATTACTTCCTTCCGCAACCCCATTCATGAGCTCAAATGAAAGATTCGGAAAAAAGACGAGAGGCAGATTTACAGAGCAAAAAAGCAAAAATGAAACCAGCAAGCAAAAAGCCGGACCTCAACTTTCGAAAGAGCAAAAAGAGCTTGTTGACATCAAAAACAGGCTTGGCCTGAGATACCAGGACTTTGCCATCATGCTGGATATTGGGTTGCCGCGCCTTTCCTCCTATATTTATGGCAGGACAGCTTCTGTTCCACAAGACGTCATGAAAACCGCTCGCCAGCTCTTGGTAAAAAACGGCAGGATGTCAAAAAAAATCCATGAGAATTTTTCCCGCCCCATGTCTGACATACTGAACGAATGGGCGCAAAAACTGGGAACCCGGTCCGATACCCATCTGGCGTCCCTTCTGGGTGTTGTTAACATGACGATTAATCGGTGGAAGAAAAACGAAACCCGCCCTGATTTGAGCGCGCTGAAACGCTATGACCGTATTGTTGAACTGATCGTCAACAATATGAAAGCCCGCAGATAAGTCTCCCCCTGCATTTCAAGGTAAATGCGGGATAGCCTGGTTTCCTTTATGAAAACCGGGCCATTTTTCTGTTTGCCGCAAAATTAGGGCATAATAAAAAAATCGCAATCTTGGTGTTCACCGGATTTTCTTCATACAGCTGAAAAAGTGTTGTTTTCCAGTGCCCACTTATGTCGGAGCCTTATGAAAAAAATCACTCCCGAAACATTGATGCAAATGGACCCGTCCATCTTCCCCCCAGAAATGCTGGGACGGCTGGCGTTCAGAATCACTGCACCAATCCTCCCCCCCTTGCCTGCTGGCAAACACCATCTTGGTTTGGTAGAAGAACGTGATACCATCCTGATCGTCCCGCAGGGAGTGGAGGTTGGCAGACCTGTTCCCCTTTTGGTCATGTTTCACGGGGCCAGCGGCAGTGCAGAAAAAGTCCTGCCCTTTGTGGTGGAATATGCGCACAAGCACAAATTTCTTTTGATGCTGCCCCAGTCCACTTACTATACATGGGATCTGACCATCGGCGGACACGGCCCCGATCTGGACCGGCTCGGCAAGGCCCTTGATCTGGTTTCCTCGCGTTTTACCATTGATCCTGCTCGCTTTGCCCTGGCTGGTTTTTCCGATGGCGCAAGCTATGCCCTTTCAACGGGGTTGACCAATGGCGATCTGGTCTCCCATGTCATTGTTCTTTCCGGCGGTTTCATGAATGTCTACCTGAAAATTGGCAAGCCCCGGATTTTCATCACACACAGCCCGGAAGACGAGCAGCTTAATATCAGGACAAGTGCACTGAAGCACTACACGGAACTGAAAAAAGAAGGTTACGACATTCATTTTGAGCTTTTTTCCGGCCGACACACCATTCACCCGCCGATGGTGGAAAAGGCAATGGCCCTTTTTCTGGGGAAAACAGACAATATTTCCACCTGAAATAGAAGGCCATCTTTAAATGATAGAAAAACGACGGTATCGCCCTCTTTTTCTCCTCTGGTTTGCCGTCTCTAAATATGTTTTCATGTAAAATCGTTTTTTGCGCAACAGGAAATAACAAAAGCATTCGCAACAGAGGTTCCTGTCATATTCATTTCATCTGTTGCTCATTTGGCAACCCTTGTGTCACGAAAACACACATTATAGGGCCCATGTGAAAACTGCTGTATTCCCGTTTAGGTTGTCATATTACAAATAAGTATAAATGGCATTTCGTGTCGTTTTAATCAGGGATAATCATGGATTTTGAACTTGCCGTGCCTTTTGTTGCAAAGCTACTTTTGCGGATTTCGCCCGGAACAGCTTTAGTGGATCGTTTGTCCCTGCATGGACTGACTACCGGGCGCATTGTGGTTCCGGCCCACCTTTTCAGCAGCCATGATCTTTTGCAGCTTGACGGACTAGCAAAAGAAGAAAACAACCTCTCCCTGCTGTTTCAGATCATCGCTTTGCGAAACATCCTGCAGGCAAAAGAAGATTTGGTCGTAACTGATCTGGATCTTCTGGTACCAGCACTGACGGCCTACCTTTCATGGAATACCATTGATGGTTGGATATACCGCCGCAACAAGGACGGTATTTTGCTGCCCTGGCTGCTGGAATCCATTGAACTTATGGAACCACCTGAAGGGTTGGGACGTCCGTTTGTCTGCATTAATCTGCTTGCTAATACAGCTGATGCTGCCAGCAAGCCACAGGACCATACAAACAATCCTGAAATGTGGCGTGCAGGCATGACAAATGCCATTCTTTTCCTTGCCCGTGACTTGGGAACACTGACCATCCCCGAACTGCTGGCAAAAAAAGGATATTACAAGGAATGTCCTGAGTTCAAGGCCGAATATGAAACGCAGGTTGCTCGGTTCAAGCGCTTTCAGCCCGCTTTCGGAAAACAGTTTTATGCAAAAAACCATGCCTTTATCCTGAATAGGCAAAACTTGGTGGAACCAATGGAGTTCCTACGGTTTTCAGAGCATGTTCCAGTCAAGTGCATTAATGATGAAGAAATGCTGAACCGACGGATAGAACCCAGTTCGGATCGTCATCCGGGCCGCCTGTTTGATAATAGGTCAAACCGGGTTCCCCTGCATTGTTACCTCTACATGTTTCATCTGGAACTGCACGAAAATATCTGGGTGCATGTGCAAAATCTAGAAGAATACACGTACCGCCCGGAATTACGGGACAAACTCATTCTTCCGCAGGAACATCGCACACTGATTGATATCCTGACATCCCGGATGGATATCCTGATGGACGATATCATTGAAGGAAAGTCGGGCGGAACAACCATTTTGTGCATGGGAGCGTCCGGTCTCGGAAAAACACTCACAGCCGAGGTTTACTCCGAAGTTGTCGGGAAGCCCCTCTACCGGGTACACTCCGGCCAGTTGGGCACTTCTGCCGAATCAGTGGAATCCTCGCTTTCAACGATACTTCGTCGAGCAGCCCGCTGGGGATGCATCCTTCTTCTGGATGAAGCCGATGTTTATATCCGGGTGCGGGATAATGATATGCAGCATAATGCCATTGTGGCGGAATTTCTGCGAACACTGGAATACTTTGATGGTTTGCTCTTTATGACAACCAACCGCGTGGATGATGTGGACGATGCGATTCTCTCGCGTTGTATTGCCGTCATCCGCTATGAAATACCCCCTCGTGAAGATGCCATTCGTCTGTGGCATTCGCTTTCAGAACAATTCCAGATTCCCATTTCTGATGAACTTGTCCAGGATCTGGTTGAGGCATTTCCCAATTCCAGCGGACGCGACATAAAAGAACTGCTGAAACTGACCAGCCGTCTCTGCGCCGGGACAGGGGAACCGGTGTCACTTCCCGCCTTCAAGCAATGTGCTACATTCAGGGGGAAAAACGGTTACAGAAGCGGAACCCATCTGGAAAAACAGGAATAGAAAATCTTGGAAGAAAGTGTTTCCTGAATACGGTAGCACCATAAAAAATGGCATCCCGAAGGATGCCATTTTTTTGCACATAAAAGCTGTATGCGTTATACGATCTTACAGTGCTTTTGCTTCACGGATGCGATTGATGTCTGCATCGCTGTAACCCAACTCTTTCAGAATCTCATCGGTGTGCTCACCCAGCAGAGGTGAACGGGTAACTTCGATGTCTGCATCAGAGAACTTGATCGGGCTACCGATGGTCAGGTATTTGCCACCACGATCCGGGTGATCCACTTCTACGATGGTCTTCAGCTTGCGCAGGGACGGATCGTATGCCAGTTCTTTCATGGAGTTCACTGGACCACAAGGAATATCAAATTCTGCTGCCCAAACGGTTGCCTGATGCTTGTCCATGTCGACGAGCAAGGATTCAACATATTCAAAAATCTTGAACTGCTTGTCACGACGGGCTTCGAAAGTATTGTACTCAGGATCATCGATCCATTCCATTTTGCCAATTCTTTCGCAAATCTTGTGCCATGCATTTGCCTGCAGGGTAAAGTATACATAATCATCCGGATCGGTACCGTTATGTGCGCCTTTACATTTCAGCATCCAGCCTGGCTGACCACCACCACCAGCGTTACCGCCACGTGGGGTACTTTCGCCGAGCGGAATACCGAGTTCACCATGCGGGTACTCATCCAGTCTGCCGGTCAGTTCCAGACGCTGTTGGTCACGCAGTTTGATACGAACCAGGTTCAGACAGGCGTCCTGCATGGCAACAGCAACTTTCTGGCCTTTGCCAGTGTTGTGACGTTGCTGCATGGCAGCCAGAATACCGATACACAGGTGCATACCGGAGTTGGAGTCACCCAGAGCAGCGCCAGAAACCAGTGGCGGGCCATCCCAGAAACCGGTTGTTGCTGCAGCACCGCCGGAGCATTGAGCCACGTTTTCGAAAACTTTGTAGTTTTCATTGGCGTGACCTTCTGCATAGCCCTTGACGGAAGCCATGATCAGGCGCGGATTCAGTTCATTGTGAATACGCTCCCAGGAAAAGCCCATACGGTTCATTGCGCCTGGTGCGAAGTTTTCAACCAGAACGTCAGCTTCCTTGATCAGCTTTTCCAGGATTTCCCGGCCTTCTGGCGTTTTGGTGTTCAGGGTAAGTGAACGCTTGTTGCCATTGAACATGGTGAAGTAGAGGCTATCCTTGCCATCTATATCTCTCAGCCAAGCACGGGTTACGTCGCCGGAGCCAGGCATTTCAATCTTGATCACGTCAGCGCCAAAAAAGCCCAGCATTTGGGTACAAGCCGGACCAGCCTGAACGTGGGTCATGTCAACAACTTTAATTCCTGCAAGTGGTTTAGTCATAATTCCATGTTTCCTTATTGATTTATCAATATACATCTTGTTTTCCCAACACAACCCCGAAGCTATAGTAAAAGCTTCTCCAGCAACGGACGTGGAAGGATGAAACGACAAAGAAACCCACAAATTCTTCATTCAAGTGAAAAACCAGCGGATTTTATTCTATATACAACGATCCCATATATATAACAGCACTATTTTACAGGATAACCAATTTAAATCAATACTTCTGCGCAAGACTTTCAATTAAATCGAGAAAAATTTTACCATTAAAATCAAGAACAGGAAAAATCCAGGCAATTCTCTTCCTGCTTTTTATCGTCCATTTTCAGAAAACACCGTAGCAGCATCTGCATCTGGCAAAAAGAATACATCACCATCAGGGATTATTTTTGTCATGGAAATATCGGGCATAATAGAGAAACAGCCATCTTGCCAGTCACAGGAACACATAAAAATGAACCAGATTGATCTGAATAACCTTGACGAATTTGATTTCTCCATGTTCCCCCCTTCTCTTTTGGGGCGATTGAGTTTTCAAATCACACCTGCAGTGAATCCCCCCTTGCCTGCTGGGCAGCATTTGCTGGGTATTGCTGAAGAACGGGATACCCTGCTGATTGTTCCGGAAGGGCTTGAGCCAGGGAAACCGGTTCCTCTTCTTGTTATGTTTCATGGAGCAGGAGGAAGTGCGGAAAAAGTCCTTCCCTTTCTGGAAATGCATGCAAAGACCAATGGCTTTCTTCTCATGATTCCCCAATCCACCTATCCGACCTGGGATATCACGATCGGCGGGCATGGCCCGGATATTGAACGTCTGGAAAAAGCGCTTTCGGTCGTGTCAT